>Ga0265297_10000073_pt1 | contig 365851 bp, 335 predicted proteins | sample Munlanlwell13791_FD_192502 | JGI IMG/M metagenome (GOLD analysis project Ga0265297, IMG submission 192502) | Leachate microbial communities from a municipal landfill in Southern Ontario, Canada - Leachate well 137-91 | ecosystem: Engineered > Solid waste > Landfill > Unclassified | place... | reverse complement strand
GTGTATGTCCAGGGCAAGAAGATAAAGTTACGGCCTGACGGGACTTTTACGATGCGCTACGGCCTTCCTGATGGCAAGCAGGTGATCCCTGTCAAGGCCATATCAAGCGATAACGAAGAAGAACGCAATATTACTCCGATAGTAACCAGAGAAACCAAATGATCGGTTAGTTGTGTCCTTAGGGTTTAAAGCGGCTCTTAAGGGCGCAAATAGCCGATTATCCAAAAAAATGCATAAAGGATACCTTTGTTTAGTGTTGCATAGCCATTTACCCTTTGTCAGGCACCCTGAGCATGATGATTTCCTGGAAGAAGACTGGCTGTATGAAGCAATTACTGAAACATACCTGCCGTTATTATGGGTCTTTGAAAAGCTGGTTGAGGATAATATTGATTTCAGGATCACGATGTCGCTTACTCCGACGCTTATTTCGATGCTCAGCGACCCGCTGCTTCAAGAGCGGTACTTAAAGCATATTAATAAGCTGATCGAGCTTTCGCATAAAGAGATCGAACGGACTGCCTGGCAGCAGCAGTTCCAGAACCTGGCGATCATGTATTTAAACAATTTCTGCCGCGCGCGGGATACCTTTGAGCGGTATAAGCGTAATATCGTTACTGCGTTCAAGAATTTGCAGGACCTGGGAAAATTAGAGATTATTACCTGTGGCGCTACGCATGGGTACTTTCCCCTTATGGATGCCTGTCGGGATTCTGTCAAGGCGCAAGTCCGGGTTGCTGCCAGCCACTACGAAAGTGTTTTTGGCAGGAAGCCGCGCGGTATATGGCTTCCGGAATGCGGGTTTCAACCCGGCCATGATGAGATCTTGCGGGAATCCGGGATAAAATATTTCTTTACCGATTCACATGGTGTTTTACACGGCACGCCGCGCCCTAAATACGGGGTCTTCGCGCCGGTTTATTGTAAGAATTCCGGCGTCGCTTGTTTTGGCAGGGATCTGGAATCTTCTAAACAGGTCTGGTCTTCTGTCGAGGGGTATCCGGGAGATTACAATTACCGGGAGTTTTATCGCGATATCGGTTTTGACCTGGAATATGATTATATCAAACCGTATATTTCTCCCGATGGCGTGCGTATCAATACAGGGATAAAATATTACCGTATTACCGGGACTTCAATGCTCAAAGAGCCGTATATGCCGCAGTGGGCGTCAGATAGGGCAGCCGAGCATGCCGGAAATTTTATGTTTAACCGGCAGAAGCAGATAGAATACTTGAATGATTTTATCCAAAAGAAACCGATCATCGTTTCTCCGTATGACGCGGAGTTATACGGCCATTGGTGGTATGAGGGGCCGATGTGGCTGGATTTCTTGATCCGAAAGATCGCCTGCGACCAGAAAACGATCAAGTTGATCACTCCTTCGGAATATTTGGCGCAGCATCCCCGTAATCAGGTCATAACTCCTTCAATGTCCAGCTGGGGCTGGAAAGGGTATAGTGAAATGTGGCTGCAGGGGTCTAATGATTGGATTTACCGGCACCTGAACGCCGCTTCAGAACGGATGTCTGAGTTGTCTCGCAGCTTCCCGAATGTGAATGGGGTCACCAAGCGGGCGTTGAATCAGGCATTACGGGAATTATTGCTTGCTCAAAGCTCAGATTGGGCATTTATTATGGGTACGGGCACTCACACCAGTTACGCGGTGCGCCGCACCAAAGACCACCTCTTACGGTTTACACGCCTTTATGAGGACATAAAATCAAGCTCTATTGATGAAGAGTGGTTATCGGATGTTGAGTCAAAAGATAACCTGTTCTCGGATATTGATTACCGCGTCCATCAATAGAATCCCGCGTCAGCATGCTTAAAGAATCAAAGCCGAACAAAGCGCTGCTCATGAGGGTAAATGCTTTGTTTTGTGATGTAGTATGGCAGATAAAAATAATATCCCACGGCATATAGCGATCATTATGGATGGTAACGGGCGCTGGGCAAAGGAGCGCGGTTTGCCTCGGACCGCCGGCCATCGTATCGGCATTGACCGGGTCAAAGAGATTTTGATCGCCGCCTCCGAGCTGCACGTTGAAGTAGTGACCCTTTTTGCTTTTTCAACGGAAAACTGGCTGCGGCCGAAGCAGGAGATCAATATGCTCATGCGTGCGTTCGACCGTTTCCTTGACCGTCAGATCGATGAGTTGACCCAGTATAATATCAGGTTCAAGCTAATCGGTAAAGACGACCCTTTTCCGGGATACTTACAGTCTAAGATCAAAGAAGCGCAGCGTAAGACGCAAGATAATGGCGGGCTCATTTTAGCGTTGGCGGTCAACTATGGGTCACGGCGTGAGATCCTTGACGCTGTTAAAGGTATAGCGCGCGATGTTAAAAAAGGGGTGTTGGATATTGATGCGATCGATGAAGATAAATTCCAGGAGCATCTCTATACCGCGGGTTTGCCTGACCCCGACCTTCTTATCCGCACGAGCGGGGAGATGCGCTTGAGTAATTTCCTCCTCTGGCAGCTTTCGTATGCGGAATTATATTTTGTAAAAAAATATTGGCCTGATTTCCGAAAGAAAGATTTGATCGAGGCGATCGAGGAATACCAGAAGCGTCATCGCCGGTTTGGCGCCGTCGGCGATAAAAAGAAGTAACCGCTCCTTTTTGCTTTCTATCCGATTTTATCATAAGAGTGAGACACGGTTATGGTTGTTAAACGGACATTAAGTTCGATTATATTGATCGTTGGTACGGTAATGATCCTGATAATCGATTGGCTCTGCGGCCTCGTGGCGACCGCGGTTATCATTATCGGACTTTATGAGTTCTTTGGCATGCTGGAAAACAAAGGCGTGCGTATTTATAAGTATTTCGGTATCGGTATGGGGGCGGTGATCCCGTTATCGATCGCCGTCCGCTTTGAACCGACCAAGACCTGGGAGCTTTTTTTTATTGTCGTAGCGTTATTGTTCTTGATCATTATGCAGCTTAAACGCCGGCAGCATTCCGGCACGATCGTCGATATCTCTACGACGGTCTTTGGGATACTGTATGTGGCGTGGTTCGGCAGCTTTTTCGTGAAGATCAGGTATTTGCCCAATGGGGTGTGGCTTCTGGCGGCGCTTATTATTATTACGAAATTGGGGGACATCGGGGCTTTTTTAGTCGGCAGCCGTTTTGGGCACACTCCGCTTATTCCTCGTATCAGCCCTAATAAATCTGTTGAGGGCGCGATCGGGGGGTTGGCCTTTAGCGCTGCCGCCGCGGTTGCTTTAAAAGTATTCCTGCCGTTTTCTTATGGGCACCTTATTTTCCTCGGCGTATTCTTAGGGGCGTTGGGGCAGTTGGGGGATCTTTCTGAGTCGTTAATGAAGCGTGATTGTAAGATCAAGGATTCTTCGAATATTATCCCGGGTATAGGCGGGGTCTTGGATTTGATCGACAGCCTGCTTTTTACCGCTCCGGTCTTTTATTTTTATTTAAGCATTACGTTACCATAACGACCCTATGAAACGAATCGCGCTTTTAGGCTCAACCGGTTCAATCGGGCAGAACGCCTTGGCGGTGATCCGCCGGCACCCCCGGCGTTTTCGCGCGGTCGCGTTAAGCGCTCATTCTAATATCGGCCTTTTATACCGGCAGATAAAGGAGTTTTCCCCGGAAATAATTTGCGTTACTGATGAAGCTTCAGGGCTCCTCCTTAAGTCACGGATCGGCAGAAGCCCGAGGCTTTATATCGGCACGGCAGGTTTAACGCAGATCTGTGAAGACAAGCGCGTTGATGAGGTGGTTATGGCGGTGAGCGGTTCAGAGGCGCTTCTTCCGGTAATAAGCGCTCTGGATAACCGTAAGAAAATAGCTTTGGCGAATAAAGAGGCGTTGGTCATGGCAGGTTCGCTTATTATGAGCCGGGCCCGTAAGAATAATACCGCGATCATCCCTATTGACAGCGAACAGTCGGCGATCTGGCAATGTTTAGAAGGGCAAGAGCGCAGCGCTCTTCGGCGGATCTTCCTTACCGCTTCAGGCGGGCCGTTTAAGGATTTTACCGGAAAACAACTGAAGAAAATCACGGTTGCGCAGGCGTTGACCCATCCGCGCTGGAAGATGGGCAGGAAGATAACGGTCGATTCCGCGACACTGATGAATAAAGGGCTGGAGGTTTTGGAGGCTATGAGCCTGTTCGGCCTCAAGGCGGATGAGGTGGAGGTTGTGGTCCATCCGGAATCGATCATTCATTCGATGGTCGAATTCGTCGACGGAGTCGTGATGGCGCAGCTTTCAATTACCGATATGCGCATCCCGATACAATACGCCCTCACGTATCCCGAGCGCCTGGAAAGCCCGCTGCGGGGCTTGGATCTGGTAAAAATAAAGAGTTTGAATTTTGCGGCGCCTGATGTAAAGAAATTTGCCTGTTTGGCCTTAGCGTACCGGGCCGCGCGTGACGGCGGCACCGCGCCTTGCGTCTTGAATGCCGCTAATGAGGTTTGTGTTGAAGAATTCTTCGCGGGGAATTTAACGTTTAACGGGATACCTGCGGTTATCGAAAAAGTTCTATCCGGCCATCGCGCTGTTGCCGAGCCTTCCCTGAGCGATATTATGAATGTTGATTCCTGGGCGAAGGCAGAGGCGAGAAAGGTTATACAAAGATGATTTCAACGCTCGTTTTTATTTTAGTTATCAGTATTTTGATCGTCGTGCATGAATTCGGCCATTTTATCGCGGCTAAGAAATTGGGGGTCAAGGTCGAGCGGTTTGCCGTGGGTTTTGGCCCGGCGTTGTTCACCCGTAAAGGCAAAGATACCGAATACAGCATTTGCGCGATACCCTTAGGCGGGTATGTCAAAATGGCCGGGGACAGCCAGGAAGACCGCAAAGGCTCTCCTGATGAATATTTCTCGCAGCCGCCGGGTGGCCGTTTCCAGATCATTTTCTTCGGCCCGCTGTTGAATTATGTCCTGGGTTTTTTATGCTTCTGGTTCATTTTTGTCGCCGGTTATCCGAAGCTTACGAGTTCCGTCGGCAGCGTTTTGGAAGGATACGGCGCCAAAGACGCCGGTATCATGGCCGGAGATTCCATCACCGCGATAGACGGCCAAGAAATACATTTCTGGGAGGATCTCCAGGCTATTGTGCAGCGTAAGAGATCAGACGCAAAAGTCAATCTTACCGTCTTACGTAACGGCAGCCCCAAAACGTTCCTTGTCAGTATAAAGGAGAAAGCGACAGATGACCTGCTCGGGAAAAAGCATACCGTCGGTTTGATCGGTATTACCCCGTCGGATAATACGGAGATCGTCAGGCACGGTTTTTTCGAGTCTGCCGGTTTCGCGTTAGAGAAAACCTGGGACCTGACGGTGCTGACCTATAACGCCATCTGGCGGATGCTGACGGGGCAAATGTCGATGCGTGAATCGGTAACCGGGCCGTTAGGCATGTTTTATATAACTTCAAAAGTCGCCCAGTTGGGTATTATCGCGATCATCCATTTTATGGCGACCATCAGTATCAGCTTATGTATTTTTAATTTATTGCCTGTCCCGGTATTAGACGGAGGGCATATTTTCTTGCTGCTCGTAGAAAAGCTCAAAGGAAAGCCGGTCAGCGCGAAATTAGAACGCGTGGTTACGCAAGCCGGTTTTGCTTTATTGATAATGCTGGTGGTCGTGGTCACCTATAATGATATCGTCAGGCTATTTGGCGAAAAAATAGCAAAACTCTTTCAATAAGGGCAGCGGATATGAAGATCAAAAGGCGTAAAGCCCGTAGGGTCAAGATCGGAAATGTGTCGATAGGCGCTCATTATCCTGTCGCCATTCAATCGATGGTAAAATGCCGGACCGCGGATATCGTTGCGTCGGTTGAGCAGATCCGGGCATTGCAGGATACCGGCTGTGAGATCATCCGCGTGGCGGTCAAAGATAGCGCGGATGCGGGCGCTATTTCAAAGATCAGGGAAAAAATCAGTATTCCTTTGGTTGCCGATATCCATTTTGACTGGCGGTTGGCTTTGGCGGCTATAGAGAGTGGCGCTGATAAGATCAGGCTGAACCCCGGGAATATTTATAAAAAAGAGCAGGTACGGGATGTTGTCTCTGCGGCAAGATCGGCCCATATCCCTATCCGGGTAGGGTTGAATTCCGGTTCGCTTCCTGAGGCGCGCTACCGTTCTGCGCGGGTCCCTGGGCGTATGGTGCAAAGCGCGCTTGCCTATATAAGGATGATGGAGAAAATGGGGTTTTACGATATCGTTGTTTCCTTGAAAGCATCTCTTATGCTGGATACTCTTGAGGCGTACCGTTTAATGGCGGGGGCCTGCGATTATCCGTTTCATATCGGGGTAACGGCGACGGGTTTGCCTTTGCAGGGGATGATCACCTCGAGTATCGCAACAGCGTCTTTGCTATTAGAGGGGATTGGTGATACAATGAGGATATCATTGACTGAGGCTCCCGCGGAAGAAGTCAAAGTGGCAAAATGTATCCTTGAGGCTATCGGATCGCGCTCGTTTGGGCCCCAGATCGTCAGCTGCCCGACTTGCGGCAGGTGTGAAGTGGACCTTCTTAAGGTCGTTTCTGACCTGGAAAAAGCTTTGCACCAAAAGGCTTTCAAGAAGCCGGTGGATAAGCCGATGCGTATTGCCGTGATGGGGTGCGTGGTCAATGGGCCGGGAGAAGCCCGGGAAGCCGATATCGGAATCGCTTTCGGCAAGAAAGAAGGCCTTTTGTTTAAACAGGGCAAACCGGTCAGAAAGGTTTCGCCTGAGAAGTGCGTTAAGGAATTATTAAAAGAAATCTTAAAATAGGCACGGAGCATAACTAAATTATCCCCGTATGATTAAGAAATTCAAAGAGAAGATCCGTCAAAAACTGATTTCTGATTTTGCCAGTTTATTCTCCAAAGAAAAGCTCGATGCGAAAGAATTGGAGCGCGTGATCAACCAGGTCCTCGAAGAACTTATCAGCCGTGAGCACGCGGCGGTATCTACCGAGGAGCGTTTACGGATCGTAAACGAGATCATTGACGAATGCGTGGGGTTTGGCCCGATCGACGGCTTGCTTAAAGACCCCTTGATCACTGAGATCATGATCAACGGCCCCCGGAAGATCTACATAGAACGCAACGGAAAGACTGAATTGGCGAATGTCGTCTTTGATGATGAACATCAATTGATGGCTTTGGTGCATAAAATACTGACTCCGACCAGGCGCCGGGTCGATGAGTCGTATCCGTTCACGGACGTCGCTTTGAAGGACGGCTCGCGGGTCAATATTATTATCCCCCCGCTTGCTTTGGACGGGCCGGTGATGACCATTAGGAAGTTCTTGAAAGAGATCAGTAAGATCGATGACCTGGTGCAGAAAGCAACCTTGGATAGCCGGATGGCTGACTTTTTGATCGCGTGCATAAAGGGAAAGGTGAATATGATCTTTTCGGGAGCCACCGGCGCAGGTAAGACCACGACGCTCAACGTCCTTTCTTCCTATATCGCAAATGACGAGAGGATCGTGACCATTGAAGATACTGCTGAATTGCGGTTGAACCAGGAGCATGTGGTGCGCCTGGAGAGCCGTGTCCCGAACATTGAAGGCAAAGGAGAGGTCTCGATCAGGGACCTTTTCCGGAATTCGCTGCGTATGCGCCCGGATAGGATCATCCTGGGTGAAATACGCGGTGTTGAAGCCCTGGATATGCTGCAGGCGATGTGTTCAGGGCATCAGGGGTCGCTCGCGGTATTGCACGCGGATTCCCCCCAGGATGTTATTTATCGCCTGGAAACATTGATCATAACTTCAGGGTTAGCTATCAGTATCGAAGCAATCCATCGGCAGATCGCGGCTTCCGTTGACCTGGTGGTTCAGCAGGAGCAGCTGCATGACGGTTCACGCAAGATCACCCGTATCGCTCAAATACGGGGGTTACATGATAAAGAGGTAGTGGTAGAGGATATTTTTAAGTATGAGATCGATTCAACGCATGATGTGACGGGAGTTGTCAGCGGCAGGTGGGTCGCTACAGGTATTGTCCCGGAATGTTTTCATGAGTTCAAGAAGCGCGGGATCCCTCTTTCGGAAGATATATTCAAGCAAGTCCCATAGAGCGGAGGAGTTATGTTTTGGTCAAAGGCTTTTATTCCCACAATCAAAGAAACGCCCCAGGAGGCTGAATCGGTAAGCCATCAGCTGATGCTGCGCGCCGGTGTCGCGCGGATGCTTATGGCAGGAGTGTATTCCTATCTGCCTCTGGGACTTAAAGTGCTTGATAATATACAAAAGATCATCCGGGAAGAAATGAATTCTTGCGGCGCGGCGGAGCTCCTGCTTCCGGCCTTGCAGCCGATTGACCTATGGGTGAAATCAGGCAGGGACAAAGATATCGCTGATGTCATGTACCGGTTTATCGACCGCCGGGGCCGTAATGTATGCCTGGGCCCGACCCATGAAGAGGTGATCACGGACCTCGTAAAAGATCATACTTCTTCATACCGTCAGCTTCCCGTGGTTTTATACCAGATACAGACAAAATTCCGCGATGAAATGCGCCCCCGCTTCGGATTGGTGCGCGCCTGTGAATTTATCATGAAAGACGCCTACAGCTTTGATAAAGATGACGCCGGGCTTGATATAAACTATAAGGCGATGTATGAAGCATACCTGAGGATCTTTAAGCGTTGCGGCTTGAATATTCTGGCAGTGGATGCCGATTCAGGCGTTATGGGAGGCAAGGTCTCGCACGAATTTATGGTGCCTGCTTCCAGCGGCGAGGATGTTGTTTTGGTATGCCCCTCCTGTAAACGCGCGCTGGCTTTTAAGGGGGAGGCAGTTTCCTGCCCGCAATGTAATACTCAAACGGAAAAAACCAATACTATTGAGATCGGGCATATTTTTAAATTAGGGACCAAATACAGCGCGGCATTAGGCGCTCATTTTATCGATGCTGAGGGTAAAGAGCGGCCGATCATTATGGGATGTTACGGTATCGGCGTTTCACGGCTTATCGCGACCATTATTGAACAGAATCATGATCCGGCCGGGATCGTTTGGCCGGGTGAGGTCAGCCCCTATAAATTGGTTGTTTTACCGCTGGATATCACCGACCCTAAGATCATGGAATTTGCCTCAGGAGTGTATCGGGATATGAAGGCAAGCGGCATTGAGGTGCTTTTTGATGACCGGGATGAGCGCGCCGGGGTAAAATTCAAGGATGCCGACCTGATCGGTGTGCCGCTGCAGGTCATTGTCGGAAAAGAATCGGTTAAGAAGAACACGATCGAATTGAAGGTGCGTAAAGATAATTCAAAGACCGTTGATACGCCTGAGGCGGTCGTGCGCCGGGTGAAAGACCTCTTGTCGTGATATTCCCGGAGATGGAGAGGAAATGAAAAACCAGGAAGTAATACATGAATTGGAAGCTTTATTGAGCGGTTATTTGCAGGCGCAGGCAATAGATCTGGTTGAATTGGTATGCCGTTATGAAGGAGGAAGGCTGGTTTTACGGATATTGGCGGACCGGCCGTACGGCGGCATTAAACTTGATGAATGCGCCCGGCTTAATCAGGCGATCGGTAATTTACTGGAGGAGAAAGACATTATTAAAGAGCGGTATGTCCTTGAGGTGGCTTCTCCGGGGGTGGACCGGCCGATGAAAACAGTAAAAGATTTCTTGCGTTGTATTGACCGCCCGGTGCGGTTCTCCTTGCATGAACCTATCGGCGAGAAAATAGAAGTAGCAGGGATCATCAAGCAGGCGAGTGAGGATGCTGTATTGATAGAGGTTGAAGCAGGTACTATGGAAATCCCGTTAACAAATATCCATTGGGCAAAACAGGTCCTTGATGAGCGGGAGAAAGATATTATTAACAAAAAGAATAAAAATACGAGGTTACTATGAGTCAGGAATTATTGGCGATAATTGAACAGATAGAGAGAGAAAAAGGCATTAAGAAAGAGGTTTTGATAAAAGCGGTCGAGAGCGCTCTCTTAAGCGCTGTCCGCAGGGTTATTGATGTTAAACCCAATGAAGAGCTTAAGGTTGAGATCGACCCTTTTAACGGTAAGATCCGCGCTTTTAAGGACCAGGAGGAGATCACGTCGATCGATTTCGGCCGTATCGCCGCCTCTGCCGCCCGGCAGGTCATTATTCAGAAGATCCGTGAAGCCGAGAAAGACGTGGTTTTTAATGAATTCCAAAGCAAGGCGGGGGAGATCGTCAGCGGTACGGTCTATCGTTTTGATAAGGGCAATATTGTCGTTGATATGCTCGGTAAAGCCGAGGGGGTCCTTTTAAAGAGGGAACAGTCCTCTAAAGAGGAATTTAAGCAGGGGCAGCGTATCCGTGCTTATATCGTGGAGGTCAAAAAAGACAATAAAGGCGCTCAGATCATTTTGTCGCGACGCCATCCGAATTTTGTCAAGAAGCTCTTTGAATTGGAGGTCCCTGAGATCTATGAGGGTATCGTTGAAATAAAATCGATCTCCCGCCAGGCCGGCGACCGGACGAAAATAGCGGTTTGGTCAAAGAATGAAAAAGTGGATTCGGTTGGAGCCTGCGTGGGTATGAGGGGCAGCCGCGTCAAGAATATCGTGAATGAATTACAAGGTGAAAAAATCGATATTGTGCGTTATAATGATGATATCAGGGAATATATTAAAGCCGCGCTATTGCCGGCGGAAGTTTCGGAAATAAAGTTGGATAAGGAAAATAAACGGGCAGAGATCATTGTCGCGGATGACCAGCTTTCTTTGGCTATCGGCAAACACGGACAGAATGTCCAGCTTGCTTCTAAGCTTATCGGATGGGAATTAGATATCCGCACGAAAGATAAGCCTGCTGCCGCGCCGGAAGTCAAGAAGGAAGCGCTTCCTGAAGAAGCAGCGGCGCCGCAAGAGGCTGAAACGGTTATTGAAGCCGGGGGAACGGGTTCTTTAGAGCAGTTGCCCGGCGCCGGAGAAAAGACCCTGCAGAGTCTTAAAGACGCAGGTTTTACATCAGTGGAGGCTGTTGCAGGCGCTCAAATCAGCGATTTGACGAATATAAAAGGCATAGGAGAAAAGAAGGCGGAAAAATTAATTGAAGAAGCCAAGAAGCTAACCGGTAAATGACTTATGCCGTAATCGTATGTAATCTCAAAGCGTTTTACCGAAAGATGAGGAATTATGACTGAAGCAAAAAAAGAAAAGAATAAGCTGGAACCGAAAGAGAAAGCAAAAGCAAAGCCTAAAGCAAAGCCTAAGCTTAAAGCCACAGACGAAGCCGCGCTTGAAAGTGTAAAAGTTAAAGCCGCGGAGAAGCCGCTCGCCAAGCTTAAGCGTAAAGCGCTCAAGCCCGCGGTCACGGAAAAAACCGCCGTTACTAAACGTAAGGCAGCGCCTAAAAAGAAGGTTTCACCCGGCATAGAGGCAGCTGTCCCTGTTGTTGAAATTAAGCCTGAGGCGCAGGCTTCACAGGTCCCGCCTGCTCCCCAGCCTGCGGTTGCTCCGCTGAAAGCGGCGCAGCCCCAGGAAGCGCATAAGCCGAAAATCGTTCCGCGTGAAACGGTCATGCCGGTGAGGGTAGAAAAACCGGCCGTTAAAGAAGAGAAGCCCGCGGTTACGGAAAAACCCGCTGTCGTTAAAGAAGAGAAGATCGTTCCTGCTAAGGAAGAAAAACCGGTATCGGTTAAAGAACAAGCGCCTGCTGCAGTAAAAGAAGTTGTGGCTCCCTCCGTGGCGCTTAAAGAATTGGAATTGAAATTCCCTATTATTGTAAAAGACCTGGCGATCAAACTGCAGGAAAAATCATCCACTATAATTAAGATGCTCATGGGGTTGGGAGTGATGGCGGGGCTTAACCAGGCGCTTGATGAAGCGGTGGTAGCTAAGGTATGCGCGAAGTATGGCTTTTCGATCAAAGAAGCCCCTTCCGCCGAGAAAACGATACTCGGCGTGCATGAAGAAGATGATTTCCCGGGATCTTTGAAGGCGCGTTCTCCGATTGTCACGCTTATGGGGCATGTTGACCATGGTAAGACGTCTCTTTTGGACGCGATCCGCAACAGTAAAGTCACGGAAAGCGAACATGGCGGTATTACGCAGCATATCGGCGCTTACCGGGTAAAGCTCCCTCATGGAGAGATCACCTTTCTGGATACTCCCGGCCATGAAGCTTTTACCGCGATGCGGGCGCGCGGCGCCAGTATTACGGATATTGTTGTTTTAGTTGTTGCCGCAGACGAAGGGATCATGCCTCAGACCCAGGAAGCACTTGATCATGCCCGCGCGGCGGGAGTCTCCATCATCGTCGCGCTCAATAAGATCGATAAACCGGCCGCGGATGTGGCCCGGGTGAAAAAACAGCTTGCTGAATTAAACCTTAACCCCGAAGATTGGGGCGGCAAGACGATCGTTGTCGGTGTTTCGGCTAAGACAGGCCAGGGAATTGATGAACTGTTAGAGATGATCTTGTTGGAAGCTCAGATGCTGGAACTTAAAGCCAATCCTGATAAGCCGGCAAAAGGCGTTGTTATTGAAGCAAAATCGAATAAATATAAAGGCCCGGTGGTCACCCTGCTGGTCAAGAACGGCACCCTGCGCCTTAATGATAATATTATCGTCGGGAGTTTCGACGGCAAGTCTAAGGCGATGTTTAATGACCGGGGCCAGACGGTGCGTGAAGTAGGCCCGTCGTTACCGGTTGAGGTCCTGGGTATTTCAGGCCTGCCGCAGGCAGGCGAGCAGTTCTTTGTGGTTGAAAACGAGAAAAAAGCAAAAGAACTTTCGGAAGCGCGGCAGGATAAAGAAAAAGAATTGCAGATGAGGCCGGTCAAGCGGTTAGGGCTTGAAGACCTTTATTCGCAGATCAAAGCGGGAAAGATCAAAGAATTGAAACTGATCTTAAAAGCCGACGCGCATGGTTCGCTTGAGGCGATAAAAGATACCTTGGGCAAGATAGAGTCGACTGAAATAAGCCTGGTGTATATTCATGAAGGCATCGGCAATATCAATTCTTCCGATGTTATCCTGGCGGTTGCTTCTAACGCGCTTATCCTGGGATTTAATGTCGTAGCCGATGACCTGGCGAAAGATTTGATCGCGCGGGAAGGCCAGGAAGTCCGTACCTATAATATTATTTATGAATTAGCCAATGATATCAGGGCCGCGCTCGAAGGGATGCTTGAACCGAAATTAAAGAAAGTTTTCTTAGGGAGGGTCGAGATCCGTAAGGTATTTAAATTGTCGCGCTCAGGTATTATTGCCGGAAGCTTTGTGGTCAAGGGGAAGGTTTTCCGCAATTCGCAGGTTACCCTGATGCGTAACGGAGAGCCCGTCTATGAAGGAGAGCTTTCTTCTTTAAAACGTTTTAAAGATGATGTCCGGGAAGTCGCAGAAGGCTTTGAATGCGGTATCGCTCTTAAAGGATATGACGGTATCATGGAAGGGGATATCCTTGAAGCTTATCAGATCGAAAAAATAGCGCGTAAATTGTAATTATTCCAATCCACAATGAAAAAACGGATATTAAGCGGCATGCGCCCCACGGGGAAGCTGCATTTGGGGCACTTGGTCGGCGCATTAGACAATTGGGTCAAGTTTCAGGACCAGTATGAATGTTTTTTTATGGTCGCTGATTGGCACGCGCTTATGTCGGAATATGAGAATCCCGTTTCATTGAAGGAAAATATCGTCGATAACGTGATCGACTGGCTTGCCTGCGGTATCTCCCCTGAAAGATCCACTATTTTTATCCAATCTCAGGTTAAAGAACACCTTGAATTATATATGATATTCTCTATCCTGACGCCGCTGGGATGGCTTGAGCGCTGCCCGACGTATAAAGAACAGCTGCGGGAAGTCGCCAACCGCGATCTCAGCACGTATGGGTTTCTGGGGTATCCGGTCCTGCAGGCGGCCGATATCGCTTTGTATAAGGCGCAGGTCGTGCCGGTAGGGGAAGATCAATTGCCTCATCTGGAATTGACCCGGGAGATCGTGCGCAAGTTTAACGGGCTCTATAAAGGGGAGGTTTTCCCGGAGCCGGAAGCCCTTTTAACAAAAGCATCGAGGCTTTTAGGCCTGGACGGCAGGAAGATGAGCAAGAGTTATAATAATTTCATTCTGCTCCAGGAAGAACCGGAAAATGTGCGCAAGAAAGTGCAAACGATGTTTACCGACCCGCTGCGCGTGAAATTAAGCGACCCGGGCCATCCGGAAAGTTGTAATGTCCATAGTTATTATGCCGTTTTCGCGCCGGAGCGATTCACCCGGATCGCTTCGTTATGCCGGGAATCAAAGATCGGATGCACCGCGTGCAAGAAAGAATTAGCGGAAATATTAGTCGCGTTTCTGGCGCCGATCCAGGAAAAAAGAAAGCAATTGCTTTCGGATAGAGAACGCGTTTTAGGGATCGTCGAAGCCGGTAAAGCAAAAGCAACCGCGCAAGCCGCGGCAGCGGTCGCCGAAGTAAAAGAACTGGTGAACCTTTAACCCGATGAGCTACAAAATAAAATTACAGCTGTTCGAAGGCCCGCTTGACCTGCTTTTGTACCTGGTCAAGAAAGACCATTTGAATATTTACGATATTCCCATCGCGCAGGTTACCGAACAATACATGAAATACCTGGAATTGATGCAGGTGCTTGACCTTAATATCGCCGGAGAATTCCTGGTGATGGCGGCAACGCTTACGCAGATCAAGTCGAAAATGCTCCTGCCGGCGGTAGAAGCCCCTCAGGAAGAGGAAGAGGATCCCAGGGATGAGCTTATACGCCAACTTCTGGAGTATGAACGTTTTAAAGAGATCGCGCAGGAATTGCGGCAGAAAGAGGCTGACCAGCAGGATATTTTAAAACGCCCGAAGGGCCAGGATAAAGGGACTCTTGAGGTTACCGCGGAGGTGCCCGCGTATTTTGAAGCCAGTATTTTCGACCTCATCACCGCGTTTTCTACCGCGTTGCAGGATCTGCCGAAAGAATTGTTCTATGAGGTCATCCGCGACGAATTCACTATCGAGGATAAGATCCATCAGCTCCTTCATTTATTATTAGTCGTGCCGGCGTTGCGCCTTTCGGAATTATTTACCAAAGCAAAGAATAAGTTTGAAATGATCGTTACCTTTCTTTCTATCTTGGAGCTGATCAGGCTTAAAGAGATCGTGATCCTCCAGAAGGAAGTATTCGGGGAGATCGAAATAACCAGGAACAAAGAAAATATTATCCCGTATGGCAGGACAGAAGAAGCGCAAAATTAGCAGTGAAAGTTCCTTCGACGGATCGGAGTATGATTATACCGATGCCGCATCCCTCCCCGCGCGCGCTGAGGATCCATTACCGTTCCCGTTGAATGAGGCGCAGGAGACTGAAGAGGATGTAGTCCTGAACCTTTCGCTTCGCCCCAATAAGCTCTCGGAATTCATCGGGCAAAAAGACCTGGTCAACAACCTGAAAGTCTGCTTGACTGCCGCCAAACAGCGTAAAGAGCCTCTCGAGCATACGTTATTTTCCGGGCCGCCCGGCCTGGGCAAGACCTGTTTAGCGCATATCATCGCCCATGAAATGCATTCCAAGGTCACCGCGACCTCAGGGCCCGCTATTGAACGCGCCGGAGACCTTATCGGTATTTTGACTAATTTAGAAAAAGGCGACATCCTTTTTATAGATGAGATACACCGGCTTTCCAAAGTGGTGGAGGAATTCCTGTATCCGGCGATGGAGGATTTTCAGATCGATTTCGTTATTGATAAAGGGCCGTATGCCAAGACGATCAAGTTCAGGCTCAAGCCTTTTACCCTTGTCGGGGCAACCACGCGTTCAGGCTTATTATCCGCGCCGCTGCGCAGCCGCTTCGGCATATTTTACCATCTTGATTTCTACGGGGTCGAGGATTTAGCAGAGGTGGTACGGCGTTCCGCCAAGATCTTAAGTATTGAGATCGATGATGAGGCGGCATGCGAGATCGGCAGGCGCGCGCGGGGAACTCCCCGTATCGCCAACCGGCTCCTGCGTCGCATCAGGGATTACGCGCAGGTCTCCAATATCGCCAAGATCGACCAGGTTGTCGCCGCAAAGACCCTTGACGAATTGGGTATCGATAAAGCGGGCTTAGATGACCTGGACCGCCGGGTTTTAAGGCTGATCCTGGAATCTTTTGACGGCGGGCCGGTAGGCGCTGAATCCTTGGCGGCAAGCCTCAATGAAGAAGTCGACACCATTGTCGATACCGTCGAGCCGTACCTGCTCAAGGCCGGCTATTTAAAGCGCACCTCCCGCGGAAGGGTAGCCACGAAGCTGGCGTTCGAACATTTCGGAATAAAATTCAATAAAGAGAAACAAGAAGAGCTGTTTTAGCTTAGATCTAATGAATCTGGCGGTTTTTCTCGCTTAAGCACGATTTTGCCGCGCTATATTTATAATTAGGCGGCACGCCAATGATCTTTGGCATTTCGGCGGCTGCTGAACTCGTCCTATTTGCTCTAGCAAATAGGACTCAAACAGCATCGCCGTCCCAGAATTGTCAGCCTCTCGGCTGACCTGGGATACCCTCAATGCCAAAGCTCCATTGGCTAAAATCGTGATGCGCTCGAAAAACCGTCAGATTCATTTTTAAACCAACTCAAGTTACTTGTGAGCGGTTGGGGTTAAATAAATTTTGGTGATGTAGGAAAATATGCGCTACAATAATAACCGCAACGTTTAATAAGAATTAACTCAATAGTAGGGATTAAAGAGGTATAAGATGTGGTCAGATTTATTTAAGGCATTGTTTGAAGGACCTATTTGGTTTCGAATATTTAGCTTGCTTTTAGTAATTCAAATTATTGTTTGGTGGGTTTCCTTTGGGATAATTAGTAAGAGAGAAGTGTAAAATAAAACAACTGGGTTTGATTTGAAAGCAGAAAATTCAAGAATTAAGGGGAATTTATCGTTGGATCAAGATACGGGTTTTAAGGTTGATATGAAAAATACCGATTTTACTGATAATACTGCTGCAAAGAGCGAGCAGGGGCCGGACGATTTTTCTCAGGGAATAGACAAAAACAAGAAAACACCGAAAACAATTCTTCTAATATTAAGAAGCCCAAGGGTTCAACAATTAGAGATATTATTATATTAAATACGAAAGTAGGTGTTAGTGAAGATATACAAAATGTTGACATAGACCAAAATTTTGTTGGTAAAATTAATCAAGGGCAAGATGTTAAGAAAATTGAAGAAATTCTTGATAATGAAATAAAAGCATCGGAGCAAGAAGTAAGATTAGAATCAATGTTCCGCCAGGCAGGATATTATCAATCAAGGGCTGAACGTTATGCCGTTTATGGTATATGGGGAAAAGCCTTTAGTTATGGGTATAAGGCATTTTGTTTATATTTGGAGATTCCTGATAAAAAAGAGGAGCAAATTATTAAAACGCAGGAAGAAAAAGTAGGGTCAGCATTGAATGTATGTGCAAAGTTTAATTTATATTCTAATGAGTTGAGAAAAGAAAAGGGTAAAGATTATATTTATTTTCTAAAAGAATTATTGAAATTGGCTAAGAAGGATAATTATCTTAGAGGGGTAGAAGTTTTAGAAAATGAAATAATAATGCAGGAAGATTTAAAGAAAAAGAACGTTAAGAAATAAGAAGTGTTTTGGTTTAAATGAACCTGCTGGTTTTCGAGCGAATGTTGATTTTAGGCAAAGCAGCTTGAGCATTGAGGGAATCCCAAGGCCCAGCGAGAGCTGGGCAATCTTGGGATGGCGATGTTGTTTAAGGAGCATTTGATAGAGCAAATGCGACGAGTTCAGCAGCCACCGAAATGCGAAAGATCTTTGCCGTCCGCCATGTTTTGTGGCGGAAAATCAACCTGAGCGAGAAAAGCAACAGGTTCATTAAGTTGATCAATAAAAGAGGGTTTATGCGAATTACATTTTGCGAGATTGTATTCTTTATCTTGGCTCTATCCGGTATTTGTTACTCAGAGTCTTCTTCAACGGGTGTTTCTGTCGATATACCCGCGGTTGAAGAGAAATATTCCAGCATGTATGATATGGTCCAGGCGGCAGCTGAGAGAGGCGAAATTAAACTTAAAGACGCGGTGATGTTGCAGGCGCAGCTTATGTTCGCCCCCGGAGCTATTCCTGAAGATTCTCCTTTTGCGCCGGGACCTGGAGAGAAGCTTACGGCAGATGAATGCGGTACTGGATTTTATAAACAGGTGCACCGGGTTTTTTCCGAGTTGAAAAAGGAAGAAAAAGAGCTGTTGAAATCGTTATCGCCTGATTTAAAGAGTATTATTGAAACGAAAGAGAAGGAGCTGCGGCAAAGCGCTGATCCGTGGGGCTGGAAACCGAGATAATTGGAACCTGTGACTTTCTGTTCAGTCAGTATTCTTTAATATGCCGATCTTATGAGGAGTTACCCAATGCAGGAATTAGGCAAGACATTGATCATATTCGGGATAATACTGGCAAGCCTGGGATTGCTGTTGGTGTTTTTCAATAAGATCCCTTTTTTAGGTAAACTCCCCGGGGATATATTAGTCCAGAAAAAGAATTTTACCTTTTATTTCCCGCTGGCGACTTCGCTTGTGGTCAGTGTTATATTGTCGATTTTATTTTGGTTGATAAATCGGAAATAGTCACAGGTAGTCGATAGTCCATAGTCCATAGTCTATAGTCTATGGGAGAAAAGAATACCTTAATGAGTAAAAGAAAAATCCTCGTTCAGATCGTTACTTTTGCCTTTTTGCTTCTTTCCTTTGCCGTAACTTCCGCTTTCGCGCATGAGGTCAGGGTCAGGATAATGCAGGATGCTGCTTCGCTTATCCTGACAATTAAGGGTGCTTATAAGATCGAAGATGCTGCTGCGCAGAAGGTTTTGTCCCAAGGTAAAAATCTGCATGCAACCGTTACCATAGAAAAGAATAATATTTTGATCGGGAATACCCGTTTTTCTTCGAGCAAGATTTATATAAGGCCGGCAGATGCCGACTCCATTACGATAAACGGCCGCAAATTTAAAGGGGGCATAGAGCTCCTTAAAAAAGATAAAGCTTCTTTCTCGGTGATCAATTTTATCGATCTCGAAGAATATATTAAAGGGGTTTTATTCCATGAATCTTCTCATTATTGGCCTGCCGAAGCGTTAAAAGCGCAGGCGATCGTCTGCCGCAGCTTCGCGTTATTCCAGATGCAGGAAAATACTAAGAGTGATTATGATGTTACCAGCGACATTTATTCCCAAATGTACGGAGGCAGTACCTCTGAACGCTACCGTACGAACAGGGCGGTCGAGGAGACCAGGGAGCAGGTGATAACTTACCGGGGAAAGATCTTTCCGGCGTATTATCACGCCACGTGCGCAGGCTCGACGGAAGACGCCTCAGCCTTATGGAACACCGATATCCCCCCGCTCAAGGGGGTGGCCTGCGGTTTTTGTAAAGGGTCACCTCACTATAGGTGGCATTTGGTTTTACCGGAAAATACCTTGCGGGAGAAATTAGCCCAGAGCGGGTATAAATTCAAGAAGATAAATGCCGTAACCAGTGCGCATAAAGACGCTTCCGGGAGAATAACCGAATTAACGATAAGCGGCGGGGAAAAAAGTTTGAAGCTTTCCGGTAAGGATTTCAGGAGCTCGCTCGGCCCGAACCTTATTAAAAGCCTGCAGTTTGAAGTTTCAGCCGCAGGATGTGATTTTGTATTTGAAGGGCTTGGATGGGGGCATGGCGTGGGTTTTTGCCAGTGGGGAGCTTATTTTATGGCTAAAGAAGGGCGTTCCTGCCGGGAAATACTCGCGTATTATTATCCGGGAGCCGCTGTGGCTGTCCGGGTTCAATAAATATGAAGCTTGCTGATTTTGATTATCATCTTCCTTCGGAACTGATCGCTGAATATCCTTTGGCCCAGCGCGACCAGGCGCGGCTTCTGGTCTTAAACCGCGCCCGGCAAACAATTGAACACCGGACCTTTAAGGATATCATCGACTATTTTTCCGCGGGAGACCTCTTGGCGCTTAATGATACCAAAGTCCTGGCATGCCGTTTATACGGCAGGCGTTCGACCGGAGGCAGGGTTGAAATATTGCTGTTAAGCCGTACAAGCGGTTTAACATTCCAGGCATTGCTGAAGCCTGCCCGGCTCAAGCTGAATGAAAGGATAACATTATCCGGCAGCGATATCACCGCGGTTATTACCGCGAAAAATGAGGTGGCCTTTGACGCTCCCGATGTCCAGTCGGTCTACCGGTTGGGAGTAATCCCGTTACCTCCGTACATTAAGCGCAAGGCCGAACCTCAAGATACGTATGATTATCAAACGGTGTATGCCCGCGCTGAGGGGTCTATCGCTTCTCCGACAGCGGGATTGCATTTTACCGAGCAGCTGCTGGCGCGTATCGCCGCAGCCGGGGTGGATATTCGGTATTTGACTTTGCATGTGGGACACGCGACTTTTCAGCCGGTCAAGGCGGAAGATGTTGCCAGCCATCGTATGGGCGCCGAGCGGTTTTACATCAGCGATGAAACAAAAACGGGCATAGACCGGGCGCGTCAAGAAAAAAGGCGGATCTTTGCCGTTGGGACTACCACCTGCCGCACGATAGAAACGTACGCTTCCGGCAAGCAGGAGGGGGATACTGACCTGTTCATTTATCCGGGATATCAGTTTAAGCTGGTAGATTCTTTTATTACTAATTTTCACCTGCCGCGCACGACCCTCTTTATGCTCTCATGCGCTTTCGCGGGGGAGCAATTTATGAAGCGCGCCTATCAGGAAGCTATTGAACACAAATACCGCTTTTACAGCTATGGCGATGCGATGTTGATCGTGTAGGAGGTTATCGACAGGGAAAACTGTTGCCTCTTATGAACCGATATGTTACTATTTGATTATTCGTTCTTCTTTGTAACTCCTGAGAAGAAAACACTTTCAGGTCCCGGAGGTCGCCCCAATAGATGCCCACTTTTTTTGAAGAGCAATTAGATTATATCCATTTTTTCTGCGGTTTGGTTTATCTGGTTTTTGCCGTCATATGTTTTATATTATCTAAAGAACAATTCCAGAAGCGTTCGTGGCATTGGTTAGGTTTTTTTGCCGTTTTCCAGTATGTCTATGAATTGCTGAATATTCTGTTAGGCCTTTTTGGGCAGAACAGGATCTTAGAGATCGGCCGGTTCTTATTTTTGGCCGGTTCTTACGTGTTGCTCATTGAATTTGACCGCAGAGGGCTCTTATTTATCCGCAAGAAAAGTTTTGGTTTATGGGTATATGTGCCGCTCCTGGGGTTAACTGCCGCAGGAGGGATAGGAGGGTTTACGGGTTTGGATATCTCCTGCCGCTATTTTCTGGGCATCCCCGGCAGCCTGTTTGTTTGTTGGATCTTTTATAAATATTCAAAATCAGAGATCGGTTCGTATTTACGCAATTGCCTTTTATTTATCAGTGTCTTATTCTTGAGTTATGCGGTAATCAATTGTTTTATGGTCCCTGCGTCATGGATAACGCCTGCCCGCTGGGTTAATAGCGATCTGTTCTTGCGCCTGCTGGGATTCCCTGTGCAATTTGTGCAGGGGTTACTCGTCCTTCTGTTGGCTTTGACCTTATGGGTCTACTCGGAAATTTCCCGCTGGTTTACTTTTAGGGCTCACGGGCATCCTGTTTACGCGCAGTTATCCCCGTGGCTTATCCTGACTTTGATGCTGATAATCACGGGAGGATGGTTTTTTACCAATTCTTTGGGTAATTATGAGAGGAATAAGCTGATCAGCGACGCCCGGATCGATATCTCTGATTCAGTCCATAATTTAACCTCTGAATTGACAAAGACTGAACAGGCGGTTATGGCCATCAGCGGTTCTCCCTGGGTCACTCCGGCATTAATTATCGGCTCCGGGGAAGAACTGGAGAAAGCCAATTCAGTCCTCGACCGGTATCAGGATTCTTTAGGAATGTCGGCGTGTTTCCTGATTAACCAAGAAGGAGTGGTAATAGCCTCTTCACAGAGGCATAAACAGGATAGTCTTATCGGAAAGTCATTGGTGAACCTGCCGTATTTTAAGAAATCACGCGCGGGTTGGCCGGATCATTATTTTTCCCTGGATACGGTATCAGGTGAGCGTTGTTATTACGCGAGTTACCCGGTCCGGGATGCCGAGAACGAAGTTATCGGTATTGCGGTCATTAAGAAAAGCATTGATTTGATCGAAGGGGCGTTTAAACAATTCCCGTATTGTTTCTTGATCGACGGGCAGGGAATCATATTCCTGTCCAGCAAGAAGGAGATGTTGTTCCAAAGCCTATGGCCGATCTCTGCGCCTGCCTTGTCCCGTTTAGCGCAGTCTCAGCAGTTCGGTAATAAAGCTATCAGCGTCATGTGCTCGCAAACGTTCTCTGATGGAGACAAGATAAGCTTTAAGGGAGAAAGTTTTTACGTGGTGCGCCAGTTGATCAACCGGGAAGAATGGTCGGTGGTCCTTTTGAGTTCGACCAGGACTTTTTTACAATACCGGTTATTCGGGATCACTATTATCTTGTTCTTGTGTATCCTGGTCATGGTATTTTTTGTAGTGGTGCGCCAGAGAGAGCATCTGTTGACATTGATCGCCACCGCTAATACACAGCTGCGCACGGTCTTAAATGCCGCGACACAGGTTGCTATTATCGCCACTGAGCTGCATGGATTGGTCACGGTCTTTAATGCCGGAGCGGAGCGGATGCTCGGGTATCTTGCCGAAGACATGATCGAGATGCATACGCCTGAAGTCATCCATTTGGAATCTGAGCTTGGTGCCCGAAGCAAAGAGTTATCCTGGGAATTTAAACGGCCTATTTCCGGGTTTGATGTCCTGGTCGAACAGGCGCGGCATGGCAGGTCAGACGAGCGTGAATGGACCTACGTCTGCAGGGATGGAAAACATATCACGGTCAATGTTTCGGTGACCGCTCAGCGCGACGCCTCGGGGCAATTGACCGGATTTTTATTTATCGCTACCGATATTACCGAACGTAAGAACGCCGAATATGAGCTCCAGGAACAGAAAGAGTTCTCCGAAAACCTGGTGCAAAACTCAGCTATGGCGACGTTCGTCATAAACGCGTCTCACCGGGTTATTTTCTGGAACAAAGCTTGTGAACGCCTGAGCGGTTTCCGGGGGAACGAATTGATCGGCACGTCCAATCAATGGAAGCCTTTTTATAAAAGCCGCCGTCCCGTCCTGGCAGACCTGGTAGTCGATGCCAACCATGAAAGTGTAGCCAATTATTATAAGCAATACGGCCGTTCGACCCTGGCGCCGAACGGCTTGCTGGCTGAAGGATGGTATCAGAATTTAGGCGGGAAAGACCGCTATATCCTTTTTGAAGCGGTCCCGATATATAATAGAAAAGGGGATGTGATCGCGGCGATCCAGACCTTGCAGGATCTGACTGAACGCACGCGCGCCGAGGAAGTGCTGGAGCGGCAAACGCAGGAGTTGGTGCGTTCCAATACGGAGCTGGAGCATTTCGCCTATATTGCTTCTCATGACCTGCAGGAGCCGCTGCGCATGGTTTCCAGCTATGTTCAGCTTCTGGAGAAACGCTATAAGGATAAGCTTGACGCCGACGCGAATGATTTTATCGGATTTGCTGTTGACGGGGTCAACTGGATGCAGGCCTTGATCAATGCCTTGCTGACCTATTCACGCGTCGGCACGCAAAGCAAACAGTTTAGCGAGGTCGATTGTAATACGGTTTTAGCGCGGGTGCTGGCGAATATCCGGGTCAGTATCGAGGAAACCCGCGCGGTCATTGCTTATTTCTCTTTGCCGACGATAATCGCCGATAACCAGCAGATGGAACAGTTGTTCCAGAATCTGATCTGTAACGCGATTAAATTCAGGGGACTTGAGCCTCCGCGTATAACGGTCAGCGGTGAACGCCGGGAGAGCGATTGGTTCTTTACCGTGGCGGATAACGGGATCGGGTTTGAACAACAGTATGCCGAGCGGCTCTTTAAGATCTTTCAGCGGCTGCATTCCCGCAAAGAATATCCCGGTACGGGTATGGGGCTGGCAATTTGCAAGAAGATCCTCGAGCGCCACGGCGGCAGTATTTGGGTAGAATCCCAACCCGGGGTCGGGACGACCTTTTATTTTAAGATCCCCGTAATGGAGAAAACAGGGCATGTTTGAGAATTCAGCGGTACCCGCGATAGAGATCCTGCTCATCGAAGATAATCCCGGAGATGTCCGTTTGATGCGGGAAGTATTTAAAGACAGCCGTGTGCGCAATAACCTTAATGTTGCCGAGGACGGTGTCCAGGCTCTGGAGTTTTTACGGCGCCAGGGAGCCTATGCTCATGCCGCGCGCCCGGGCCTGATCCTTCTGGACCTTAACCTTCCTAAAAAAGACGGCCGTCAGGTGTTGTCGGAGATCAAGGAGGATCATGATTTCAAGAGTATCCCGGTCTTGATCTTGACGACTTCTCACGCTGCGGAGGATGTGCGCCGCAGTTATGCCTTGCACGCGAATTGCTATATCACTAAGCCTTTTGACCTGGAAGAGTTCATCCAGATCGTAAAAATGATCGAACGATTCTGGATGGGAGTGGTCCTCCTGCCGGCTGCGGAGGGCCTGACGTAATGGATACAAAACTGATCAAGATCCTTTTAGTTGAAGATAATCCGGGAGATGCCCGCCTGTTGAAAGAGTACTTATCTTTAGCCGTAAGCGTGCGCTTTGAAATATCTTATGCCGGAAAGATCAGCGAAGCTTTGCAGAAAAACGGGGAAGCTCATTTTGATGTTATTTTGCTTGACCTGATGCTGCCCGATAGCAGGGGGTTGGAGACGTTCCATAAGATGAAGGCCGCCTCCGGGGGTGTCCCGGTGGTGGTTATGTCGGGGGTCTCTGATGAAGCCACCGCGATGCAGGCTGTCCAGGAAGGCGCCCAGGATTATTTAGTAAAGGGGCAGGTCGAAGGGAATCTGCTGGTGCGGGCGCTTCGTTACGCGATAGAAAGGAACCGTATGCAGGCGGCACTGCGCGGTGAGTCGCTGGTTGATGATTTGAGCGGCCTGTATAACCGCCGCGGTTTTATGTCCCTGGCGCAGCAGCAGATAAAACTATCCCGCAGGACGATGCGGGGATTCTTTGTAGTTTTTATCGACCTCGACCGCCTCAAAAAGATCAATGATACCTATGGCCATTTAGAAGGAGACCGGGCATTGGTCGCGGTTGCGGATATCCTTAAGAAAACATTCCGTGAAACTGATATTGTCGGCAGGATCGGCGGGGATGAATTCATTGTCCTGGCGATAGATGCCGCGGATGATACCGCCGAGATCATCAAAAACCGGGTCGAAGGCAATGTCAGGGAATATAATACCGCCGCAGGGCGCGCGTATCAATTATCGCTTAGTATGGGCATCGTTTTTTTAAATAGCTCCAAAGCGCCGGTCACGTTGGCCCAATTGATGGAGCAGGCGGACCGGGCATTATATGAACATAAACGCAGCAAACGGGAATAATATGGCTCATAATAAAATCAGTATTTTATTGATCGAAGATAATCCGGGAGACGCCCGCCTGATGAAAGAGTTATTAGGGGATTCTCCGGTGTCTCCTTTTGCGATGGAATGGGTCGATTCGCTGGAGCGGGGGCTGGCGAGGCTGCAGTCGTCTGCGGTCGATGTTATCCTGCTTGACCTTTCTCTTCCTGACAGCCAGGGGATCGATACGTTCTTTAAGATCCAAACATCGGCAAAGGGCGTAGCCGTTGTGGTATTGACGGGGCTTTATGATGAAGCCCTTGCCATGCAGGCGGTCCATGCCGGCGCGCAGGATTATTTAGTCAAAGGCCAGGCTGACGGTAATTTGCTGGTCCGTTCCATCCGCTATGCCGTTGAGCGCCAGCGTATCGAGGAACAGCTGCGTAAGATGAATGATTTTAACCGTTCTATCCTTAAAGCGCTGCCGTTCGGTATGGATATTGTCGATGAAAAAGGCGATATCCTCTATTTAAGCGAGAACTTCGAGGCTCTTTTTGGAAAAGAATGCCTGGGGCAGAAATGCTGGTTGATCTATAAAGATGATAAAATGCAGTGCAAGGGGTGCTCCTTGCGGGATAATATCAGCGTCGGAGAGCTCCGGACCATCGAAGTCGAGGGGGTGACCGGAGGAAAGATATTCCAGATCATGCATGTCGGCATGATCTATGAAGGCAAGAAAGCGGTGCTTGAAATATTCAATGATATCACCGAGAGAAAACGCATTGAGCAGATGAAGAGCGATTTTGTGGCTATGGTATCGCATCAGTTAAAAACACCTGTTGGAGAGATCCGCGGGTATATTGATAATATGTTGACGGGCTTGACCGGTGAAATAAACCTAAAACAAAAGCAATACCTTACGGAGATGCAGCATATAGGCCTGCGCGCGTACCGCCTGGTCGCCGACTTGCTTAATGTCTCCCGCATTGAGCGCGGGGTCATCTCCGTAAAGATCCAGCCGGTTTCACTGCAAGAGATCGTTGAGTTGTCGCTCAGGGATTACCGTGAAGAAATAAAGGCCCGCGGCATTACCCTCGCCATTGAAGGAATGGAAAAGCAGGTCACCTGCGCGGCGGATAAAGATAAAATGGTTGAAGTAGCCGGCAATATTATTAGTAACGCGGTTAAATTCACCCCTCAAGGGCGGATCACGATACGGCTCAAGGATGATAAAGATTTCGGGTTTATCGAGATCGAAGATACCGGCTCGGGAATTTCCCCGGAGTTCTTGAACAAGATCTTTAAGAAAGAACAGGCATTGGGCGGCAGCCCCCGTTCTGAGGGCGGAGCGGGCCTGGGGTTGTATATAGCTAAGAGCTTTATGCTCCTGCAAAAGGGCGATGTGTCCGTGCAGTCGGCGCTGGGAAAAGGAAGCAAATTTATTATTAAAATCCCGTTAGGTATGGTATAATAACCCTCAAGGAGGACGTATATGGAAAATACCAAGAATACTATTCTTATTGTTGACGATGAACCCGGCTTCCGCAGGATCTATATGGATGTTTTGCAGAATGAAGGTTATACCGTTTTGGAAGCTGATGACGGTGTTAAGGGCATTAATATCGCCCGTTCTGAACAGCCGGGGTTGATATTATTGGACATTGTCTTGCCCAGCTTGAGCGGTTTTGAAGTTTTAAAACGCCTGCGCGCCGATGATGTGACGCGGGAGATCCCGGTGATCGTCTTTTCAGTGCTCGGTGACCGCGAGACCATTAAGAAGGGCCTGGATTTAGGGGCAAATGATTATACCGTCAAAGGCTTTTATACCCCCCGGGAGATATTGAGCAAGATCCGCGACTTATTGGTGAAATCGAATGTGAAGAAGAGCTTGAATTATTACCATTTATCGATGCATGACGTGAAGGCAGACGCGGCGAAGCTACAGCAGGATATCGGTTTGTCGAATTCTTTTCAATGCCCGCAATGCAAGACATCGATGAATTTGGAGCTTATTCCCGATTATACGCGCGCCGACGGGCATTGGTTTATTTCACATTTTGTCTGTCCTGATTGTAAACGGGCGTTTTAACGGCGTAAGGGTATTTTTTGCTGCTTTTCTAAGAGATGGCTGACCAAAATAAAAGAAGGTATTACAGGCTTAAGAACGGCGTAAAGGTAACCTATAAGGTCACCGGTCAGCCCAGTAGTAATGAATTTCAGTCATTGGATCTCGGCGGAGGCGGTGTGCGCGCCTGGCTTCCTGAACGTATTTTCTCGGGGACTACTCTGGATATAAGTTTATTGCTTCCTCTGGAGGCCCAGGATTTTAAGGCTTTAGCCCGGGTTGCCTGGCAGTTGCCGGTGCCAAAGAAAGAAAAGAATGGAAAAGAATATTTTGAAACAGGGATTGAATTCTTAAGGATGAATCTTAAAGATAGATTGCAAATAATCCATTACGTGCATACGCGGATTAAAAAAGATAACATCAGGTTTTAGGCTAGAGAAGGTTTACGCATCCTCTCCATATAATCCTAACGGCAATAATTTCAGATACTTATTTCCCTAAGAAAACTCAAGTATAGAACATTGTGCTTGTTTGTATTTTAGCGATGAATCCGAAACCCAAACATAGCCGTAACCGCAACCTCATTATTTAATTGGGATACTGATATAACGTTAATGATAAAGGCTAAAGTTTAAATAACAAAGGAAGGTTAAAGAATAAAGATAAAATTTTAAGATTACCTGCTTGCTGACAAGCAGGAACCTTAGGCCTTAAATCTTCCTTTGATATTTAGCCTTTATACTTTGAACTTTCTGATAAATTAATTACATTAACTATGGGTGCATTTACTCTCCTTCATCGCGATAAGACCAGCAACGCGCGTTTAGGGAAGTTAGTTACTTCCCACGGGACACTTGATACGCCTTGTTTTATGGTGGTTGGGACGCAGGCCAGCGTTAAGACGCTTTCTCCCCGGGATTTGTCAGATTGCCAGGCGCAGATCGCGTTATCAAACGCGTATCATTTATTTCTACGCCCGGGAATGGATGTTATTAAGAATGCCGGAGGCTTGCATCGTTTTATGGGCTGGAATAAGCCTATTCTGACTGATAGCGGCGGGTATCAGATCTTTAGTTTAGCGCTGCTGCGTAAAGTGCACGATGAGGGCGTGGAATTCCAGTCTCATATCGATGGAACGAAACATTTTTTGACTCCTGAAGATGTGGTGGGCATCCAGCAAGGGCTGGGCTCGGATATTATGATGCCGCTTGACGAATGCGTGCATTATCCGTGCGCGAAAGACCATGCGGAAGCTGCGATGAAGCGTACGACTGATTGGGCGCGCCGTTCCAGGGCCGCGGTGAGCGACCACCGGCAACACCCGGCGCAGATCGGAATTGCGCCGGTGCGCGGCTTTGTGCCGCAGCCGATCACACCCGGCGCAGATCGGAATTGCGCCGGTGCGCGGCTTTGTGCCGCAGCCGACAACCAGTTGTTATTTGGTATCGTGCAAGGCGCAACCTATGAGGACCTGCGCAAGGAAAGTGCAGCGCAGATGGTTGATATCGGTTTTGACGGCTATGCTATCGGCGGAGTTTCAGTTGGCGAACCTAAGAACTTAATGTATAATATTATAGCGATGACGTCTTGCCTGCTCCCTGAAGATAAGCCGCGTTACGCGATGGGGATCGGTTTACCTGCGGATATTATTGAAGCGGTTGAGCGGGGCGTCGATATGTTTGATTGCGTGGCGCCTACCCGTTACGGCAGGAACGGCACCGCTTTTACCAGTGCCGGCAAAGTTACGGTCCGTAACGGCGCTTTTGCTAAGGACCTCGGCCCGCTTGATAAGCGCTGCGGTTGTTATACCTGTACCGGCTTTACCCGTTCATACCTGCGGCATTTGTTTAATACCGGGGAGATATTAGGATTACGCCTGGTTTCTTTACATAATGTTTATTTTTATCTGGAGACGATGCGCCGGGTGAGAGAGGCGATCGCGCGCGACTGTTTTGCCGATTTCAAAAAAGAATTCCTGCGTGACTATGAGAATTGATATCATCACTATTTTTCCGGGTATGTTTGAGCCTGTTTTAAATGAGTCGATCCTGAAACGGGCTCAGGCGAAAGGGAAGATCACGATCGCGGTGCATGACCTCAGGGGGTATTCGCGCGATAAGCATAAAAAAGTCGATGACCGTCCTTTCGGCGGCGGCTCAGGCATGGTCATGTGCCCGGGACCGATTTTTAAAGCGGTCCGGCAGCTTAAACCGAAAGCGCAAAGCCGTAAGCCGAAAGCCCGCGTGATCCTCTTGTCGCCGCAAGGCAGGCGTTTGGATCAGTCAATGGCAAAAGAACTTTCCAAAGAAAAACACCTTATCTTGATTTGCGGCCACTATGAGGGGATCGATGAGCGGGTGAGGGCCCGTCTTGTCGATGACGAGGTTTCTATAGGCGATTTTGTCCTCACGGGAGGCGAATTACCGGCTATGGTTTTAGTCGATTGCCTTACCCGGCTGCTCCCCGGAGTCCTGGGAGATAAAAATTCCTTGAAATTTGAGTCATTCGAAGGTAATCTATTAGAGTATCCTCATTTTACCCGGCCTGCCCGATATGCCGGGATGAGCGTTCCGGAAGTGTTGTTATCGGGAGACCATAAAGCTATAGCGGCGTGGCGGCATCTTCATGCGCTCAGGAATACCGAAGAAAAAAGGCCTGACCTGCTGCCTCGTGTTAAAACAAAAAAGAAGGGAGTACACAATGGATAAAATCAAACAAGTCGAACAGGAATACACAAAGAAAGAAATGCCGGTTTTCGGCGTTGGCGACACGGTGAAAGTCATGACCAAGATCCCCGAAGGGGACAAGGTCAGGCTGCATCCTTTTGAAGGGATCGTGATAGCCCAAAAAGGCGCCGGGGTCCGTCAAGCCTTTACGGTCAGAAAGATCTCTTTTGGTGAAGGCATCGAACGGGTTTTTCCGCTCTATTCGCCCAATATCGAACGTATTGAGGTCTTAAGGAGAGGTAAGGTAAAACGTTCCAAGCTTTTTTATTTACGCTCGAAGGTCGGAAAGAACGCGACTAAGATCGCCGCTCGTGAAGAAAAGCCCGTAATAAGTAAGGGGTAAGTAAAAACACTATCGCTTAAGAAATCACACGGTGCTCTATTACGAGAGAAAGTTCCAGAAAAAAGGCTATCCTTTTATTATCGGAGTCGATGAGGTCGGGATCGGCCCTTTAGCGGGCCCGGTTGTGGCGGCAGCGGTGCTGCTTAAGTCCAGGCGGTTCAAGAATCGTATCGATGATTCAAAGAAATTAAGTTATTCGCAGCGGGAAAAGGCTTTTGTCGAGCTCTCTCTTAAAGCGGTATGCGGCGTGGGGATCGTTAATGAAAAGATCATTGACCGGTTAAATATCCTGGAAGCTACGCGCATCGCTATGGAAGACGCGGTCAATGACCTTCTGGAAAAAATGGTTTCCTGTAAACAGGAAGAGATGTATATCCTTGTTGATGGTACCGTTAAACCGCGTTTTACCCTCCCCTTTACGAATATTATAAAAGGCGACGCGAAGTCTCAAAGCATTGCTTCCGCTTCTATAGTAGCTAAGGTTACCCGCGACCGTATTATGCAGGTGTATGATAAAGTTTTCCCGCAATACGGCTTCCTGCGGCACAAGGGGTATCCTACGAGCGAGCATCGCAAGGCGCTCAAAGAATTCGGGGCCAGTATTATCCATCGTAACAGTTATAATTGTGTCTGACGCTCGAATATATCTTGGAAGGGCAGGAGAAGAGGAAGCGGCGCTTTTCCTTACCCGTAACGGTTATAAGATACTGCAGAAGAATTACCGGATTAAGGCCGGCGAAATCGATATTGTTGCCAGTGATGGCGGCGTAATTTGTTTTGTTGAAGTAAAGACCCGCCATTCAAAGAAATTCGGTTCTCCGCAGGAGGCGGTTTCTGAGTTAAAAAAACGTAAGATTTCCCGGGTGGCAGTCTGCTACCTTAAGGAAAAATGCCTCTTACATAAAAAGGCGCGTTTTGATGTCGTATCGCTCCTGGTTGAACAGGGGAAAGAAATACAGGACATCAGGGTAATAAAAAACGCTTTTGAATTGGACGAGCGGTTTTCGTATTGAACCCTTAAAGCATGCTATCTGATATAGAGATCGTTCAAAAAGCAAGAATTCTTCCCATCGAGCATATTGCCCGAAAAATAAGGATTGATCGTAAATTCCTTATCCCCCATGGTAAATATATCGCAAAAATAGATTTAAATATTTTATCCGCGCTTTCCAACCGCCGCAGGGGGAAGTATATCGTTGTTTCAGCGATAACTCCTACGCCTCTGGGGGAAGGAAAGACGGTTACGACCATCGGTTTGTCTATGGCGCTCAACAGGCTGGGGAAAAAGGCCTCGGCTTGCATCAGGCAACCTTCGCTGGGGCCCGTATTCGGCATTAAGGGAGGCGCTGCGGGGGGAGGGTATTCCCAGGTTTTACCGATGGAAGAATTTAACCTCCATTTTAGCGGTGATACGCATGCGGTATCGCTGGCCCATAATTTAGCGGCCGCGTTCCTTGATAATTCCTTATTTAAGGGCAACCGTTTCCGCGTGGACCCGCAGACCAATGTTTGGCGCAGGGTTATTGATATTAATGACCGGTCTTTGCGTTTTATCAAGACCGGCTTAGGCCTGGAACAGGAGCCCTTGGTACAGGAATCGGGTTTTGATATCACCGCCTCTTCCGAAGTTATGGCTATCCTTGCGTTAGCTACGGGTCTGGATGACTTGCGTAAACGTTTAGGTAAAATCGTCCTGGCATATACCGATGAACAGAGGCCGTTGACCTGCGACGATATCCGCGTCGCCGGGAGCATGACCGCGCTTTTAAAAGAAGCGATAAAGCCGAATTTGATCCAGACGATAGAACATACCCCTTGCTTTGTTCACGCCGGGCCTTTTGGCAATATCGCTCATGGCAACAGCTCGATATTGGCGGACAGGATCGCTTTGTCTTGTTCAGATTACGTGGTTACCGAATCCGGCTTCGGCGCTGACTGCGGCGCCGAGAAATTCTTTGATATCAAATGCCGCGCCAGCGGTTTTACTCCTTCCGCGGCAGTCATTGTTTGTTCGGTCAGGGCGCTCAAAGCCCATAGCGGAAAGTTTACCGTGGTCGCCGGCCGGCCGTTGGATAAAGAATTGACAAAAGAAAATATTTGCGCGGTAGAGGAAGGGATATCCAATTTAGAAAAACAGATTGAAAATGTCCGCTCATTCGGCGTGCCGGTTGTGGTGGCGATCAACCGGTTCAATACCGATACCGAACGGGAGATCGGTCTCATCAGGAAAAAAGCGCTTGAGTTCGGCGCCTACGATTGTGTCGTCAGCGAGGTCTGGCTTAAAGGGGGATCCGGAGGGCTTGATTTAGGAAGGGCGGTCATCCGGGCGGCCCAGGAAAAGAATGATTTCCGTTTTTTATACCCGCTTGAACTTTCCTTAAAAGAAAAGATCGAAAAGATCGCTCTCTCGATGTATGGGGCAAAGGGCGTTATGTATTCTTCCCAGGCGGTAAATAAGATAGAACTCTTCACCCGCCAGGGGTGGTCCGGGCTGCCCGTGTGCATGTCTAAGACGCACCTGTCTTTATCTCATGACCCTTTGCTTCTGGGCAGGCCGAAAGATTTTATCCTGCCGATACGGGATATCCGCGCTTTTATCGGCGCGGGTTTTTTGTCTCCTTTATGCGGCTCTATTCAGACGATGCCGGGATTGCCCCGGCATCCCGCTGGAGAAAATATAGATATTGACGATAAAGGTAATATTACCGGATTGTTTTGATCCTTCGACAGAAATCCCCGGGCTTTAAACCGCGGGATGAATGTTTTATTTGAGATTTCTGCTTGGGGGGGAGCCGCGGCCTAAAGGTTGCGGGGGTTCCACTGAGGAATAAGGAGCTGATCGTGTATTATAATAAATCGCTTAAGAAATATCTTGATGATATGGCGGCGCGCACGCCCACGCCGGGAGGAGGCTCAGCCGCGGCATTTTCCGCCGCGATGGGAGCTTCGCTTATCAGCATGGTTGCGCGTTTCACCGAGGGAAAACCCAACTACGCTCAATATGGACAGGCGCTTCGGGAGATCCTTAAGGTTTCCGAACGTTTGCGTAACGATTTCCTGGGATTGGTAGACCTGGATATCAAGGCGTACCGCAGTAAAGACCTGCGTAAAGCTTTGGATGTCCCCTTTATGGTCTGCAGGTTAAGCTGTGATGCTTTAAGATTATGCCCTGACCTGGCTAAAAAAGGTAATGTTAATTTGATCAGCGATGTCGCGGTCGCGGCGGCGTTATTGGAAGCGGCATTTATGAGCTCATGTTTTAATGTGGAAATAAACTTAAAATGTTTGAATGATGAGGTTTTTGCTGTTAATATAAAGAAAGAGTTGGCTGAAACGATGAAGCAGGTCAAGCAGTTGCGCTTTGAAACGGAGGTCCTGGTTGGCGAAATTATTAGAGGGTAAAGCCTTAGCGGAAAAGATTAAATCCGGCTTGCGCCTTGAGGTCGCGGGACTTAAAGCCGTCAGGGGCGCTCCGCTTGTTTTAGCCAGCATTGAGATCGGCAGGAATGATTCAGCGCGTATGTATACGAATATCCAAAAGAAAACCGCTGAATCCCTCGGCATTGAATATCGCCTGCATACGGTAGATAAAAATATTTCCGAGAAAGAACTTTTTGATCTTATCGCGGGGCTCAATGCCGATGAAGCGGTAAACGGCATTATTGTGCAGATGCCTGTGCCTGCGCATCTGGATGCCAGGAAGCTCAGCGCTTTGATCGCGGTGGATAAAGATGTCGAAGGGGTCCATCCGTCGCATATCGGCGAACTCCTCTTCGGCCGGGAAAAGATCATTCCCTGCACCGCTGCCGCCGTTATGGAGTTGATCAAAGAATCGCAGGTAGAGCTTGCCGGTAAAGATGTCGTGATCGTCGGGCATAGTGAGATCGTCGGTAAACCCTTGTGCCTTTTGTTGTTGAACCGGCTTGCTACGGTGAGTGTTTGTCATATCGCGACCAGCCAGGCAGGCAGGCTCCGGGATTATGTCGCCCGGGCCGAGGTTTTGATCGTGGCGGTAGGCAAGGCGGAGTTGATCCCGGGCGAGTGGATCAAAGAGGGAGCTGTCGTTATCGATGTGGGCATCAACAGGTCAGGCGATAAAACCGTCGGCGATATCGCCTTCGAGCAGGCCGAAATGCGCGCTTCCTGGATCACGCCTGTCCCCGGAGGCGTAGGGCCGCTGACGGTGACTATGTTGATGCGTAATCTGGTTGAAGCGGCAAAGGGCTTCACCCTGCGCGCGCCTTTAAAATGAAGACCATTATTCTTTTGGTTATCTCGAATATATTTATGACCATTGCCTGGTATGGACACTTGAAGTATAAGCAATCGCCGTTGTGGATAGCTATTTTTGCCAGTTGGGGAATAGCTTTTGTGGAATATTGTTTTCAGGTGCCGGCAAACCGTTTGGGGCATGCTCAATTTTCCGCCGCTCAATTAAAGACAATACAGGAAGTCATTACGCTGGTGGTTTTCTCTGTTTTTTCTGTCGTTTATTTAAAAGAAGGGCTGCGGTGGAATTACCTGGCCGGTTTTGTTATGATGATCGCCGCGGTTTTCTTCATTTTCAAAAAGTGGTAATTTACGTCTCAGAGGCGTAAAAGAACGCGAGGATGCATGATCAGACCTTCCCGATGGCTTTGGTGCATTATCCCGGGTATTTTGTTGTGTTATGTCCCGGCATGTGCGAGCAAGCTGAGTTGGAACGAACTCAATGACCAGGTTTCCGAGCTTTATCAGACCGGCCGTTTCCAGGATGCTGCGCCATTAGCGGAAACTGCGCTGAAAGTCGCCGAAGAGACCTTCGGTATTGAAAATCCCAATGTCGTGCAGTCCCTGAATTCTCTGGCCCGGATCTATGAATCGCTGGGGCGGGACGCGGAAGCGGAGAAATATTACCAGCGGACTATCGGGATGGCGGAAAAAGTTTTAGGCCCCGACCATCCTGATGTGGCGGCTTCTATGTATAATCTGGCCTGTTTTTATGACAGCCGCAAACGTTTGGTTGAGGGGGAGACGCTGTACCTGCGCACGATCTCGATCTGGGAAAAGGCCCTGGGCCCCGACCATCCTGAACTCGGGACGGTCTTGAATAATCTGGCGTTGTTGTATAATTCACAGGCTAAATTCGATATAGCGGAATCGTTGTATAAACGGGCGCTGGGGATCTGGGAAAAGGCCCTGGGACCTGACGACCCGGCAGTCGCGCAGACTTTGAATAATCTGGCTGTCCTTTATACGACGCAGCAGAATTATTTTGAAGCGGAGCCGTTGTACCAGCGCGCGCTTTCCATTATTGAAAAGGCTTTTGGGAAGGACCATCCCAATGCGACGGTTATCTTAAAGAACATGGTTGATTTTTATCGTAAGATCGACAGACAAGACGATGCCTGGAGCCTGGAAAGGCATATTCAGGAAATTGCCGCGAAATAATAATCATACAGGGGAGAAGATGTTGTTAAAAGAAAAGATCCAGTCCGGTAAGTTCATCGTGACCTCTGAGATCGGCCCTCCGAAAGGGATTGAAACCAGGCAGATCCTGGAGGAAGCCGAGCTTATCCGTACCCGCGTTGACGCGATCAATGTTACCGACCTGCAGAGTTCAGTCATGCGCCTGGGGTCTTTGGCAGTCTGCAGCCTTTTGAAGCAGCGGGGCTTTGAGCCGGTCTATCAGGTAACCTGCCGGGACCGTAACCGCCTGGCTTTACAATCCGATATTTTATCCGCCGCTGCTTTGGGGATCGAAAATCTCCTCATTTTGACCGGCGACCATCCGTCATTGGGGGACCATCCCGAAGCAAAGCCTGTTTTCGACCTGGATTCCGTGCAATTATTACAGGTGGTTAAATCCTTGCAGGAAGGCCGTGACATGAAAGGTAACCCGCTGGAGGGAGCGGCCCCGAGATTCTGCGTAGGGGCGGTGGTTAACCCCGGCGCGGACCCGATCGAGCCGCAGATCTTGAAAATGGAGAAAAAGATCGCGGCGGGCGTGGATTTTTTTCAGACGCAGGCGATATTTGATATCCCGCTCTTTGAAAGATTCTTGTCAAAGATACGGCACCTCAATGTTCCGATCATCGCGGGCGTTGTTTTATTGAAATCAGCCAATATGGCGCGCTATATGAATAAAAATGTCCCCGGAGTGTTCGTCCCGGAGAGTTTTATTAAAGAAATGGAAAATACATCGAATAAACCCGCGCAGGCAACGGCGATCGCCGCGCGGTTGGTCAAAGAATTGAAGCCGCTGTGCCGGGGGGTCCATATTATGCCTATCGGATGGAACAGGTTCCTGCCCGGAGTTTTTGACGCGGCAGGTTTATAAGTGAGGGAATTATAATGGCCAGGATCGTTATTATCGGGGCTTCGTGCGCAGGCCACGCGGTGGCAACAGGGCTGCGGGAAATGCGGCAGGATTGTTCGGTAACTCTGGTAACTCAGGAGAAATATCCTGCGTATGACCGCAGGCGCCTCCTTGAGTTTGCCGGCGGGTCTTTAAAAGAAAAAGACTTGTTTCTTTGCGCGAGTGATTTTTACCGGCAAAAGAACATTGATTTTCTTAAAGAATGTAAAGTCTCCTCTGTCAATACGAATAAAAAAACCGTTCATTTTAAGAACAGGGATAATCTCGAGTATGATTTTTTGGTTATTTGCTCCGGCAGAAGCTTTATTCTTCCCGAGATCCCGGGAATAAAGAAAAACGGGGTTTTCAGGCTTTCTTCTTTAAGCGACGGCAAGGATTTCCAGCAGTATGGCAGCGACGCTGTTTGTATAGTGGGCGCAAGCGCTGCGGCGCTGCGCTTCGCGCAGATATTATCGGAGAAACAAAAAAATGAGGTAAAATTGATCTCTGCTCAGCTTGTTGCTGAAGCGCCTGTCGCGGAACCGGCTTTGGCTGCTGCGGCGCAAAGCCTTGAACCGCCGGTTGTTCCCGGGGCTAAGGCGTATCCGCAGGCTTGGAGCCATCTGGAACGTATTCAAAGCGGCGTTGTCGAGATCATCGGCGAGTCTGCCGTGCAGGCGGTCAAACTCAGCGCAGGTAAGATCATCGGCGCCTCAGCGGTAGTCTATATGGATGCATTAAAAAGTAATATTGATTTTCTTAAGAATGCCGATATAAGTATTAACGATGACCTTATCGAGGTGGATGAGGGGATGCGCACCCGCCTCAGCAGTGTTTTTGCCTGTGGTGCGGTTTGTGCGCGCCGGAATGCCTCACGTGGGGAAAAGCTCTGGGAAGAGGCGCTTGTTGAATCACGCGCGGTTGTTGAAAATCTGATAAAAGAGTTAGGCAGCTAATGGCTTTCATTTTAAAGGCGGGGAATAATTATTTAATTTTACTTGACTTTTATGCGTATTTTTTGTATATTACATAAAAAGAATCTATGATGCTTACCTTAAGTCATAAAAATATCCCACAAAAAATATTGTTAACTGTTCTGCTTTCTGGTGTTATTGCTGTTTTTGCCTGCGCGCAAAATCTGCCTGAGAAAGTAGACGGTAATCCTTCTGCCCGGACCATGCCGGCGCTCGCGGAGCAGGCTCGCCTTTACCGCAGCCAGGGATTCCAAATGCAGACAGCGGGAGATTTGGATAGTGCCTTGAAGTATTATCAAAAAGCGGTGGAGATAGACCCGCTTTACGCTGTAGCGTATAATGATGTGGGCGTTATTTTTGAGGCAAAAGGTGAAGTTGACCGCGCGGAAGAGAATTATTTAAAAGCGGTCCAGATCGACCCGAATTTTATCAGCGGATATTCGAACCTTGCTTTCTTGTATGAGGGAAAGCGGGACTTGAAAAAAGCGGAATATTGTTGGGAGAAAAGAGCGAAGTTAGGCCAGTCGGATGATCCGTGGACTCAGAAGGCTATTCAACGTTTACGTGACATACATGTCATCTTAGGGGGGCATGGATACCGGGAACAGGAAGTAATTGATTTTATGGGGGAGATTTCCCAGAGGAAATCCCTCCTTCGTGAGAGTGACAGAGAACTTGCCAAGGACATCTTTTTTAAAGCAAAGCGCAGTTACGTCAAGAAAGATTATCCTTCAGCCTTTGCGCAAGCAATCAGTGCACAACAGCTGGACCCTGATAATGCCGAGATTGAGGAATTTATTGTCAAAATCCAAAGAAGAGCATTGTCGAGATAGTAAACCACAAATTTCAGTCCCTACCATAACAATGAAATCCAGTGATTAGTTAATGGCCGATCAGCAGTTATATTTAATTGATGCTACCGCGCTTTGTTATAGGGCTTTTTACGGGCTCAAAGGGCTTGCGACATCTTATGGACAGCCGACGAACGCTGTGTATGGGTTTGTCATCATGCTGCATAAGATCTTAAAAGAAAAAAAACCCGATTATCTGGCGGTTTGTTTTGATGTTTCCCGCAACACCTTCCGCCAAAAGAAATTTACCGAATATAAGAGTAACCGGGCGCCTATGCCTGATGACCTCTCAAGCCAGATCCCTTTGATAAAAGAGATCGTCGCCGCTTACGGTATCCCGTTATTTGAAAAAGAAGGCTTTGAAGCCGATGATGTCCTGGCGACGCTGGCAAAAAAAGCGAAAGAAAAAAAGATATCGACGACCATTGTAAGTTCCGATAAAGATATCCTGCAGTTAGTCGATGATAATACCAGGGTCTACAGCCCCTATAAAGATAAGGGAGTGGTTTATGGCGAAGCTGAAGTAATAGCCCGCTTCGGGCTGGAAGCTGCCCGGATAAGCGATGTCGTCGCGTTGATGGGGGATGCTATCGATAATATCCCCGGAGTTCCCGGTATCGGAGAGAAGACCGCGTTATCCCTCGTGAAACAATTCGGCTCTTTGGATGAAGTGCTCAAGCGCTCTGATGAGATCAAGTCGCAGAAGATACGTACAGCCGTCCGAGAGTATAATGACCGTATAAAGTTAAATAAGGAATTAGCCGTCCTTGATAGCGGCATCGAGCTTGATTTTGAGCTTGATACGCTTAAGCTCAATAACCCTGATTATTCCGAATTATTCCGCCTCTTTCAGAAATTAGAATTCAAGGCGCTTGCAGAGGAGCTTCCGGTGCGTAAGACTTCCTCGCCGGGACAGGAGATCGCGCTTATAACCGATACCGCCGCCGGCGATATAGTTAAAGAGGGGACAGAGCTCATTATGTACGCGCCTCTTGATTCAGCGCCGGTATTTTGCGTTCTTGATAAAGTCTTTTCTTTGCCGCAGGAAAGCGCCAAGTTCAAAGAGATACTCGAAAATCCGCAGATCAAGAAAATAAGCCATGATTTAAAGAAAATAAAGATATACCTGGCGCAGCGCGGTATTGTTCTCGAAGGGCTGTTTTTTGACACGATGATAGCCGGATATTTACTGAATCCTTCCCGGGGAGGGTATAGTCTTTCCGACCTGGCGTGGGATTATCTGGGTAAACCGCTTCAGGCGATCGAAGGAAATCCTGCGGAAGCGTCCGCTTTGATCAGGGAGCTTAAGCCCCGGTTAGAGCATGAGCTTAAGGATAAATCGCTCGATAAGCTTTTTTCCGGGATTGAAATGCCGCTCGTCGGAGTTTTGGCGCAGATGGAGCTGGCTGGAATTAAGCTGGACCGGGGGGTCTTGAGCGAGCTTTCGGTTGATATAGAAAAAAGGCTTATCCGGTTGATCGAAGAAATTTATGCCGCCAGCGGCAGCCAGTTTAACATTAACTCGCCTAAACAGCTCAGAGAGGTTTTATTCGAGAAATTAAAGCTGCCGGTGGTCAAGAAGACCAAGACGGGCGCCTCCACCGACGAGGAGGTCTTGCGGACATTGGCCGCGACGCACCACCTGCCGGCATTGCTGCTTGAATACCGGCAATTAACGAAATTGAAGTCGACCTATATTGACGCTTTGCCGGAGATGGTCGATGCGCGTACCGGCAGGATCCATACGTCATTTAATCAGACCGGCACGGAAACCGGAAGGTTAAGTTCCAGTAATCCTAACCTTCAGAATATCCCGGTCAAAACTGATATAGGGAAGAATATCCGGCGGGCGATCATCGCTTTGCAGCCTGATAGCTGCCTGGTATCGTGTGATTACTCGCAGGTTGAATTACGTATTTTAGCGCACCTTTCGAAAGATGAACAGCTTATATCGGCTTTCAAAGCGGATAAAGATATACACCGTATTACCGCTTCTTTGATCTATGATAAAGACCAGTCTGAAGTTACTGAACCGATGCGGGATACCGCTAAACGGGTCAATTTCGGCATTATTTACGGCTTGAGTTCGTTCGGCCTTGCCCGGGACCTGTCGATCTCTCAGACGGAGGCGCAGAATTTTATCGATGCTTATTTCCTGCGGTATCCGCGGGTCAAAGAGTATATTCAAGAGCAGATCGCTTTTACCCGAAAATATGGTTTTGTAACTACTCTTTCCGGCAGGAGGCGGTATATCCCGGAGATAAATAATAAGAATCAGGGTATCCGCCAGTTTGCTGAACGCCAGGCGGTCAATACCCCGATACAAGGTTCAGCCAGCGACTTGATCAAGTTGGCGATGGTCAATATACAGGCGGCATTCGCGAAGGAGAGATTGCCTGCTACGATGATGATGCAGATACATGACGAATTGGTATTTGATATCCCCAAAAAACAGATGCCCGGCTGCGTGGGTATCATTAAAGATAAAATGGAACATGTTTTCGAATTGGCGATACCGATAAAAGTGGATATAAAAACGGGTCAGAATTGGTTGGATATGCAGGAGTACGTTTAGCATCGGTGTTGTCGGTGCTCAGCCAATAACCGATAACCGGTGCAAGGGAGGATCAAGATGAAAATAGCGATATGCGCAAGTGAGGTTGTTCCGTTTGCAAAAACAGGGGGGCTCGCCGATGTCGCGGGCGCTTTGCCGCAGGCATTAGAGGCGGCGGGGCAGGAAGTTATCGTTATTATGCCCGGGTATAAAACGATACGGAATCTCAAAAACATCAAGATTACCAAGGCAAAGAACGGTATCGCGTATTCAATAATCGGTGAAAAGGTTAAAGTTTATTTCGTGGAAAACGAACAATATTTTAACCGGGACGGCCTTTATGGCGATAAGGCCGGAGATTATCCGGATAACCTCGACAGGTTCTCATATTATTCCCGCAGGGCGATCGGTTTATTGAAAGAGGTCAATTTTAAAGCGGATATCATCCATTGCCATGATTGGCAGTCGGCGTTGATCCCGGTGTATCTTAAGAATTTGTACACGAATGACCCGTTTTACAAGGCAGCTAAGACGATATTGACGATCCACAATATGGGTTACCAGGGGCTTTTTGTTAAAGATGAGTTCCCTAAATTAGGCCTGAATTGGGAGCTTTTTAATATGGAGATGCTGGAGTTCTATGATAAGGTGAATGTTTTAAAAGGGGGCATTGTTTTTTCTGATTTCGTGACGACGGTGAGCCCTACGTATAGTAAAGAGATCCGCACCAAGGAATTTGGTTTCGCGCTTGAGGGCGTATTATCGAAACGGGGCGGGGCAGTGCTGGGGATCTTGAACGGGCTTGATTATGATATCTGGAACCCCGAGAAAGATAAGGCTCTTAAGGCAATGTACGCGTATGATTCTATCGAGAAGAAGTATGAAAATAAAAAAGATCTCCAGGGTGCCTGTAAGCTTCCGCTCAAGGATGCCGTCCCTCTGGTGGGTATTGTTTCGCGCCTTGCCGAACAAAAAGGGTTTGATATTTTAGCCCAGGCGATCGATAAGATCTGTAAGATGGAGCTCCAGCTGGTGATCCTGGGAACCGGGGATCTAAAATATCATCAGGTCCTGGAAGCGATGGTGAAGAAATACCCGAAGATCATTTCGCTGCAGCTGAAGTTTGACGATACGCTGGCGCATAAAATATACGCCGGCTCGGATATTTTTCTGATGCCGTCAAAATATGAGCCCTGCGGCCTGGGGCAGTTGATCAGCCTGCGTTATGGGACGATCCCGCTTGTCTTTAAGACCGGAGGCCTGGCAGACACGGTTACGCCGGGGAACGGTTTTATTTTTGATGAATACAGCCCGGAAGCTTTGATCGCGACGATCAAAAAGGCAACTGCCGCGTTTAAACTTAAGAAGAAATGGCTTGCGCTTATTAAAGAAGCGATGCACGCCCAGTTCGCCTGGGAAGATTCGGCGAAGCAATATGTCCAGTTGTACAGGAAGGCGTGCTCAGGAACCTAAGGTGATAATAATGCCGGCGTCCGCTCAAAAGAAGAATCGGCGTAAAAGGGTCGTGGTCGGGCTTACGGGAAGTTTCGGCAGCGGTAAAAGCAGTGTCGCCGGGATTTTCGCCGGCCGCGGGGCGCACGTTATTGATGCCGATAAGATCGCGCATTCTTTGATCCGTCCTGCTTCAGCGGTTTATCGCAGGATCATCCGGGTTTTCGGGGAAGATATCCTTAAAAAGGATTTGACTATTGACCGCAAGAAGCTGGGAGAGGTCGTTTTTAACGATAAATCACGCCTGGTTCGCCTGAACAGGATCATTCAGCCGGCGATCATCCGTATGATCAAGTCGCGTATCAGGGCGCATACATCCGGGATTATCGTTTTAGACGCGCCGTTGCTGGTGGAAGCGGGTTTGACAAAGCTCGTCGATACGCTTATCGTTGTAACCATAAGCCCTGATAAGCAGGTTTCTCGTATCATGAAGAAAACCGGACTCTTGCAATCGGAGATCAAAAAAAGGATTGCATGCCAAATTCCGCTCGCAGAAAAGATAAGGCGGGCGGATTTTGTAATAGATAACGACCAAACAAAAAGCAGGACGAGGCGGCAGGCGTTGGAAGTTTTTGGCGCGATAAGCGCCCGCTTGAACAGCAGGCAAATGAGTACCAAGGTACTGTAAAGAACAAGGGAGGATGTAGTGGATAAGTTGGATATCGGAAATTTGAAGGATATGAAAATCGTGGAATTAAGTAAGCTTGCCCGGGAGATGAATGTCAACGGTATAAGCGGTTTAAAGAAGCAGGATTTGATCTTTAAGCTGCTTCAGGCGCAGGCGGAAAAAGAAGGGCTTATGTTCGGAGAGGGGATCTTAGAGATCCTTCCCGAAGGGTTCGGTTTCTTGCGCAGCCCGAATTATAATTATTTACCCTGCCCGGATGATATTTATATCTCTCCGTCGCAAATACGCAAGTTCGACCTGCGTACCGGGGACACGGTCAGCGGCCAGATACGCCCTCCTAAAGAAGGGGAGAAATATTTCGCCCTGTTGAAGGTTGAGGCTGTCAATTTCGAAAAGCCCGAGGATACGAAAGAAAAGATACTTTTTGATAACTTAACCCCGATCTACCCGCATCAGCGGTTTGTCCTGGAGACAAAGCCGGAAGAGATATCGATGCGCGTCATGAGCCTTTTGACCCCGTTGGGTAAAGGCCAGCGCGGATTGATCGTCGCGCAACCGTACAGCGGTAAAACCGTTCTCCTGCAGAAGCTGGCGAATGCGATCATGAATAATAATCCGGATGTGATCTTGATCGTTTTGTTGATCGATGAACGCCCTGAGGAAGTCACCGATATGCAGCGTAATGTCCGCGGGGAGGTCATTTCGTCTACTTTTGATGAGCCGCCGGAACGGCATATCCAGGTCGCTGAGATCGTCTTGGAGAAAGCCAAACGGTTGACGGAACATAAGCGCGATGTCGTTATACTTCTGGACAGCATTACCCGCCTTGCGCGTGCTTATAACGCGGTTGTGCCGCACAGCGGCAAAGTCCTTTCAGGCGGTATCGACGCAAATGCTTTGCAAAAACCAAAGCGTTTCTTCGGAGCAGCGCGTGCTATCGACGAGGGGGGGAGCCTGACCATTATCGCGACAGCCCTTGTTGATACCGGCAGCCGTATGGATGAAGTCATCTTTGAAGAATTCAAAGGGACCGGTAATATGGAGCTGCAGCTTGACAGGAACCTCTTCCAGCGCAGGATTTATCCCGCTATCGATATTAAGCGTTCCAATACGCGCCATGAAGAATTACTCTTAAGGCCGGATGAATTACAGCGGGTCTGGATATTGCGAAAAGTCCTGAATGACCTGAATAACGTCGAGGCAATGGAGCTGTTGATCGAAAAACTTGCTAAGACCAAGAATAATGATGAGTTTTTGAATAGTATGAATCAATAATCGAGTAACAATTAAAAGAGTAAAGGAGGAAGTAAAATGAAAGACAAGATCCACCCAAGCTACAAAGAAAGTTCGATCGTCTGCGCCTGCGGGGAGATTATCCATACCCGTTCAACAAAACCCAATATCAGGGTCGAGATCTGTTCTAAGTGCCATCCTTTTTTCACCGGCAAGCAGAAATTTGTTGATTCAGCAGGCCGCGTTGATAAGTTCATGAAAAAGTACGGCAAAAAATAAAGTTTAAAGGCTCAAGAGCAAATATTAAAGGAAATTCAAAGATTAAAGGTTCCTGCCTGCCGGCAGGTAGGAAATTTTAAAATTAAACCTTGAGACTTTCATCTTCCTTTGTTCTTTAGACTTTGAATGAACCATGCCTCAGGCGCTTATGGTTCATTCATCCCGAGCTCTGTCGAGGGGGTTACCTTTAGACTTTTTCTGTTTTAGTTTATTTCACATGCAATTTATTTATTCGCTGACCTGTCAATATGTTCGCACAATTAGAAAAGATTGAAAAACGCTACCACGAGATCGAGCTCTTGCTTGGGTCTGCCGAGGTCGTCACCGACCAGAATCAGTGTCAAAAGCTGGCAAAAGAGCTTGCCGGGCTGCGGGCCGCCGTATCGTTGTACAGGGAATATAAAAAGGTTACGGCTGAGTTAACCGATTTGGCGCAGCTCTTGCAGGAAAAACATGACCGTGATTTTGTCGAACTGGCGCAAAAAGAAACAGGGGAGTTGAAGGCCAGGAAAATCCGTCTGGAACAGGAATTGTTTGAGGCGTTGCAAGGCGAAGACGAGGATGCCGGTAAGGGGGTCATTGTTGAGATCCGTCCGGGAACCGGCGGCGATGAAGCGGGATTGTTCGCGGCTGACCTGTATCGTATGTATGTGAAATACGCGGCAAAAAAGGATTGGAACGTTGAATCCATGTCCAGCCATGAAAACGAAAGCGGCGGCTTTAAAGAAATTATCTTTAGCGTAAAGGGCAGGGATGCTTTTAAGAAGCTTAAATTTGAGAGCGGCGTGCACCGGGTGCAGCGGGTCCCGGAGACTGAAGCTCAAGGGCGGATACATACTTCAACGGCGACTGTCGTTGTATTAGTCGAGCCCGATGAAGATGCCGGGATCGCGATCGACCAAAAAGACCTGCGTATCGATACTTATCGCTCTTCGGGGGCGGGGGGACAAAATGTGCAGAAGACCGATTCTGCGGTGCGGATAACGCATCTGCCTACCAATACCGTGGTAACCTGCCAGGATGAGCGGTCTCAGTTAAAGAATAAGCATAAAGCGATGAGGATATTGCTTGCCCGGATTTTGGATTCAAAACGCCAGGAAGAATTTAAAAGAGTTTCTGAGGCGCGGCGTTCCCAGATCGGGACCGGCGATAGAAGTGAAAAGATCCGCACGTATAATTTCCCCGACCGCCGTGTTACCGACCATCGGATCAATTATTCTTCATATCAGCTGGAGTCGATCCTGGAAGGCGATCTGGAAGAGTTTTCAGACGCTTTGATTAAAGCGTCGCAGGAAAAACAGAGAGACCTAAAAGTCAATGAATGAAGCGGAATTGTTGTTTTCTTCTGTTTTACGATGCAGCCGGCATTCGCTTTACCTTGATAAAGATAAAGTCCTTGAGGCGGGGGTTTTACGTAAGGTTGCCGGTGTCTTAAAGCGGCGGGTAACCGGAGAGCCGCTGCAGTATATACTGGGCGAGGCTGATTTTATGGGGTATGTCTTGAATGTCAACGCTGATGTTCTCATCCCCCGGCCGGAAACGGAAATCCTGGTTGATACGGCACAGAAGGCCGCCCGGCTCACCGGGTACCGGTATATCCTGGATATCGGGACCGGTTCAGGATGTATCGCGGTATCTCTGGCAAAGGCCCTTGCTCATGCGGTTATTGACGCGGTTGATATCTCCTCTCAGGCATTGCGCGTAGCTTCTGTTAATGCCGCGGAGCATAACGTCACGGTAAATTTCATCGAAAGCGACTTATTCTCCTCGGCGTGTTTAGCCGGCCGGCATTTCGATATTATTGTAAGTAATCCCCCGTATATCCCAACAGATGAAATTCAAAGATTACAGGCTGAGATCCGCTGTGAACCTTTCGTGGCTTTAGACGGCGGAGCCGATGGCTTGGATCTCTACCGCAGGATTATTGCCGATGCGCCTGACTATTTAAGAACGCATGGGCTGTTGATCATGGAGATGGGCTATGGCCAATGCGCTGCTATAAAGAATATCCTTCAAAATTCAGGAAAATTTGAGATAATAGAGATAGTCAAAGATTATGCCCATATTGATAGGGTAGTGGTAGCGCGTAAAGGTGAGTAGTATTAATAAGTTAGGAAATATATATTTTTAACTAAGGTAGTTTGGTTAAGGTTAAGATCTTAGTTTGGTTGTTAGGTTAGGTAATTAGGTTTTTAACACAAACTACTATACCGAACTACTAAACTAACTGCTTTACCCTTACCTAACTACCGTTAGCAAATACAGGATATTCATAAGAGGATTTAAAAAATGGATAAATTAATCATTGAAGGCGGGATCAAGCTTAAGGGCGAAGTTTCCGTTTCCGGCTCTAAGAATGCGGTATTGCCGATACTGGCGGCAACTTTGTTGACGGATGGCCCCTGTGTCATTAAAAATGTGCCTAATCTGCGGGATACGGTCACGATGCTCAAGATCTTGCGTTCTTTAGGAAAGAATGTCGAGATGGATAAGGGCAGGGTCCTGGTGACGGCAACCAAGAACTGCACGTATGTGGCCGATTATAAATTAGTTTCGACTATGCGCGCTTCTTTTTGCGTCCTGGGCCCGCTGGTAGGGAAATTAAAGAAAGCAAAGGTCTCTCTTCCCGGCGGCTGCGTTATCGGTATACGCCCGGTTGACCTGCATATCAAAGGGATTAAGGCCCTCGGCGCCTCTCTTAATGTTGAATCCGGGTATGTGGTTGTTGACGCCCCCCGTTTAAAGGGGAACCATATTTATTTAGGGGGAGCGTTTGGCTCTTCTGTCCTGGCAACGGATAATGTGATGATGGCCGCCTGCCTTGCTCAGGGCAGGACCGTGATCGAGTCCGCTGCCTGTGAGCCCGAAGTCGCTGATTTAGCCGAGTTCTTGATCAGGATGGGGGCAAAGATCAAAGGCCACGGTACTCCCACGATTGAGATCGAAGGGGTCAAGCGTTTGCACGGGGCCGACCATAGTGTTATCCCTGATAGGATCGAGACCGCGACGTTCATGATAGCTTCATTGATCACGAACGGCGATATCCTGATCAAGAACGCGATAAGCAAGCATTTAGGAGCGGTTATCGATAAATTAGAAGAAACAGGCGCAAACGTTATCAAGAAAGACCCGACAATTTCCTTGCGGCTCAAGAGGAAATTAAAGCCCGTGAACCTGACGACTTTACCGTATCCGGCATTTCCGACTGACGCCCAGGCCCAGATCATGAGCCTGATGAGCGTAACTGCCGGCATCAGCGTGATCACCGAGAAGATTTATCCCGACCGGTTTATGCATGTCCCTGAATTAAACCGCATGGGAGCCAATATCCAGATCGAAGGGCCGCACGCGATCGTCCAGGGCGTAGGGCATTTATCGGGCGCGCCGGTCATGGCTTCCGATTTGCGCGCCTCCGCGGGGCTTGTACTGGCGGGCCTGGTTGCGCGGGGGAAAACCTCAATTTCCAGGATCTATCACTTGGAGCGCGGTTACGAGAACCTGGAAATGAAGCTGCAGCAGTTGGGCGCCCGGATATGGCGGGAGAAAGAATAGGAGGAGAGGTTCGATATGATCCTTATGATCGATAATTATGATTCTTTTACGTATAATCTTGTTCAATATTTCGGAGAATTAGGCCAGGATATTAAGGTCTTCAGGAACGATAAAATAACGATCGGACAGATAAAAAAAATAAAGCCCCGGCGGATCGTGATCTCTCCCGGCCCGGGCAGGCCCGAAGACGCGGGTATTTCTTGCGAGGTGATTAAGGAATTTTCCGGGATGATCCCGATCCTGGGAGTTTGTTTAGGACATCAGGCGATCGGCCTGGTTTACGGCGGCCGCATTATTAACGCCCGGAAGTTGATGCACGGAAAAACTTCCCTTATCTATCACAATGGTAAAGAAATATTTAAATCCCTCCCCGATCCGTTCGAGGCGACTCGGTACCACTCTTTATTGGTTGAAAAGAAAAGCCTTCCTCGATGTTTTGAGGTCACTGCCTGGACGAAATCGGGTGAGATCATGGGGCTTAAGCATAGAAAATACCCTCTCTGGGGCGTCCAGTTCCACCCGGAATCCATTTTGACTAAATCCGGGAAAGACCTGCTTTCTAACTTTTTAACGTTATGATACGTGAAGCGATCCAACAACTGCAAAAGAAACAAGATTTGAACAGCGCGCAGATGGAAGCGGTGATGGAGGAGATCATGACCGGCACGGTCGATACTCCTGAGATCGTTTCTTTTCTCATCGCCCTTGAAGATAAGGGGCAGAGCGTTGAGGAGATCACTGCAGCGGTATTGGTGATGCGCCGCCATGTCAGGAAGGTGCCTGTTGTTGAAGGGGTTATTTTAGATACCTGCGGGACCGGCGGAGATCAAAAAGGTATTTTTAATGTTTCGACCGCGGTAGCCCTGGTTGCCAGCGGCTGTAACATCAGGGTTGCGAAACACGGTAATCGTTCGGTTTCCAGCCGTTCGGGAAGCGCCGATATATTAGAGGCATTAGGGGTTAACCTGAATTTGAGCCCTGAAAGATTAAGCGGGAGCCTCAAGGATATCGGTATCGCTTTTTTATTCGCTCAAAATCTTCATCCGGCGATGAAATACGCTATGCCAGCCCGCAAGCAGATCGCCCGTAAGACTATTTTTAATATCCTGGGGCCGTTAACCAATCCCGCGGGTGCGCGGCACCAGTTGGTAGGCGTTTATGAGAAAAGCTGGGTTAAGAAAATAGCGCATGTTCTCAGCCGGGTAGGCGCCGTGCACGCTTTGGTGGTCCATGGAGAAGACGGGCTTGATGAGGTATCTACTACCGCGGCAACGCAAGTCGCGGAAGTTCATGACGGTAAAATAAGTTCTTATTTGATAACTCCGGAAGAATTCGGCTTTACGCGCGCGCGCATAGAAGACCTTCGCGGCGGCTCTGCCCGGGAGAATGCGGCTGTTTTGCTTGATATTTTAAAGGGGCAATCCGGCTGCCTGCGGGACCTGGTCGTTTTTAACGCCGCCTGCGCGATTTACGCGGCTGACAGGGCTCCGTGCGTTAAAGAGGGCATTCAATTAGCCGAAGAAGCGATCGATTCGGGAAAAGCGTTAAAGAAGCTGGAGTTATTAAAAGAATATTCACAGAGGGTGTAAGGGTATGAAGAAAAACGATGTTTTAAAAGAAATCGTATTAAAGAAAAAAGAACGGCTGGCGGCAGCGAAACAGAATTTACCGGAAGACGCGATAAAAGCCCTCATGCAGGGATTAGCCCCGGTGCGCCCTTTTATGAAAGCGATCAATAAGCCGAGTTCCATTTCATTGATCGCTGAGATAAAAAAGGCTTCTCCCTCGCGGGGAGTCATCAGGAATGATTTTGATCCCGTCGGTATCGCGCGTATCTACAAGGAAGCCGGCGCGCAGGCGCTTTCGGTATTAACGGAAGAAGATTTCTTCCAGGGCAGCCCCGCTTTTATTCAGGATATCAAGTCCGCGGTGGACCTGCCGGTATTGCGTAAAGATTTTATCATTGAGCCCTATCAGGTCTATGAATCGCGCCTTCTGGGGGCTGACGCGATCTTGTTGATCGCCGATCTGTTATCAAAAGATTCTTTGTCGGAATTGTTGCGGATCGCCTCGGGATTAGGGTTGGAGTGTTTGGTCGAGGCGCATACAGAGAAGGATCTAAAAAAGGTCTTGAGTTTAAAGGTCCCCCTGGTCGGCATCAATAACCGCGACCTGCATACTCTTGAGACGGACCCCAGGACCATAGAGCGCTTGTTCATCCTCGCGCCTAAGGACAGGGTAGTGGTCGCCGAAAGCGGCATCAAGAGCTCCTCTGATATTTTGTTCTTGAAGATATTAGGGGTCAAGGCTGTTTTAATAGGCCAGGCTTTTATGGAGTCCCTTGATATTAAACAAAAAGTTGAAGATGTGATGGGATGGTAAAAGTAAAGATTTGCGGTATTACTAATGTTTCTGACGCGGATGCTTCAGTCGGCGCCGGATGCGATGCCGTCGGCTTTGTGTTCTATAAAAAGAGCCCGCGCTATGTCAGCCCGCCTGTTGCCGCCCGTATTATACATGAGCTTCCTGCCGGGACGCTTGCGGTGGGTGTTTTCGTCAACGCGCGAGAGAAGACGGTGCGCCGTATAGCACGCCTGTGCGGGCTGGATATCCTGCAGTTTCACGGCAATGAGTCTGTTGAATTTTGCGCCCGCTTCAAAGAGTACAAGGTGATCAAGTCCTTTAGGGTCAAGAACAAGCTTGATGAAGAAAAAATAGCCGGGTATAAAACGTTCGCGTACCTAATGGATACTTTTGTCGCCTCTCAAGCGGGGGGGACCGGCAAGCGATTTGATTGGAAGCTTATCCGGGGCCGGCGTGATTTAAAGCGCCCGATATTCTTGTCGGGAGGCTTGACCGCAGAAAATGTTTGCGAGGCGGTAAAAGTCGCGCGCCCCGATTGGGTGGATGCTTCAAGTTCTCTGGAAATATCTGCGGGCAAGAAAGACCATGCGAAAGTCAAGGCGTTCATTCAGTCGGTAAAGAAAGCCTCAGCCTTGAGGGCCGTATGAAGAAATGCCCCTTTTGCGCAGAAGAGATCCAGGATCAGGCGGTCAAATGCCGGTTTTGCGGCACGGATCTATCGCGCAAAAAAAAGGGAAGGAATTGCTTGTCCGGTTGTTTGATCATGGTACTTCTCGGCATAGCGGTATTCGCCCTTTTGATATACGGCGGTTACCTGGTGATCATAATGGTGTTCAGGAAATTATCGGGGAACTCCGTTACGTTACCTTTTGATATGCCGCTTCCTTCCTGGCTTAAGGGGATAGAGCGGCAGTTCTCAAATATCTTTTCTTTCTTTCAGGAGTTCTTACGGCGCTTCAAAGATGTGTTTGCCCAGGGTGAAAAATGGGTATAGGATTGTTTTGATTGATTTGACACCGGTTTGTTTTTTACATATAATAGCGGACATAATGATCAGAGGTTCATATGGGGCAGTCTAAAAAAGGATATTTTGGCGATTTTGGCGGTACGTTTGTTTCTGAAACGCTCATGTATGCTTTAGCCGAATTGGAAGCGGAGTATAAAAGAGCAAAGCGTGATTTGGCGTTCAAGCAGGAGCTTGCCTATTATTTGAGGGAATATGCGGGCAGGCCGACGCCGTTATATCTGGCTTCAAATTTAAGCGGGTACCTGGGTATTAAGAAAGTGTACCTGAAGCGTGAAGACCTTTTGCATACCGGAGCGCATAAAATAAATAATACCCTGGGGCAGGTCCTTTTGGCGCTGCGGATGAAGAAACCGCGCGTTATCGCGGAAACCGGGGCAGGCCAGCATGGCGTGGCGACGGCAACGGTTGCGGCAATGTTCGGTTTAAGCTGTGATATTTATATGGGTGAAGAAGATATCGCTCGCCAGAAACCCAATGTTTTCAGGATGAAGCTTTTGGGCGCAAACGTCATTCCCGTTGCCAGCGGCACCAAGACGCTCAAAGATGCCATGACGCAGGCGCTCCGGGACTGGGTAACTAACGTCGCTCATACGCATTACATTATCGGCACTGTTGCCGGCCCTCACCCCTATCCGATCATGGTCAGGGATTTTCAGTCGGTCATCGGCTTGGAATCGAGGCGGCAAATCATTAAAAAAGATAAGCGTTTGCCGGATTATCTGGTTGCCTGTGTCGGCGGCGGGAGTAATGCCATGGGGTTATTCCATCCTTTTTTTAATGATAAGAAGGTAAAGTTTATCGGCGTTGAGGCCGGAGGCTTGGGCTTATCTACCGGAAAGCATGCCGCGACGCTGGTCACCGGCGGTATCGGGGTGCTGCATGGGTCGAAATCAAACCTTCTCGAAGACCGGTTCGGCCAGGTAAAAACTACTCATTCGATTTCTGCCGGGCTTGATTATCCGGGGGTCGGGCCGGAGCACGCCTATTATAAGAAAATTGGCCGCGCCGAATACGTGGCAGTCAATGATCGCGAAGCCCTGGATGGTTTTAAGCTGCTGGCGCAAAGAGAAGGGATCCTTCCCGCTTTGGAATCATCGCATGCGCTCGCTTACCTTAAGAAGCTGGCGAAGAGAATAAAACGGGATTCCGTCGTGATCGTCTGCCTCTCAGGGCGAGGGGATAAAGATCTCGGTATTGTGACGGAAAAATTACACGTGTAAGAGGTGTTGAAAGCTATGACGGCGCTTGAAAAGAAATTCAAGGAATTACGCGATAAAGGGAAAAAGGCCCTGATCGTTTTTATTACCGCGGGGTACCCTGACCTGGATACAACGGAGCGTTTAATATTGGAATTAGCCGCTTCAGGGGCGGATATTATTGAGTTGGGGGTGCCGTTTTCCGACCCTATGGCGGATGGTTTGATCATTCAGGAAGCGTCTCAAGCGGCGTTAGAGAAGGGGGTCAACCTGAAAGGTATCCTGGAAGCGGTCAAAAAAGCCAGAAAACATACCTTGGTCCCCATTTGCCTCATGACGTATTATAACCCGGTTTTTTGCTTCGGAGAGAAAGCGTTTATCAAGGCCGCTGCTGCCGCAGGCGTGGACGGGGTGATTATCCCTGATCTGCCGGTTGAAGAAAGCGGTAGTTTGATCGCCCTTGAGAAAGAAGCCGGGATCGACGGGATTTATTTTGTCTCTCCGACAACGCCCGCCTCCCGGATGAAATATATCGCCGGTATTTCAAAAGGTTTTATTTATTACGTTTCTCTCACCGGGGTGACGGGGGAGCGCGCGCAGCTGCCGCTCGACCTCATCAGGAAAGTAAAATTAATCAAGTCATTCACTCCGAAACCTGTTTGTGTCGGCTTCGGGATTTCTACTGTGCAGCAGGTCAAAGAGGTCCAGTCGTTTGCCGACGGAGTTATTGTGGGAAGCGCGGTGGTCAAGAAGATCAAGGAAAATATCGGTAACCCCGCTTTAGTCAAACGCGTTGGCCGATTTGTCAGGTATTTACAAGGAACCCATGTATAATAAGACGGTTTTAGAGAACGGCTTGACGCTGGTTACTCATCGGATGCCCAAGATGCAGTCGGTTGCTTTGGGTATCTGGATCAAGGTAGGCGGCAGGTATGAGTCGGTTGAGAATAAGGGTATCAGCCATTACCTGGAACATTTGCTTTTTAAGGGCTCAAAGAAATATTCCTGCCAGGAGATCAAGGAATCCATTGAGGGCGTGGGAGGCGCGTTAAACGGATTTACTTCTGAAGAGGCGACCTGTTACCTGGTAAAACTGCCAAGCCGGCATTTGGACCTGGCGTTTGATATACTTTCGGATATGGTGGAAAACCCCTTGCTTTTAAAAAACGATATTCAAAGAGAACAGACCGTTATTTTAGAAGAGATCAAAATGTATAAAGACCTGCCGCAGAGCTATGTCTATGATTTGCTCGATGAATTAATGTGGCCGGGTGAGGCGTTAGGGATGAGTGTTTTAGGCACCGTTGAATCAGTCGGCAGGATAGGCCGCCGCGTTTTGGCTTCTTTTAAGCAAGGGCATTACGGCCCGTCGAATATTGTCGTCAGCGCGGCAGGGTTATTGGAGCATGATGTATTGGTCAAGCGGGTAAGAAAAATGTTCCGCGGTGAATCCGGCGTAAAAAAGAACCGGTGCGCCGAAGCGCTCCAGCGGCAGTCTAAGCCGCAGGTGAAGCTTTATCCTAAGGAAACCGAACAAACGCACGTAGCGTTGGGCTTTCACAGCTTTAAGCGGGGGCATCCTTTAAGGCACGCGCTTGGTTTATTGCATGTCATTTTGGGGGGGAATATGTCAAGCCGGCTGTTTAACGAGCTGCGGGAAAAAAGAGGGCTCGCCTATGAGATCGGCACTCAGGTAAAGCGTTTTCAGGATACCGGCGCTTTTGTCGTGCACGCGGGCATCGATAATAAAAAATTCAATGAAGCGCTCGCCTTGATCCTCAAAGAGCTTAACCGGATCACCCATTCCCTGGTAAAAGAAGATGAATTCCGCCGCGCCAAGGAGTTTTATCTGGGGCAGCTCATGTTGGCGTTAGAAGATACCCTGGATCATATGTTGTGGATCGGGGAATCGACTTTGACGATGGATAAAACGTATACGCTCGCGGATATTTTTAAGGAGGTCAGCCAGGTAAAACGCCAGGATATCCTTCAGGCGGCCCGGCAAATATTCCAGCAGCAGCATTTAAACCTGGCAGTGATCGGCCCGGGTAAGGATCAAGAAATACCGATCCTGAAAGAAATACAGTCAGGATAAAAATAGATGCTTCTCATATTTTCTATCCCCGTAGTTGTGATCATCTTGTTATTGCTTTCGGTCATCTCTTTTATCTTGTCCGCCTCGGAAACTTCCCTTATCGCGCTCAACAAGATCCGGCTGCGCCACCTGGTTGAACAGGGCAGGCGCGGCGCCGTGTCCGTGCAGAACCTGGTTACTAAGCTTGATAAATTGATCGTTGCCATTCTTATCGGGAATAACTTCGTTAATATCGCGATCTCTTCTTTTGTTTCGGCTATTTCCGTTTCAATATTCGGTTACCAGGCCGGATTGATCATTGCTACTTTTGTCACGACATTCTTTATACTGGTTTTTTGTGAAATAACGCCGAAAATCCTCGCTACAAAACATCCGGAGCGTATCGCCTTGTTTATCGCCCCGTTCATGGAAGTATTGATCAGGGCCCTTCACCCGGTGATAATTGTTTTTACCGGAATAAGCGATTATATCCTGCGGTTGATGCGCGTCCAGCCGGTTAAGCGCTCCCCGTTGGTTACCGAAGAAGAGCTGCGTTTGATCATCGAAATCGGCAAAGAAGAAGGCGTTTTAAGCGACGAAGAGCGTAAAATGCTGCATAGGATCTTTGAGTTCGGAGATACCAAGGTTGGAGAAGTGATGGTCCCTAAAGCAAAGATGATCGCGGTTGACAGCTCGATAAGCTCTGAGAGCCTGTTAAATACCTTTGTTGAGCAGGGACATGCCCGGCTGCCGGTTTACGCCGGTTCCATAGAAAATATTAAAGGTGTTATTTACGCTAATGATCTGCTCTATATCCTGCGCGATAAAAGCCTCTTTGTGCTGCAGGACCTTTTGCGCCAGGTTTATTGCGTTGCCCCGACGGTACGGGTTAATGAGCTCTTGCGGAAGTTCCAGACGGATAAAATACAGATCGCCGTTGTGGTCGATGAGCAAAAGAGGACTTTAGGCATGGTGACCTTGGAAGACCTGCTTGAAGAGATCGTAGGCGAGATCGATGAGGAGAAGGGCGGCCATAGGGGCGGGAAATAGATAAATATATTGACCTCTTGATTGCCCTGCTATATACTATGGAAACAGTTGGGGAGGGCCGATTGACACCCCGGGGAAGCTGTGATACTATAAATGAACTTTCACTAAAAAAGGGAGGAAGCATGGCAGAAAAAGGATATTGCGTTAAATGTAAAAAGAGCCAGGAAATGAAAGATGAACAAAAAGTTACCATGAAGAACGGCCGTCCTGCCGCTAAAGGAAAATGCCCTGTATGCAATACCGGTATGTATAAGATCTTAGGGAAAAAATAAGCGTAACGTTTTACCGTTGAATGTTTCTTGACGTATTCAAACGGCACTCCCGAGTGGAACAAAGATAAGGTATCATTCGGCCTGAGAAGGAGGCAAGTCCTTATAGACTCTAAAGTTTTAGCCCAAAGAATTGCTTTTATATCGCAGGAAAAGAAGGCGGAAGATGTTATGATCCTTGACATGCGCCACCTATCCTCCTTTTTCGAATACTTTGTTATTGTCAGCGGCGCCTCTTTACGGCAAGTTAACGCGATCGCGGGCGCCATTCAGGATGACCTCACCCGGGAGAACATAAAATCCTACTCGCGTGTTCCCGCTCAGGATGAATCAGGCTGGATCGTCTTGGATTATTCGGCGGTCGTTGCGCATGTGTTTTATAAGCCTAAGAGAGAGTTTTACGCGTTAGAACGGCTCTGGTCTGACGCAAAGAAAGTCAGGGTTAGTAAGCGTATTCCACGCACTGCAGCTCTACAGCAATCAAAAAGTATTAGATCATAGCATTTCAGAGATGGCGAGGTTTTCCTTCTTCAGTATTATTTCTGCCGCGAATTTAGGCCTTACATGGAAAAAAATATCCAGGATTCCCTTATTCTTATCATTCAGGAAGCCTTAGCCGAATTGTACCGTGATATCCCCGGATGCGCTCAGGTGCCTGTCGAGTTGTCGCTGGCGACCGGTTTCGGCGACCTGTCAAATAACCTGGCTTTACGCTTAGGCAGTATTTTGAAGCAGCCCCCCTTGAAGATCGCCGCGTGCCTGGTTGATTCTATTGAGAAGCATATCCGCAAGAGCCCTATTCATGATTGTATTAAAGACATAAAAGCTGAAGGCGCGGGGTTTATCAATTTTTACCTCAGCGAAGATTATTTCTACCGGCAGCTCAAGGGCATTATCGCTGAATCAAAAGACTTCGGCAGGCAAAATATCGGCGCCGGAAAGAAGGTGATGGTCGAATTCGTCAGCGCTAATCCTACCGGGCCGTTATCAGTCGCGCATGCGCGGCAGGCCGTTGTCGGCGACGCGTTAGCCGCTATCCTGTCTTTCTTAGGGTTTAGTGTCCAGCGGGAATATTATCTGAATGATGAAGGTAATCAGATCAATATATTAGGAAAGTCGGTAGGCCTGCGGCTTCAGGAATTAAAGGGAGAAAAGAAAGAATTCCCCGAGAATTATTATCAGGGAGATTATATCTATGATATTGCCCGGCAACTCGCAGCTGATGCTCTACCGCAGCAGGATATCGGTGATTATGCGGGCAAGTATATCCTGGAGATTATAAAAGAAGAGCTGCGGGATTTCGGGATCAGCTTTGACTGCTGGTACAGCCAGAAGGCGTTACGAAAAGCGGGTGCTATCGAGAAAGCGTTTGAGTATTTGAAAGAAAAAGGTTTTTTATACGAGCAGGATGGCGCGCAATGGTTCAAGTCAACGGCCTTTTCAGACGATAAAGACCGGGTGGTCGTTAAAAGCGACGGGTCATATACGTACCTTGCCCCGGATATCGCGTATCATCAGAATAAATATAAACGGGGTTTTACCTGGTTGATCAATCTCTGGGGGCCTGACCATCACGGTTATATCAGCAGGCTTAAAGCCGCGGTTGGGGCTTTGGGGGAAGACCCCGAATCCCTCTCGGTCATTATTGTGCAATTAGCTTCGATATTCAAAGACGGAAAACCCTTGGAAATGTCGACTCGCCGCGGGCAATATATAACGCTGCGGGAAGTCTTAGATGAAGTCGGCAGGGATGCCGCCCGTTTCTTTTTTATCATGCGCCGGACTTCCAGCCTTCTTAATTTCGACCTGGAGACCGCGAAAAAGCAGACTTCCGAGAACCCGGTATATTATGTGCAATATGCGTACGCGCGGATCAATAATATTATCAGGAACAGCCCTTTTGAGATTAACGGCCATGAGTTTGACGCGCAGGCCTTGAAAGAAAAAGAGGAGCTGCAGTTGATCAGGAAATTATGGCAGTTTTCTTTTATTCTCAATATCTGTTATAAGACGCTCGACCCCTATATGATGACTGTGTATCTTCAGGAAATAGCGGAAGATTTCCACCGTTTTTATGACCGTTGCCGGGTTTTGGGCAATGAGGAGGCAGTTACGCGCGCCCGTTTGAATTTAGTGAATGCGACGCGCATAGTGCTGGGGATCGGCTTGGATCTGCTCGGTATCTCAAAGCCCGAGAAGATGTAGTTTAGAAAGAATAAAGTTTAAAGATCAAATAGCAAAGGAAGCTTAAAGGCTAAAGAATAAATCTTAAAATTAACTGCCTGCAGGAGAAACCTTTAAGCTTGATCCTTCCTTTGTTATTTAAACTTTATACTTTAAAATTATACCTGTAGTCTTACATAATACTATTTATGCATACCCGTAAGATCTTACATATAGCTTCCCCGAATCGCACCTTGCATGAAGTCTTGAGTAAGGAGTTAGGGATTTCTAATGTTCTCGCGCAGCTCTTGATAAACCGCGGGATCGAAACTCCCGGAGCCGCGGAAAAGTTCCTCAATCCCAGCCTTAACGATATGCTTGATCCGAATACGTTCCTTGAGATGCCTCAGGCGATAGGTATTGTCAGGGGGGCTTGTAAAAGAAGGGAAAGGGTTTTGATCTTCAGCGATTATGATGTTGATGGTTTAACATCGCTTACCCTGCTTGAGAATACGTTCGCAAGGATGGGCTTAGAAACATGCCATTATATCCCGGACAGGGTCAAAGAAGGCTATGGGCTTAATAAGAAGGTTTTTGAGCTTGTTAAAGAAAAAGAGGTAAAAGTCGTCATTACTGCGGATTGCGGGACTAATAGTACTGAACAGATAAAAGAATTGCGGAATAGGGGCGTTGAAGTGATCGTGACTGACCATCATGAGCCGTCGGGGGAACATACCCATGATTATGCTTCAGCGATGATCAATCCAAAAATAAGTAATTCCGGGTATCTTTATCGTGACCTGGCGGGGGTGGGCGTTGCCTATAAATTCTGTCAGGCTCTGTGCGCGGATACCTTGGTTGATGAGCTAGACCTGGTTGCTTTAGGCACCATTGCGGACGCGGTCCCGTTGACGGGGGAGAATCGTATCATTGCCAAAGAAGGCCTTTCCAAGCTTTTCAATACGAAACGGCTCGGCCTTAAAACGCTTATTGAAGCCAGCGGTGTCAAGAATAAAAAGATCAATCCCGGCTTCGTGAGTTTTATCCTTGGCCCGCGTATCAATGCCAGCGGCCGTATAGATAATGCTGAGGTTGCTTTAAACCTGCTGATGAGCGTGGACCAAGCGGAGGCGCAAAGGCTTGTCGAGACTGTTGAAAAACACAACCGCCAACGTCAGAAAGTAGAAAGTACGATTTTAGAAGAGGCGCAAGCCATTATCGATAAAGAAGTTAATTTTAAGGAACATAAAGTCATGGTTGTGGCGAAGGAAGGTTGGCATACCGGTGTTCTGGGCATTGTCGCGGCGAAACTCGCGGAACGCTTTTACCGTCCGACTATATTGATTTCTTTAGCTGAAGGCTTATGTAAAGGTTCCGGCAGGTCCATTAAGAATTTCCATCTTTTTGAAGCTATTCTTGAATGCCGTGAGCTTTTGGAAAACTTCGGGGGGCACCAGCATGCTACGGGGCTTTCTTTATCGAAAGAAAATATCGATGATTTCCGCACTAAGATCAATCTTTTGGCGCATGAGCGTTTAACCATGACTGATTTGATGCCGAGTATAGATATTGATATGGCATTGACCCTTTCGGATATGGATGAGGCTTTGGCCGGGGAGCTTGCGCGGCTTGAGCCTTTCGGCATGGGTAATCGCCAGCCCTTGTTCTTTACCGGCAACCTCCGGCTGAAGGGGCAGCCGCGGGTCATGGGCAGGGATACGTTGAAATTCTGGGTCACTGACGGGACATTTACCTATCAAGCCATCGGCTTTGGCATGGGAAGTTTTAAAGACAGCTTGCTTGCCGCGGAATATTTTGATGTAGTATACAGCCCTGTCATGGATAATTGGCAGGGTGAGGAATCATTACTCCTTGAGATTAAAGAAATATTCTTTAAATAAGGCTGGTTTGTTGAAGCAGAAGATAAGGCAACAGCAAAGGATAGAGTTCCTGCCTGTCGGCAGGCAGGTAAATATCGAAGGAAGGATTAAGTTCTAAGGTTAAATTTTAAAATTGATATTTTAACCTTCCTTTTAATAAAAAAAAGGCAAAATACAAGATAAAAGTTTATCTTTTAGCTTAATTTTTGCCTTTTTGTTTTCTGCCCTCTCCCGCTACAGGCGGGGTGGAGAGAAAGGGATTTTGACTTGGTTTACCGGATTTGCTTTAAATTAGGCTTTCTTGAGATTGCCTTTTTTGAGGCATTTTGTGCAGACATTGGCTCTTTGCGGATGGTTATCGATCACTATGCGCATTTTCTGCAGGTTAGGCAGGAATTTGCGTAAATGACTACGGACTATTTTACTTCCGGTTCCGCCTTTTTTCTTAGCAGCGCCTTTTCTCACGACGCTTTTGCCGGTAAGAGGGCCTTTTCCACATATAGCGCACTTTTTTAACATGTTAAATCACCTCATTGAGAAGAATTTGTTATTAAAATATAATTATCCTTAGAAGTAAAAGTATACTTGAAAACATGGCTTTGTCAAGGTAAAATAAGTGGAATTCGCATGCTTGATCCAGGGCATCCGTTTTTTTGTTCCTCCGGCTGAAGATCCGGGTTCCTTTCAGGAAGGCGCTTTTTATTCTCATGCATAATCAAGATCAGCGTTTATCGCAGTTCCCCCAAGTTTTGATCGTTGAAGCTTCTGCCGGTTCAGGCAAAACGTATGCATTAGCAAGGCGTTACATCCAATTGCTCATGCATGCCGGCTCTTCTGCGGCTGAGGTCCCGCTCCATTCTATCCTGGCGATCACTTTTACCAATAAGGCCGCTCTTGAAATGAAAGAGCGGATCCTGGAACTTTTAAAAAGGATCGCGTTGGATGTCTTTACTCATCCTCAAGAAAAAGCTTTATTACTGGGCGCGTTGCATATTGATGAGGCAAGCGCGCGCCAAAAAGCGCATTTGATCATGGATGCGCTGCTGCGAAACTATAATTTCTTCCAGGTCCAGACCATTGACAGCTTTATTAACGCTATCCTCAGCGGGTGCGCTTTCAAGCTTGACCTTTCCGCGAGGTTTAAGACAGAAAAAGATTACCGTGAATATCTCGCCTTCAGCCTTGATAAGTTGATCGACCGCGCTTCAACGGATGCGCAGGTCCTTGAACTTTTCAGTAATTTCCTTACCCAATATATTTATATAGAAAACAAGGCGGGGTGGTTCCCGAAACAGTATATTTTAGGGATCATTACCGCGTTATTTTCAAAGAGTAACCGTTACGCGGGAAGCTTCTTTCTTTCAAGCGCGACCGCGGAGCAGGTGTTTTCCAAGAAAGAAGAGATCGTCAAGCTGTTGCGTAAGCTCTTAGAGCGCCTGCCCGAGGGAACGCATGCCTCGTTTAAGAATAGTTTGAGCGCATTCTTGGAACGCCGGGATGATCATTTTTCGATTGAAAAAGTTTCTGATTTCTTTAAACGCGAAGAGCTCCCTGTTAATAAGGGGCATGATATCCCGGATGAGCCGCGCCTGCTCTGGCGCAGGCTTAAGGACAGCCTGAGCGGGCTCTGTGAGTTGGAATCCGTTTTCATGCTTAATTATTACGTCGCTATTTTTAAGCGCGTGCTCGAAGATTTAAAGCAAGCCTCCAGTAAGGACGATATATTGTTCCTGGAAGCCCTGAATAAAGAGGCGCGCAGCCTTTTTGATGAGAAAAATCTCGGCCTGCCCGAACTTTACTACCGCCTGGCTACCCGCTTCAAACATTATTTGCTTGATGAATTCCAGGATACCAGCCGCCTGCAATGGGAAAACCTTTTTATCATGATCCAGGAGGCGCTCTCCTGCGGAGGCTCGCTGTTTTATGTGGGAGATAAAAAACAGGCGATCTACCGTTTCCGGGGAGGGGAAGTGTCATTGATCGATTCCCAGAAAGAACGCCTGAGGGATTTTAATTTGATCGAAGAGTCGCTGACGACTAATTACCGCAGCCGCCGGGAGATCGTTGCTTTTAACAATATGCTTTTTTCTCAAGACAACCTCAGGCGGTTCCTGAAGGAGTTGGCAGTTGAGAAAAAAGGAGCTGTAGCGTTAGACGATAACGACGCCGAAGAAATTACCGGTATCTTCCTGTCGTCCTTTCAGGAGTCCCTCAAGAATAAACCCGGTGGTTTTGTAAAAACGGAGTTTATTGAATATAGGTCTAAGCAAGAGCGCGAGGGATCTTTAAAGCCGGCGCTGCTCGGCCTTGTCAGGAAGTTAGCCGCCAGAGGGGTCCCGCTGCGGGATATCGCTTTTATCGTAAGAAAAAATGAACAGGTCGAGCTTTTGACCTCCTGGCTCCTGGAAGAGAATATCCCCGTCGAATCGGAGAAAACGCTTAATATCAAGGCTAACGCCTATATCAAAGAGTTGGTCAGTTTTCTTATGTTCCTGAATTCCCCCATTGACAATTTATCGTTTGCTTCGTTTATACTGGGAGAGATCTTTTCCCGGGCATCGGGGATCTCATCGGAAGAAATCCAGGATTTCATTTTCAATCTGCACACGAGCTCATCCGGGTGCTCGTATCTCTACCGGGAATTCAAAGGGCGTTTCCCTGAGGCCTGGGACCGTCTTTTCGAAGATTTCTTTAAAAGTGTGGGGTTTGTCCCGCTCTATGAATTAGTCGTCAGTATTTACCGCGGCTTCGCCGTTTTGGAGGAGTTTCCGGATTATCAGGGCTTCTTTATGCGCTTCTTAGAATTGATCAAAGAGGCAGAAGACAAGAAACCGAGTATCCAGGTATTCCTGGATTTCTTTGCTCAAGCACCTCTGGATGATTTATACGTTAATGTCGCCCATACCGATTCAATAAAGATACTGACGATCCATAAATCGAAAGGGTTGGAATTTCCCGTAGTTATCCTGCCTTTCCTTGAAATGAACGTAAAAGCAGAACAAGAGGTCATCGTTGAGGCGTCAGAGGGCCTGAAATTGTTGTATCTGAAGAAACGGTACGCGGATTTTTCTCCGTCGCTGGCCCGTATCTACCGCAATGAATACGTCAAGGCGTTCATCGACGAGCTTAACAGTATCTATGTTGCCACGACCCGCCCGAAGGATGAGCTATACATTTTTATCTCTCCTCAAGGAGAAACGGGTTTGAATATTGCCGGCCTTCTTTTACCGGAAAACGACCGCGAATATGGATCAGCCGGCGATACGCGAGGATCTTCCCTGCCGCAGCTGCCGCCTGCGCGGGAGATCCTTCCTGCGGCATATAAAGACTGGATCCATCTTTTAAAGGATGAGTTCATTGACGAGCATACTCTCGCTTCCCGGGCCGAGATCTTCCGGGGTGAAGTGCTTCATTATATCCTTTCCTGTATCGGCAACTGCGCCGGCGCCGAAAAACAGGTGCTGCTGAACGGCGCTCTCTTGAAAGCGAGGAAGCGTTTTCCCGCTTTTACCGACGTAGCTTCCTATTCCGGCGTTGTGGGAGCGTTATTAGCGGATGAGCGCTATGAGCGTTATTTTAACGTGCGGGAGGGTCAGGTGTATCAGGAGAAAGAGATCGTTGACCGTTTTGGCGTAACCAGGAGGCTTGACCGCCTGGTGGTAACAGCACAAGACGCCTGGATCATCGATTATAAGAGTTCAGCTGAGGCGCATGATGAATACAATGAACAAATGACGGAATATATCTCTATTGTCAAAGATATCTATCCGCATTTAAAGGTTACAGGGCTTTTGATCTATTTAGACAGTTTAGAGTCACAAGAGTTCCTTTAAACCCGGAAAAGACCATGGAACGGATCGTTACATATAATTTATCGGAAGATCTCATCGAGAAGCTTTCCTGTTTTATCGAGGATACGTATATTGCCGCGGGCAGGGATTTAAGCAGGGTCGCGGTGGTATTCGGGGGAAAGCGCCCGGCGCTTTTCTTGAAACGCGAATTATCCCGCAGGATCAAGAAAGGCTTTGCCCCTCCGCGGTTCTTTTCCATTGATGAATTCATGGAATATTCATTTTCCAAAAGGACAACTTTCGGTTCTCTTTCCGACCTGGATGATTGTTATATGATCTATACGCTGGCACAGGGCATCGCCGGGGATATCCTCAAGGGCAGGGAAAGTTTTTCAAAGTTCCTGCCCTGGGCGCGGGAAGTCAGGGCGTTTATCGAACAGCTTGACCTGGAGGATATCGCGCTCAAACCTTTGGAGAATATCCAGTACAAAGCTTCTATCGGCTACGATGTCCCTGAGAACATTAATCTCCTATTAACGAGCATCATTGCTATCCGCCAGGCCTACCATTGCCGACAGCGAGAGAGGAATTTGTATTCCCGGGGAATGGTATATTTATCCGCAGCTGCCGGTATAGGGGAAGCTGATTTTCCGGAATTTGACCGGATAATATTTGCCGGGTTTTTTTACATGCATAAGACGGAAGAGCGTGTCATTAAGCACCTGTGGGAGTCTCGCCTCGCCACTCTTTTATTCCAGGGGGATGAAACCGACTGGAGCGTCCTCAAAAAAACCGCGCAGGATTTTTCGTGTTCCATACAGCCGCGCGGGAAAGAGGTTTTTACCGGTAAACTTTCTATTCAGTCCGGTTTTGATGTGCATTCTCAGGCGAGCCTGGTGCGAGAAGCGGTGCGTGAGATCGATGACCTGGATAAGACGGTGATCGTTCTTCCCGCTGTTGAGCATGTGATCCCGCTGCTTTCCGAAATTTCTTCTTGCGTCGGCGATTTTAACATTTCAATGGGGTATCCGCTCAACCGCAGCGCTCTGTATTCGCTTTTTGATTGTATCGCCAAGGCGCAGGAGACCAGGAAGGCCGATAAGTATTATGCTAAGGATTACTTAAACGCTTTAAGCCATCCGTTAGTTAAGAATATCCTCATCCTGGAGCATCCGGGCTTGGCCCGTGTTTTGGTGCATAAGATCGAAGAAATACTGCTGGGGATCGAAAAAACTTCTTTGGGGGGAAGCCTTTTTATCGGCCTTCAGGAGCTGGAGGATTCGCGGGAGTTGTATGAGCTTGCCCTGTCGACGATGAAGAGTATGGGCATCGAGGCAGGTTATGACGGCTTGAAATCGGCAGTGATACTGCTGCACGGGCTTTTGTTCTCCCGCTGGGAAGGGATAAGTGATTTTCAGGGTTTTGCCTCCGCCTTAGCGCGGTTCCTGGAGTGCCTTATCAATAAAAGCCCGATGCACAATTACCCGCTGAACCTGAAAATGGCGGAGAAAATGTTTCAGGTGCAGGAAGAGTTCTCGAACGCGGCGTTTGGGAAGGAGCAATTCTCCCGGAATGATATCTTTAAGATCGTTAAGGATAAACTGGATTCGGAGAAGATATCGTTTTCCGGCTCTCCTCTGAAAGGTTTACAGATCCTCGGGCTTTTTGAGACCCGGTCTTTAAATTTCGAGAATGTTATTATCATGGATGTCAATGAATCGATGCTGCCGAACCTGCAGATCTATGAGCCGCTTATCCCCCGGGAGGTCATGGTCAACCTGGGGTTAAACAGGCTTGAGAAAGAGGAAGAGATCCAGCGCTACCAGTTTAAGCGGCTCTTGGCTTCGGCAAAAAACATTTATTTGATCTATCAACAGGGAGCGGACAAAGAAAAAAGCAGGTTTATCGAAGAATTGATCTGGGAGCGCCAGAAAGAAGCCGGCACTATCGGCGCTTTGCCTGTGCCGCAAGCTTCTTTTAAGGTCAATGTTTTACCGAAAGCACTTTTGATCGCGAAAAAACCGCAGGTCATTGATTTCCTGCGCGCTCGCGAATATTCGGCTTCGAGCGTCAATACCTATATTCATTGTCCGTTACGCTTCTATTATCAGTATGTTTTAGGGCTCAAGGAGAAAGAAGACCTATTGGAAGAGCCTGAGGGAGCGGATATCGGCACCTTTATCCATGAGCTGCTGCATGAAACATTCAGGCGTTTCATCGGCAATAAACCGCGTATCGATGATGCTTTTACCAGAGAATTCTTTCAGGTATTCGAGAGGAAGTTTTCGCAGGAATTTGAGAGAAAAATGAAGTCGGACGCCTTCTTGATCAAGGAGATCCTTACCTTCCGGCTTGGACGCTTCCTGGAGAACGAAAAGCAACGTAACGTCCAGCGGGTCATCGGGTTGGAAAGTACTTTTAAGTCGTCAATCCCGCTTTCCCCGGGCCGGATCAAATTCCAGGCGGTTATCGACCGGATCGACGTTACCGCAGACGGCAATATACTCGTTCTTGATTATAAGACCGGCAGCGCCGATATCCTGCCTTCTTTGGATGAGCACAAGGCCCGACAGGCGGTTTGGAGCAGGCTGGTTATCAAGCATACCCTGAAATCAATACAACTGCCGTTATACCTGTTCCTGGTTGAAGAGAACAAGGAATATAAAAGAGGATCGACCAACGCCTGTTTGTATTTGATCAAAGAACTGGGAAAAGATCATGGATTACGCATGCTTTTTAAGAACGAAGCGCAGCTTTTGTCTAAAAATAAAATAATGGAGGCTTATCTTTCGGCGCTGGATTTTATTATCGGGGAAATCTTTGATCCCGCGGTCGCATTTAAGGCGGATGAAGAAGACAGGCGCTACTGTGAGTATTGCCCGTTTGTGTATCTTTGCAGGTAGTCGAAGAAAGGAACAATGCCGGTGAAAAGAATTGATTTATCGCATTCGCTTGATTGCCTTTTATTGTTTCCTCCTCCAGGTTTTCAGTTTATGATCCCGGAGCTCGGCCTTCCTCAGCTAAGCGGATTCTTGAAGCAGCAGGGAGTTTTAGCGGAGGCCTTTGACCTGAATGCCGTTTTTACGCATGAATTCATCCCTCGTTACAAAAAGCTTTTCTCGGAGCGCATCAGTTCTCGTATCCCTTCCTTGAGCGGCCATCCATTATTCCGGTCGGTTGATAAAGAAGCTTTTATTCAACTTGATCTCAAACGCTGCTTTCTGAATACCTATAATTTTATCCAAGAAGAAAATATGCGGCTTTTGGGAGAATTAGTCAGTATCACCGACGCCGAATATAATATAAGGAATATGGCCGCGCTTGTTGAGCGCAATGATCCTTTGTTCGAGCTGTTCCTGCGAGACCATGTTTTTGCTTTGGTTCAGAAGGCGCCGGTCGTTGGATTTTCGGTCTTAACGCCGTTACAGTTAGGCAGCGTGCTTTATTTTTCCAGAAGAATAAAGGAGCGTTTTCCCGCTGTCCGCATTGTCATAGGCGGGCCATGGTGTATCTGTTCCCGGCTCCAGCTGTCTGGTTTTAAGCAGATCTTTGATTTTGTCGATTTCGCCGTAACCGGAGAAGGGGAACTCCCGTTGTTGCGTTTGATCGAGGCATTAAAAAAAGGCGCGCGGCTTCAAGACCTAAAAGCGGTCAAGGGGTTGGCTTTTCTTTCAGGCAGGGAACTTGTAGATACCGGAGATGCCCAGGTCGTTGACCTCAATGCGCTGCCGCCGGCTGATTTTGACCATTTTGTATCTCAGCGCGATGTTCCTTACGTGTTGCCGGTAATGACCGCCAAGGGCTGTTATTGGGGGAAGTGCGGGTTTTGCCATCATATCAATGACAAGACGGTCCTGCGCCGTAAGTCTGTAGCAAAGATCATGGATGAGATCGAGAGCCTCAAAAAACGGTATTCGCTGAAGGCTTTTACGTTTGCCGATTCCTCTACTCCGGTGCCGCTTCTCTTGAAAGTCGCGGAGCAGCTGGTTAAACGCAAAATGAACCTCCAGTGGGATTGTATGGTCCGCGCCGATTACCCGATCACGGATGATGAGTTTTTGTTGTTGAAGCGTTCGGGCGCCGCTTGTCTAGCGGTCGGGCTTGAGACTTCAAACCGGGAATTCCTGAATACGCTGCGTAAAGGCATCGATCTTTGCGTGTTGGACCGTATTCTTGACTGCGCCCTCACCGCGGGTGTACGCATCGACCTGTTTATCATGAGTTATCCCTTCCGGGAAAAGAAGGAATATATTGAGACATGGGAATATGTATTGTCCCGGCGGGAGAAAATATCCGGGATTATCCCGCAGTATTTCGCCTGCGGCAGGAATACCGTGATTTATTCCCGGAATAAAGATTTTAAGGTGAAGCTTCCGAAGTCAACCGTTCATGATACCCGCTCGTTTTCCCTGCCGTATTCGTCTGAAGGGGAAATGTCTTACGAGGCGTTTTTCTCTTTAAGCGCTGACTACGCGGGAAAATTCTCTGAGAAGCAGGATAATTATGAGATCACCAAAAGGATCGCCTCTTCCAAGAATAAGAAATATCTCTTGATCAGGCCTGCGACGATGCAGGGAGAAGGGATGATCGATCTTTATTCTGAAGAACCCGCCGGTTTACTTAAGATCGGGGGGTTCTTAAGGGACTGCGGTCATCGGGTGAGCCTTATCGATTGCCTGGGGGGCTGTTTTGACGATAGTTCCCAGGGGAGCCATTTTTTTAAATCGGTGCGTTGCGGTAATTTCGCGCGGGAGAAAAAGAGGAAAAAACTGTATCGCCGGGGTATCCTGGCGGAGGAGTTTTCAAGCCGCCTTGAGGCCGAGGGGGAGCCCGATGAGGTCTTTATTACGTCGCAGTTCACCTATGAATATGATTTTGTCCGAGAGATCGTCTCCGCGGTCAAGAAAAAATTCCCCCGAGCGATTGTCTGTGTCGGGGGGATCTTAGCGTCTTTATGCGCTCCCCTGGTCAGGAAACTGGGCGTTGAAGTGTTTCAAGGGGTTTTTTATCATGCGGACCATTATCCGGCTGACTTTAAATTACTTCCCGGTGCTCCCCGGAAAAAGGCGGTGATCAAATTCAGCCGCGGTTGCGTTAATTCGTGCACGTACTGCGCGGTCCCGTTCATCGAAGGGAAAAGGACGCATTTTCGTTCACTTGAGCTGGTTATGGATGAGATCAGGGATAAGTATGAGCACCATGGTATCCGGGAATTTATCTTTTGGGAATCGAACGTTTTCGGATTCAACAACACCTATTTTGAGACTTTCCTTGAGAAGATCATCGGCTTAAAACGCGATATGGATATCGAATTTCCCGAGGGGCTGCAGCCCGATTTTATTACTGAAGGCGTCGCCAAGAAAATGTTGCGCGCGCGCGTGAAACAAGTCTGCCTTGCTTTTGAGGTTGCCGCCCGCTGGTTCCCTAAAATATACCTGCGCCCCAGGGGGAATAACGGCTTCTATACCGCGGTTTCAAACTTAAAGAGCATCGGTTGGTATGACCCCTCGTTAAGAGGGGCGAATTCGGCCAATGAAGAAAAATGGGGCAGGCGCATGTGTTTGCGCGAGAACCAACTGGCGGCATTTGTTTTGATCGGCCTGCCGGGCCAAAGCCGGCAGGATATAATCAATACCGTTATCGAGCTGTGGAAATGCGCGGTAGCGGTTAAGTTTAACGCTTTTACTCCTATCCCGAATACCGGGGTATACAGGAAATACGCGTCTGATTTTTCTTCCCGGAGTTTGAGCGAGCTGCATCCTTCTGTTTGGCCGTGCGCAAACCCCCAGTTAAGCGTTGATTTTCTGGAAAAGGTTTTTACGTATAATTATACCAGCTCTTTTTTTGAGTCGAAATCTAAATTCCTGCTGAAAGAATTTAAATCGGCGTTGGCGCCGTATGTCAGGAAGGTCCGCCTCAAGGACCTGCGCGCGGACATGCTGGACAGGCAGATGAGGAATCAGTGGCCGCGCGAGTTTGAAGTGGTCGACCTTAAGATCTCCCGGGAGGAGATCGGCCTTGCGGCGCTCAAGCAGATAAGGCGTTATTTGTCTTTACGGCGCCGGTGCGGCGTGTTCTTAGTCTATAAGCCTATACCGAAATGTTTGCTTGATTTTGCCGAGTCTTGGTATAATTATTATGTGCCGCGTGATTGCGATGCCTGTTTAAAGATCGATTGTAAGGTAAGAGGAAAGACTGTTCCCGGCAGGGAGTTTTGCCGGGACTGCCGGCACTTGAACGTGAGCTGTAAAGCGTGTTTTTTTGAGGGATGAGAATGCTCTGCTTAAACATAAGATACGATGAACCTGCGTAAATTTTCTAAACATGAAATAGTCCTCGTAAATCCGACGAACCCGGATCCCGCGCCCAATTACTTCGGCCCCGCGTATGGGATCAGTTTGATCGCCGCCTCTTTGCTCGAAAATCATATCCCCGTCAGTGTCTATGATTTCGACCTGGAGCCGATGGAGGTAATGCTTAAAAGCTTTAAGCGGATATTGAGGTCTAAACCCCGCTATGTCGGCATCACTATTCAAAGCTGCACGCGCGGCCCGGTCTATGAGTTGATCAAAATGCTGAAGCATGATACCCCTGATACGTGCGTTATTATCGGCGGGCCCTTTGCTACGGATAAATTCGCGTTTCTCCTGAATAATTTTCCCGTTGATTATGTTGTTATCGGTGAAGGGGAGCGGACTTTTGTCGAATTAGTCTCTTGCCTGAAAACAAAAGGAGATACCGGCGCGATTGACGGGATCGCGTATCTGCGGCATGGGAAAGTGGCGCGTACCAAAGACCGGCGCGGTATTACCGATCTGGATCGCCTGGCTTATCCTGCGTTCCATCTTTTTAAGGGTTTTCAGAAAAAGATAAACTGCCCGGACAGCCTTTCAGCTAAGAAAAATTTTATCCTGGGGAAGCGCTGCACAAGCTTCCGCAACGCTCTCTTATTGCTTTCTTCCCGCGGTTGTGTCTATAGTTGTAATTTTTGCCCGATGAGCAAGGTGACGGGGGACAAGATACGCTTTCACAGCCCCGGGTATTTTGTCGCGATGGTCGGGCATTTTCATGAAAAGTTCAAGATCAGGAATTTTGTTTTTGGCGATAATTTCTTTACACGGGACAGGAAAAGAGTTGTCGCGATATGCGAAGGGATCCTGAAAGCAGGGCTTAAAATAAGCTGGACATGTATGACCCGTTCAGATTCGGTCGACGCGCCGTTACTGGTCCTCATGGCGCGGGCAGGCTGTTTTGAGATATCTTATGGATTAGAGAGCGCATCCGTGCGGATCCAGCGTTTGACCGGCAAGAACCTTGATTTAGTAAAGTCAAAAAAGGCCTTTCGGCTTACCGCGCGCGCGGGGATCAGGACTGTTCTTATGCTTATGGTCGGAAATCTGGGTGAAACAGAGGAGACGATAAGGGAAACCGCCTGTTATGTCCGTGATTGTGACCCGGATAACCTGCTGGTGAACATTGTCAAAGTCTATCCGATGACGCTGATCCATGATATCTTTGAACAGAAAGGCTTGCTCCGGAAAGATTATTATTTAGGCGCTGATCACACGCCGCCTGCTTTTACCCTGGAGCATAGCGAAAAAAGGCTTGAAGAATTCTCCGGCATGATAAAGCCCCGGACGAGCATTATACAACTCTCCAATACCTGTAATAATAATTGTGAGTTTTGCCTGTTGGCGAAAGATCGCTTGCGTGCGCAGAAAAGCTTCGCGCAGGTAAGCTCAGAGCTTGAGCTTGCCAAGAGCAGAGGGGAGTATGTTGTTTTGGCGGGCGCAGAGCCGCTCTTAAGGAAAGATATCATGGATATACTGCGTTACAGCGACGCGTTGGAGATGCATAACCTTTTCTTATACACCAACGCCCGTCTGTTATCGTATCCGGGATTGGTAAAAGCGTTGGGGGGTTTTAGCTCTTTGGAAAAAGTCATTATACCTTTTTTCGGGCTGGAGCATGTTCATGACCGGCAGAGCCTGGTTAAAGGCGCTTTTCGCCAGGCAATTGCCGGTATCAGGAATATCAGGGAGAACGCGCGCTGCCTGTCTATCCAGGCGGACCTTTTTGTCTCCAACGCTAATCTTGAGTCGTTGTACGAATGCTGCGCGTTCTTGCTAAAACTGGGTGTTGATGAATTGCATCTTGTTTTCGTAAGTAATTCGTTGGGGTATATACAGGTCCCGCAAGCCGACATCCCGGCGATACCGGCAGTTACGCGCCAATTGCGCAGAATAAGCGCTCAGCTTCCGGAATTCACCCGGAAGCTTTATTGCGAAGGTTTTCCTTTATGTTCGTTAGCTCAATTGAGCCTGCGCGCCTTTGAGCCGTACCGTCCTTTTGATGAAGTCATGACGCTTAAGGGTACTTTGAGTAAGTGCGTTAAACAACGCGCGTCAAAAAAGATCAAGTTTAAGTTTTGCGCATCATGCAAAGAAAATGGCTGGTGCGAAGGAGTCTGGTCCGCATATGTCCGCAAATATGGAACGCGTGGAGTTCACGCGCTTTAAAGAACCGTCGAGCATCCGTAATGTCGCGGTGATGCTTACTACCCGTTGTCCGTTGTCGTGCCGGTATTGTTTCTTAAACCGCGACCAGCCGGATATGCCGGAAGATGTTCTGAAAAAGTCCATTGACCTGTTATTTACTTCTTTTGAGAAGAAGATAGAATTACAGTTTTTCGGCGGTGAACCGCTGCTGCGCTTCGACCTGATCAAAAAAGCAGTAGCGTATGCGGGCATGAAAAAAAAGGCCACCGGCAAAAACATCGAATATTTGCTTACGACTAACGGGCTGCTTCTTGATGAAGAGAAGGCCGGTTTTCTTTTTCGTGAGAAAGTCCAGGTCATGGTCAGTATTGACGGCGCTCAGGTGACGCAGTTAAAGAACAGGCCGATGAAGGCGGGGAATGAAGATTATTTTTCACAGTTGCTGCGCAATATCGGCCTGTTGAATAAGTATAAGATCCGATATTTCGTGAATATGGTGGTTTTGCGCGAAGATATTCCCGGGGTGCGCAAGAACATCGATTTTTTAAGAAGTAAAGGGATGCTGCGTATTTGGGTCGCTTACGCGCTGGGACAGAAATATTCAGAGAAGGATTCTTTCGTGTTTATCCGGGAATTGTGTGGTTTGCTCAAAGCAGTACAAGGGACGGGGGGCCGGATCCTGAATTTTGAGGCTGATTGCGAGCCGATATTGTATTGTCCGCAGATCAATATCACTGCCGGCGGAAAGGTCTTTATCGGGTGCGCGCTGGTATTGGAGAAGCTGTGCCCGGAATTAAACCGTATTTTTTATTTTGGTAAACTTGATGATTTTAAGGAGTTGACGGCTTTAAAAATGACTAAAGGCGCGCAGGCAGCGCTTATCCGCAGGCACGCCCGCTTCCTGGACCGGAAATTGCTGGCTAATATTTATGCGGGGATCGCAGGAGAGTTTTTATATAAATTTAATCATTTACGCCGGGAATACGACCTCTTTGAGAGCCATCCGTTCAAAAAGAAGATCAGGGGGGAGCGTTATTTTTCATTCAGGAAAATCATTTTCTTTCTTCACCCGGAGCGGTCCCTGCAGCGCCCTTATTCCCGCGCGGGCACTGAAGCGTTCATGGGTGAGAGGGCTTTAAAGAAAAGCATTGATATGCTGTTTGCTTCTTTAGAGAATAAGGTCGAACTGGAATTCTCCTGCAAAGAGCCTTTTGCGTGTTTTGAAATGATCAGGGCAGCACTTCTCTATACCCGGCAAAGAATGGCTTCTCATCCCAAGCAGCTTACCTGCACGCTGGTAAGCCCCGGGTTATCGCTTGATGAAGAAAAAATTGATTTTCTTTCACGGCAGAAGGTGACGTATCTTTTGAAGATCGATGGTGGAGCTTGCCCGGCATCCTTAAAGCGGCAGGTATCGGCAATGATAAAACGTTTCAATGATCGCGGCGGAGATTTCGGGGTCATGCTGGATGTCCCCTTATTAAATCTTGAAGGCTTTAAGGAAAATGTTTCTTTTTTGGCAGGGCGGGGAGTGAAAAAAATAATGTTTTCTTATGATCCGGCTGTTTTGTATGACGCGTCTTGCGTGGCACGGGCTTTTGTCTGTCTTTTTAGAATAAGCAGGGACCTTTATTTCCGTAAGGCAGCTCAGATATTGAATTGCGGGCAAACCGGCGCTTGCGGCGCTGCGTTCCCCGGGATTACCGTTGATCTCGAAGGCAAGATGTATCTCTGCGGGAGCCTTATTTCCTCAAAACGCTTTCAATACCTTAAAAGAACCGCTTACATCGGCGATATCGCTGCTCCCGGGCATCGTAAGGCTTTTACCGCTGAACTTGACGCCGCGTTATGCCGTCTTATGCGTTCGCATAAGAACGGCTCTCGGGAAAAAGAGATCGTTATGAATAATTTCATTATCGAGGAGATGTTCTGGGAATTCTTTCACTCGCATATGTATTTCCCGCTCAAGCGGCAGGGACCAGGAGACGCGCGATGCTTGATCTAAAAGTAGATACGCAAGCTTTGGCTTTATCCCTTAAGGGAAGGGCCAGTAATGATTTATTGAAGGCCTCTTCTGTAGGAGAGGTTTATATCATGTTTTCACTGCGCTGTAACCTGCGCTGTAAAGTTTGTTCGTGGTGGGGGATCCACGGGCCGTGCAGAAAAAAAGGGTTCCTTAACAAATATAAAGCCTCTTTAAGCCGCAAAGACCTGGAAAAATTCGCGCAGGAAATTACGGCGTTTAGCCCCAAGACGGTGACTTTTTCGGGAGGGGAACCGCTTTTATCTCCCCGTTGGTACCACCTTGCCCGGTGTTTTAAAGAACGGGGGGTGCGGGTTTCCGTTACCACAAACGGCGTCTATCTTTTAAAAAACCTTACAAAGGTTGTCCGGGTATTAGACCAGGTCAGTCTTTCCCTGGGTGGCCCGCCGTCAATCCTTCATTTGATCAGGGAGAATTCTTTCGCTCATTTTAAGGCGATCATCGAGGGGTTGGACGCTCTTACGCTGTATAAGAAAAAACACGCCAACCGGCCCCGGTTAAGTGTTTTATATACTCTTTCGGATCTCAGTTATGCTTATATGGGAGAGTTCATTGAGTTCATGCGGCAGGCCGGCATAGCAGTAGACAACTACCATTTTCAGCATCTCATGTTTATAAATCAGGAGACGCTGGAAATGCAAAAAAAGTTTTTACGGGAGAAGTTCAATATTACGTCGCTTGAACTTTGGCCGGGATATACCTATTCTCCGGGGGATATTGATTTCTCCCGGTTTATTGCCGAGATCAAGAAAGTCAAAAAGAACCGCGCGGTGTCTTTCAGTCCGGATCTGTACCCGGATGAAATTATCCCGTATTATAAAGATAACCGGGGGGCATTACATTACCGCCGGTATTGCACGGCGCCCTGGCATCAGGTCAATCTTATGCCTAATGGCGATATTTATATCTGTCATGATGTTTTTATAGGTAATATTAAGGAGCGTTCTTTTGCGGAAATCTGGAATGGCCATCAGGCGCAAGAGGTAAGGGCTTTGTTTGCCCGAAGCCTGTCTCCCGCCTGTAAAGGCTGTTTTTATCATTATTCCGAGAGAGTAAAATAGCGCAGGTCCATCCATGTTGAGTTTGGAAGAAAAACGTAAAAAAATAATCATCATTCAGTTTACCCATGCGTGTAATAACGCATGCTTCTTTTGCAAAATCCATCCATCCGGCTCCCCCGACAAAGATTTTGTATTGGCGGCGATCAAGAACGCTGCCGGGCGAGGAGTTACGCGCATTGATTTAAGAGGGGCGGAACCTACCACCAGCCCGCGTATATTTGAGTACGTCAGTCAGGCGCGCGAGAATGGCTTCAGGCACATAACGCTCTTTACCAACGGGAGGATGTTGTATTATCGGGATTTTTGCAGGAGGATCGTCGCGGCGGGCGTGACTAAGGTGGTCTTTTCGCTTCATTCGCATAAACAAGGTGTCCATGAAAAGATTACCGGGGTAAGCGGAAGTTTTCAGGAGCTCACGCGGGGCATTAAGAACCTTCGCGGAAAAGGGATAGATTTGGGGGGCAGCCTTTTGCTCCACCGTTATAATATTGCCCATGCCCATACGACGCTCGATTTCTTCGCTCAACGGGGCATTAATTTCTTTATGGTAAGCCCGGTAGTGCCTTTCCGCCTTGATTTTACCGGTGAAGTCGATATCGATAAGGATAAATTGCTCGACTACGCGGATATCCGCAGGTTAGTCCGTAACCTCGCGTCGGTCCGTTTGGCCCGGGGAACGCTTTATTTTATCCCCCGCTGCCTCGCGAGAGGCTTGAATAAATTCAAGATCAAAGAAAATACAAATGTAAGGGATATCTCTGTCGTCTTTGAAGACGGTAAACGCAAGCGCTTGGCGCCGCTTATAAACAGAATGGTAAGTAAGAAAAAAGAGTGTCTTCGCTGCCGGGACGCTTTAGGCTGTGAGGGGGAGCTCAACACGATAAACGCTCCGGATAAATACCTTTCTTTCTGGTGCCTCGCGGACCTGCATGCCTCAGGAACCAACGCAGGCAAGGTAGGGGCGATACTGCGGGATAGTAATTCGGTTTTCTGGTCAAAAGGCTTTTTTGTGGGTGATACGGTGGAGGGCGACCGGGGGGCCGCGGCGTATACGGCATATAAAAGAATTCTTGCTGTTTGTGCGCAGAGAAGATCGATCACGCATGTCCTGGGGAATCATGACTATGTTTATAAGAACAGGAAGCCGCTCCTTACGTGGTTTCGTAAATACCTTTGCGGTAAGCTGTTTACGTTTTTCGAGGATGGTAATATTTGCTCTATTATTTTACCGATAGACGCTTTTCCTGCCGATAAAGAATTGGCCGCTGCGGATACGATACGCGAAGAAACCTTTGAGAAGCTGATGAACATTTTAAAGAGGAAAGCCGATTCTATCAGGATCGTGTTCTCTCATTACCCTGTTGATTTGATAAAAGTCGGCAAGGCCGCTCAGTTGCTTACTGAGCTTCTTCCTGTGGAGTTGATGCCTGAGGTCTGGGTGCATGGGCATCGCGCTTCAGGAGGCCTGAGGCGGAAATATCCGTCAACCTGTTTTATTGATTGCGGCCAGGCGATACATACCATGCAAAGCAAATTTATATTATTCCGGGAGTTTTCCGCGTCATTTATTATTAAGACCCGGGACCACGCGGCAAGAAAGTTTATCGGAAAGGATGTTTCTGTCACCCTGAGCAAGCCATATATCCGGCAACGTGCCGGTAAATAACTTTATTGAATATTATGAGCATATTGCCAAATCTTAAGACCGGCGTTAGGAAGATCAAGGGTGAGACGGCGATCCTGAATGTGACTTCGTTTTGTAACGCGCGTTGCCTGTTTTGCTCCGAAGGCCGGCATACTCACCCGGTTAATGTCGATTTGAGCGTTATCAAACAAACTGTGCTGAAGCTTAAATCGATGGGTATTGAAGCGATCAATTTTATGGGGGGGGAGACAACGCTGCGGGAAGACTTGGAGGAGATATTGCGCTTCATTCACCGTCAGGGGATAAAGACGTATTTAGTCACCAATGGCATTAAATTCGCTGACCGGAAATTCGCGCGGCGGATCTTAAAATACCTCGATTCTATTGAAATCTCCGTGCATGCTCACGATAAAGCGATGTTTCGAGCCCTTATGGGCGTGGATGCTTTTGATGAGTTGATCAGAGGGGTGGAAAATATCAGGGATTATAAAAGTAAAATGGTGATCTTTTTTAATTTCATCCCGAATTCCCTCAATTACACTAAAATACTGGCGGTTTTCAAGCTGTTGAAAAAGCTCTTAGGCGGCAGGGATTTTTTGGTACATATAAAGACGCTTAATCTTGAGGGGCGGGTCTGTGAGGATCCGCAGCTTATCCCTGATTATAATAAGTTTGCCGGTTATCTTCAGAGTGTCATTAAATATGCGGTTAGTAACGATATAGGTGTTGTTATAAGCCGTTTCCCACTATGTTTGTATAAAGGTTTTGAATATCTCTGCCTTGAGCTGCCGTTAAAGCTGAGAAAAAACAAAATGTTTTTCTATAATGATCAGGTTTTGGGAAAGAATACATCCTTTAAACCGGAACCCATGTTTAATTATAATCAAAGCGCTCATACACATAAAGAATGCCTGGAATGCGGCTTAGGCATTATTTGCCCGGGTATTGATTCGCGCTATTTGAAAATAAGGAATAATCCCTCTTTTATATCCGCGCAAGATAAGCCAATCAGCAAGATCATTGAAAAAATGGCTCAAATGAGCCTTTTCTTTAAATTGGATTACGAGTACCACGAGTATCCTTTTGAGGTCAAATCCGGATATCCTTCCGGGGTTTTCGATAAAAAAGCCAAAATCAAAGGTTGACAGCTTAAGAGCGAGTGTTATAATAATTCAAGGTAATAAGACGGGCTTTCGTATATACATATATATAGGTAAGGAAGGCGGCTCACAGGCAGCGGGAGTCGCTTTTACTCTTTCAAAGGCCACATGCAGGATCAAAACCATAATTCCGAATCAGCTTCGAACAAGAGAGAGCAGGCGTTTAATGAATCGCAGGAGCAATTGCGTTTCTTGCAGGTCGTGATCGATGCTATCCCTATTCCTATTTTCTATAAAGATTTTTCCGGTAAGTATTTAGGGTGTAACCTGGAGTTTGAGCGCTATGTAGGTTTATCGAAAGAGCAATTGATCGGTAAGACAGTTTTTGAGCTTTTTCCGAAAGACCTGGCTGAAATTTACTATAAAAAAGACCGGGAATTATTTAAAGAAGGCGGCATTCAGGAATATGAAAGCTATGTTTCCGCAACAAACGGCGCCAAGCACAATGTCGTGTTTTATAAAGAAACATTTCTGAATGAAGTTGGCCTTACCGGAGGGTTGGTAGGCGTCATTTTTGATATTACCGAGCGTAAGAAAATGGAAGAAGATCTGCGGAATTCCCGGGCTGAATTGGGGATCCGGGTCAAGGTGCGTACCGCAGAACTCAGTAAAGCCAATGAAGACCTTCATCTTGAGATCGATAAGCGTATCAGGATACAGGAAGAGCTGGATGCGGAAAGGAAATTGTTTATCAGCGGCCCGACCGTAGTATTCAAGTGGAAGGCGCAGGAAGGTTGGCCGGTAGAGTATGTATCGGAAAATGTTTCAAACCAGTTTGGCTATGAACCGGCCGATTTTATGACCGGAAAGATACTATACGCTAACCTGCTTCATCCTGATGACCGTAAGCGTTTAGAAGAAGATGTTAAAGAGAATATAAAGAAGAGCACGGGCTGTTTTGAAGCTGAATACCGTATCCGGTGTTTAGGCGGTATCTATAAGTGGGTGCATGTTTTTACGATCCTTCCTCAGGATGATGCCGGCCGTATTACGCATTATCTGGGCCATTTGTATGATATTACCGAATATAAGCTTGCTGAAGAGAAGAGGAAGTCCTCCGAATTGCAGTATCGTATGACGCTGGACTCGATGGGGGACGCGGTTCATGTTGTTGACCGTCAGTTGCGGATCCTTTTGCTCAATAAGGTCTTTACGCAGTGGACTAAGAATATACGGATTAAGGGCCCTGTTATCGGCAAGGAATTGTTTGAGGTTTTCCCCTTTTTGTCTGAAAGCGTATATGATGAATATCAAAAAGTCTTGAAAACCAGAAAGACGCTGGTTACGAAAGAAAGAGTTAAGATAAAAGATAAGCGTTATTCCACGGAAACAAGGAAAATACCTGTTTTAGAAGGCGGCAAAGTCACTCGGATCGTTACGGTTATTAAAGATATAAAGGGCCGCAAATAACTCTTATTTATATTTGAAAATCGCGTTATTTAAGGTACAATAAGTTAAATACCGGATTTTAGGCGGCAGGAGTGCCGGGGGAGCCTTAAGCATTGATAATGATGAAGAAAATAAGCGTTGCAGGGATGATCATAAGTGCCGCGTTATTCTTAAACGGCTGTGCTCTGTTCTCCTCAAGCGGCCGCCTGGGAACCGCTCAAATTATGAGTGCCGCAGATGCTTCTGTCCGTTTGGAAAAGCGAGCGGCTTACCAGCAGGGTTGGCTTACTACGTATAAGGTTGTTTATAGCATGGGGCTTATTCGTTTTCAAGAAGAAAAAGCCGGCAGGTTAGAGGCATTGATAAAAGATTCCGATGTCGTCGTTACGGTGACCCAATTGAAGTCCCGTAAGATCCGGATAGAAATAAAAGCCGTAAAAGGCCTTCAACCGGATCCTGCGTTAGCAATGAAAATAGCTCAGAGAATTAAAGAGCAATGGTGAGCTTTTCTCAATCAACCTTCCTTTTTAGTTTATCCTAATAAGGGCCCTCGATCAGCGCGCTGATTTGCGTGAAGGGTATAACCCTATAAATCAAAACAGGTTAAAGCAAATTCTTGCTTTAAATGTATTGATTTAATTTTTATGGAATTATTGAGTTTGTTGCGTCAGGAAGCTTTGGAATGGTGCCGGGGGAAATCCTGGCTGGCGCGCCTTCCTCTTTTGGCCTGGTTTGCCTATAGCCTGGTCCGTTATTTCCTGGACCCATTGTATTGTTCGGTCCTGGGTATGTTAAATTTAGGGATACACGAGTTGGGGCACGTGGTTTTTGCTTTCTTGGGGGAGTTTGCGGGGGTTTGGGGCGGGACGTTGGCCCAATGTTTAGTTCCGGTTTTTGCCGTGTTTAATTTTTACCGTCAAAAGGATTTTTTTGCTATTTCGTTATCTTTTGGGTGGCTTGCGGATAATTTATTCGGAATTGCCCGGTATTTGGGTGATGCTCAAACTATGTCTTTGCCGTTAGTGAGCCCTTTTGGCGGCGATACTATTATCCATGATTGGAATTATTTGCTGGCACGCATGGGGGTCCTGCGCTACGACACCTTTTTGGCAGGGGGGGTGAAGGTGGTCGCGGTTATGGTTATGCTGGCCTGCCTGGTTTCAGGCGCATGGCTTTTGCGGGAAATGTATAGAAATCCTCAAGAAAAGGCGATTTAGGCAATAAGAAGATTCTTGGATAATTTTATTGCTTTTAAAGGGTAAAATAAGTATAATAATATCTTTCTTAAGCTGTAAATAAAGTTTGCAACTTAAAGAAAGTATGTTATACTTATAAAATTAATTTGGGTTAACAATTTATTAACTTTAACAGGGGGGTTTATTTTGCCTTCAGAAATAATTAAGCAGTTCTTGGAAGCCGGGGTTCATTTTGGCCACAAAGTTTCACGGTGGAACCCTAAGATGAAGAAATTTATCTTTGGCCAACGCAGCGGTATTTACATTATTGATTTGGAAAAGACAGAGGAATGTTTCAATAAAGCCAGGGATTATTTATTGGACATAACCTCCAAGGGCGAGGTAGCGCTGTTTGTCGGGACTAAAAAGCAGGCGCAGGAAGTCGTGCAGCAGGAAGCGATCCGTGCCGGTATGTACTATGTCACGGAGCGCTGGCCGGGCGGCTTGTTGACTAACTTTGCTACCATCAAGAAAAGCATCAACCGTCTTAAAGAGATCGAGAAAATGAAAGAAGACGGGACTTTTCAGAAATTGACGAAAAAAGAAGTGGCGTTGCTGGAGAAGGAATTGGGAAAATTAAAGAAGAATTTTTCCGGTATCGTCCAGATGGAGCGGATGCCGAAAGCCATCTTTATCGTCGATACTAAGAAAGAAGAGACCGCGGTCAGGGAAGCGCGCCGGTTAGGTGTCCCGGTTATCGGGTTTATCGACACTAATTCCAATCCTGACCTGGTTGATTACCCCATCCCGGGTAATGATGATGCGACTAAATCGATCGGCTTAATTGCCCGGTTGCTTGCAGATAGCATTATTGAAGGGCGCAAGAAATTCCTGTCATATCTTTCGGAAAGCGGAGTGGCTATCAAGGCTAAAAAGGAAGATGCGGCGGAAGCTCCTGTTGTCGCCCCCGAAGAGGAAATAAAGATCAAGGAGATCGAAGAAATCGTCGAAACAACTGAAAAGCCTGAAGATGATCAGAAAACCGGCAAGAAGATCCGCAGTAAGCCGGGAGATGATAAGGCCAGAAGTAAAAGGAAGGTATAGTAAAATGAGTTCACCGGTTGAAGCAATCAAAGAACTGAGAAATTTAACGAATGCCAGCGTTATGGATTGTAAAAAAGCGCTGCAGGAAGCATCGGGAGATTTAAAGAAGGCAGTTGAGTTATTACGCAAGCGCGGCATGGAGATCGCGGCAAATAAACAGGGCAGGTTAGCCAAGGACGGCAGGGTTGAAGCGTATATTCATTTAGGCAGTAAGATCGGCGTACTGGTTGAGGTTGATTGCGAGACCGATTTTGTCGCCAGGAACAGTGAATTCTGCCAGTTTACCAAAGACCTTGCTATGCAGATCGCCGCGTGTAACCCTGCGTATATTAAAAAGGAAGATGTTCCCGAAGATGTCTTGAAAGAGCAAGCCGATAAAGAAGCGTTTTATAAAGCCGGCTGTTTGTTAGAGCAGGCCTTTATTAAAGATCCAAGCCTTACCATTAAAGATTATCTTACGAGCTTGATCGGTAAGATCGGAGAAAATATCCTTATCCGCAGATTTGTGCGTTATAAAGTTGGCGTTGCCGAATAATGTCTCATCCTATCTATAAAAGAATAGTCTTGAAGATCAGCGGCGAAGCCTTGCAGGGGAAGAAGCTGCATGGCATCGACCAGACGGTTCTCGTGGCTATCGCCCGCCAGATAAAAGAGATACGCGACCTCAATGTCGATGTCGCGTTGGTCTTGGGCGGAGGCAATATTTTCCGCGGCCAGGAGAATACCGCTTCGAGAGGTTTGGATATGGACAGGTCGGTGGCTGATTACATGGGGATGCTGGCGACGGTGATCAACGGCTTGGCCCTGCAGAACGTCTTGGAAAAGATAGGGATCCCGACCCGTGTCATGACGGCTATTGAGATGCAGCGGATCGCCGAGCCGTACATCAGGCGCCGGGCAGTCCGTCATTTAGAAAAGAAGCGCGTGGTTATTTTTGTTTCAGGGACGGGGAATCCTTATTTTACGACGGACACGGCCGCCGCGCTGCGCGCGATGGAAATTAACGCCAACGCGATATTAAAAGCCACAAAAGTAGACGGTGTTTATTCCGCCGACCCCGTGAAAGTCAAGGATGCCAGGAAATTCACCCGGCTGAAATATATCGATGTGTTGAAAAAGGGGTTGAAGGTGATGGATGCGACCGCTATCAGCCTTTGCATGGATAATAAATTGCCTATTGTGGTCTTTAATTTGAATAGGGAAGGCAATATTAAACGGGTTGTCCTGGGTGAGAAGATCGGTACCGTCGTAAGGGATTAGCTTTAGGCTCGTAGAATTTAAAATAAGGGGGCTCGTGATGGCTGTCAGAGAAATTTTGCATGGAAGTGAAGATAAAATGAAGAAAGTTGTCGATTTTGTAGTGCGTGAATTCTCTGAGATACGCACCGGCAGGGCAAGTCCTCATTTGGTTGAAGGATTGCATGTTGATTATTACGGGACTCCCACTTTGGTCAAGCAATTAGCTTCGATTTCCGTCCCGGACGCGCATATGATCGTCATCCAGCCCTGGGATCCCGCGGCAATCGCCGAGATCGAAAAAGCGATCCAGAAATCAAAATTAGGGATCACGCCGATGAATGACGGTAAGGTCGTGCGGCTTTCAGTCCCTCCCTTATCAAAAGAGCGGCGCCAGGACCTGGTAAAGCTGGTGCATAAGATCATTGAAGAGGGAAGGGTGTCGTTGCGTACGGTCAGGCGCGACTCAAAAGAATTGCTTGAAAAGGCTGAAAAAGATAAAACAATTTCAGAGGACGATAAATTTAAAGGTGTTGACGAACTTCAAAAGCTTGTTGATAGGTATATCGCCCGCGTAGATGAGCTGCTTAAGAATAAAGAAAAAGAAATACTTGAGTTTTAGCATAACGCTTTGAGAATATAAATTTTAAGTTTAAATTCGGGCCTCTAGCTCATCTGGTAGAGCACCACACTTTTAATGTGGTTGTGCCGCGTTCGAGCCGCGGGAGGCTCATTAAATTTTTCCCATGCTGTGCGTGGGGAAAATTAATCCCGAGTTGCCCTTGAAGCGGAGTTTAGCGGAGAGGGACAATTCAAAAGCGGTCTTTTATTGTAAGAGATTTTAGTAACTAGTAAGCGAGTAACGAGTAATACGTAACAGGAATTCCAGGAATTTCCTCTGCCCGCATTAATAGTTAATTACTAGTTATTTGTTACTGTTTACTCGTTACTGCGTCTTGCGGGCGGATGGCGGAACTGGCATACGCGATAGCCTTAGGAGCTATTGGGGCAACCCTTGGAGGTTCAACTCCTCTTCCGCCCATAAACATGCTTGCCCTCTATCATGAGGTGGCCGTGGGTTTTCTAATTCTCGGACAGGAAATTCTAATATATCAGGAAGGAGTTCGGCTGTAATATTTTTTTTCGTGGGAATGAAAACGTTTTCCTCGAATTTGAAAGTTTGAGATTTCATAGATAGGAAAGTAGCAGCGTTGAGCAAAAGATCAAGCGTTACTTCATTACAATTCATCTATGTAGAACGACGCGGGAGTAGCTCAGTTGGTAGAGCGCTACCTTGCCAAGGTAGTTGTCGCGGGTTCGATCCCCGTCTCCCGCTTTTTTTTCTTTCGTACCGACATACTGCCGTTGCTTTTGAATACGGATATGATCTTTAAACAAAAGGAGTAATGATGAAGATATTGGATTTTTTATCTAAAAAAGCTATTCTTTCCGATTTAAAGTCGGCTAAGAAAGAAGATGTGGTGCGCGAACTTGTCGATGCCTTGATCAATGCGGGGGATATCGAGAAAAACCACCGCAGCAAGATCGTCGACGCGCTCATGGAGCGCGAATCGTTAGGGTCGACGGCGATCGGGCAGGGGATAGCTATCCCTCACGCGAAATCAGACGCGGTCAGTAAACTGGTGGGGGCGTTCTCTCTCTCGAGAAAAGGGGTCGATTTTGATTCTTTGGACGGCGAACCGGTCTATATCTTCTTTTTACTGGTCGCTCCCCAGGATTCCGCGGGGCCGCATCTCAAAGCGTTGGCCCGTATTTCACGGCTGTTTAAAGATAAATATTTCCGCGACAGCCTGCGCGCCTGTACCGACGATAAGGCGATCATAAAGATCATTACCCAAGAAGATGATAAACTTTAATCTTAAGTGGCTGACTGCGAGGATCAAAAGCGCGATTAAATGGTTGTATCCGGGAATAGGAATTAAGCGTTGGATCGGTTTAGGGGCTTTCGGGATAGTATTACTGATAATCAGTTCAAGCCATTTGCGCAGTGAAGAGTTCTGGGTCATTCAAGCATTAGATATCGTTGTTGTAGTTTCCAGTATTCTTATTCTGGTCTTAGCGATTAAACGGCTGCTCCGTTCTTTTATAAGCGCTTTTATCCCGACGTTTAAAGAAAGAGAGCTGGTGGATGTTTTATACCAGCGTAAATTTTTAGGGCATGGCCCTAAGATCGTAACGGTAGGCGGCGGTACCGGCCTTGCCGTCCTCTTGTCGGGTTTGAAAGAATATTCATCTAATATTACCGCTATTGTGACGGTCGCTGACGACGGAGGGTCTTCCGGGAGGCTTCGCCAGCAGTTTGATATTCTTCCTCCGGGAGATATCCGTAACTGCCTGGTGGCGCTGGCTGACGCTTCGACTTTGATGCAGGACCTCTTCCAATTCCGTTTCGCGGAGGGCTCAGAGCTCCAGGGGCATAATTTCGGTAACCTTTTTATTACCGTCATGACCCGCTTGACCGGAGATTTTGAGAAAGCGATCAAGGAAACCAGCAAGGTCCTGGCATTACGCGGGCAGGTTATTCCTTCTACGTTGAACAATGTCACGCTTGTTGCCCGGCATAAGGATGGTTCTATAACGGAGGGTGAATTTAAGATCCCGAAAGCCTTAAAGCCTATTGAAAAAGTCTTCTTGAAGCCCGGATATCCTGAAGCAACTCCGGAAGCGATACGCGCTATTGAAGAAGCGGATATGATTGTTTTGGGCCCCGGTTCGCTGTTCACCAGTATCATCCCTAATCTTTTGATACGGGAAATAACCGAAGCGATCGCCGGCGCCAAGGCGACAAAAATATACGTGTGCAATGTCATGACTCAGCCCGGTGAAACTGACGGCTATGCCGCGTCAACCCATATCAATATGCTTTTACAGCATAGCCATCCTAAAATCTTTGATTATTGCCTTGTTAATAATGGAAAGATCCCCGCTTCGCTTTTGAAGCGCTATGAAGCGGATAAAGCGTATCCGGTTGTTGTCGATAAAAAAAATATAGTAAGTATGGGTTATCGCGTATTAGAGGAAGATATCGTCGCGACTAACGATGTGATCCGCCATGACCCGGTTAAATTAGCGAAGTTTATTTTTAACTTTAAAGAAGAGCTTTGATCCGCGTAGGCCCGGTCTTGACGGGAGGCGCGCGGCGTATTTCTTAGCCTTGGGGAGAATTTAAGCAGTTGTATCAGGCGGGTGAGTTTTTTAGTTAAAGAGCGCGAGGGTAATTATTATGGCGGTAATAAGGAAAAAAGTCGTGGTGCAGAACAGCCAGGGGTTGCATGCCCGCCCTGCGGCAGTCTTTGTCCAGATTGCCAATAAGTTTGATTCCCGGATCACCGTTATCCGCGATAACGAGAAAGTTAACGGCAAGTCTATCATGGGGATCCTTATGCTGGGGGCTGAAAAGGGAAGCGTTATTGAACTTGAAGCTGAAGGAGTAGACGCGGAGCTTGCGCTTATTGAATTAGAAAAACACATTTCCAGCGAAGAAAAACTATAATGATAAAATTACAGGGTATTCCTGCAGCTTCCGGCATTAGTATCGGGCCTGCCTATAAAGTAGGCAAGGAAGAATTTTCCATTACCAGGCAAAATATAGCTCCGGAAGAGATCCCCGCTCAGATCCAGCTTTTCGAAGAAGCTTTGATACAGACCCGTAAAGAGATCATGGGGCTGCAGACCAAGATTTCTAATGATATCGGCCAGCAGGAAGCCGATATTTTTAACGCGCATCTTCTTGTCCTGGAAGACCGCATGATCATCGAAGAGGTTATTTCCCGCCTTAAGAAAGAATATGTCAATGTGGCGTTTATTTTTTCCGAAGTCCTCAAGAAATACATCGATGTTTTTTCTAAGATAGAAGATGAATACCTCAAAGAGCGTGCTGCAGACGTTAATGATGTCGGAAAGCGGATCCTGCGTAATCTCCTGGGGAAAGAGCAAAAGGGCCTGCAGGATTTGAAGGAACGCATGATCGTGATCGCCCATGATCTTTCTCCGTCGGATACTGCCGCGATGCATAGGCAGTTGGTGAGCGCTTTTGTCACCGATATCGGCGGTAAGACCTCTCATACCGCTATCATGGCCAAATCCCTTGAGATCCCCGCGGTTGTCGGCGCGGTAGAGGCGATGATCAAGATCAAAAGCGGCGATATGTTGATCGTTGACGGCAGTATGGGGATCGTTATCGTCAATCCCGATGAAGAAACGTTAAAAGAGTACCAGCAGGAAGAACAGAAATTAAAAGGCATCGTTGAGCGTTTTTATACCGTTAAAGACCTGCCGGCGGTCACTCTTGACGGCAGGGCTATACAGATCAGCGGGAATATAGAGTTTCCCGATGAGGTCCCTTCGGTAAGGCTCCACGGCGGCCAGGGGATCGGCCTGTATCGCACCGAGTTCTTTTATATGAATAGAAAAGACCTGCCGTTGGAAGAGGAGCATTTTCAGGCTTATAAATATGTGGCAGAGCATATGGCGCCGCATCCGGTCATCATCCGCACTTTGGACCTGGGGGGCGATAAATTCTTATCGCAATTCGAGATCCCCAAAGAGATGCGCCCATTTTTAGGCTGGCGGGCGATCCGTTTCTGCCTTGCCAGGCCTGATGTCTTCAAATTGCAGCTGCGGGCGATATTACGGGCTTCTGTGTTCGGGAAGCTCAAGCTCATGTATCCGATGATCTCCGGTATTGAAGAGCTGCGCCAGGCAAAGAAAATATTAGAAGAAGTTAAAGAAGAATTACGCTCTAACGGCATAGATTTTGACAAGAATATCGAAGTAGGGGCTATGATCGAAGTTCCTTCGGCGGCAATGACGGCTGATATCCTGGCGACTGAAGCTGATTTTTTCAGCATCGGGACAAACGATTTGATCCAGTATTCTTTGGCAGTGGACCGGACCAACGAAAAAGCGGCGTATTTGTATGAACCGATGCATCCTGCTGTTTTACGGTTGATCAAGAACGTTATTGACGCCTCTCATTCGGCAAATATTAAGGTCGGGATGTGCGGTGAAATGGCCAGTGAACCGGCATCCGTGCTGATATTGCTGGGTTTAGGCTTGGATGAGTTCAGTATGCCGCCTTTGGCGATCCCGGAAATAAAATATATTATTCGGTTGATCACGGTTAAGAAAGTCCAGGAAATTGCCCGCCGTGCTTTAGAGTTGTCTACCGGAAAAGAAGTTGAAGAGTTCAGCCAGTCTAAATTACGGGAAATCCTGGGATAATCAAGCGCAGGCCGACTTGCGCGGTATTCATCCCGGGAGGAAGCTGTTTTTATCCGTATGTGTTTGGCTTCGCCAACGCAGAATACCGGAAAAAGAGGTTTTGAGAAAAGATTTGTATCATCGCACGGGTCGGGGAAGTTTGTTTAATAATAATATCTTGATACCGGTGTTTACCGGTGTCGGGGTCAACCCTGCTTAATAATAACGGCAGGCGCAGGTGATCTTACGGCTTTTTTTAATAAGGTTGACAGCCCGCGAAAAAGGCCAGGTAAGGTATCTGCAAGGAGCAGCTATGGCTATAAAAAAACATTATTTTACATCGGAGTCGGTCGGGGAAGGCCATCCGGATAAGGTTTGCGACCAGATATCCGACGCTGTTTTAGACCAGGTGTTAACCGCTGATAAAGATAAAGAAAAAAGCAGGGTCGCCTGCGAGACGTATGTAACGATGGGGCTTTTGATCGTCGGAGGAGAAATTACCACGAACGCGTATGTGGATATTCAGAAGCTCGCGCGCAAGGTGATCCAGGAAATAGGTTACACCGATCCCAAATACGGATTTGATTATGAGACCTGCGCTATTGTTAATACCATAAACAGCCAGTCTCCCGATATCGCGCAAGGGGTCAACGCCGGCGGAGCCGGAGACCAGGGCATTATGTTCGGTTATGCCTGCCGTGAGACCGAGGAGCTTATGCCGCTTCCGATAATACTGGCGCATAAATTGGTAAAACGCATGGCTGATGTCCGCCGCAACGGCACGTTAAAATATTTAGGGCCGGATTGTAAATCGCAGGTCACTATTGAATATGAGAACGATAAACCGGTCCGCGTTGATTCGGTCGTTCTCGCCTGCCAGCATACGGAAGATATCCTGGATAAATCAGGCCAGAATATCACTGATAAGGCGCGCCAGGAGATGATCGAGGTGATCGCCAAGCCGGGTTTGACCGGGTTGATCGATAAGCATACGAAATATTATGTGAATCAGACGGGGAAATTCGTGATCGGCGGTCCGCAGTCGGACACCGGTATGACGGGAAGAAAGATAATCGTTGATACCTACGGCGGTGTTGTACCTCATGGAGGCGGAGCGTTTTCAGGTAAAGATCCGACCAAGGTCGACCGTTCTGCCGCTTACATGTGCCGGTATATCGCCAAGAATATCGTTGACGCAGGCCTGGCCGATAAATTCATGGTACAGTTATCCTATGTTATCGGTTATGCCGATCCATTATCGATCTTTGTCAATACCTTTGATACGGGAAAACTTTCCGACGATAAATTCGTAAAGCTTATCCGGGAGAATTTCGACCTTACTCCCGGCGGGATCATTAAGACGCTCGAGCTGTTGCGTCCGATATACCGCAGGACAGCTTGCTACGGCCATTTTGGACGAAGTGAAGCTGAGTTTAAATGGGAAATGACGGATAAATCAGCGGCATTGAAAAAACACGCGTCGAAGTTATAAAAAGTTTTTAGCCCATGGCCCATGGTCCATCGACTATGGACTATGGACTGTGGACTATTAACCCGTATCATCTTTAAAAGGGAGAAATTATGAAACATGACGTTAAAGATCTGAAGTTGGCGAAAAGAGGCGCGTTACGGATTGAATGGGCGCGTAACAATATGCCCGTTTTAAAACTTATCGCGGAGCGTTTTAAGAAAGAAAAACCGCTCGCCGGATTAAAGGTCGCCTGTTGCTTGCACGTGACCACCGAAACTGCTGTTTTAATGGAAGTTCTAAAGACCGGCGGCGCCCAGCTTACGCTGTGCGCGTCTAACCCGTTATCGACTCAGGATGATGTCGCTGCTTCTTTAGCGCAGGACCTTAAGATCGCCGTGTTCTCCATTAAAGGCGAAGATACAAAAACGTATTATAAACATATGGAAGCGGCTTTGGCGGTCAAACCTGAGATAACCATGGATGACGGGGCCGACCTTGTCAGCACTATCCATAAACGTGACCCCTCCGCGCACAGCAATATCATCGGCGGCACCGAGGAAACGACAACCGGCGTTATCCGTTTGAGGGCGTTGGCGGAAGAAGGAAAGCTGCGTTATCCTATCGTTGCCGTTAATGACGCGGAAACCAAGCATTTTTTTGATAATCGTTACGGCACGGGCCAGTCTACCATTGACGGCATCATCCGCGCTACCAATAAATTATTAGCCGGCAGCACGCTTGTGGTCTGCGGGTACGGCTGGTGCGGCAGGGGTGTTGCTATGCGCGCCAAAGGCATGGGCGCCAATGTCGTGGTGGTGGAAGTTTCGGCGTTAAAGGCCATTGAAGCTGTCATGGACGGCTTCCAGGTCATGCCGATTAAGGATGCCGCGAAGCTCGGCGAAATTTTCGTGACGGTCACCGGCGATATTAATGTCATCCGTAAAGAACATTTCCAGACCATGAAAGACGGGGCGATAGTTTCTAATTCCGGGCATTTTAACGTCGAGATCGATATTCCCGGTTTAGAGAGCCTCGCCAAGAGCAAGAGGATGATACGCGATTTCGTCGATGAATATACGCTTAAAGACGGGCGCAGGATCTATCTTTTAGGAGAAGGCCGGTTAATTAATCTCGCGGCGGCAGAGGGCCATCCCGCCAGCGTCATGGATATGTCTTTTGCCAACCAGGCGCTCAGCGCTGAATATATCATCAAGAACTATAAGCAATTGGATAACAAGGTTTATCGGGTCCCGCAGGATATCGATACCAATATCGCCCGGTTGAAATTAAAATCAATGGGGGCAAGGATCGATACCTTGACTGAAGAGCAGAAGAAATATTTGTCAAGCTGGGAGATGGGGACGTAGTCTCGGGGTGAGTAAATATTGAATTGACACAAGACACAAGACACAAGTAAAAGATAATACAAGGTAGTTACTTTTTATGTTTTGATACTTGTGTCATGCCTGCCTGACGGCAGTCAGGTGTCTTGCAACCTGTGACATGTAAAGGGGAGGTGGTATGAGGAAAGAGCGCGTTGTTTCTTGGGCTGTACTGGCTTTACTCGTATCTGTCTTTGCAGGCTATGGTTTTGCCGCTGAAATTGAGGCGGATTCCCGGATCACCCGGGTGATGATCTATCCGGGACAGGCCTTGTTGACCCGTCAGGCGCAGCTTTCCTTAGATCCCGGTGAATACAAGGTCGTATTCCCCAACATTATTCCCAACGTCGACGATAATTCCTTGCGGGTCACCGAAGAGGGCAAGGCCGATGTCAGGATATTAGGCTGTCAGCTCAAGAAAGAATTCCTGAAAGAAACCCCTTCCGAAAAGATAAAACAACTGCAGGATGAGATCCAGAAGCTGGAAGATGAGCAGCGGGCTTTAGTTGACCTGAAAAGTGTCTTCCAGGAAGAAAAAAGTTTCCTGGATTCATTGCGCTTCTTCTCCCATCAGCAATTACCGAAAGAGCTGGTCACTCAAATGCCTGCGGCCAAGGATTTGGAAGATACCTTGAAGTTCCTGGATATAAAGTTAAAAGAAAACTTTTCTTTTGTTATGGATTGTGAGATCAAGCTGCGGGATCTTTCTTTGAGGGGTGATGCTTTAAAGAGAGAGCTTGTCCAGATCTCAGGGCCACTGCAGAAATTGAAGCGTTCGATCGTCGTCGACCTGCAGGTCTTAAAGCAGGGAGAGGTCATTTTAAACGCGTCGTACCTGGTGGGGGGCGCTTCCTGGCAGCCGATCTACGATGCCCGGGCGAACTTTCAGGGCTCGGAAGTAGAGTTAGTGTCGTTCGGGATCCTTAGGCAGAGTTCGGGTGAAGACTGGCAGGATGTCGATATTGCCTTATCAACGGCAAGGCCGGCAATAGGCGGAAACCTCCCGTATGTAAGCCCCTGGATATTGCGGCCGTTGCAGGTGCATTTTGAAAGGCGCTCCAAAATGATGGATGCGGTGGCACCTTCGATGCAATCCCGTGCCTTTGAAAGCGATGAGGAATTAGCTGAAAACAGCGGCGGGGTCGCGGGGTCGGATAAAAAGAAGGCTGAAGCCGCTTATGCCGTCGCGGAAGAAAAAGGAGTGGCAATAGTTTATACGCTGCCCCGGAAAGCCAGTATCAAGTCCGACGGTTCAGACCATAAACTGGCGGTTTCAACTCAGATGTTAAAGGCCGATTTTGAATATTCCACCTATCCGCGTATTAATCCGGCGGCTTATCTGGGCAGCCGGGTCACCAACGCCAAAGACCTGCAGCTTCTCCCCGGCAGGGTGAATATTTTTTTAGACGGTGATTTTGTGGGGATTTCCAATTTGGGCAACACCGCTCCGCAGGAAGAATTCGACCTGTATTTGGGCGTGGATGAGAATGTTAAGGTAAAGCGCGAGCAGGTCGAGAAGAAGGTTGATGAGACCATTATCGGCGGGATCCCTTCGCCGACGCGTAAGACCGCGTTCAAATATAAGCTGACCGTCGAGAGTTATAAGTCGAAAAAGATAAAAGTGAAATTATTTGATGCGATGCCTGTCTCGGAAGATGACCGCATCAAGGTCAAGCTCGGGCAGGTATCCTTAGAGCCGAAAGAAAAGAACTGGCAGGATAGAAAAGGCGTCTGGCTCTGGGAGTTGGAATTAGAGCCGAAAGCCAAGAAAGAAATAATATTGAATTATATCGTCGAGCATCCGCGCGATATGCAGGTCGATGGATTATAGACGGATCGTTGGGTAATGTTTTTTTTCCTTGGAGAATGTTATGCCGATAAAAAAGATCGCAGTCCTGACTACCGGAGGAGACGCTCCCGGCATGAACGCGGCGATCCGCAGCGTGGTGCGCAGCGCGATCAATAAGGATCTGGAAGTAGTCGGGGTTTCTCGCGGCTATTTAGGGTTGATCTATGATGATGTTAAAGCGATGGATCATCGTTCGGTATCCGGGATCATTAATTTAGGCGGCACGGTCTTAAAGACCGCCCGCTGCCCCGAATTCCATACTTCCGCCGGACAGAAGCGGGCGTATGAGACTATTCAAAAACACGCGATAGACGGTTTCATTGTTATTGGCGGCAATGGTTCATTTACCGGAGCGCACAGTTTTTATAAAAAATATAAAGTGCCTTGTATCGGGGTGCCGGCTTCCATAGATAACGATATTAACGGCATTGATGTGACGATCGGTTCTGATACGGCGGTCAATACCGCGCTTTTGGCGATTGATAATATCCGTGATACGGCTACTTCCATGGAACGGGTATTTGTCGTCGAGGTCATGGGCAGGGGGTCGGGTTTCATCGCGCTCCAAGTCGCCTTGGCGGGCGGTTGTGAAGGGGTATTGATCCCTGAACGGAAATTTGATCTTGAAAAGATCTGTCATGAGATCGTTGAAGGGAATTTGCGGGGGAAGATCAGTTGGATCATTGTTGTCGCTGAAGGGGCCGGTTCCGCCCCTGATATAGCAAAGCAGATAAACCGGTTGACGAGCCTTGAGGCGCGGGCGGTTGTCCTGGGCCATATCCAGCGGGGTGGGCGCCCTACCGCCTACAGCAGGGCGCTGGCGCTTATCCTGGGGAAAGCCGCGGTCGACGCGTTAGTCCAGGGCAAGAAGGACAAGGCGGTTGGTTTTAAGAACGGTGAGATCGTTGATATTGATTTTAAGCGCGCGGTTATTAAGAAGAATTTAAAGGTTAACCGGCTGGTTAATTTAATTAAAGTACTGACCTAAGGCAAAAGTAAACCCCTCGACAGAGCTTGGGGTCAAAATGTTAAAAATTAAAAATGTTAAAATAGGGAGGATGGCATGGGAAGAAAACCGGTGAATATCGATACGATTGTAATGGGCCTTATCACAAACGACGACATGGCGCATAAGCGTGTTGTCGCAAAGAAAATATCCGACCTTGCGTATAAGAAAGGGATATATCTTTCGAGTATCCATGAATTTTACGCGGCGCGCGGTAAAGGCGAAATGAAGGGGTTTACCGTCCCGGCGTTTAATTTGCGCAGCATGACCTATGACCTGGCGCGGGCGATGTTCAGGGTGGCAAAAAAGAATAACGCGGGAGCGTTTATTTTTGAGATCGCCAAGTCAGAAATGGGCTATACCGCGCAGCCCCCGGTAGAATATTCAGCGGTCATTTTGGCGGCGGCGATTAAAGAAGGGTATAGCGGGCCGGTATTTGTCCAGGGCGACCATTTTCAGGTCAACGCCAAGAAGTTCCAGGAGGACCAGGAAAAAGAAGTTGAAGGCCTTCAGGCTTTGATCACGGACGCGATAGGCGCCGGATTTTATAATATCGATATCGACTCATCCACCGTGGTTGATCTTTCAAAAGCCGATGTTAAGAAGCAGCAGTATTATAATTACGCGGTTTGCGCTCAATTGACGCAGTTTATCCGCCGCATAGAACCTAAGGGGATCACGGTTTCTGTGGGCGGGGAGATCGGGGAAGTAGGCCATAAGAATTCCACTCCCGAGGACCTGCGCGCGTTCATGAATGGATATAGCGAACGTTTGCGCAAAGGTTTGACCGGGATCAGTAAGATCTCCATTCAAACCGGTACTTCTCACGGCGGCGTCGTCTTACCCGACGGTACTATCGCCCAGGTCAAACTTGATTTTGACACGCTTAAAACTCTTTCTGAGCTGGCGCGCGGGGAATTCGGCATGGCAGGGGCTGTCCAGCATGGCGCCTCGACGTTGCCTTCGGAAGCGTTCCATAAATTCGCGGAATGCGATGCCGCTGAGGTCCATTTAGCCACTGAATTCCAGAATATGATCTATGACAGCAAACATTTTCCGAAAGAACTAAAAGACAAGATTTATGAATGGCTTAAAGTAAACGCCGCTTCAGAAAGAAAAGAAGGCCAGACGGATGAACAATTCTTTTACACCAGCCGTAAGAAAGCATTAGGGCCGTTTAAGAAAGATATCATGGGGTTGCCTCAAGATATCCGGGACGCGATCGCAGGAGAGATCGAGAACAGGTTTGATTTTCTCTTCAAACAGCTTAATGCCGTCAATAATAAATCATTGGTCGATAAATATGTGACCTTGAAGCGTGTCATCGTTCGTAAGCATAAACAAAGCTCAGAGTTACACCATGACGGGGAAGGCGCGGATTAACTGCTCCCTTGAAAGCCATGGGTTGATAGTCCATAGTCCATGGACTGTCGGCTATGGACCATGGACTACATATTCCACCAGGAGATACCTATGAGGTCTGATAAGATCAAAGTTGGTTTAGAGCGGGTCCCTCATCGCGCGTTGCTGCACGCGACGGGCTTGAGCAGGAAAGACCTTGCGCGCCCGTTCATCGGCGTGGCGACATCGTTTACCGATCTCATACCCGGGCATATCGGCATGCGGGATTTGGAACGCTATATTGAACGCGGCGTCTGTTATGGCGGCGGCGTCCCGTTTTTATTCGGGATCCCCGGTATATGCGACGGCATTGCGATGGGCCATTTGGGGATGTGTTATCCTTTGGCGCTGCGTGAGATCGTCGCCGATACGATCGAAACAGTCTGTAACGCTCATCAGCTTGATGGTATAGTATGCCTGACTAATTGCGATAAGATCACGCCAGGAATGCTTATGGGGGTGGCGCGTTTAAATATCCCGGCGATCATCGTGACTGCCGGGCCGATGGTTTCCGGCCGGTATAAACAGCGCAAGCTTGCTTTTGTGCATGATACCTATGAAGCCTTAGCCCGCGCCAAAAAGGGAGATATCTCTCAAAAAGAATTAAGCTGCCTGGAGATGGAGGCTTGCCCCGGTGCGGGTTCCTGCCAGGGGTTATATACGGCTAATACGATGGCCTGTTTGACCGAGACCTTGGGTATGTCGCTGCCCGGTTGCGCGACGGCATTGGCAGTTTCCGCCAAGAAGCGGCGCCTCGCCTGTGAAAGCGGCGAGCGGATAGTTGCGTTGGTAAAAAAAGATATTAAGCCGCTGGATATCATTACTAAAGAATCTCTTCATAATGCGATCATGGTTGATATGGCGCTCGGAGGTTCCAGCAATACGATCCTGCATTTGATGGCAATAAGCCATGAGGCGGGGATACCGCTTGATCTGAAGATGTTCGATAAGATCAGTAAAGAAGTCTCCCATATCACGAATCTGGAGCCGGCGGGTACGCATTTTATGGAAGATGTGGAATATGCGGGAGGGATCCCCGCGGTCTTGAAGCGTTTGAAAAGCAAGTTGAATAATACTTTGACGTTAAGCGGGAAGAAAATATTCGCTATCGCCAACGGAGCCGAGATCTTCGATGAAGAAGTGATCCGTCCCTTTGAACGGGCGTATCATGAACAGGGAGGCATTGCTGTTTTGTTCGGTAATCTGGCACCCAAGGGCGCCGTGGTAAAACAGGCGGCGGTAAGTGCTGCCATGATGCAGTTCCAGGGCAAGGCCCGGGTCTTTAACCGTGAAGAAGAAGCTATGGCGGCGATCTTAAACGGGAAGATCAAGGGCGGTGAAGTGATCGTTATTCGTTATGAGGGCCCCAGCGGCGGGCCGGGCATGCGGGAGATGCTTGCCCCGACTGCGGCGATCGTCGGTATGGGGTTGGAGGATAGCGTCGCCCTTATTACCGACGGCAGATTCTCCGGCGGGACCAAGGGCCCCTGTATCGGCCATATTTCCCCCGAGGCTTCTGCGCGGGGACCTCTTGCGATTTTGAAAAACGATGATATAATAATCATTGATATTCCAAAACGGAAATTAGAAGTAAAATTAAGCAAACAGGAAATTGAAAAAAGGTTTAAGTCTTGGAAACCTGTCCCTCCCAAGATCACCCGAGGGTATCTTTCCCGTTATTCAAAGTTGGTAAGTTCCGCGGATAAAGGGGCGGTGTTAAGTTAAGTAAAAAGTGAGAAGCCAAAAGTAAAAAGCAGGAAAAAGGTTTATTCCATATTTTTGATTTTTACTTTTAAATTTTGAGTTGAGAAATGATCGGCGCACAGATATTAATAGAATGTTTAAAGCGCGAAGGGGTAGAGGTCATGTTCGGCTACCCCGGTGGCCAGGTACTGCCTATTTTTGATAAACTGTATGATTCCGATATTAAGTTTATCCTTACCCGCCATGAACAGGGAGCGGTGCACGCGGCTGACGGCTACGCCCGCGCGACGGGTAAAACGGGCGTGTGTTTGGCTACGTCAGGGCCCGGGGCGACGAACCTGATCACCGGTATCGCCAACGCGCATATGGATTCCATCCCCCTGGTGGCTATTACCGGCCAGGTGAAATCTTTTCTTATCGGCAATGACGCGTTTCAGGAAGCCGATGTCACCGGCATTACGCGCCCGATCACTAAGCACAATTATCTGGTGAAGGATGTTTCTGACCTGGCCCGCATAGTCCGGGAAGCTTTTTATATCGCTTCAACCGGAAGGCAGGGGCCGGTGGTGATCGATATCCCGTCCGACATCCAGATGCAGGATGTTCCTTTTGTTTGGCCTGAGACGGTTGAGATGCGCAGTTATAAACCCACGTATTTCGGGCATCCGGGCCAAATCAAGAAGGCCGCGCAATTGATCTCGCGGGCAAAAAAACCTCTCATTTACGCCGGAGGCGGGATCATCTCCAGCGGCGCTCATTTGATAGTGCGGGCGCTGGCTGAAAAGATCCACGCGCCGGTTACCTGGACATTGATGGGTATCGGCGGGTTCCCCGCGACGCATAAATTATCTTTGGGCATGCTGGGCATGCATGGGACGGCCTACGCCAATCACGCGGTTATGGACGCGGATTTGATCCTTGCGGTAGGCGCCCGCTTTGACGACCGTGTTACCGGAAGGACCGATACCTTCGCTCCCCACGCCAAGATCATTCATATCGATATCGATCCTTCTTCTATCAGCAAGAATATCCGGGTCGATGTGCCGATCGTCGGAGACGCCAAGAACATTATCGGTGAGTTGATCGAGCAGCTTAAGGAAATCCCCGATACGGGAGAATGGCTTAAATCTATTGAAGCGTTAAAAAAGAAATATCCCTTGCGGTATAAGGAGGACGGTAAACTTAAGCCCCAATATGTGGTCGAACAGATCTATTCGGTTACCAAAGGGGACGCGATCATTACCACCGAAGTGGGCCAGAACCAGATGTGGGCCGCGCAGTGGTATAAATATGATCACCCGCGCACTTTTGTTTCTTCCGGCGGCCTGGGGACTATGGGTTTTGGTTTTCCTGCGGCGATAGGGGCTAAAATGGGCCACCCTGAAAAGACGGTCATTGATATTGCCGGTGATGGTTCGATCCAGATGAATATTCAGGAGTTGGCTACCTGTGTGTATAATAAAATAAATGTGAAGGTCGCGATCCTTAACAACGGTTATTTAGGAATGGTGCGCCAGTGGCAGGAACTTTTTTACAAAAGGCGCTATTCCCATGTGTGTATCAGCTCGCCTGATTTTGTGAAGCTGGCTGAAAGTTACGGCGCGGCAGGTATCCGCGTCACTAAAAAAGAAGATGTCCGTAAAGCGATCGAGAAAGCAATTTCTATCGATAATACCGTTTTTATTGATTTTGTCGTAGAACCTGAAGAGAACGTTTTCCCCATGGTTCCTGCGGGTGAAGCGATCAACCGGATGATCGAGGGGTTGGCATAAAGAGTCACATGACACAAAGTCACAAGGTCACCAGGAAAAGATCTTACTGGTGTCTTGTGTCGGGTGTCTTGTGTCTGTGAAAAATGAAACATACGATATCAGTATTAGTCGAGAATAAGTTCGGGGTCCTGGCGCGGGTGGCGGGACTCTTTAGCGCGCGCGGGTATAATATCGCTTCTTTAGCGGTGAGCGAGACGCTCGATCCCTTAGTTTCTTATATGACGATCGTTGTCGATGCTAAAGATGAGTCTATCCTTGAGCAGATCAAGAAGCAGCTTAACAAATTGATCGATGTTGTCAAGGTGACCGATTATACGAAGAAAGAGCATGTTGACCGCGAATTGATCTTAGTTAAGATCACCTGCCCTGCCAAAGAGAAGAATAAATTGGAAAACGTTTTAAGAAAGTTCGTCGCCCGCGTGGTCCGCGGCAAAGCTAATACGGCGATCGTGGAAGCGGTGGGTGACCAGGCGCAGATCAAACAGCTGCTTGAATTATTGAGCCCCTATGGTATTCAGGAACTTGTCAGGACAGGGCGTTTAGCGATAGGAGTCGAATAGTATGAGCGCTAAAATAAGGCTTGTTTCCTCGATAGAGAACGCGCCGCTGATACATAAATTCTCGATCCTTTTCATTTTGATGTCGCTGGTACCGTTCTTGGTGATCGTTTATTTGTTTTGGCAGTTCAAGTCCACGGGGAAGCTTTCTTTAGATGAAAATTCGTTCTTTATGCTTATTGCTTTTCTCGGGCCCGGAGCGTTGGTGGGGTTTTTCGCTATGCGTAAATCCATCATGAAGATCCAGGCGTTGACGCAACAGGCGACCAAAAGCCTGGTAAAAGATATCCCGGGATTGTCTGTTTCTTCGCCTGTCGACGGAAGCGAGATCACGCAGTTGACCAGGGCCTTCAGCGAAGCTACCAAGAACCTGGAAAGTAATATTAAGCGCCTTGAGGCTTCTAAGCGGACCATGCAGTATGTGTTGTCAAAGCTGGCAGTAGGAATGACTTCGCTGCAGACTATAGATACTTTCCTGGAATTGATCGTTGAAATAACCGCTAACGCGTTAGATGCCCGTGTGGGCGTTTTAATGCTGCTTGATGAGGAAAAACAAGAGCTGTATCTTAAGAATATTTCGGGAATAGGCAGGAATATCGAAGACATCCGCCTCAAGGTCGGGGAAGAAGCTCCCGGTTGGGTGGCAAAACATAAAAAACCGCTCTTAGTCCCCGCGTTACAGAAAATAAACAATCAATCCGAGGAGGATATCTTTAGCCCGCCGTTATTGTGCTCGCCGATGTTGTATCAGGACAGGGTTATTGGGGTCCTCCTGGTATCAGGCAGGATCGCCGGCGGCAGCTTCGCGGAAGATGAATTATTGATCATCTCGAACCTGGCTTCTCAGACGGCGATCGCCGTTGAGAATGACCGGCTTCATCTGGACGCGGAAAAGACGTATTTGGAAACAATCTCCGCGTTGGCAATGGCGGTAGAGGCGCGGGATTATTACAGCCGCGGCCATTCTGACCGCGTTTCTCAATATTCGGTCAGGATCGCGGAGAAATTGGGCTTGGATGCCGATACGATAAAGAATATAAAGGATGCCGCGGAGCTTCATGATATAGGCAAGATCGGTATCACTGATGAGATCCTGAGGAAAGCCAGCCCTTTGTCTGATGAAGAGATGCAAATAATGCGGAAGCATCCTTTGATCGGCGAGGGGATCGTTAAGCCGGTACGTTCACTTGCCCGTCTATGCAATATTATCCGCAGTCATCATGAATGGCTGGATGGAAGCGGGTATCCTGATAAGTTAAAAGAAAGCCAGATCCCTCTCGGCTCGAAAATACTTGCGGTAACGGATAGTTATGACGCTATGACGACTGACCGTCCGTACCGTAAGGGGTTGAGCGTCGATGTGGCTAAAGAAGAATTAAGGAAGTATATCGGTATTCGTTACGACAAAAAAATAGTAGAAACGTTGCTGGAAATAATATAAAAATCAAAAGGGTATTCCCGGTCATCGTACGGTAAATAGCGTATTATGCCCGTTTTATACCTGAAGCGGGTTTCATTACAGAAAGGAAAGAGATGATTAAAGTATATTATGATAACGATGCGGATTTGAATGTGTTAAAAGATAAAACCGTTGCGATCATCGGTTATGGGATCCAGGGCCGCGGCCAGGCGCTGTGTTTGCGCGATTCCGGCTGTAAAGTCGTTGTTTCTGAAATGTTTGGTACCCCGAACTTCGAACAGGCCAAACAAGACGGGTTTACTCCCGTTTCCGCGATCGAAGCGGCAAAATCGGCGGATGTGATCCAAATATTGACCCAGGACCATGTTCAGGCAAAAGTTTATCAGGAAGCTATCAAGCCGAATTTAAAGAAGGGGAAAGCCCTTTGTTTTTCTCATGGATTTAATATCCATTTTAAACAGATCAAACCTCCCAAGAACGTCGACGTTTTTATGGTGGCGCCGAAAGGACCGGGCGCGCTCGTCAGAAGGATGTACGAGGAGGGTAAAGGGGTCCCTTCATTGGTGGCGATATACCAGGACGCTACCGGCAATGCTTTGAAGATCGCTTTAGCATATGCTAAAGCGCTTCGCGCCACAAGAGCCGGCGTTATTGAAACGACGTTCAAAGAGGAAACAGAGACCGACCTTTTCGGAGAGCAGGCTGTGTTATGCGGAGGGGTAAGTGAATTGATCACGGCCGGGTTTGATACGCTCGTTGAGGCGGGATATCAGCCTGAGATCGCTTATTTTGAGGTCTTGCATGAATTAAAACTTATTACGGATTTGATCCAGGAATATGGTATCGCGGGAATGCGCCGGCGGGTCTCCAATACCGCTTGTTACGGGGACCTGACCAGGGGGCCGCGGGTGATCACCGATAAAACCAGAAAAGAAATGAAAAAGATCCTTAAAGAGATCCAGAAGGGTAAATTCGCTAAAGAATGGATCAAGGAGAACGAAACAGGCAGGGCCCAATTTAATAGTTTATTAAAAGCAGGCGATGACCACAAAATTGAAAAAGTCGGCAAGCAGCTGCGGGATATGATGCCCTGGATGAAGAAATAACTTCCCTGGCGTAAACGCTCGCGCATTTCTTCGAAATGCCGCATCGCGCGCTGCGGGATAATTCGCAGACGGCCTGACGGCCTACAACTTACGTCGTAGGAAGCGTAAAAAATGAGGCTCCGTAAGTTGTCTGCTCATTAATGATGCCCTGGATGAAGAAGTAATCCCCTGTAAATTCATAAAATTAGGTTGACGGAAAGTCTAAAAATTAAAGTTTAAATAACAAAGGAAATTCAAAGAATAAAGGTTAAACTTTAAAATTTAGACTTGAGACTTTAACCTTCTTTTGTTATTTAGTCTTTAGCCTTTATCATTAACGGTATATAAGTATTTGTTAATGGTGGCATGGGTAAGTGGTTAATTCAGGAGTAAAGTAAAAAGGAAACCTATGTTTCTTAAGAAAGTTTTGTTGTCGTCGGCAATGATGATTGTTTTAACTCTCTCGGGGGCAATGTTTTTATGCCCTGCCCGGGCGGCATCAGCCGTTTACGATAATAAAACCATGGGGCTCACCTTTATTTCTCCTGATGGATGGCTTCAAACCCCGGGAGAGGTTTTCCAGGGGATGGTTACCAAGACTATCGACGACGTTACGAAAACGCCCGACCAGTCCGCTCAGCGGCTGGGCATTTTAACTGTATTCTCCGCGTATCCGCTGGACACAAAGAATAAATCGAATCCGAGTATCACGGTAGTCGCGGAATTAATCAGTGCTTTAAGCTCGGAATCAAAGCTGGATTATGCAAGGAAATATTTGAATACCATAAACGCGATGGGCACCAGCATGAAAGTGATCAAAAAGCCCAAAAAAGTCACGATAAATAAGAGCGAAGGTGTGACGTTTACGTATGAATCGGCGGTAAGCATGGGGACTTTGGAAATTAAACTGAAGTATTTAGTATATATCTTTTTTAAGAATAACATCAGCTTTACGATATCCTGCGCGGACAAAGCGGAAACTTTCAATAAAAACGCAAGGTTGTTCGAGTCTTCGGTTAAAACTTTTAATTTGAGGTAGAATGGAAAAGGTCTTGATTTTCGACACAACACTTCGTGACGGGGAACAGGCGCCCGGGGCAAGCCTGAACCAAAAAGAGAAATTGGAAGTCGCTCAGGCGCTCGCGCGCCTCGGTGTTGATATTATTGAGGCGGGGTTCCCTATTTCCTCGAAAGGCGATTTTGATGCTGTCCGCTTGATCGCACGCTTGGTTAAAGGTCCGGTCATCTGCGGCTTAAGCAGGTCGATAAAAAAAGATATCGACGCGGCGTATCTTGCGACCCGTGCCGCCCGGCGTTCGCGTATCCATGTCTTCCTGGCTACTTCCAAGATACACATGAAGTATAAGCTTAAAAAAGCTGAAGATGAGATCCTTCGGCTGGCGGTAGAGTCGGTGAGTTACGCGAAGAAATATTGCCCCGATGTTGAATTCTCTCCCGAAGATGCTTCACGCACGGAGCTTGAGTTTTTGTTCAGGGTGCTGGAAGCGGTCATTAAGGCGGGGGCAAATACGGTTAATATCCCGGATACGGTCGGTTATACTGAACCGCAAGAGTATGGCGCTTTGATCAAGGCGATCAGGGAGAATGTCCCGAATATCCGGAAAGCGGTAATTTCCGTCCATTGCCACAATGACCTGGGGCTGGGGGTCGCGAATTCTTTGGCAGCGATAAAGAACGGCGCCCGCCAGGTGGAATGCACGGTCAACGGTATCGGCGAGCGGGCGGGGAATGCCGCGCTTGAAGAGATCATTATGTCTTTGGATACGCGTAAAGACATTTATAAGAACCTGGGGACGAACATTAATAAAAAACACCTTTACCATACCTCGCGCCTGGTCAGTAAGCTGACAGGGTTTGTTATTGCCCCTAATAAGGCTATTGTCGGAGGCAACGCCTTCAGGCACGAGTCAGGCATACATCAGGATGGTGTTTTAAAAGAACGTTCAACCTATGAGATCATTAAGCCGGAAGATGTCGGCTTCTACGGTGAAGGGCTGGTGCTGGGAAAACATTCCGGCCGCCACGCGTTTAGCGAGCGCCTGGGCAGGCTGGGGTTCCATTTAAGCGAGGATGAATTAAATAAGTCTTTTGAGCGCTTTAAAGAAGTCGCCGACAAAAAGAAGGATATTTATGACGATGACCTGCGGACCATTGTGGAGGACCAGATACGGGTAGTTAAACCCTTATGGCAGCTGGAGAGCTTCATGGTCAATTCCGGGACCAAGGTCACTCCTGAAGCAACGGTGACTTTAAATAAGAAGGGTAAGCTGCAAAGCGGCGTCTCTATCGGGGATGGGCCGGTTGACGCCTGTTTCAAGGCAGTGGATAAGATCACGCGGAATACTTTTAAACTGGAAGATTTTCGTTTAGAAGCGGTGACTTCCGGTAAAGACGCTTTAGGGCACGTGAGCCTTACCTTGAAGGCAAAAGTTAAAACTGTCCCGGGGAGAGGTTCCAGTACCGATATTATTGAAGCGGCGATCCGCGCGTATGTGGACGCGATCAACAAAACGGAGATGTTATGAGTGCTCCTGAAATATACGGTTTAGTAGGGTATCCGGTAAAACACAGCGTTTCACCTGCGATGCATAACGCGGCTTTTCAGGCGCTGCGTATTAATGCTAAATACAAGCTTTTTGAGGTCCAGCCTGAATTGTTAGGCTCGTTCTTACAGTCGAGCGCTAAAGAAAATATCCGTGGTTTTAATGTCACGATCCCCTATAAGGAAACAATGGTTAATTATGTGGACCAATTGACTGAAGAAGCAAGGGTCATCGGCGCGGTCAATACGGTTAAGATCTGTGACGGCAGGACCATGGGGCATAATACCGACGCGCTCGGTTTCCTGCAGCACTTGATGGATGTGTATGTCAAAAGCCTTTATAACCAGACCGTTTCGGTAATAGGCGCAGGCGGTGCCGCGCGCGCCGTGGTACAGTCGTTAGCGGCAGAGGGGGCGGGAAAGATATTGATTTATGATATTCAAAAAGAGAAAGCGGAGAGTATTGTGGATAAGGTCACCGAGAATTTCGAAGTTGCTAATGTCGAAGCCGTTGATTCCATTGACAGCCTGCTTGAGGTTGTTCCCGACCTGTTGATCAATTCCAGCCCCATAGGCATGAACGAGCTCGATCCGGTATTAGTGAATGTAAATAAATTATCTGCGTCTACTTTCGTCTACGATTTGATCTATAATCCGCAACAGACAAAATTGTTGCAGTTAGCACGGGCTAAAGGCTGTAAATATTCCAACGGCTTAGGCATGCTTTTGTACCAGGGGATGAAATCATTTGAATATTGGACGGGAAGGCAGCCATCGGTTGAAGTAATGCGTAAAGCCTTGGTTGATGAAATGGCAAAACATAAATGATCGAACAGGTTTTTACCTTTCTTTTTGGGGCTATCGTCGGAAGTTTCTTGAATGTCTGCATTTACCGGATGCCGCTTGAGCAATCGGTCGTTGTTCCGGGATCATTCTGCCCGAATTGTAAAAAGCCTATTGCCTGGTTTGATAATGTCCCCTTGATAAGTTATCTTATTTTGGGGGGGAAATGCCGGTTTTGCCGCAAAAGTATCTCGCCGCGGTATTGGATCGTTGAGCTTTTGACGGGCTTGTGCTTTTTATGGTTTTATAACCTTTACGGCTTCAGCTTTAAATCGGTTTACTATATTATTTTTGTGGCGGGATTGATCGTCGCGACATTCGTGGATATCCAGCATAGGATCATTCCCGATGAGATATCCGTGGGCGGCCTGGTTGTCGGGTTCCTTATTAATGCCGCGCGCGGGGTGCATCTGGAGCCGTTACGCTATGATTTCAATCCTGCCCTGCAGTCCTTCCTCGGAATAATCATAGGAGGGGGTATCATCTATTTGACCGGGGTCCTCTTCGACCTGGTTTATTTTAAATTACTCAAGAAGGGCCCTATCCAGGGAGAAACAGAATCCATGGGCGGCGGTGACGTCAAACTCCTGGCAATGATCGGGGCTTTTCTCGGCTGGGAAAAAGCGGTGATAACATTTTTCCTTGCTCCTTTCTTTGGCGCCGTGATCGGCGTCTTAAACCTCCTGGTCAAAAAAGATCATACCATTCCCTACGGTCCGTTTTTAGCCCTGGCAGCGATCTTGTCGATGTTTTGGGCGGACGCTATCATCGGCCATATTTTCCTTATTCCCCGGTATTAACCTTAATAATAAAAGAATGATAATCTAGAAGAAAACGTGTAATTGCGTATTAATATATAACAAAAGCTCATAATTAACTACGGTTAATGATAAAGTTTAAAGTCTAAATAACAAAGGAAGATTAAAGGCTTAAGGTTCCTGCCTACCGGCAGGTAGGAAATTTTAAAATTTAACCTTTATTCTTTGAGTTTCCTTTGTTATTTAAAATTTAATCTTTAAACTTTTCCGCATTTTTTAAGCTTTATATCAAACGAGGCGGTATATGGCAGTACTCCAGGGAACCGAATACTATATTTCAAAGCGGGTCGGCAGGGCGATCATGGATTATAAAATGCTCACCGCAGGCGATAAGATCGCCGTGGCGGTCTCCGGCGGCAAGGATAGCTTGGCATTGCTGCGTGTTTTAAACGACCGCAGGAAATTTGTGCCGGTCAAATATGAGGTCCTGGCGGTGCATGTCGATATGGGCTACCCGCGCTCCTGCGCCAAGAAATTGGAGCGGTTATTTAAAAAAGAAAAGATCCCCTACCATATTGAGAAGGTCGATGTTTTAAGGAAGACCAAGCGGAAAGATATCAATTGTTTTTGGTGTTCCTGGAACCGGCGCAAAGCGCTCTTTGAAGTGGCCGGGCGTTTTGGCTGCACGAAAGTCGCCCTGGGGCATCATAAAGACGATATTATTGAGACTATTTTATTGAACCTGTTCTTTCAGGGTGAAATTTCCGCCATGGCTGCCAAACAAAAGCTTTTCGGCGGCAAGGTCACGCTTATCCGTCCTCTTGCGTATGTAGAGGAAAAGATGATCAAACGCTTTGCCAAAGAAGAGAAGATCCCTCATGAAACCTGTGTATGCCCTCGTTCTGTAACTTCTAACCGGGCCAAAATGGGCGCCCTTATTGAAGATTTGAGAAAGATCTGCCCTGATGTGAAAACGAATATCTTTCGCAGTGTCAAAAGGATAAAAGAGGATTATTTGCTTTAGCAAAAGAGTGATATAATAAATAAAGTATAAAGATCAAAGATTAAATAATAAAGGAAATTTAAAGTTTAAAGATTCCTGCCTACCGGCAGGCAGGTAATTTTAAAATTTAACCTTTAGACTTAAACATTCCTTTGATATTTAGTCTTTAACCTTTAACATTAATCGTAGAGGGCTTAGATTATGATGTGGCTGGTCATTGTGATCGTTGCGGCGGGGAAGGGGGCGATCATAGCTTTGGTTATGAAGATCGCCGGGCAGGTGAATCAGCAATTGAATTCGGTCACCCAGCAGGTCAATGAACGCCTTAAAGAGACTTCTCAAGCCTTGCAAGAGGCGCATAAGACGGTGGGAGAGCGGCTCGATTCCGCCACGCGCGTTTTCGGCGATGTTCAGAAAAGCCTGGGAAGGTTGGAGGAGACCCATAAGCAGATATATGAGATCAGTAAGGATATCGCCAGCCTCCAGGAGCTCCTGCGCGCCCCGAAATTCAGGGGTGAGCTCGGCGAGACGCTGCTGGGGAGGCTTTTGGAAGATATCCTGCCTAAGGAAAACATCAAGCTGCAATACCGCTTTAAAAGCGGCGATATTGCCGACGCGGTGATAGTTATCGGGCAAAACCTGATCTCTATCGACGCTAAATTCCCTTTGGAAAATTTTAAGAAGTTTTCTGAAAGCCCTTCTGAAGATGAGAAGAAATCGGTGTACCGGGTTTTCGTGCGGGATGTAAAGAAGCGGATCGAAGAGGTCGCTTCCAAGTATATTTTACCCGGAGAATCCACGTTTGATTTCGCGCTTATGTATATACCGGCCGAGGCTGTTTATTACCAGATCAACCAGGATGAAGAATTATGCGCTTATGCTCAGGCCCGGAAGGTGGTTTTTGTCTCCCCGAACACTTTCTACGCTTATTTGCAGGCTATCCTGCACGGGCTGCGGGGTGTCAATATCCAGCGCAATATCCAGAAGATACTGGCTGAATTAGGGAGTATCCAGATCGATTTTAAGAAATTCCAGGGCGATTTCGACCTCGTGGGAAGCCATCTCTCTAATGCTGCCACGAAATATAATGACGCGAAGGTGAAGTTGGGGAAGTTTACCGAAAAACTGGCTTCGACTGCTCAGAGGCCGCAAATAGAATCGCAAACGCAGGAGGGCTTAAATGACGCAGGAAAATAATTCGTCTCATCCCGGGCTGGCGGCAGTATTTTCTTTTGTTTTTAACGGTTTGGGACAGATCTATAACGGCCAGATCGGTAAGGGGCTTTTTATTATTTTTATTTCAGCGGTCAATATGTTCTTTTTCTTTACCGGAAGCCTGCTTACCGGGTTGTGGTTATTGGGCAAGCTTAAAGGGACGGCACTCTTGATCCTCGGCGCCAGCCTTTGTATCGTTGGGTTATCTTTGATCTGCGTGGTCGGTATTTATAGTATTTATGACGCGTACCGGGTTGCGGCAAAGAAGAAATAATTGGAAGACGGATAAGTCTAAAGATTAAAGGTTAAAGAACAAAGGAAATTCAAAGAATAAAGATTTAATTTTAAAATTTCCTACCTGCCGGTAGGCAGGAACCTTAGGCCTTTAATCTTCCTTTGTTATTTAAACTTTAGCCTTTAAAATTAACTTATTGTATCTTTCCTATGAGTATCTCAATTCCTTCGACTATCAAGGTCCGTGTCATCCCCAAAGCAAGCAGGAATTTGGTAAAAAAAGAAAATGATTATATAAAAGTTTATTTAACCAAGCCGGCCCAGGGGGGATTGGCGAACCGGCAGTTGGTCGAGCTCTTGGCTGAGTTCCTGAACGTAAAGAAATATCAGCTTGAGATCCTTAGCGGCCATAATATCAGGGATAAGGTTATCCGGGTTTGCGTATAAGCGATGCCAATACACGAATTTCTTCAAGAAGAGGAATACGACCTTTTTTCCGACCTGCTCAATCGCGAGCTTGTTTGCGGTTTTAGCAACCGCTATCACCGGAACATGTCTTTGGTTTATGGCGAAGGCAGGGAAAACGCCTGTTTGAACCGTAACGAGTTCCTGATACGCCTGGGTATCGATCATCAGTCCCTTGTCGCTGCAAAACAGGTGCATGCCGGCTGTGTACGGTATGTTGACTTCCGGGATAAGGGAAGCGGCGCGTTATCATATCAGACTTCAGTTATGGATACCGACGCGCTTATTACCGATTACCGGAACGTGCCGTTGGCCATTTTCAGCGCCGATTGTCAGGTCGTCTTCTTATATGATCCTCACGCGCCCGCGATAGGGCTGGTGCATAGCGGATGGCGGGGCACAAAAGAAAGGATCGTCTTTCAAACAGTGCAAGCAATGAAAGAAAGATTTAATACCCGCCCCCGGGACCTGTATGCCGGATTAGGCCCTTCGATCAGGGCGTGTTGTTATGAGGTCGGTGCTGAATTTAAAGAGCTCTTTCCTGAAGAGATCATCTCCAGGGGCAGCCGTTATTATCTTGATTTAGCCGGAATAAACCGCACGCAGCTTGCGGGCGCGGGGCTTCGGGATATTAATATCTTTGATAACGCGACGTGTACCTCCTGCCGCAATGACCGGTATTTTTCTTACCGCCGCCAAGGCGCATCATGCGGCAGGATGATGGCGGTCCTTATGTTGAAATGACCAGGCGATCCTTACGGATCGTTAAAAGCTACCGGGAAAGTTTAAAGGATAAAGATTAAATAACAAAGGAAATTCAAAGAATAAAGACTAAATTCTAAAATTTAACCTTTAACCTTTAACCTTTAATCTTCCTTTGTTCTTTATACTTTATACTTTAGAATTACCTTAGTGTATCCGGTTTTATGAGTCAGCTATCAATCAAGACTCCTTGAATACAGCCTTAATTCATGGTAAGATTATATAAATAAAGCTTACTTTTTACTTATATGTATTGTGTAGCCTTAGTAACAGCTTCAAATAAAGAAGAAGCGCAAAAAATAGCCTCCGGATTGGTTGAATCCCGGCTCGTTGCCTGCGTTAATATCGTCGATTCTGTAAGATCTGTTTTCCGGTGGCAAGGGAAAATTGACCGCGCGGCAGAGGCGCTTTTGGTAATCAAAACAAGAAAAGCGCTCATTAAGAAACTGATTAAAAAAGTAAAGTCATTGCATAGTTATGAAGTCCCTGAGATTATCGCGCTGCCGATAATTGACGGCAGCAAGGAATATTTGGAGTGGATCAATGAGTCTACCAGGTGATTCTATCGGGTATGTCAGCGCTTTTTTAGGCGGGGTCGTTGTCAGCTTTTCGCCGTGTGTTTATCCTCTTATCCCCATTACCTTGGGTTTTATCGGGATCAAAGGAAAGCATTCCCGTTGGAAAGGCCTGTCATTGAGCCTGGTCTATGTTTCGGGCATAGCGGTTACGTATTCGATCCTCGGTTTGTTCGCGGCATTAAGCGGTAAACTATTCGGCCGCGTATCATCGCATCCCCTGTCGCCGTTTATACTGGGTAATATTTGTATTATTGCCGGTTTATCGCTTCTGGACGTAGTGCCCTTTGATTTCACGTTCATACAGTTGCAGAATAAAATAAAAATTAGGCGCGGTTATCCGGCTGTTTTTCTGCTTGGTTTAGCTTCAGGTTTGATCGCCGGCCCTTGCACAGCTCCGGCATTGGGCGCTATATTGGCTTTAGTCGCAAGCAGGCAAAATATATTATACGGCGCTTCTTTATTGCTTGTCTTTGCCTATGGCATGGGGTTGCTGTTGGTTTTAGCGGGGACCTTTGGCGTCATGTTCTTAAGTTTTCCAAAGGCTGAGGTCTGGGAGCTTAGGATAAAAAAACTCGGCGGGTTTATTTTAATCGGCGTGGGAGAGTATTTTCTCATTCAAGCAGGGAGGTTGATGTGGTGAAAAGGATTTTCTCTATTTTTTTGTTTTTAGCGTTGATCCAGGGAGTTATTTTCGCGGTTGAGCCGTTACAATCCAGGCAGGGGGCGGAAGCCGCGGGGGTGTCTCTAAAGGATTTAAATGGCAATATGGTATCGATAGGCGCTAACGCGGATAAGCCCGTCTTGTTGTTATTCTGGACAACATGGTGCCCGTATTGCCGTAAAGAATTAGGGCGCGTGAACGCGGAATATAGCGCGTTAAAGGACCAGGGATTGGATGTGTACCCTATTAATGTGGGAGAAAACCAGGCGAAAGTCAGCGCTTTTGTTAAGAATAATAATTTTACCTTTCCCGTTCTTTTAGATGAGAATTCCGCTTTAGCCGGTAATTATAATGTCATGGGAATACCTACGTACATACTTCTTGATAAGAATGGAGTTGTTAAATCAAAATCCAATTCTTTTCCCAAGAATGAATATAAAGCGTTACTGTATTTGTAGGGCGATTATTTCCTGATCACTCATATTCATGAAAAATCCCGGGATAAATAAGGAAATTGAGGAACTTTTCTCGCGATGGAAGCGAAGAAATATCGCCGGATCTTTTTGTGAAAATAAGTTTGAAGCCCTTGAAATGATCAAGGAGTCGGTCCCTGAGGCTGTATCCGTCGGAGTCTCCGGCTCGCAAACTCTCGATCAGCTTGGGGTTATAGCTATGTTAGAAGCCGCGGGCAGGAAGGTTTTTAACCAGAATAAACCGGGTATTTCCAGGCAGGAAAGTTTGGAGTTAAGAAGGTTGGGGGCGGGTGCGGATTATTATCTTGCCAGCGCTAACGCGATCGCTCGAACCGGGGAACTGGTTTTTTTGAGCGCGTATGGAAACCGCACCGCGGGTGTCGCCAATGCCAGGAACGTGGTCATCGTTTGCGGCGTCAATAAGCTGAGCGATGATCTGCCTGCCGCGCTCTCGCGGGCGCGGGAATATGCTACGCCGCTGAATTGTAAACGCCTGGATTGGAAGAGCGCTTGTTTAGAGAACGGTCATTGCCGCGAAGTGAAATGCTTTGCTCCGGAATACAGGCGTATGTGCGCTCAGCTGTTGATCATTGAATCGGAAGTGGCCGCGGACAGGTTGAAGGTGATCCTGGTTAATGAAAGTTTAGGGTTTTAACCGTTAAAAAGGTATTATTACTATGGAAGAAAAAAAGGATTTCTATAAGTTAATAGAAGAGATTTGCGAAAAAGATAAACGCTATAAGCCTGACGCCTATGAATTTGTCATGCAGGCCTTGTATTATACCCAGAAATCCCTTAAGAAAACCAGTCATGTTACCGGGGGAGAGCTTTCCGAAGGGATCCGTAAATTCGTTGTTGAACAATACGGCCCGATGGCAAAAACATTGTTTTCTCATTGGGGGGTGACCAGGACCCAGGATTTCGGGAATATCGTTTATACTATGATCGAGAATAAGATGCTCGCTAAGACAGAGACTGATTCCATCGACGATTTTAAGGATGTTTACGATTTCGAAGCTGCTTTCGGCAATGTGTTCAGGGATATCGTGATAAAGGATATTTAGTTAAAGATAAGATCTCAGGATGCCTGGAAATAAAAATAGTTAGTTAATGATAAAGACTAAAGGTTAAAGAACAAAGGAAGGTTTAAGTTTCAAGGTTAAATTTTAAAATTTCCTACCTGCCGGCAGGCAGGGACCTTTATCCTTTGAATTTCCTTTGTTATTTGGTCTTAATCCTTTAAACTTTTCCGTCATCCTGATCTTTTTAGATTATTTATTATTCGAAGAAAAACCATGATCACCAAGAAAATAACTGAATTCCTGGAAAAGCGCGAGTTTATCAGTGTGGCGACCTGTGATTTTAAAGGCACTCCTAATGCCGCGCCTAAGTTCCTTTTAAAAGTTGAGAATAATTTCATATATTTGATCGATTATACCTTGAGTAAGACCTGGGAAAACCTTAAGATCAATCCTAAAATGTCGCTTTCTTTCGTGGATACTAATTCTTTAAGCGGCTTTCAGGTTAACGGCCCGGTTGAGATCATTGAAAAGGGGCCTCAACATGAAAAGATCGTCCATGAGTTAGGCGAAAGGATAATCAGCCTTTCGGCTAAACGGATCATTGAAGGGCTTTACCGGGGGCATAAACACGAGAATTTTGAGATAGGGATACCTGAAAAGTTCGTGATATTTAAGGTAAAGATCGAAGAAGTTACCGAAATAGGCCCGAAAGGCGACCTTAAAAAAGAGCGGTTATAGTATTAAGAAAGGATTTCTCTCATGTTTGATAAGATGAAAGCACTAATGGATATGCAGAAGAAGATGCAGGAAATGAAAAAACAACTTGAAAATACTACCTTTGACGTCCAGAGCTCAAATGGTTTGATTAAGATCACCATGAATGGCGCGCAGGAGATCACCGATATTAAAGTAGTCGGAGACCTGGCGGCTATACAGGCGAAGGCTTTAGAGCAGGCAATGAAAGACGCGTTTACCAAAGCCATTAAACAATCACAAGTGGTCGCTGCCGAGAAAATGAAAAGCGTGACCGGTTTTAACCTGCCCGGATTGACTTAAGCTTCTTACGAGGATATGAAACAATACGAGAATTTACAAGCCAGCTGTTTATATTGCGACCGCTGCGGCAGGTCTATGCCGGTACGGGAGCGCTTACTCTTGATCTTGCCCGATGGATATTTGTATGAGTACCGGTGCGCCAGTTGCGCTAATGTGGTCGGGGATAAGAAAACGAAATTAAGCCTGGCAGATAGGCAGCTCCTGCGGTAACACCCGGTCTTAAAGGATAGGCCGGTGTGCGTTTTTCTAACGCAAAAAAACATTTGACAAGAATAGTCAAAAGAGATAACATAAGAATCTGTTTTCACAGCAAGAGAAAAGGAGTTTAGATATGAAAGAGATACGCATTCATGCCCGCGCAGGGCAAGGTGCGATAACCACGGCATCTTTATTAGGGTATGCTTATTTTCATCAGGGCAGCTACCCTTACGCTTTTCCCCATTTTGGCGCGGCACGTATGGGCGCACCCATGAACGCTTTTGTGCGTGTGGATTCCCAGCCGGTGCGCTTGCGCAGCCAGGTATATGAACCTGATTACGTGATTATTGTCGACTCTACCTTGATGCGCGGTTTTAACTGTTTCTCAGGATTGCAAGATAATGGTATTGCTATTGTTAACGCGAAAGAGGGCGTTGAACTTCCTAAGGTAAAAGCGACGCAAAAAGTCTATTGTGTTCCCGCCAATGAGATCGCTATGAAAACGATCGGCAGGCCGTTAGGTAATACTGCTTTGCTTGGAGCTTATGCTGCTGCTACCGGAGAGATCTCCTTGGAAACTTTAGTTGAAGCGGTAAAAAAGAGATTCGCAGGTAAAGCCCAGGTAGGCAATATAGAAGCCGTAAAACAGGGCTATGAGTTTATCAAGGCAAAATTATAGGAGAATTTACATGTTTGGTCCGCTTGTATCAAAGCCAGGTTCCAGTAAGAATAACAAAACAGGTTCATGGAGGGTTGATGTCCGCCCGAAGTTCCTGCAGAAGAATTGTATTGCCTGTAAGCTGTGCGTTTTGATCTGCCCCGAGGCATGTATTGAAGGGGAAGAGAAGAATACCTTTCGCTGCGATTTTGCTTTCTGTAAAGGTTGCGGAAGCTGCGCGGTGATTTGCCCTAAAAAAGATATCGAAATGATAAAAGAGGAAGAAAAGGATTAGATATGAAAGAATTTTTAGAAGGTTCAATGGCGATTGCAGAGGCAGTAAAATTATGTAAACCCGGTGTTATTTCCGCTTATCCGATCACGCCTCAGACGCATATTGTTGAAGAACTGGCTCAATTTGTGGCAAACAACGAACTCAATACGCAGTTTGTCAACGTCGAATCAGAGCATTCAGCGGCGTCGGTGGTCTTGGGGGCAGTAGCGACGGGAGTCCGCGCGTATACCGCGACCAGCTCTCAGGGGTTATTGCTTATGGCGGAAGTGGTTTTTAATATTGCCGGTATGCGCCTGCCGCTGGTAATGACGTGCGCTAACCGGGCTATTTCAGCGCCGATCAATATTTGGAACGATCAGCAGGATTCGATCTCCCTGCGTGATGCCGGTTGGATACAGTTATACGCGGAAGATAATCAGGAGGCGGTCGACCTTCATTTTATCGGGTACCGCCTGGCTGAAGATAAATCAATGATGCTCCCCGTTATGGTTTGTATGGACGGGTTCATCTTGACGCATGGTATTGAAACGGTTGATATGCCTACCCAGGAGCAGGTCGATAAATTCCTGCCGCCGTACAAACCGTTGTATAAATTAGATGTTGAGAATCCGATGACGCTCGGGCCGTTGGCTGATCCTGACTATTATACGGAAGCGCGTTACGCGATCCAGGAGACCCAGAAGCAGGCTTTGGATTTGATCCCGAAGATCACCGCTGAATTCTCAAAAGTTTTCGGCCGTACCTACAACGGGCTTATTGAGGAATACCGGACGAAAGATGCCGAGCGGGTGATCGTGGCAATGGGCTCAGTCTGCGGGACCGGCAAAGAAGTCGTTGATGAATTGAGGGCTAAGGGTAAGAAGGTCGGGTTGCTCAAGATCACTTCGTATCGTCCTTTTCCAGTCGCGCAGATCTACGAAGCTTTAAAGAATGTCCCGAAAGTCGCAGTCCTCGACCGGGCATTGTCTTTAGGCTCCTACGCGCCGCTTTCTTCAGAGGTCAAGGCAGTGTTCTTTGGTAAAAAGAAAAAGCCGGAAGTTATCAGCAGCTTTGTGGTTGGTTTGGGCGGGCGCGATATTACCAAGAATTCAATTAAAGAAGTTTTCCGTTTGCTTACGCCGAAAGAGCGTTGTTTGGAATTTATTGATCTGAAACCAGAGTTATTAAAGGAAAAATATGAGTAAACATTTATTTGTCAGTGGTCATACCGCATGTTCCGGTTGCGGACAGTCAATCGCGGCGCGTTTGGTCGTCGATGCCAGCGGCCCGAATACAATCGTGGCGAATAACACCGGATGTCTTGAAGTATTCTCGACCAAATATCCGGAGTCGGCATGGCAGGTGCCGTTTATACATTCTTTGTTTGAGAACTGCGCGGCGGTCGCTTCAGGAGTAGAGGCGGCATTACGCTTCATGGGAAAGAAAGAAGGGATCAACGTTATTGCCCAGGGCGGTGACGGCGGGACAGCAGATATCGGCCTGCAGGCGCTTTCAGGAATGTTGGAGCGCGGCCATGATATTTTGTATGTTTGTTATGATAACGAAGCATATATGAATACCGGCGTTCAGCGCAGCGGCCTGACGCCTTTTGAGGCGAACACCTCGACCAGCCCTGCCGGCAGTATTTCATGCGGGAACCTGCGCCCTAAGAAACCGATGCCTGAGATCACTCTGGCGCACGGGATACCGTATGTTGCTACCGCGACCGTGGGCTATCCCCAGGACATTCAGCGCAAGGTAAAAAAAGCATTATCCATTAAAGGGCCGAAATATATCCAGATCCATGTCCCCTGCCCGTTAGGCTGGCGCCATGAATCTAAAGGGACTTTTGATATCGCGAAATTAGCGGTTGAGACCGGTTTATATCCGGTCATTGAATATGAAAATGGCGTTCTGGTCTCTAAAAGGCAGATCAAATGCCTTCCGGTGGAAGAATACTTGAAGGTGCAGGGAAGGTTTAAGCATTTGTTGAACAATGTTGAGCTGATCAAGAAGATCCAGGAAGTCGCCGATAATAATATTAAAAAGTATAACCTTAAGATAGAAACTCCTGCTCCGACAGCTTAAGAAGGTTATATTCATTACAAGAGGGGGTAATAAAATGGCAAAAGTCAGCGTTGATGCTTCTACCTGTGTTGGGTGCGGTTTGTGTGAACAGGCTTGTCCTGAAGTTTTCGAGGTCCAGGGCGACGGGATCGCTCATGTGAAAGCTCAATCATGCCCAACGCATAATCTCGCCGAGATAGCAGATCAGTGTCCGGTCAATTCTATAAAAGTAAGTTAATACGTTTTAAAAGAAAAGCCCCGTTCTCTATCGTGATCCGATAATAAGAACGGGGCTTTTCTTTTAACGAAAGCGGCGTGCCCGTTTTTTTCTTACGGTTTAGCCTGCCTGTATTTTCTTCATTAATTCTTCGGCGAATTTTGAGAATTCGTTCTGCTTCTTTTCGGATAAAAGCTTTTGCGTGAATTCCTCTTTTTCCGCCTTAAACTTCGCTTCATCAACCGGCACCCTCGATTTTGTCTTAATGATGAAGTAGCCGGAAGGGGAGTCGATCACCGCGCTGAACTCGTCATCTTTTAAAGAGCGTGCCGCGGTAAAGAATTCGTCGGAGGCGCCGATATTCTCGATATAGCTGCCGAATTTAAAAGGGGCGGTTGTCCCTGTTTTAAGCCCCGCGTCTTTGGCGATTGCCTCGAAATTGATCGTTTTAAGGCCGATCTTCGCGGCATCCTGGAGTATTTTAAAGCAGCTGTCGGCTTTTCTTTTCGCGATATCCTTTGCCTTGTTCCTGGCCACGGCGTCTTTTACCTTTTCTTTTATAGCTTCAAAATCGGGTATATAAGGGTCACGACGCTCTTTGAGCTGGAATACGTAGAATTTCTTGTCAAAAGGGATGACGCTTGAGATCTGCCCGACGTCAAGCTTTGAGATGATCGCGGAGATCTGCGGGCTCCAGCCGATCCCCGGGACAGGGTCAACCTGGCTGAATAACCCGGTTTCTTTGACGCTCAGGTTTAATTCTTTTGCCGCTTTTTCAAGGTCTTTTTCTTTCGCGATCAGCGGGGTAATGCTGTTTTGCTGGGTTTCGTTATCCAGGGCGAGGTAGACGGCGTTAAACGACAGGGGTTGTTTAAAAGAAAGGGAATTTTTAGTAAAGTAATCTTTAAGTTCTTCATCGCTGGTAACGGCGTCCTTGCTTGAGTCCGCGTACAGGCTGGCAATATAACTTACGCTGATCTGCTCGTTTTCTTTTGCGTAAGCGTCTTTGACCTCCTGCTCGGTAACGGAGGCGTCCTTGGTAATGGTTTCATAAAGCTTCGCTATCATCAGGTTCTGCCTGGTTTGTTCTTCAAATAGCCGGGGCTGGGTGCGGAATACATATTGCAATATATACGCGTATGCCCTATTGTCGAACTGGCCTTTATTTTGGAAAGGCGCGAATGCCTGGATAAAATCGACGACTTCTTTGTCGCTGACCTTGATCTTACGCTTGCGCGCTTCCGCGACGAGAACCAGCCGTTGGACCGCCTGGCTTTCCAGGTTCAGGAATTTCTGCATTTGCTCAAAGCTGTCCCCGAATTGGATGAGTGCCTGATTACGGACCGCCGCGAGTGAGTCCTGGTAATCCGAGTAAGAAATACGTTTGCCGAAGATCTTGAGGGAGAAATTATTTACTTCTCCCGGCTCTTTGATTATGCTGCTGGAGCCCCAAAAAATGAATGCCGGTACGATAATGACCGCTAAAACGATCCAGATAGTTTTCTGGGTTTTTTTGTCTCGGAGCATTTTAAACATGATCCTGCCTTCCTCTCTATGGGTAATTAAAGGTTAGATTTATTATAGAGTTTTATTATAAGGTAAATTTGAGTTTTTGCAATTTTTTCTTTACAATTTATTGCTCACCCTGTATAATAACTTGCCTGTCAGACCCGCTAATGATCGAAAGGTTTTGTCGAGGCGGAGATGTTTTTTATTGAGTATTTCCACGCAGGTGGCTGGAGGGTATGGTGCAATGAAAAAAATCTTAAAGCTGGGGCTCCCTAAGGGAAGCCTTCAGGAGTCAACGTTCCGGATGTTCAAGAAGGCCGGTTTTAACGTGTCTTTATCGTCGGAGCGTTCGTATTTCCCTTCGGTCGATGACCCCGAAATAGAAGCGATCCTTTTACGGGCGCAGGAGATGTCCCGGTATGTCCAGGAGGGGGTTTTGGATTGCGGAGTTACCGGAAATGACTGGATCCTGGAAAATAAGTCCGATGTTTACCGGGTGACCGACTTAATGTACGCCAAGCAGAGCTTAAGCAAGGTCCGTTGGGTCCTGGCAGTCCCGGAGAATTCAGGGATGAAAACGGTCAGGGACCTGCATAATAAACGTATCGCTACCGAGCTTGTCGGTGTTACCAGGGATTTTTTTAGCAAACATAAGGTCAAGGTCGATGTGGAATTCAGCTGGGGAGCGACTGAGGTCAAGGTAAGCTCGGGGCTTGTTGACGCTATCGTGGAATTGACGGAAACCGGCAGGAGCCTGCGGGCGAATAAACTGGTGGAGATCGCCACTGTCTGTGAATCGACGACGCAATTCATCGCCAATAAGGCCGCGGTCAAGGATGCCTGGAAGAAAGAAAAAATGGAGCAGATCTCTGTTTTATTGAAAGGGGCGATCGCTGCCGAAGAAAAAGTCGGTTTGAAGATGAATGTCAGGAAGAAAGACCTGCAAAAAGTCATCGCCGTTGTTCCGGCCTTAAAAAACCCTACTGTTTCAGGGCTTTCTGAAACGGGGTGGTTCGCGCTGGAGACGGTGATCGATGAAAAAATTGTCAGGCAATTGATCCCTGAATTAAAGAAAGCCGGAGCCGAGGGGATCATCGAATATCCGTTGAACAAGGTGATTTATTAAGATCGTTTTATCGAGGAGGAAGTAATGCCGTGCGGTAAGAAAAGAAAAAGACAGAAGATCAAGACGCATAAAAGAAAAAAGATGCGTCGAAAGTTGCGTCATTTGAAGAAGAGAAACTGGAGCTAATTCGTAGGTCGAAAAAGCCTGTGTTCAAGCTGATAAGGCAGTACTTTGCCTTATCAGCTTGTTCTCGATAAGATAAATGTCCCTCAAAGATCCGGGTTTTTACCTGGAGGGATCATGTAAATTCATTGAGATATTGCTGCGATACGCTGTCACTGGTGTGCCGGTGAAGTGTTCTCGATATGCTTCCTAAGCTAAAAAGACGGGTTTCTTTAATTTTGTGTTGCCTTTCACTAACGCTGTGCGCTTCGACAAGCGTTCTCGCGTTAGATAAACGCTTATCGCTGACCCTGACGCATTATATCATGGCTTCTATGCATGAACAGTCAGGCGATACCGAAGAAGCGGTCACCGAGTATAAAAAAGCCTTGGAATTAGACCCCAGGAATGCTTTGATCCACCTGAACCTGGCGCTTTGTTACTTAAGGCAGAATGATGCTCCCCGGGCTACGCTTGAATTAAACCTTGCCGTTAAATATGACGCGGAAGCCATAGAGCCGCATGCGGTTTTGGCGCTTCTTTATTTTTCTCAAGGCAAGCCTGACCTGGCTACCACGGAATATGAGCTTGCGCTTCAGAATGCCTCCAAGGTCGAACCTCAGAATATCGATGTTTATAAAAGTTTAGGGATCGTTTATCTGCGTCAGAAGAAATTCAAAGACGCTGAGAATACGTATCGCTTGATCCTTGACCTGTCGCCTTCCGACAGCGAAGCCCATTTTTATCTGGCGAATGTTTATGATGAGCTGAAAAACCGGGACCAGACCATAGTGGAGCTCAAAAAAGCGATCGAATTACGCCCCGATTATGCCGAAGCGTTGAATTATCTCGGGTATCTTTATGTTGAAGAAAACAAGGATTTTGATACCGCTGAAAGCTTGATAAGGAAGGCATTGTCCCTTGAGCCTGAAAATGGAGCGTATATCGATAGTTTGGGCTGGCTTTATTTTAAACAAGGTAAATTCAGCGACGCTGTTCAGGAATTAAAAAAGGCCAGCGCGTTATTGGATGACCATGTTATTTTCGACCATTTAGGTGACGCGTATTTAAAGCTTAACGACCGCCCGAACGCTATAGCAAGCTGGGAAAGATCGTTGATCATAGATTCAAAGCAGGACCAGGTTAAGCAGAAATTGGATAGATTAAATCAGGAAGTAACTAAAAACGGGGCCGCGCCGGTAGTGCGATAATATAAGCGAGAGCCCGGTTTTAGATAATTATTGAGATGTCTTATTCCGATACGAAGGTTAAAGAATTAGAAGTCAAAGCCAAGCATATCCGTAAATTGATCATTACCATGCTTGCTAAAGCGGGTTCCGGCCATCCGGGAGGGAGCCTTTCGGCGGCTGATTTGATCACCGCGTTATATTTCGCGGTAATGCGCCATGACCCTAAAAACCCTTTAAGCGCGGAGAACGACCGTTTCCATTTGTCGAAAGGGCATTGCTGTCCTTTGTTGTATGCTGTTTTAGCTGAGTCCGGGTATTTCCCTCTTGAAAAACTTATGACCTTGCGGCAATTCGGTTCTTTACTGCAGGGGCATCCTGACCGGCGCACCCCCGGGATCAATGTCGCCTCCGGTTCGCTCGGGCAGGGGTTGTCCATCGCGGTCGGCATGAGCCTTGCGGCAAAGATCGATAAGAAAGGTTACCGGGTGTATTGTTTAATGGGGGATGGAGAAATACAGGAAGGCAATATTTGGGAAGCGGCTATGGCTGCGGCTCACTATCGCTGCGATAATATCTGCGGCATCCTGGACTATAACGGGTATCAAATCGACGGTAAAACAAAAGACGTTATGAATCTTGAGCCGATAATCGCGAAATGGCAGGCATTCGGATGGCATACCGTTGAAATAAACGGCCATGATATGAAACAGGTTTTAGAGGCATATGATGAAGCGCGGTCGGTCAAAGGAAAGCCGTCCATTATCATTGCCCATACGATTAAAGGCAAGGGGGTTTCTTTTATGGAGCATGTGGTTGATTTCCACGGCCGCACTCCTACCAAAGAAGAAACCGAGCAGGCGTTGAGAGAGTTAGAGTAAAATGGAACAATTATACCAAAGAGACGTTTACGGCCAGACACTCATCGAGTTGGGTAAAGAGAATAAGGATATTATTGTCCTCGATTCTGATCTATCCAGTTCCACGCGTACCGGTTTATTTGCCAAAGAATACCCGGAGCGTTTTTTCAATATGGGGGTTGCTGAACAGAATATGATGGCTGTTGCCAGCGGCCTGGCAAGCTGCGGGAAGATCGTTTTTGCTTCAACCTTCGCGATATTCGCTACCGGCAGGGCATGGGACCAGATCAGGAACAGTGTCGCCTATAATAATTTTAATATTAATATCGTCGCGACGCACGCGGGCGTGAGCGTCGGACCCGACGGGGCCAGCCATCAGGCGTTGGAGGATATCGCGCTTATGCGCGTGATCCCTAATATGACTATCGTGGCTCCTTGCGACGGCCCTCAGACGCGCGAAGCGGTGATCGCCGCCGCTCATACCAAAGGCCCCTTTTATGTCCGCCTGGGAAGGCCGAAAGTCGTGACTATTGAGAATAAAGGGAAATTCCAATTAGGTAAGGCTCAAGTTTTAACCCAGGGTAACGATGTCGCGATCATCGCCTGCGGGATCATGGTGCAGGAGGCATTAGCTGCCGTGGAGAGCCTGAAGAAGAAAAATATTTCCGCCCGTTTGATCAATATGCATACTATCAGGCCCCTGGATACCGAAACGGTCCTCGCCGCGGCCCGCCAGACTAAAGGGATTGTTATCTGTGAAGAGCATACCATTATCGGCGGCTTGGCTTCCAGTGTTGACGAAGTTGTGGCTGAGAATCATCCTACCAAAGTTATCCGCGTTGGAGTACGAAACAGGTTCGGCCAATCCGGCCAGCCGGCTGAACTTATGAAAGAATACAATCTTACCAGTGGCGATATAGAAAAAGCGGTTTTAAGAATAGTTTCTCCTTAATATAATCATATGTCCATGGGGCAATTACATTCAGCGTTGAAACTGCTTGGTTCCCGAGGCGTGGAAGTCAGTTGTTACGCTAAGCTCAACCTGTTCCTCGAGGTTATTAAGAAGCGCGCCGATGGTTATCATGAGATAAAAACTCTTTTTGAGCGCGTTGACCTGCATGACACGCTCAAGTTATCTTCTTTGCCGGGTAAAAAGATCGAGATCATTTCTGATCATCCGGGTGTCCCTAAGGATAGCTCCAATCTCGCGTATAAGAGCGCTCAATTGTTGCAGGAGAGCTTGAAGCTCGATAAAGGGGTAAGGATCAAGATCATCAAGCGTATCCCTGTAGGCGCCGGGATGGGCGGCGGTTCAAGCGATGCTGCGGGAGTTCTCTTAGGGCTGGATCGCCTTTGGGGCCTTGGGCTTACGAGGAATAAATTAGTTTCTTTAGCCAAAAAGATCGGCAGTGATGTGCCTTTTTTTATATATGACGCCCCTTTCGCTTTAGGAAGCGGCAGGGGAGAGAAGATCCGTCCCGTACATTCGCTTCAAGCTATCCGGCTGTGGCATGTTTTAGCCGTATTGCCGTTACATGTTTCCACGCCGCTTATTTATAAGAAATGGGATGAGTATTCCGGAGGCCTTCTGAGGTTGACAATTCCTAAACAAAATGTTACAATATTATGTTCGATATTAAAGAAAAAAGACCTTACTTTGATCGAAAAAGCCTTGTTTAACAGCTTGGAACTTGTTACGGAAAAAGTCTATCCTGAAGTAAAACTTCTGAAAAAAAGATTTGTTTTCTTAGGGTTGCGGTCAAGTTTAATGTCTGGGAGCGGGCCGTCGATTTTTGCTTTTGTTCCTTCTCAACAGGAAGCCCGGTCTTTTTCCCGGCAGCTTAAGAAAGAAAATAAGTCTTTATTTGTGGCGGTAACAAGGACGATTTAAGTGACAACACTCCGCGCTTATCGGCACCTATCCTCATTGGCGTGGCTGGGTGTGCAACCTGCCTGACGGCAGGCTTTCTGACTGTACCCGGCGCTGATCGCACCCAGCCTAATAGGTGTGGCTGGGTACGCCGCTTGTTGCGGCGGTATTGCGCCGGTACGCGGCTTTCTGCTTGCACCCGGCGCAGATTGGAATTGCGCCGGTATGCCGCTTTCTGCGGCAGAATTGCGTTGGTGTTTCACTTTCTGTGAAAGGGGTGCTGCTATGGACATAACTGAAGTTAAAATCTTCTTACGAGAGTCACCCGACAAAAAGCTGAAAGCATACGCTACGGTTACCTTTGACGACGCGTTTGTGGTGAGGAATATCAAGGTTATTCAGGGTACCAGCGAATTGTTCATCGCTATGCCTTCGCGTAAGATCAAACAGTCTTGTCCGAAGTGCGGATTTAAGAATGAAGCGCGTTCAAAATTCTGTAATCAGTGCGGCGGGCAGTTAAGCGTATCAGTCCGTCCCGTGGGCCCGGAGGCAGGCGCGTTCGCGCAGTCGGAGCATAAGGATGTCGCTCATCCGATAACACAGGTTTTCCGGGAATATTTACAGAAGAAAGTCCTGGAAGCGTATGAAATCGAAAAAAAGACCGGTAAGCCCGGCGAGTATGGAGATGCCGATCTTTAGATTATAATGTATTTTGGGATGTCGTCCAATGGTAGGACACGAGAATTTGGGTCTCGCTATCATGGTTCGAATCCATGCGTCCCAGTACTTCGACTCCCTCGCTTCGCTCGGTCGCTCAGTACAAGCCCAGGCAAGGCGAGGGAGGAGAAGTATCCTGAGCGAGTAAGGAGCGATAGCGACGAACGAGTCGAAGGACACCATATGGTTTGTTTATATCCTCAAATGTAAGAACAGCGATTTATATGCCGGCATTACAGATGATCTTCAGCGTCGCTTTAAAGAACATGCCTCAGGCAGGGGCGGTCATTTTACAAAATCATTTGGAGTAGAAAAGATACTATTTTATGAACAATACTTAGACAAGCCTTCAGCATTAAAGCGCGAAGCACAAATAAAAGGCTGGACAAGAAAAAAGAAGTTGGCATTGATAAAAGGCGACAAAGTTTTATTAAAACAATTGTAATCGTATTCAGAAAGCGGACTACGTCTGGCATCGTTCTGCTTCGCCGTTAATAATGTAAAACCTCGGTGCGGCTTCGCAGGAACAAGTTATAGTAAAGTATAAAGATTCAAGGCTAAATAACAAAGGAAGATCAAAGGTCTAAGGTCCCTGCCTACCGGCAGGTAGGAAATTTTAAAATTAAACCTTTGAATTTTAACCTTCCTTTGATATTTAAACTTTAAACTTTTAACTTTAAACGTACGTATAAAAATAATTATTAGAACGTTTATGAAGAACATCGCGGCAATAATTTTGGCGGCAGGAAAAGGCACCAGGATGAAGTCCGACCTGCCGAAGGTCTTGCATGCCGTCTGCGGCAGGCCGATGCTTGGGTATGTCCTGGACCTGGTCGCGAGCCTGAAAATGAAAAGAACGGTTACTGTCCTGGGGTTTAAAGCGGACCTGGTCAGGGCTTTTGTCGGGAATGCTTCGCAAACCGTGGTCCAAAAGAAACTTCTGGGCACCGCCGATGCCATGAAAGAGGCGTTGCCGCTTTTAAAGAGTTTCAGCGGTTCGGTTATCGTCCTTTACGGCGATGTCCCGTTATTACAGAAGCAGACGATCGCGAAATTGGTCAAGCGCCACGAAGGTTCAGGGGCGGCGGCGACCATGCTGACGGCGAAGGTCGAAAAACCGCTCGGCTATGGCAGGATCCTCCGGGATGCTTATGGCAGTATTTGCGGTATCGTCGAGGAAAAAGATGCGGACGATTTCCAAAAGGAAATCAAAGAGATCAATACCGGGATCATTTGTTTTGAAAAGAAAAAGCTGATCGGCGCCTTAAAGAAAGTTAAACCGAACAACCGTAAGAAAGAATATTATCTGACTGATGTGATCGGGATCCTTTATCAACAGGGGGACCTGGTTGAAAGCGCGGAAACGCCTGATGTCCTTGAAACTATGGGGGTTAATTCCCGCTTAGAATTGTCTAAGGCTCAAAAGATCATGCAGCGGCGCATCAATGATGAATTCATGAAAGAGGGGGTCAGCATTATCGACCCTGATTCGGCTTTTATCAGTTATGGAGTGAAAATAGGCCGGGATAGCGTAATTTATCCCTTTACAGTTATTGAAAAAAATGTTAAAATTGGGAAATCCTGCAATGTAGGCCCTTTTGCCCGTTTGCGCGAAGGCACGGTTTTAAATAATGAAGTTACCGTTGGAAACTTCCTGGAAATTTCCCGTTCTGCATTAGGATCAAAAACTTTAGCAAAGCATTTTTCTTATATCGGCGACAGCCGTATCGGAAAGCGCGTTAATATCGGAGCAGGCACGGTTACCGCCAACTACGACGGAACGCATAAAAATATTACCGTTATAGAGGACGGGGCCTTTATTGGTTCCGACACGGTGTTGATCGCGCCTGTCAGGATCGGGAAGGCCGCTAAGACGGGTGCCGGGTCGGTGGTGAGGCGGCATCATCATGTTGCCGCGGGAGCGACTGTTGTCGGCGTTCCTGCTGTGCCCCTGGCGGCAAAAACACGCGACACATAAAAAGCGAGATTACTATGGATAAATTAGCAGTATTTAGCGGTAATGCCCATCCGGCATTGGCCGGAGATATTTGTAAATACCTGAAAGTTAATTTGTCTGATGCGTTTGTTTCACGGTTCAGCGAAGGAGAGATCCGCGTAAAAATAAATGACAATGTCCGGGGCAAAGATGTTTTCCTCGTGCAGCCGACCTGCCCTCCGACGAACGATAATTTGATGGAGCTCCTGATCATTATTGATGCTTTAAAAAGGGCCTCCAGCGACCGCATTACGGCGGTTGTCCCGTATTTCGGCTACGCCCGCCAGGACCGTAAAGACCAGCCGCGGGTGCCGATCACCGCGAAGCTCGTTGCCAATTTGTTGACGATCGCCGGCGCCGACCGTATTTTAACGATAGATTTACATGCCGGCCAGATCCAGGGGTTTTTTGATATCCCGGTGGACCATTTGCTCGCGGTCGGTGTTTTTGTAGATTATTTTTCAAAAGGAAAGATCAATGACCTCGTTATCGTTTCTCCCGATGTCGGCGGGATCAAGATGGCGCGCGCGTACGCCAAAAGGTTCGGCGCGGGCCTGGCCATTATCGATAAAAGGCGGGATTCCCCCGAAAAGACCGAGGTGATGCATATTTTAGGCGAGGTTGAAAATAAGAACGCGATCATTGTCGATGACCTGGTAGCTACAGGCAGTTCGTTGATCGAAGCGGTGGAAGCGTTAAAGAAAGCAAAGTGTAAATCGATAAACGCGGCGATAACTCACGGTGTTTTATCCGGCCCGGCTCTTGAGCGGATAGAACAGTGCCGTGACCTTAAAGAACTGGTTATTTCCGACAGTATCCCGCTTGCTGACCATAAAAAGCACCCCCGGATCAAAGTTTTATCAATGGCAAGCCTTTTAGGCGAAGCCATCAAGCGGATTCATAATGAAGAATCGGTCAGTTCTTTGTTTGATTAAGGGCCAAAAGCGTAAAACTTAAAAAATCACGGTAATGTAATCGAGGTATGAAAGGAAAAGGAAGCCATGGAAGAGATAGTATTGGAAGCAGAGTTACGAGAAGAAACAGGCAGGGTCAAAGTAAAAGATTTACGCGAGAAGAATTTTATCCCGGCAGTTGTTTATGGGGAAGGTAAAGAAGCCCAGTCGGTGAAGGTCGCTTACCGGGCGTTGCTGCACCTTTTGCATGAGCACAGGCTGGAGAATGTGGTCGTATCGCTTAAGATAAAAGACGATAAGAAGAAAAAAAGCCGGCCTTGTTTGATCAAGGATATCCAGCATCATCCGGTCAAGGGAGATATTATCCATGTTGATTTTCATGAGATCTCTTTGACAAAAACTATCAAGGTGAGTGTTCCCGTCACGGTCAAGGGAGAGGCTCCCGGCGTTAAGCTTGAGGGTGGTTCACTTGAACATATCCTGTGGGAGATCGAGATCGAGTGTTTGCCGACGGAGATGCCCGAAGATATCAGCGTCGATGTCAGCCATTTAAAATTGGGCGGGGCGGTCCATATTAAAGACGTGGTGTTCCCTGCGAGTATCAAGGTTTTAAACGACCCCGATTCGATCATCGTTTCAGTCGCCGCTCCGATGAAAGAAGAGGCGCCTGCTGAAGGCGTTGAAGGCGAAGAGAAGAAAGAGCCCGAGGTTATAAAAGAGAAGAAGGAAGTTCCTGCCGAGGGTAAAGAAGCGGAAGCTAAAGAGAAATAACCGGCAAGCCTGCAGCATCGGCGATTGGTTGGCGTAGGAGCATCATGAAACTAATTGTAGGGCTGGGTAATCCGGGTATATGGTATGCGCGTTCCAGGCATAACATCGGTTCTTCGATAATCAGGGGTTTGGCGGGCAGGTATAAGCTCGCGTTGAAAAAAGACAGTTCGGTATCGGCGGTGAGCGCGAAAACGGATATTGAGGGGCGCGCGGTAGCAATAGCGGTGCCGCTTACGTTCATGAACCTTTCCGGATGCGCCGTTGCGGCTCTGGTGCGTAAATACCGGGTTGAGTTGAACGATCTTTTGGTCGTCTGCGATGACCTTGACCTGGAGTTTGGCAGGCTCAGGATAAAACCGGGAGGGTCTTCGGGAGGCCAGCGCGGGCTTAAATCGATCATCGACGCGCTCAAAAGCCAGGAATTCGCGCGGCTGCGCATCGGTATTGACAGGCCCCGGCGGACGGAAAAAGTCGTCTCTGATTATGTGTTGTCTTCTTTTCCGCGGGCCCAGAAGAAGCAATTAGAGGAAGTAACGGCGCAGGCGATAGAGTGTTGTGAAATGTGGGTTCGTGAAGGTATAGATGCAAGCATGAACGTGTTTAACAAAAAAGAAAAAATCAAATGAAAGGAAAGCGGCAATGAACAAGTATGAAGCGATGTTTATAACGAAACCTGAGTTATCGGAAGAAGAGCGTAAAACCCTCTTTGCTCAGATCCAGGACGCGGTTATTAAGAATAACGGGCAGGTCTCTCAGGCGGCAGTCTGGGGAGAACGAAGGAAATTGACTTTCCCGATCAAGAAATCGACGGAAGGGGTCTATTTCCTGATGAATTTCACCATTGACCCGGGCGCTATCGTAAAGCTGAAAGAAATATATAAATTAAATGAAAATATCCTGAGGCTTTTAGTCTCAGCTTTGGGAAAAGCGTAAGATCGTTAGTTTCGTTACTATCGTTACTATCGTTAGTTTCGTTTGATGATGTTGTTTTAAAGGAGAGGATTATGGCTAGTTTTAATAAAGTATTGTTGATGGGTAATTTAACGAAAGACCCGGAGTTGCGGTATACTCCTCAGGGCACAGCCGTGGCTAATCTTCGCCTGGCGGTGAACCGGAAATTCAAAGATAGGAACCAGGAGTTGAAGGAAGAGGTCTGTTTTATCACCGCTGTTGTCTGGGATAAACAGGCGGAAACGTGCAATCAGTATTTACATAAAGGAAGCCCTCTTTTTATCGAGGGCAGGCTTCAATCCCGTACCTGGGAAGACAACACGGGGAATAAACGCAGCGTTATCGAGGTCCGGGTGGAACGCGTGCAATTTATCGGCGCGCCTTCCGGAAAAGCGCCCGCTGAGGCATCTGAAGAACCGCGTCAGGAGCATGCTACAGAAACAGCATGGTTAGACGAAAGTGAGGAGAAATTAAATGAGAATTAAACCTAAAAAGATCATGAAAAGGCCGGGTTCCTTTTTACCGATGAGGAAAAGATCGTGCCGGTTTTGCGCCGAAAGAGTAAAGTCAATAGATTATAAAGATATTAAATTGTTGGAATTGTTCGCCAGGGAGCGCGGGGGCATTATTTCGACCCGCAGCACCGGTAATTGCGCCAAGCATCAGCGTAAGATCACCGAAGAGATCAAGAAAGCCCGGTTCCTGGGGCTTATGCCGTACATTAAGGCGTAATTGATAGTATGTCCTTCGGGCGCCGGAATAAAGGTGCCCGCGGGTAAACAGTTGAGTTGCCGATGGAAGTCATACTCGAAAAAGATGTTGCCGGTCTCGGGAAAGCGGGGGGCGTCGTTAAGGTCAAAGACGGCCACGCCTTGAATTACCTTATCCCCCGCGGTTTGGCCGTGTTGGCTACCGATGCTAACCGCAAGAAGCTTCAGCAGGAAATACAGCGCAGGGATATCCAGCAGGAAAAATTAAAGCAGGAAGCGCTGGCGCTGAAAGAAAAATTGGCGAATGTATCGCTGACGATCCCTGTTTTAGTGCATGAAGGGGAGAAGTTATACGCGAATGTCGCCGCGCAGGATATCGCCCGGGCGCTTAAAGACGAAGGTTTTAATATTGAGAAAAACCTTATTGCTTTGGATGACCCGATCAATGCCTTGGGTATTTATGAAGTAGTGGTTAAATTGCATCCTGAGATTTCCGCAAAAATAAAGATCTGGATCGTGAAGAAGTAATAACCGATAACCGAGCACACCCGGCGCTAATTGGAATTGCGCCGGTGCGCGCTTTCTGCGCAGCCGAGTACCGAGAGCATGCCTACTGAATTATCTTCTGATAAACTCCCTCCACAAAACCTTGAGGCTGAAATGGCTGTTTTGGGCTCTATGCTTATAGATGAAGAGGCCATTGCCGTCGCTGTTGAGTCTTTAGACAAGATCTCGTTCTACAAAGATTCGCACCGGAAGATATTCGGGGTCATATCCGACCTCTACGGCGAGAACCGGGCAGTCGACCTGATCACTTTGACCGACGAATTAAAGCGTTTGGGCTTGCTGGATGCGGTCGGCGGCGTCAGTTTCTTGACGGAATTAGTGAACTCTGTCCCAACCGCCGCGAATATCAGCCACTATGTTTCCATCGTTAAGGAAAAGAACACGCTGCGCGGCCTGATCAATAACGCGACAAAGATCGTATCGCTGTGTTTTGAGAATGAAGGAAATGTCGACGAGCTGGTCGATGCCGCGGAGACTTTGATCTTTGATGTCCGGGACCACCGCGCTCAGGGCGCCTGCCTTCACCTCAAAGAGATCATTAAAGACAGTATTGAGACCATTGACAGGCTCTACCAGAAAAAAGCGCATGTTACCGGTATCCCGACGGGATTTATCGATTTCGACATGAAGACCGCGGGGCTGCAGCCTTCCGACCTTATCATTGTTGCCGGGAGGCCTTCCATGGGTAAGAGCGCCTTGGCTTTAAATATGGCTGAATACGCGGGTATCGTGGAAAAAGTCCCGATCGCGTTCTTCAGCTTGGAAATGTCTAAGGAGCAACTGGCTCAGAGGATGCTTTGTTCTCACGCCAAAGTGGACGCGCATAAAGTGCGTACCGGGTATCTTTCTACGTCTGACTGGCCGCGCCTGACCGCGGCCGCGGGTAAATTGTCGGAGGCCCCTATCTTTATCGACGATACTCCCGCTATCTCCGTAATGGAACTGCGCGCGAAAGCCAGGCGTTTAAAATCGCAGTATAATATACAGCTTATCGTTCTGGATTACCTGCAATTAATGCGCGGCAAATTAGGCGTCGATAACCGCCAGGCTGAGATCTCGGAGATCTCCCGTTCCTTAAAAGCGCTGGCCCGCGAACTCAATGTCCCGCTTATCGCTATCAGCCAGTTGTCGCGCGCCGTTGAGTCACGCACGGACCATCGCCCGCAGCTTTCCGACCTTCGGGAATCCGGCGCTATCGAACAGGACGCTGATGTCGTGGTCCTGCTTTTGAGGGAGGAGTATTATAATCCGACGCCGGACAATCAAGGTATCGCGGAGGTCATTATCGCCAAGCAGAGGAACGGGCCGGTCGGGTCGATGAAGCTTACCTTTGTCAAGGAATATACCAAGTTCGAGAATATCATTCAGGGGGAATAACCCGTTAAAGAAAATAGTTTGCTTTTTGAAAAGATTGTGATATATTAAATAAAATTAGGAATGAAGGTTACTGGTTACAAAAATGTGTGTTGGTTTTTACGATAGCACCCCGCGCTTATAGGTATTGCGCGGGTGTTTCGCCTGCCTACCGGCAGGCAGTCCTTCTGCTACACCCAACGCTTAAAAGGAATCGCGTTGGTGTTTCGCCTTCTGCGAAAGGGGTTTGCATACTATCGATGCCTAAAAGATTATTCCTGCTTTTTGCGTGTGTAGCCTTAAGTTTCTGCTCTGCTTTATCCGTCCAAGCGCAAGTGCGCGATAACGAACAATCCTTATCCGGTTCCTCCTCTTCCGAAGCTAAATTAGTTACTGCCATAGACATTTCGGGTAATAAATCCATAAGCACGAATACGGTTTTGTCGAAGATGAAGACCCGTATCGGCAGCCCCTATCAGGAAACGGTCATTAATGACGATTTAAAACGGCTTTATCTTTTGGGGTTCTTCAGCGATATTAAGATCGATACCGAAGATTTCCGCGGCGGAGTGAAGATCGTCGTGTCCCTGGTGGAACGCCCCATAATTGAGAAGATCGCTTTTTCCGGTATCAAGCGCCTGGCGATGAAGGACGCGAAAATTAAAGAGGCCCTGAAATCGAAAGAAACGCAGTACCTGGATTATCCGAACCTGGCAGATGACGTCAAAGAGATAAAAAAATTATATGAAAAGAAGGGCTTCGGCCAGGTCGAGATCAAATATGATGTTTCCATCGATAAAGAAAAGAACAAGGCCCGGGTGGAATTCAGCGTTTTAGAAGGTAAAAAGATACGGATAAAAGAGGTCTTTATCGAAGGCAATAAGAATTTTACCGACCGCAGGATCCTGAAGATACTCAAGACCAAGAAGGCCTGGCTTTTTAACCCCGGGACGTTAAAGGAAGATGTTTTAAAGGAAGATCTAGAGCGCGTCAAATCGTTCTATCAAAGGAACGGTTTCATCGACGCGTTGGTTGAATATGAGGTCAAATCCGATAAGGTCAGGCCGTTTTTGTACCTGAGCATAAAGATCAAAGAGGGGGAGAAATTCCTGGTCGGCGCGGTTACCGTTAAGGGCAACCAGGATGTCCAGGAGTTCGAGATATTCTCGAAGATCAAGGGGTCTGTTTCAGGGAAAGTCTTCAGCCAGGAAGTATTACGCGAGGATATCATGAATATCCAGGGGTTATATTTCGACCGTGGGTACATATCCGCGCAGATAGAGGAGGCAACATCTTTGAATCCCAAGACAGGGCGTATCGATATTGTCTTGACTATCATGGAAAATGAGATCGCCTATGTCGATAAGATAAAGATCAAGGGCAATATTAAAACCAAAGACGTTGTTATCCGCAGGGAATTAAGGATAAAGCCGGGCGACCGTTTTGACGGGGACAAGCTGCGCAGAAGCAAGGAGCGCCTGCAGAATTTAGGCTTCTTTGAAGATGTAAGTTATGATAAGGAAGATACTTCTATCCCTAACAAAAAAGACTTAGTCGTTGAAGTTAAGGAAACCAAGACGGGGTCATTCAGCTTTGGCGGCGGATACAGCACGGTCGACCAGTTCCTCGGGTTCATTGAACTGGAACAGAAGAACTTTGACTGGAAGAATTTCCCTTATTTTACGGGGGCCGGCCAGAATCTCAAGCTTCGTTTCTCCGCCGGTACTGTTACCGACGGATTTGACTTAAGCTTTACCGAGCCCTGGATGTTCGACCAGCCGATCTCTTTCGGTTTTGACGCCTATAAGCATACGCGTAAGCGTGAATCGGATATCGGCTACGGGTATGATGAGGACATTACGGGAGGCGACCTGCGGCTTGGGAAAGAATTATCCGAATATGTCAAGGGCGATGTTAAATACCGGTTTGAGAATATTAAGATAGGCAATGTCGATGATTCTGCCAGCCAGGACCTTAAGGATGAAGTTGGACAGAATAATTTAAGCAGTATGGAATTCTCCCTTTCCTATGACAGCAGGGATAATGTTTTTGATACGAATAAAGGGGACCTTATTTCCGGCTCATTTGAATGCGCGGGAGGGCCTTTTGGCGGCGATAAGAACTTTACCAAGTTTTTCGGTAGGGCGTCGCATTACATCCCGTTATTCCGTAATTCCAATTTGGAGGCCCGCGCGCGCGTGGGTATCGCTAACGCGTTCGGGGATACGGAAAAAGTCCCTATTTACGAGCGTTTCTTTGTGGGCGGGGCGTATTCCATACGCGGTTATAATGAGAGAAAAGTCGGCCCGATCGATCCTGTGACCGAAGATCCGTTGGGCGGAGACGCGTTGGTGGTCGGCAACCTTGAGTATACCTATCCGCTTTTTAATTTCTTTAAGGTGGCGGCATTTTATGATGTAGGCAATGTTTGGAGTAAGGCAGGCGATATCGGCAATGGCGGTTTTAAGTCAGGTGTTGGCCTGGGGGTGAGGATCAAGACGCCTATTGGACCGATCATGCTTGATTACGGGATCCCGCTGAATAAGGAGCCGGGTAAGGAAAGCAGGGGCAATGGCCGGTTCCATTTCAGCATGAGCCACGGTTTTTAAGGCATCTTTGATAGTTTGTGTGAGTTCGCGGCTTTAGATCTTCCCTTATGGTGTGAGGTTTTTCCGCATTCTTTGGTTATGCGCAGATAATTCCATCCGAAGCGGTATTCCGAGATAATAACGGTAAGGTTTTTTGAATATCCGAAGATGGGAGTATATGTTTTAGGGTACGAGGGGCAATCGGTTAAGCGTCTAAAACAAAGTTGCCTTCGAAATGAAGGCCAAGTATATTAAGGAGGGTGGGTAATGAAGAAGACAATGGTATTTGGGTTAGGGTTACTTTTTTGTTTAAGCATTTTCTTAAGCAGCGCCACGGCAGCTGAGAAATTCGCTTATGTTGATTTAAGCAAGATCTTCAGCGAATACGGCAAGACAAAAGATTACGATAAGAACTTAGGCGATAAGCAGACCGGTTATGAAACAGAACGGGATAAGATGGTCAATGATATCAAGAAATTCCAGGACAAGCTGAATTTACTCAATGAAAAGGAAAAAGAGACCAAAAAGGGCGACCTGGAGTCGAAGATCAAAAGCCTGCAGGATTTCGACCGTCAAAAACAGACGGATCTGCGTAAAGAGCAGGATGAGAGAATGAAAGAGATCTTAAAGGATATTGAAGACGCGGTCAAGGCGTATGCGGAAAAAGAAGGCTATACGATGGTGTTCAATGACCGGGTGTTAGTATATCAGGCTAAGAGCATGGATATTACGGATAAGATCGTTGATATCGTCAATAAGGGTTACAAGAAATAATTCAGGTATACGCAATCGGTTTTTGCTTACCCCACAACCGCGAGGTATTGCTTTTGCCTCTGCCTCAACGGTTGTGGGGTAAAATTTAAAGTACGGCTGTAAAAATATTATGAAAAAAACCCTCAAAGAGATAGCTTTGTTTATTAATGGTGAGATCGTCGGTGATGAACGCGCGGTTATTACCGGTGTCGCCGGGATCGAAGATGCCGCCCCGGGAGATATAACCTTTCTTGCTAATCCCAAGTACCGGGGGTATCTGGATAAAACAGAGGCTGCCGCGATCATCACTTCTAAGGATATTACGCAAGCCGCAAAACCTTTGATACGGGTAGAGAATCCATCGCTAGCGTTCGTGAAGGTCGTTTCTTTTATCCTGCCGGCGCAGGAACATATCCCCGCGGGAATACACTCAACCGCGGTGATCGGTAAGGATGTTTGCCTGGGTAAACAGGTTGCTTTAGGCCCCGGAGTGGTTATTGAAGACGGGGTTTCAATCGGAGACCGGACAGTCATTTATGGCCCGGGGTATGTGGGGCGCCAATCGGTAATAGGCAGTGAGTCTTTGATCTATCCGAATGTTTCTATCCGCGAACGGGCCGTTATCGGTAACAGGGTGATCATTCATAGCGGCAGCGTGGTCGGCTCCGACGGTTTCGGGTATGTGACGGTCCAGGGAGTGCACCATAAGATCCCGCAGGTAGGGACGGTTATTGTCGAGGATGATGTCGAGATCGGCTCGAATGTTTCTATCGACCGGGCGCGTTTCGACAAAACGGTGATCGGTGCGGGCACGAAAATAGATAACCTGGTGCATATCGCGCACAATTGCGTCATCGGCAGGAATTGTTTGATCATCGCCCAGGTCGGTATCTCAGGCAGTACCACGGTCGGAAATAATGTTATCTTAGCCGGCCAGGTCGGGGTGGTAGGGCATATTGAGATCGGGAATAATTCGATCGTTATGGCGCAGTCAGGGGTGAACAAGTCTCTTCCCGACGGCAGCATTGTGTGGGGAACCCCGGTGAGGCCGGCGAATATCGCTAAACGCATAAGCGCTTCGCTGCCGCAGCTGCCGCGCTTGTTTAATACAATAGGGGCGTTAAAGAAGCAGATCGAGGCGTTGGAATTAAAAGTAAAAAACCTGGAACGAACATAAGTTTCGTTATACAATAGAGCGCAGCAATAAAGGATAAAAAAATCATGAATAAACAACATACTATCGCCTCTGAAGCCCAAATAAAAGGGGTCGGGTTACATACCGCTAATAAGGTCAATGTTACGTTTAAGCCCGCCGAAGTAAACGCGGGGGTAAGCTTTATCCGGACTGACCTGCCTGACCGCCCAATTATCAAGGCAAGCCTTGATTCGTTGATCCCGAAGGTCTCCAGCATCCGCCGCAGCTCTATCGGGCTGGGAGATATCCAAATATATACCATCGAGCATTTAATGGCCACGCTTCAGGGCATGGGCATCGATAATATCTGCATCGAGATCGATAATAATGAGCTCCCGGGAATGGACGGGAGCGGTTTAAGTTTCTTTGAGGTCCTCTCGAAAGCGGGCCTCCGGGAGCAGGATGCCCCGCAGCAGTACTTTGCGATCAAAGAGCCGATATACGTCGAGGATGATTCCTGTTCGATCGTGGCATTGCCTTCGGCGGAATATAAGATCTCCTATACGTTAAGTTATAACCATCCGATGCTTAAATCGGGGTTCCTGGAGCTCAGCATCACTCCGGAAACGTTTAAGAAAGAATTAGTGGGCGCGCGCACCTTTTGCCTGGAAGAAGAGGCGCAGCAGCTGCAAAAGCAGGGTTTAGGCAAAGGGGCCAGTTACGACAATACTCTTGTCGTCGGGAGAAACGGCGTTATTAAGAATAAATTACGTTTTGAAGATGAGTTTACGCGCCATAAAATACTGGACCTCCTGGGCGATCTGTACATTATCGGCCACCCGATCAAGGCGCATATTATCGCCTTAAAGAGCGGGCATTCGTTGAACCTGAAGCTGGTCAAGAAAATATTACAGCAAAAAGAAAAATTCGCGACGGTGGGGATCAGTACTTCGTATCATCCCCAGACGCAGGGGGAACTCAATGTCACGGAGATCATGAAGATATTGCCGCATCGTGAGCCTTTCCTTTTTGTCGATAGGATACTTTCCATGGAAAAAGGAAAGCGCGCTGTCGGCATCAAGAATGTAACGATCAATGATTATTTCTTTAAGGGCCATTTTCCCGGAAAGCCTGTTATGCCCGGCGTTATCATCATAGAAGCTATGGCGCAGGTCGGGGGCGTTATGATGCTGGCTCCTGAAGAGAACAGGGGAAAGATCGCTTATTTTATGGCTATCGATAACGTTAAATTCAGGAAACCGGTCTTGCCGGGGGATCAGCTTGTCCTTGAGATAGAAGCGGGTAAGATAAAGTCCCGGACCGGGCAGGTCTTCGGCAAGGCTTTGGTCGACGGTAAAGTCGTGGCGGAGGCTGACCTTATGTTCGCCCTCGCCGACGCGTAACTGTTTTTACGGAACAATTTTTATTATGGATAAAGGCATACACTCAACAGCGATTGTTTCAAAGAAAGCCGTATTAGGCAAGGGCGTTTGTATCGGCCCTTTCACTATTATCGCGGACCATGTTGTCTTAAAAGAAGCGGTCACGATCGGCGCTCATTGCGTTATTCAGGGCAATACCTCCATCGGTGAGGGCACGCAGGTCTTTAGCGGCGTTGTCCTCGGCAGCCAGCCGCAGGACCTTAAATATAAAGGGGAAAAGAATTTCCTGGAAATAGGTGAAAATAATATTATTCGCGAATTCTGCACTTTTAATCCAGGGACCGGTGAAGGCGGAAAAACGATCGTCGGCAGTAATAATCTTTTTATGGCGTATTCTCATGTCGCTCATGATTGCCTGGTCGGCGATCATTGCATCCTTGCCAACGGCGCTACGCTTGCCGGGCATGTTACGGTGCAGGATCATGTGGTGCTCGGAGGATTATCGGCGGTCCATCAATTTGTCCGGGTAGGAAAGCTTGCGATCATCGGCGGTTGTTCAAAGGTGGTGCAGGATATCCCGCCTTTTTCTACCTGCGACGGCCATCCGGCGGCGGTTTACGGCTTAAACCTTATTGGCCTTAAGCGTAACGGTTTTTCCCGTGAAGCGGTCTTGCAATTGCGCCAGGCTTTCCGCATTTTGTTTAATTCCGGCCTTTCAGCGAAAAACGCGGTTGAAAAAATAGAGTCTTCGTTTAAGCCGAACGATGAAATTACGTACCTGGTGAACTTTGTGAAAGATTCCCAGCGGGGAGTCAGCCGTTCCTGTCGCGCGAGGCGGAGTGTTTCCGACCAGGAAGAACAAAAAACTTCCGTGTGATCGCTCGTTTCTTTAAACCCAATTCATAACCTTAGGACATATGGATAAAATCGGCCTTATCGCGGGCAACAGGCGGTTTCCGATCGTATTCTCAGAAGCCGCGAAGAAAAAGAATTGCTCGATTGTCGCTGTTGCTATTAAAGGGGAAACGTCGCATCAATTAAAGAAGTATGTTGACCGTATCCATTGGATCAGCCTCAGCGATTTCCGGGCGATGTTCGAGATCTTCAAGGTTGAAGGGGTCAAAAAGATCGTGATGGCCGGACAGATCAGCCCTTACCGGCTTTTCAGCCGGGAAGTTAATCAAAACATCGATCTAAAGAAGCTGCTGGACAGCATAAAAGACAGGAAAGCCAATACGATATTCGAAGCTATCGCTGAGCGGTTAAAGGAATTCGGCTTTGAATTAATAGATTCGACGACGTTCATCGGCGATATGCTGCCGAAGAAGGCTGTTTTGACCGCCCGGGAGCCGAACCTGGAGGAATGGGATAATATCCATTTCGGCATGCCTATCGCCAAAGAGATAGCCCGGTTAGATATCGGTTTGACTATCGCGGTCAAGAATAAGGCGGTGGTCGCTGTTGAGGCGCTTGAAGGCACTGATAACTTGATCCGGCGCGCAGGCTCGATTGCGCGAGGGGGAACGGTGATAATTAAAGTGAGCCGTCCTGATCAGGACATGCGTTTTGACATTCCGGTTATAGGTTTAAATACGGTTAAAACTCTGATACGCTCAGGGGCCGGCTGCATGGCTATTGAGTCGAATAAGACGCTTTTCATAGATCAGGAAGCCAGTGTTAAACTTGCGGATAGGAAATCTGTGTCAATCGTTTCGGTATAGGAATAGCCTTAAGTAATTTTTGCTTGACAAGAGCTAGCTTATACTATAAACTATTCCCAACAAGGAGGTTATGATGGCAAGAACGGTCAGGGCAAAAACACCGGTGAAATTAAAAACAACGTCGAAACCAAGCTTAAAAGTAAGTACCAGCGAAACGTCTTTTAAATTATTCGCTCCTCAGGCAGCAAGGGTCAGTGTCGCGGGAAGTTTTAATAATTGGGATACTGTTTCACTTTCCGGTAAAAAGGATGCAAAAGGTAACTGGATAGTGAAGGCAAGCCTGAAGCCCGGTAACTATGAATATAAGTTCTTTGTTGACGGGTCATGGTTATTGGATCCACAGTGTAAGTCCAATGTTTGCAATTCATTCGGTACACAGAATTCACTGATTATCGTTAAATAACAGCAAATTTCCCCACTTTTTCCGGATTGATTGAAAGAGTTCTGAAAAGGTGGGGATTTTTTTTGCCTTTATGGTATAATATTAAGGCAAAAGTTAAGAATGGATCTCTTTTCTCTCATGTCATGCCCGAATGTTTTAATCGGGCATCTAAAAACCGTCACCGCGCTAATCGCACCTTGGCATAAATGATTGCCAAATGCGCGCTTTCTACCAGAAATTGCTCGGGGTGTGCGGCTTTCTGTCTAGCAAGGACGCACCCAGCATTCCTATTAAGCTGGGGTGTTGCCGCAGATTCCCGCTTTCGCGGGAATGACAATTTTCATACTTTTTGGCTTTAGCTTTTTACTTTTTTTTAAGAGGATAGGTTTAGATATGCGCTATATATATGGTCCGTTAAAATCACGCAGGTTGGGGTTTTCCTTAGGTATTAGCTTAACCCCTTATAAAATATGCAGTTTTGACTGTGTTTATTGTCAGTTGGGCAAGACAACGGTTAAAACAATGGAGCGTAAGGATTATTTTAATGCCGATGAGATATTGGCTGAGATGCGTTCATGGTTCCAGTATAATCCGGAAGCCGCCAAACAGCTTAATTTTATTACTTTTTCCGGTTCAGGCGAGCCGTTATTGAATAAAAAGATCGGTGAATTAATATACCAGATAAAGAAATTGAGCGCGCTTCCTGTTGCTGTTATTACCAACGGTTCACTGTTGAGCCTGCCTGAAGTCCGCCAGGAGCTGCTTGGGGCGGACCTGGTGATCCCTTCGTTAAACGCGGCGACTGCCAAGGCCTTCGAAAAGATCGACCGGCCCGATCCTTCATTAAAGATCGAAGATGTGATCAACGGATTGGTTGAGTTCCGTAAGGCTTTTAGAGGCAAGATCTGGTTAGAGGTGATGCTGGTTAAGGGCATAAATGATGATATGAGCCATATCAAGAAGCTTAAAGCGGCTATTGAGCAGATAGAGCCTGACCAGGTCCAGCTGAATTCTCCCGTGCGTACTACCGCTGAGAAGGATATTGAGGCGGTTGATAAGGAGATCCTGGAAAAGATCAAGGGGATGTTGGGTGATAGGTGTGAGATCATTTAATGACGCGCCCATGGTTCGACGCGCCGATAATTTAACGCAGGCTTGCTCACCATTGATGGTTCGACGCGCCCATAGCTCAATTGGATAGAGCATCTGCCTTCGGAGCAGAGGGTTGGAGGTTCGATTCCTCCTGGGCGCATATAGATTCCATCTTTCGACGTATTTGCCCTGCGGGCTCATTTGCTCAGGCTGGTTCGACTTGTGGTGAGCAAGCGACCTTTCGATAAGTTCAGGGGAGCGCGTCGAACCACTCCTGGGCGCATTTTTTCCGGTTTTCGGTGATCGGGGATCGGTTTTCGTTATCCGATAAAATAAGAACCGACCGGGTCTTGAATACACGTCAAACTAAATATCTTTAACAAATCGGATTGACGCTGCAATAAGTAAATGTTATAATTGTAAAGCTAAATTTGTATGTATCTAAAGGCCATTAGCTTTCCTCCTGCGCCCATCGATAAGAAGTATGATGGTAGGGCTTCGGAGGGATTCGCTCATGGACGATAAAATAGATTGGGGCCATTAGCTCAATTGGCGGAGCAGGACACTCTTAATGTCAAGGTCGTAGGTTCGACTCCTACATGGCCCACCAATTTTTCGCGAAGCGAAAAATTGACCCCGAGCTTCCCTGTGTTTTAAGCATCGGAAGCGAGGGGCCAAAACAACAGCCGCGAAGCGAAAAATTGACCCCTCGTTTCCGGAATTTTAGTACGAGAGAAACTCGGGATCAAAGGTATTCATGTGGTACGTTTATATCCTTCAGTGTAAAGATCGTTCTTTCTATACCGGTATTTCAGAGAATCTTCAAGATAGATTAGATACACATAATTCCGGCAAAGGCTCAAATTATACTAAAGCCAGAAGGCCTGTTCAATTATTGTATTGTGAAGAATTTGAGGCTAAGAGTCAGGCGAGGCTGAGAGAATTAGAAATAAAAAGCCTTAGCGTCAAGAACAAAAGAAAACTAATTAAGTTTGGGTTAGGTAAGAGGTTTCCCTCGGCTTAGAAACGAATTGTGATTAAGCCTCGGGACTTCGTTCCTCGACTCTGATAATAAAGCCAGGGAGTCTCGGAACTTCGCGACTCCTACATGGCCCATAAATTCGCCTCGATATAATTTTCGCCGAATTACCCCGCCGAGTGCATGAAAATTATCGAAGAAAATTTTCATGCATCTTACGAGGCGGGGCCAATTTATATCAAAGCGAAAAATTGACCCCGAGCAATAAGGCAGTTTACTCCAATTATCACCATGCTCAAGAGGAATGATGGTTAGTAAGAAATACCAGCTAATCGAGCATACCGCGGATATAGGAATTATCGTCACCGGAAAAGATTTAAAGCAATTGTTTAAGAACGCCGCGCTCGCTGCCTTTGATATCGTTGCGGAAAGACGAAAGGCAAAATCAAAAAAAACACCCCATATATCTTATTCTGTAAAACAAAAAGCCCTGGATCTGGAAGAGCTGCTGGTTAACTGGTTAAATGAGTTGTTGTTTTTGTCGGCGACCAAAGAAGTGATCTTTGACGATTTTAAAATAAAGAAATTGTCCCCGGGTTCTATCGAGGCGGATGTCAGCGGAGCCTCAAGCGTTGATTACCGCTTCAAGACCGAAGTTAAAGCGGCAACGTACCATGAATTAAAGGTAGAGAAGTCCTCGGCGGGTTGGAAGGCCCGGGTCATATTTGATTTGTAGGTGCCCTCATGTCCGGTTTATGGGAAGGTCCGTTAGAAAAGATCGATGATTACCGTTGGCGTATCCCCCGGTCGTATATGCCGGGAATGCGGGTGCCGGGCATTATTTATGCCGATGAGAAGTTATTAAAAGATATCCGTAACGATAAAGCCCCGCAGCAGGTGGCGCATGTCGCGTTTTTACCCGGGATCGTCAGGGCGTCACTGGCCATGCCCGATATGCATTGGGGATTCGGGTTTCCCATCGGAGGCGTTGCCGCTACCGACATCGAAAATAACGGGGTGATCTCCCCTGGCGGCGTCGGTTACGACATTAATTGCGGCGTCAGGCTTCTGCGAACGAATTTAGAGTACCAGGACATAAAAGACAGGGTCAGGGACCTTGTTCATGCTCTTTTCTCATATGTGCCTACGGGTGTCGGTTCTAAGGGCGATATCCGGGTCAGCCAGAAAGAAGAGCGCGAGGTCTTAGTCCATGGTTCAGGCTGGGCGGTCAAGCAGGGCTACGGCACGGAAGAAGATTTAGAGTGCACTGAAGAGAACGGGGCGATAGAAGGCGCTGACCCCGAAGCTGTTTCGCACCGCGCGTATGAGCGGGGCAAGGCGCAATCCGGCACGCTTGGTTCAGGAAATCATTTTCTGGAAATTCAGGTCATCGATCAGCTCTATGACAGGGATGTTTGCGATGAATTGGGATTGGACCTGGGTGAGGTTATGGTGATGATCCATTCCGGGTCCCGGGGCTTAGGCTATCAGGTTTGCGAAGACTACGTTAAAAGTATGGTGCATTGTCTTCAAAAATACCAGATCAATGTCCCCGACCGGCAGCTTGCCTGCGCGCCGGTGAATTCGAGCGAGGGGCAGGCGTATTTAGGGGCAATGAAGTGCGCGGCCAATTACGCCTGGGCAAACCGGCAATGCCTGATGCATCTGGCGCGAAAGGCCTTTGAAAAGGTCTTCGCGCAGTCATGGCAGAAATTGGGGATGTCTTTGATCTATGATGTCGCCCATAACATCGCGAAGATCGAAAAATATACCATTGACGGTAAAGAAAAGAAATTATGCGTGCATCGTAAAGGCGCCACGCGCGCGTTCGGCCCGGGACATCCGGCTTTACCGCAGCGCTATAGAAAGATCGGCCAGCCGGTGATCATTCCGGGGGACATGGGGAGGAATTCGTATCTTCTTGTCGGCACGCAAAAGGCGATGGATGAAACATTCGGCTCTACCTGCCATGGCGCGGGGCGGCTTATGTCACGGACCGCGGCGCTTAGGTCTATCGACCTGGGGAAATTGATGAAAGATCTGGAATCAAAAGGGATCGTGGTGCTGGCTGAAGGAAAAGGCACGATCATCGAAGAAGCCCCCCAGGTATATAAAGACGTTAATGATGTGGTGGATGTGGTGCATAACGCGGGTATCGCCAAGCGTGTCTGCCGGATGCGACCACTTGGCGTTATTAAAGGGTAGAAATTAAGTAATTGCGTATTGCCTCAAGTATACGCGGTGAGGAGAACATGTTAGATATAAGATCCATTAGAGAAAATCAGGAAGCGGTGAGGAAAGCGTTACGGGACCGTTTGTCTCGGATAAGCCTCGAGCAGATCATTGAGATCGACGACGCCCGGCGCAAGGTCCTCCTGGAAATTGAAGATTTGAGGTCGCTCCGCAATAAAGCTAACGATGAAATAAGCCTTTTGTGTAAAGAGAAAAAAGACCCGGGAGAAAAGATCCTGTCCATGAAAGGGATCTCTGAACAGATCGACCGCGCCGAAGACCTTTTGAAAATAGAAGAATCGAAATTGGAAGGGATAATGTTGACCGTCCCGAATATCCCTCATGCGTCAGTGCCGGTAGGGGACCCTGACGCGGCCCGGATCGTGCGTTCCTGGGGTGAGCTCCCCGCGTTTGATTTTAAGCCGGCGAACCACGTCGAGTTGAGCCAGCGGCTGGATATCATTGATTTCCCCCGCGCCACAAAGATCACCGGCTCGAATTTTGTCCTGTATAAAGGTCTGGGCGCGAAATTGGAAAGAGCGCTCATTAATTTCATGCTTGATTTCCATACGCAAAAACACGGGTATACTGAAATATTCCCGCCTTTTTTAGTGAATAGAAAAACTATGACCGGGACCGGCCAGCTTCCTAAGATGGAAGATGATATGTATAAACTTGCCGATGATGATTTGTTTTTGATCCCTACCGCCGAAGTTCCCGTTACCAATATTTACAGCGATGAAATACTTGAAGAAAACGACCTGCCGAAATGTTTTACCGCCTATACGCCTTGTTTTCGCAGGGAAGCCGGCTCATACGGTAAAGACACCAAGGGTTTGATGCGCGTGCATCAGTTCAATAAAGTAGAAATGGTGAAGCTCGTCAAACCTGAGGGCTCATATGATGAATTGGAGAAGCTGGTTAATGACGCGGAAGAGGTCCTGAAAACTTTGGGGTTGCCTTATCGGGTCAAGGCCCTCTCAACGCAGGATTTGAGTTTCGCCGCCAGTAAATGTTATGACCTGGAGGCTTACGCGATAGGCGCGGACAAATGGCTTGAGGTTTCAAGCTGCAGCAATTTCGAAAGCTTCCAGGCGCGGCGCGCGAAGATCCGCTTCAGGAGAAACGACACCAAGAAGCTTGATTTTGTGCATACGCTTAACGGCTCGGGTGTGGCGACAGCGCGCACCATGATCGCTTTATTGGAGAATTATCAGCAAAGGGACGGCTCTGTAATCATTCCGGAATGTTTACGGCCGTATATGAATGGAACGGATAGAATTTCCCCGTAAGGGCAGTGAAGACAGGTTTTTAGAAGATTTAAAGTTCGATGCCGGCAGGGGTGGCGGAGGCGGCGGCGGTATGTCAAAGATACCGGGAGTCTCTAATAAGGTTTTCGGCATTATTAAGTTTATCTTAGGATTGTTCCTGCTGCCGATGGTGTACGCGGCGACGCGTTCTTTTCTGGGCGAGCTTGTTTTGATCGATCGAGGCCTGCAGCGTAGTTTTTGGGTGGGGATCGTCTCGTTTGTGATCATGTATTTGTTTATTTATGAGCCGGCGATCATCTATCGTAAAGGCCACCGGTTAGTCGAGATCATCTTTAGTTTTTTCGCGCCCCTGGTCAAGGTCGCCCCGTTCTTGCTGCCGGTTTATACTATAATGATCTTTGTGCTTTATTTGATCGTCTCGATGTTTGTTAAGTCCCCGGAACTCTTGCATAATTTTCTTTCTTTGTTCGGGTTTAGCGCCGCGCTGCATCTGGTATTTAGCGCCAAATCAATGCGCACGAAGCAGGGCGATTTCTTTAAAGCTAATTATATCTTCGGTTTTTCATTCATTTATTTATTGAATGTCACGCTGGTCGCGGTATGTTTAAACCTGGTCTTCGATAAGTTCTCGCTGGTTAATTTTATGAATATGACTTTTAAGCTTACGCATAATATTTACAGCGGGGTTTTTACGCAGTTGTTTGTTCCGCAGTAGAGAGTAAGTTTTTGGTCCCTCGCCACTGATAAGTAAGTAAGGGTGGCTCGGGATTGATTCCTGACAGTGGATAGAGGGGAATCAGTTCCTCCGATAAGTTGAGAGAAGGTAAGGGGGTTCGGGATAAAATCACCGGGAAGAAAAAGAGTGTGATTTTGCGTTCCCATTAGTCATCCCCGCATGCCTGCCTACCGGTAGGTAGGCTTTAAGCGGGGATCTGCCGCAGCACCCCAGCTTAATAGGAATGCTGGGTGCGTCCTTTCTGGACAGAAAGCGGCGTACCGGCGCAATTTCCAATCAGCGCCGGGTGTAAATAATTGTGTTATTGAGGGTAGGTTCTTTCGTGTCATTGCGAACCCCGAAGGGGTGAAGCAATCTTTTAAGATAGAATGGTGAGATTTTTGCCCCTCGCTTAAGCACTGGAATATTTCTAAAAGTTTCTGGATGGGTAGCGGGTAAACTTTTAGAAATATTCTGCGTAAGCTTCGGGACAGAATTTGTTTCACAAATTCTTGGAGGCGTGGCAGAGTGGTTGAATGCGGCGGTCTTGAAAACCGTTAGGTATCGCAAGGTGCCTCGAGGGTTCAAATCCTTCCGCCTCCGTTTTTCTTCCTCTAGCGAAAAACCAGTATCAACGAACTGGTTTTTCGCAACATTTAGAAGAAGAAAAACGGATTCCTGCGAGACATCCGGCGAGCAGGAATCTTCGTTAGCTGATTTGGCGCAACATTTAGAAGAAGAAAAACGGACTCTGGCGAGGCTCTGACGAGCCAGAGTCTTCGTTAGCGATAAACGTAGATCCCTCGCTCCTGATAGGGAAAGTTAGGGGAGCTCGGGATTCATTCGCGCAGATAACTTACGCTTCCTTATGGTCGCGTAAGTTATGCGCTCATGAACGAGCCAGAGTCTTGACGCAATATTTAAAGAAAAACAGTTCGAGTGGTTGTGGAACATATTAGGCGCATAGCGGCAGGATTCGAAGCCAAATTGCGCCGACCAACGGGACGAATAGCCCTCCGTGGACTGTCCGGGACGGTTCTGAAGCTAATCCCATATCTGTCCCATGTTTGAGCCTGAGAGTTTTGAGAAATCCGGTATCCTTATGTCCGCAAGGATTACCCTGAACGCCGATAGAAGCCGATGTCATCGGATTTCCTTGAAGTATTCCCCCAATGGAACTATGATGGATAAAAATATTTACTTATGGAGGAGGCATGCTTTCATTAAAAATAAATTTGCTGTTATTGCTGCTTGCAGTGGGATATCCGGCTCTTATGTTGATAAGAGACCGGTGCGCAGGTAAAAATAGCGTCGCACTATCAAAAAAATGGCAATTTATTTTTGTTGTGTTTTATGCTGTTATCGTCTGTGGTGCGTTTTTTCTGGTATCCAGCTTCAACAGTTCAAACAAAGAAGAGGCTTTTTTGTTGGAATGTGAGGTCGAAGCGCAATTCCCGCCCTATCTTATGGTTGATGGGCTGGTGAATATTGAAACCAAACTGTGTATTCCTTTTGTGGAAGAACTGATCGAGAAGAATAAAGATATAAGGCAGGTTGGGTTTCAGGTGTATGAGCATCATTTTCGCGTGCTTTTAAAGGGCGACAAAAACATTTCTGCCGATAAATTGCATAAAGGGATACAGGAAGCTATTGCTAGCAGTAAATTTATCGATCCTAAACTATATAGACAGCAACGGGATCGGATAACCCCGCATCCTATGCTGGTCCGGGTCCCTTTTGACTTTGAATTTCCCGATGAATATGACGCGCCATATTACAACCTCATTGTTCATAGTGATAGAATGGCCGCATATGACGTATCACGTGCGAATATAAGAGATGCGCTCGTTATGGCAGTTCCATCCGGCACCGGTATCTTATCTGTTAAGTCGGATGATTTTGACAAGACGTTGGACCAGCCGCAAAAACTCTGGGAGTCATTGTCGAATGTGCGCGTTAAAGATAATATACTGTTGCGAGACGTAGCTGAAATAAAACAAACATCCATGCGAATAAGCCGGCCGATGTATACTGTTGCCGAATTTAAGAAGATGGCAGATGGGTTGAAGGAGAAGCGCGGGAATTTACAGCAATAAGAGGGTTATAAATGATTTCAGGCGCGCAGTACCTCAAGATAAGGAGCATAGCTGTATGCGGTTATTAACGAAAGCTAAACTTTTTTGCATCCTGTTTCTTATGCTTTTATTTTTGTGTTCATGCGGAAAGGTTATTCCGGGTGATCAAGTGATAATAGGGGAATTATATAGTCTTATGGGAGATGGTGGCGCGCCGTCCGTTTTTTTTATACAAACTGAAACCTGCAAATATTATATATTCCCTTCTTCGGACTATCCTAAAGATAAAGGCAGGCAGTATGAGTTAGGAAAAAATTATGTTGCGAGCGGTAGGATTATCTCAGATCCGGAGGAGATCAGCAAATATACAGGTGGTTACAGATTTGAGGCGAATGGCCAATATTTTCTGATGAATAAATTGCAGGAATATTCTACATATGATGTTTCGCGGCTATCCGGCAAGCAGAAACTGATTGCGACAACATTTCGTGTGGCTCGTGAAATGAAAGGGGATTATTCAAGGCACCTATTGGATGAGATGGTGAATTACAAAAAAACACAATTGGGGTATTCAAGGTTACACCTTGCGGTTTATGAAGATGACATCGCAGTCAAACAGCTTTTAGCTGAAGGAAATGACGTTAATGTAAAGAATAATGCCGGGGAAACACCGCTGTCTTTGGCTGTTGAGGATAATAATATCCGGATCGCCAGGATTTTGATCGAAAACGGCGCCAATCTGAATATGACAAAACCATCTTTATTAGAGGCGGCGATTTCCAATAACAGCGTTGAAATGGTCGAGCTTCTGGTGAGAAATAATATTGATGTCAATCTACCGTGCCACGACGGATCCGCATTATATTGCGCCGTTACTAAGCCTAATTATCAAATAACCGAATTGTTATTGAAATACGGAGCTGCTGTAGACATAGGTGAGCAAATGAACACTCCGCTTATCGCTGCGATAGATAAGGAGGATTATGATCTAGTTGAAGTGATGTTCGCGCATTTATTGTTGAAGCATGGGGCTGATGTTAACAAGAAAGGTGGTTTTTGGGGCGATCAAACCCCTCTGCATATTGCAGTCAGAAGAAGAAACCCTGATGTTATACGTCTTCTATTAAAGAATGGTGCTGATAGGAATATTAAAGACAGAAATTCTTTGACCCCGGAAGAGATTGCTATTGAAGAGGGATATTCTGAGGGTGTTGATATATTGAAGGAAGCAGATAACGGCGCTGCGATTCTTCGAGACAACTAAATCCAAAACGACAAAAGATTAAGGATACAGAGATGAAGCTTACACAAGATGAATTTATAAATCAGCTGTTTCTTGCCGCTGATCAGGATCACGAAGAAACCGTTAAGGATCTTTTAGCCTCGAATAAGGATAAGGATGTTGATGAGAAAATGAAACACGGGAGAACGGTGCTTCATGCGGCCTCGGAAAGCGGGCACCTTGAGATCGTCAAGCTGCTTGTAGACGCAGGGGCGGACATGAATATCAGCGCTAACTCTGGAATGACACCGCTTCATCTTGCCGCGAAATATGGCTATCCGGAAGTTGTTAAGTTTTTTATAGGCGCAGGCGCGGCTGTAAATGTCCGCTCGAATTCTGGAACAACGCCGCTTCATCTTGCCGCACAGTCCGGACATCCGGAAGTCGTTAATCTTCTAATATCCGCGGGCGCTGATCTTGGCGAAAAGGATGAAAGAGGCTTTACCGCATTAATATTAGCTTCCATGAATGATAGGCTTGAAATAGTGAAGCCGATACTTGAAAGCGGTGACGAGTGCGCAATTAACGCTTTTGACGCGAATGGCTGGACAGCCTTAATGCATGCAAGAGATAAAAGGTGTGTTGAAATAGCACAGCTATTGGAAAAGCGAGGTGCAATTACTCAGCCTCAGAACCGATCGCAGGAAAAAATTATCCTCAAGAATTCGGAGGAAAGATCCCGGAAGAAGACAGCCCTATCAGCATTAGAGAGAAAGGCCACTCTTATAGCGGCGGGCAGCGGGGTACTCGCAGGAGTCATCGGCTTTTTAGCCGGGGTATATTTTTTCAATGGAGATCTGTTGACGTATATAGCAACCGCAATATTGCTTATCGCCGTAACCAGGTTCAAGATGCTGAAAGAACAATTGGTCTCAGGGTTGACCGGGGCGATAACGGTTTTGATCTTGTTGAATGCGCTTAAATTAACAATAAAATAATTTCTGAGCCATATGGAGGACGCATGCTTCCATTAAAAACAAATTTGTTGTTAGTGTTGCTTGCGGTGGGATATCCGGTTGTTATGGCGATAAAAGATTATTACACACGCAAGAACGGCGGCGCACTATCAAAAAAACGGCAATTTAATCCTGTTGTGCTTTATGCAGTTATCGTATGTGCGACACTCTTCGTCTTGATGAGAAATAAAGATGCGCCAATCAGGATTAAGTACCCAGGACAAATTAAGTTTATTAAGTACTTAAAGAATAGCAATATGCCTGATTTATTTCCATTGAAATTGGTTGAGTATATTGAAAAAACCAAATCAATCGCTTTTACCGAACGTGTTATTGCGTTATCGGTGAGATTAAAAGCCGATCCTAAAAATACGGAGGCATTAGTTGATCTCGGCAATTTATATTACGACAGTGACCTGAGTTCAATAGCGATTAAGGCATATGAGAAATCGTTAAAGTTTAATCCGCACGATGTTAATGTTATTACTGATCTAGGTGTTATGTATAGAAGGACCGGTAATGCAAAGAAAGCGGTGGAATGTTTCGATAAGGCGATAGCTGTAAGACCAGAATTTCAACCAGCGTATTTTAATAAGGGGATAGTTTTATTAGATGATCTAAATGACAAGCCCGGAGCCATAGAGTCATGGGAAAAGATACTTGAAATAAACTCGGTTGCTGTAGTTCCTAATGGGCAACCATTAAAAGAATTTATAGATCAAATCAAGAATGAGGAATAGAAAGGCGACGGCGCCTTTGTTGTTCTTACCGGGTAGCCAATCTGCTTCGCAGGGAACAAGCAAGCTATGTAAAGTGCCGCGAAGTGAGCGTGATAAAACTCATATTGTCATGAGTCGCTCCTAATGTGTTTTTCAGCCTTTGTTAGCTGGTTTAACGCAACATTTAAAGAAAAACAGCGGCTTCAGTCGTGGTGCCACCCCTTGAAATCCTCATTCGATTAAATTATTACTTACCTGTCCTATGTACCCTATGAAAACACTCAAATATGCGATCCCGGAACTTGTCTCTCCTGCCGGCGATTGGCCTTCTTTGCAGAGCGCGATAAGCGCGGGGGCGGACGCGGTTTATTTCGGGCTTAAAGAATTGAACATGCGTTTAGCCGCGGATAATTTTGACGCCCTGGAAATGGGCAAGGTCATGTCATTATTGCGCAAGAATGGAAAAAAAGGGTACCTGGCGATAAACACGATCCTTTATGAAAAAGAGGTCCCCAAGGTCAAAAAGATGCTTTCGCGGGCCAAAGAGAGCGGGGTTGACGCGGTGATCGCCTGGGATATGGGAGTAGTGTCCCTTGCCCGTGAATTCGGCGTCCCGGTACATCTTTCAACTCAGGCAAGTGTCGCTAATTTCGAGTCTTTGCGGTTTTTTTCCCGTTTAGGGATCAAAAGGGTCGTTGTAGCCAGGGAATGTTCTCTTGCCGATATAAAGGATATTATCGCTAAAATAAAAAAACAAAAGCTGGATTGTCAGGTAGAAGCCTTTATCCACGGGGCAATGTGCGTGAGCGTCTCCGGCAGGTGCCTGTTATCGCAGTATACGTTTCGTAAATCAGCTAATAGAGGGGAATGCTTTCAGCCGTGCAGGCAGGAATACTTGATTAAAGAAGCGGCAGGGCCCAATGAGTTTATTGTAGGAAAGGGCTATTTGTTAAGCCCGAAAGACCTGTGTTCGATTGATTTTATCGATAAGATCATTGCCTCCGGGGTTAGCGCTTTGAAGATAGAAGGCCGGATGCGTTCTCCCGAATATACTCAAGTAGTAACTTCGGTTTATCGAAAAGCCATAGACGCGTTCTTTAAAAATGAGCTTTCTTTGCCGCTCAAGAAAGCTTTACGTAAAGAGTTGGAAACAGTTTTTAACAGGGGTTTTGACAGCGGTTTTTATTTCGGTGAGCCTTCAGGTGAGGAAAGCCTTTTGGGAGCGCACGGCTATGAAAAGATCTTCCTGGGGGAGGTGACAAACTTTTATAACCGCATCAGCGTGGCGGAGGTGATTTTAAGGAATGGGAGTGTTTCTGAAGGGGATGAATTACTGGTTTTTGGTAAATCGACCGCGTCATTCTTCCTTCCGGTCCTGGAACTGCAAATAAAACACCGCAAGGTCAAGCTTGCCCATAAAGGGGACTTAGTGGGGATAAAAACAGACCGTCCGGTCAAACCAAAAGATAAAGTGTTCCTTTGGAGAAAACGTAAAAATTAGTTTGATAACCGGGTTTTTAAGCGATTATTTACCCGGCATCAGGCTACAAATTAGTAGATGCATATTTTTTTTATTTTGTGGTATAATTATTCATTACGGTTGTACACCTTGAGCATCGGGTGCATGCACAGTAGTGCGCGCATCCGTTATATATAGATTATTTGCTGGTCAATTAATCAGTTGAAAGGAGAGAGGTATGTATGACAATCTGGTAGGGGTGTCTGAAGTCATTAAAATTGTTTTATTAGCCTTAAATCCTGTTATTTTGATCATCGGGCTTGTTATGTTCTTAGTGAATGAAGAAAAGTATCAAAAATTAGAAAAACTTCTTGATCGGGAGTTGGGGATAAAACAGAAATTGATCCCCGGCATCGAGAAGAATATATATACATTTCATCAGTTCTTGTTAAAGAAGAAAGTATTCGTCGGGATAGTCTTTGTTGTTTATGCTATTCTTTCATATGTGATCTGGACGAATTAGGGATTGGATCGAGTTGAGCGTAAGCTGATTTTCCCGTTGTTTAAATACTGCCGTAAAAATCCTGCTTGACGGCAGGCAGGAAACAAACCAATTCAACTTTCACTCATAAGACCCGGTCTTGACCAGTCGTCAAGCCCGGGTCTTGAAATGTTTCCATAGATTGAAGATCCCTCGCCACTGATAAGTAAAAAAGGGTGGCTCGGGATCCAAAAGATTTATTTCATAAATCTTTTGGAGAGGTACCGAAGTGGTCATAACGGGCCGCTCTCGAAAAGCGGTTGGGCCGTAAGGCTCACGCGAGTTCGAATCTCGCCCTCTCCGTTTTTCTTCCTATAGCGAAAAACCAGTATCAACGAACTGGTTTTTCGCAACATTTAGAAGAAGAAAAACGGATTCCTGCGAGACATCTGACGAGCAGGAATCTCTGTTAACTGATTTGGCGCAACATACAGAAGAAGAAAAACGGACTCTGGCGAGGCTCTGACGAGCAGGAATCTTCGTTACATCTGCATAGATCCCTCGCTCCTGACAGGGAAAGATAGGGGAGCTCGGGATTCATTCGCGCAAATAACTTACGTTTCCTTATGGTCGCGTAAGTTATGCGCTCATGAACGAGCAGGAATCTTATACAGTAATATGAAAAAGGGACTTTCTTAAAGAGAAAGTCCCTTTTTGTTAAGTAACCCGGTCTCTTGTCATGCCCGAATGCTTTAATCGGGCATCTAAGAAGCGTCACCCCGCGCTAATCTGTACTGCGCGGGTGTGCGGCTTGCTGCCGCAGATTCCCGCTTATAGCTATCTTAGAGACCGGGAATGACGCTCTTGTTGTCATGCCCGCCCCGTTAGAAACTGCGTTTCTAACGGGGCAAGCATGTTCACTCGGCTCTAAGCGGGCATCTAGAGATTGGAATACCCGGCGTTATTCGTACCCCGCAGCCCGGGTTTAAACCCGGGCTGCGGTTATGGATATTAGATAAAATATCGTTACGGGGACGTTTAAACGTCCCCGTTTTCTTTATGAGGAGGGGAGCTGCGAGATTAGCTTTGCAGACGGTGTTAAATATGATAAGATAAAGCCATGCAAGATGCGAAGACAGGCATTATCTATCGGCAATGGACTGTTGCATCCCCTCAAGCCGTATTATTGCTTATTCACGGCCTGGGCGGCCATAGCGGCCGTTGGGGCTACTTAGCGCATTTCTTCCGGCAACACAGCATTTCTTCTTATTCGCTTGAACTACAAGGATTCGGCCTGACTCAAGGTTTAAAAGGCCACATCGATTCGTTCAAAACTTACTTTTCCGATATCTCCAGCCTTTTGGCTATTATTAAACGTGAAAACCCGGGCGTAAAAGTTTTTCTCGTCGGAGAAAGCCTGGGAGGCTTGATCGCTTTCAATATGGCGATACTTCATCCCGCGATGTTCGAGGGGATAGTTTGTATTTCTCCGGCATTTGCCAGCAGGCTTAAGTTCACCTTCATGGTCTACGGGGAGGTCTTCTACGATTTCTTCCTTAACCCGCGTAAACAGTTTAAAATGCCTTTTGACGCGCGAATGTGTACCGGCGATGCCGCGTATCAGAAAATGATGGACCTTGACCCGCGGGAGCACCGCTTTGCTACCGCCAAACTCCTGGTTAATAGCCTGCTTTGGCAGATACGGGTAGAATTATTCTTGGGTAGGTTTAAAGACCCCGCGCTTTTCCTTGTCGCGGGTAAGGATATGTTAGTTGATCCGGCAACGAGTAAAATGATCTTTAAAAGAATAAGGGCTAAAGATAAACAATTGATCGAATACCCGGATATGTACCATGCGCTTCCCATAGAATCAGGCAGGGATAAGGTTTTTGAAGATATGCGCGTTTGGCTTGAGAAAGAAATAGAACGTAAAAAGGCAGGATGAAATATATACTCGCTATCGACCAGGGGACGACCGGCAGCCGCGCGGTGGTCTATGATAAAACCGGCAGAATAATTGTCAGCGCTTACCGGGAGTTTAAACAATATTTCCCCTCACCCGGATGGGTCGAGCATGACCCTGAAGAAATATGGGAGAGCGTTTATGGATCAATCCAAAAAGTCTTAAAAGCCGTCCCGCAAGGCTCGATCGCTGCGATCGGTATCACCAATCAGCGTGAAACTACCATTATCTGGGATAAGAACACAGGGGAGCCCGTTTACCGCGCTATCGTCTGGCAGTGCCGCAGGACCGCGGCGCGCTGCGATGAGCTTAAAGCGAAAAAAGGCGAAGCTGAATTCTTTAAAAGAAAGACAGGGCTGCCTATCGACGCGTATTTCAGCGCGACAAAAATAGAATGGATCTTAAAGAATGTCCCCGGCGCCCGGGAAAAAGCGGGGAAGAATGAGCTCATCTTCGGCACCAGCGACACCTGGATCTTATGGAAGCTCTCCGGCGGCCGGGCGCACGCAACCGATTACACCAACGCTTCCCGGACCATGCTTTTTAATATTGAAGCATTGGACTGGGATGAGGCGATCTTAAAGAGATTCGCTATTCCTAAACAAATGCTGCCCCAGGTGAAGAGATCTTCCGGCTTGTTCGGCTGGACAATTAAAATGGGCAGGTTGCCCGGCGGGGTCCCGATATCAGGTATTGCCGGCGACCAGCAGGCGGCGCTCTTCGGTGAGGCTTGTTTTGAACCCGGCACAATAAAGAATACCTATGGCACCGGCTGCTTCATGCTTTTAAATGCCGGACGAAAGCGTCCTGTTTCGAAGAATGGCTTGATCACGACGCTGGGCTGCGGCGCGGCGGCGGAGCCGGTTTATGTGTTGGAAGGGGCGGTTTTTATCGCGGGTTCGGCGCTACAGTGGCTCAGAGACGGGCTAAAGATACTGAAAACCGCGGCGGGATCGGAGAAGTTGGCGGTATCGTTAAAAGATAACGAAGGGGTTTATTTTGTGCCGGCGCTGGTGGGGTTGGGAGCTCCGTATTGGGACCAGAACGCGCGGGGAGCCATTTTTGGCCTTACCCGCGGGGCGACTAAAGCGCATTTCGCGCGGGCAGCCTTAGAAGCTATGTGTTATCAGACCAAAGACGTGCTGGATGCAATGCGCAAAGATTCCGGGCTGAAGATCAAAGATATGAAGGTTGACGGAGGAGCGGTCAGGAATGATTTCCTCCTGCAGTTCCAGGCGGATATACTGGGTATTCAAGTGGTCAGGCCTAAGGTGATAGAGACGACTTCTCTGGGGGCGGCATACCTGGCGGGCCTGGCAATAAAATATTGGAAGAATACCGGCGAAATAAAAAAGTGCTGGCAGAAAGACAGGGTTTTTAAACGCACGATGTCTGCGCAAAAAGCGCTTGGTTTGTACCAGGGATGGTTAAACGCGGTTAAGCGTACGCTCTCAAGCTATCCCGGGAAATAAGGCAAGGACATATGGAAATATTTGATGTAGCGGTCATCGGCGGCGGAGTGGTGGGCACTTCGATCGCCCGGGAGCTCTCCCGGTATAAGCTCACCATAGCGCTGCTCGAAAAAGAAGAAGAGCCGGCGTTCGGCGTTTCTAAATCTAATTCCGGTATCATTCATCCGGGAATACAGCATCCGCCCGGTTCTTTAAAGGGTACTTTATGCGTGCGGGGGAACCGTTTGATCAGGGGGATCGCCCGGGAATTAGGCGTTGATTTTAAAGAAGTAGGGGAGTTGGTGGTGGCGTTCACCAAAGAGGAGCTCAAGCGGCTCCACGCGCTTAAAAAAGAGGGCCGCCTGCTGGGTGTGCCGCGCTTAGAGATCGTCGGGCAATCTTGGCTCAGGAAGAATGAGCCGAACTTGAATAAAAAAGCGCTCGCCGCCTTATACGCGCCTACGGCGGGTATCATCAGTCCCTATCGCCTGGTTTATGACCTGGCTGAGAACGCCGTGAAGAACGGCGTGCGGATCTTCTTGAAAACGAAAGTAGATAATATCTTTTGGTTCAAGCATCCTCAAACGCAGTTTAAACCTTATTTTGAGATCTTGAGCGGCAGGAAAACTTACCAGGCGCGTTACGTAGTTAATGCCGCCGGCCTTTACGCGGACGATATCTCTCGAATGGTCGGCTGCTGCGATTTCACGGTCTGCGCGCGTAAGGGGGAAGAATTTATTTTAGATAAGAAAAAACAGTATTTAACTAACCGCTTGCTCTTTCCTTTGCCTACGAAGACAAGTAAAGGTATTTTGATCATTAAGACCGCCGACGGCAATCCTATGATCGGCCCGACCGCGGAAATGGTGGAGGATAAAGAGGACCTTTCGACGACCGAGGCAGGCCGCAAAAAAGTCTTTGAGTCCGCGCGCAAGCTGGTACCTTCGCTTGACGAAAACGATATTATCGCTTATTTTTCCGGTTTACGCCCGGTTGTCAGCGACGATTTCATCATCAGGCATGAGGATGAAATGCCCGGGTTTATCACTATCGCCGGCATTCAATCGCCCGGATTGACCGCCTCTCCCGCGATCGCCCTTATGGTAAGCGGTATTTTAAAAAAGCATGGGCTGGCATTAAGGAAAAAGGCGGTTTTTCATAAGTCACGCGAAAAAACCACGCATCTTTTCGCGATACCGTTTTCCGAAACTAAAAAACTGATCCATCAGGATGAAAGCTACGGGGATATAGTCTGCCGTTGTGAAATGGTCTCAGCCAAGGAAATAAAAGACGCGGTTAGCCGGGGCGCGAAAACCCTCGATGGGGTTAAATTCCGCACGCGCGCGCAGGCAGGCAGGTGCCACGGCAGCTTTTGCACTACCAGGATCATGAAGATCATTTCCGAGGAATTAAAAATACCTTTGACTGCCGTGACCAAACGGGGAGCCGGTTCAGAGATCGTGATAAAGGATAAGGCGCATGATTAAACGCGATTTAGTGATAGTCGGAGGCGGCCCCGCGGGCATGGCTGCGGCGCTTGCAGCGCGTGAAGCGGGGGTCAAGGATATCCTGCTTTTAGAACGTGACCAATTCCTCGGAGGAATATTGAATCAATGTATCCATCCCGGTTTTGGCGCCGATTATTTTAAAGAGATCCTTACCGGCCCTGAATATGCCGAAAGGTTTATTAAAGAGATCAAGGCCTTTAAGTCCATCGAAATTAGTTTGAGGTCGTTTGTGGTGAATTTGACGAACGATTTAGTAGTGACGTATTTAAAGCCGGGAGAATTAGAAGAGGTCAGCGCTAAATCCATAATCATGGCAACAGGTTGCAGGGAACGCACGCGGGAGATGGTGCATATTCCCGGGACAAGGCCCGCGGGAATATTCTCCGCGGGACTCGCGCAGAAGCTGATCAATATTGAAGGGCTCCTGCCCGGTAATGAAGTGGTGGTGGTCGGTTCAGGCGATATAGGATTGATCATGGCGCGCAGGTTTATCCTGGAAGGCGCGCATGTTTTAGCGGTTGTCGAGATCCAGAAGCAGAGCAGGGGCCTGGTGCGTAACGTGGTGCAATGTATCGAAGATTTTGATATCCCGATGTATTTGAGCCATAAGATAGTAAAGATCTACGGCAAGGACAGGGTTTCCAAGGTGCGTGTGGCAAAAGTCGACCCGTCCGGCAATGATATCGCGGGGACTGAATTTGATATCCCCTGCGATACGCTTTTAATTTCCGTGGGCTTGATCCCGGAAAACGAGTTGATCGAGATGGCGGGGGTTGCTATCGATAAGAAAACGAATTCTCCAGTTTCTCATGAGGTCAATAAGACCTCTATCCCGGGATTGTTTGTTTGCGGCAACGCTTATAAAGTTTATGACCTGGTGGATTCAGTGACCAGCGACAGTGAATCCGCGGGCCGCCTCGCCGCGCACTATATCAGGAGCATGAAATGAAGAAGAACCTTACCTGTATTGAATGCCCGAAGGGATGCAGTTTACTGGTTGAGATCGAGGGTGAGAAGGTCAAGAGGGTCAACGGCAATAAATGCCCTAAGGGAGAGAAATACGCTTGTTTAGAGATCGAGCATCCTATGCGCGTCCTGACTTCGACTGTTACGGCGAGCGGCTTGTCTATCAAGATGGTGCCTATAAAGACCGATCGTCCTATCCCCAAGAGCAAAATAAAAGAGGCGGCTGGTGAGCTCAAGAAGATCAAAGTGGCCAAGCCGCTTAAAACAGGAGAGGTCATCTGCAAGAATTTCCTGGGTTTGGGAGCAAATATCGTTGCCTGTAGGGAAGTATCTGTTTAGAAAACAAATAGAATAAGGTAAGTTTAAAGGCTAAAGTTTAAATAACAAAGGAAGGTTAAAGGTTTAAGATTAAATTTTAAAATTGAACCTTTGATCTTTGAGTTTCCTTGGTTATTTAACCTTTAGACTTTTTCATTAACATGAGCTAATCCCATACTTATTTTAATACCCATACCCCCCGAATTTTGGTATAATAACCTTTCACTACATTAAATCCCGCAAATAGTTTAAATAAACAAGGAGGAGTCATGTTCCGGGAAAAGATTAAGGTATTGGATTGCACTATCCGCGACGGCGGATTGATCAATAACCATGATTTCGACGACCGTTTTGTCCGCGAGGTCTTTAAAGGGGTATCGGAGGCCGGCGTGGATTACATGGAGATCGGCTATAAGAACTCCAAAAAGCTTTTTTCAGCGGAACAATACGGAAAATGGAAGTTTTGCGATGACGAAGTGATCAAAAAGGTCACTGACGGCATCAAATCCAAGACCAAGATCTCGGTCATGGTCGATGTTGACCGCGTTGATGTCGATGATATCAAGAAAAAGAAAGACAGCCCCGTTGACATGATCCGCGTCGCCGCCTATGTCAAAGATATCGATAAGGCGATATTTTTAGTGAACAACTTCGCGGATAAGGGCTATGAAACCTGCGTTAATATCATGGCTATCTCCCGCGCGCTGGATAACGAATTGAATGAGGCGCTGCATCAGTTGGAAGAGGAATGTAAAGCCGGCACTATTTATATCGTCGACAGCTTTGGCGCGTTATACCAGGAGACAACGGAATTCCTGGTCAAGAAATTCAAAAGTATCCTTAAAACAAAAGAGGTCGGTTTCCACGCTCATAATAACCAGCAGCTGGCTTTCAGTAATTCTATTGAAGCGATCATCCATGACGCCAATTATATCGATGCTACGGTTTACGGGCTCGGAAGGGCAGCCGGTAACTGTCCGTTGGAGCTGATGATCGGTTTTCTGAAGAACCCTAAGTATGATATCCGGCCTATCCTGGATTTAATATCTAAAGAATTCGTTCCCCTGCGGGAAAAGCTGGAATGGGGCTATATTATCCCCTATGCTATCGTCGGTATGCTTGATGAGCATCCCCGCGCGGCAATGGCGCTGAGGGACAGCGATAAAAAAGAAAATTACCGCGAGTTTTACGAGAGCCTGGTAGCTCATGACCAGGATTAACGATGGATGTCGCGCGTTTTAAAAATAAGCCCATTATGGGCATTATGCGGGGCGTTAGGCTCGATGAGATAAGCCCTTTGGTGGAAACGGTTATTGATTCAGGTTTAGAGACCATTGAGATAACCATGAATACCAAAGATGCCGCGGCAGTGATCCATCAGGCAGTTAAGTCCGCTGGCAATCGTTTGATGGTTGGGGCAGGGACGGTCTTAAGCATGGACAGTTTGAAGTCTGCACTAGAGGTGGGCGCCACGTTTATCGTCATGCCTTCACTGGTGGCGGATGTCACTGCTTACTGTAAGAAGCAAAAGATCCCGGCGTTCCCTGGCGCGCTTACTCCTCAGGAGATCTTTAATGCCTGGCAGGCGGGAGCAACTATGGTAAAGGTCTTCCCCGCGAAGTTCTTCGGGCCGGATTATTTTAAGGAGATCAAGGGCCCTTTTGAAGATATCGAACTGCTGGCGTGCTCCGGGGTCAGGCCGGATAATATGAAAGCGTATTTCTCAAGCGGTGCCAGCGCGGTAAGCTTTGGCGCCAGCGTCTTTAAAAGAGAGTGGTTAGATAAAAAAGATTTCGATAGTATCGGTAAAAGTATAAAACAGTACCTTGCGGAACTCACCTCATGGTCACACAACTCACCATACAAAACTTCGGGCTGATCGATAATTTATCTTTGGAATTCTGCGATAAATTAAATATCCTTACCGGTGAGACCGGCGCGGGCAAGTCGATCATTATTGACGCCCTGCGCTACGCCTTGGGCGATCAGCTGAACGCTTCACAGATACGTAACCCCGCGCTTTCCTGCGCGGTGGAAGTTGTTTTCGAGCTGGTGGATAAAGAGCTGCGGGAAAACGAGCTTTTTTCTGAGTATTTGCCTGATGGTGAGAAGAGCCTGATCATTAACCGCACGCACGCCCCTGACGGGAAGAAAAAGATAAAGGTCAATGGCTTCGCGGTCACCCTGGCGCAATTAAAAGAGTTAGGCAACCACCTGGTTGATTTCCACGGTCCCAACGACCATCAGATGCTTTTGTCGGCTGATTCGCACCTGGCGATACTTGACCGCCTCACTGATCTCGGGAAGTTAAGAGAAGAATATACCGTTGGGTTTAAGAAATATTCCGACCTGCGTTCGAAGTTAAAAGCCCTGCATGAAGCAGCAAGTTCCCGCGAGCGCGATTGCGATCTTTTGGAGCATCAGGTAAAGGAATTAGAGCAGCTCCCGCTTGAGCAAGCAAAGTATGACCAACTGCTTCAGGAGCAGACCAGGCTTAATAATGTTACTAAGCTTTATGAATGTGCCAGCCTTTTGCTTAACGCGCTGGAAAATGACGATTCGGGTGTCGCGCAGGGCTTGAGCCAGGCGTTCACTCCCTTAAAAACGTTAAACAAGATCGATAGTTCGACGGAGAAGTTCGGGGAGAAGCTGAATCTCATCCAGGAAAACGCGCAGGAGCTTATCGCGGAACTAAGCAGTTATCTGGAAAGTTTATCTTTTGAGCCGCAGGAAGCAGAGCAGATAAATAAGAATTGCGATATATATCAGGATATTATGCGTAAATACGGACCGGGGCTGGATGACGCGGCGCGGTTTTATCAGGAAGCAAAACAAAAATATGAACTCCTGGTTAATTTAGAGCAAAATGACGCGGCGTTACAGCAGGAAATTAAAGAATTGGAAAAGGATCTAAAGCAGGTCGCGCAGAAAATAACCAAACAGCGTAAAAAAGCATCCAGGCTTCTCGAGGAGACGATAGAAAAAGAATTAACGGAATTAGGTATTGTGCATGTGCAATTCGAGTGCAGGATCTCGAAAGTCGAATTGAACAACCAGGGAGAGGATGGGGTGAGTTTTTATATCAGCCCGAACGCGGGGGAGGAGTTAAAGCCGCTGGCTGAGATCGTATCTTCCGGTGAGGCAGCGCGGCTTATGCTTGCCTTAAAGAAAGCGTTGACTAAGGTGGATCCCATCCCGGTACTTATCTTTGATGAGATCGACGCGCAGATCGGCGGAAGGTTAGGCGCGATCACGGGTAAGAAGCTGCAGGAGATCTCACGCGACCGGCAGGTTATTTTGATCACGCACCTGCCGCAGATCGCCTCTTTCGCGGAAAATCACTTCCGGGTCTATAAGAAGGTAAAAGATAATCATACGACGACCATAGTCGAGCTTTTGAGCAAGGAAGAGCGCGTCAAGGAAATGGCAAAGATGATGAGCGGGGAGAAGGAGAGCAGTATTTCCCTGGCTCACGCGCAGGATATGCTTGCCAAAGCAAGGAAGTAATATTAATGGATGAGCAGGCGTATGCGCGTAAGATAGAAGAGCAGTTCAGAGAGCATGAGAGTTTGTGTAAGTGTTGCGGTATGTGTTGCGGTTTGGCGGATGGCGATCTTTGTTCGCAATTGGAGGAGGCAGGCCCTGGGAAGTATAAGTGTAAGATTTACGCTCATCGGTTAGGGTTGCAGAGGACTGTCTCGGGGAAAGTGTTCCACTGCGTGCCGATCCGTGAAAACCTTAAATTCGAGTCCACCTATCCCGGCTGCGCGTATTATAAGCGTAAGTAAGATGGTTAAGGTTTAAGGTTAAATTTTAAAATTGCACCTTTGATCTTTGAATTTCCTTTGTTATTTAGCCTTTAAACTTTGATTTTGCCTGATTTCTAACTTTGGGCTAACCGAAAGCTTGCTTTTTTCCTGAAATTCTGGTATTCTTTATCTACTTCCTTGTCGTCCCCGTTTACTCGTCTATGCCTTTTGACTGGCGAAAGTGGGAAGTTGCTCTTTGTGTCATTCTCGTATGTACCCTATTGGTCATTCCCGCGAAAGCGGGAATCCGCCGCAGAAAGCGGCGCACCCGCGCAATACCTATTAAGCGCGGGGTGTAAATAATTGTATTATTTGATGTATCTTTTAAGATAGATTAGTGAGGTTTTTGCCCCTTGCTTAAGCACTTGAATATTTCTAAAAATTTCTAGACGGGTAGCGGGTGAATTTTTAGAAATATTCTGCGTAAGCTTCGGGACAAAGATTTATTTCATAAATCTTTGGAGAGGTGGCAGAGTGGTCGAATGCGCGCGCTTGGAGAGCGCGTGACTGCAAGGTCCCAGGGTTCGAATCCCTGCCTCTCCGCTGTTTTTCCTATAGCGTCAAACCAGCCTCAACGAGCTGGTTTGACGCAACATTTAAAGAAAAACAGCGGATTCCTGCGAGGCATCTGACGAGCAGGAGCCTTTGTTGCATCTGACTCGGTTCCTTCGAAGCTCCACCGGAGTTTTTTGTGGTAGGGGAGCGAAGAAGAACGAGCAGGAATCTTTGTTAGCGATGAACGTAGATCCCTCGCTCCTGACAGGGAAAGTTAGGGGAGCTCGGGATTCATTCGCGCAAATAACTTACGCTTCCTGTGGTCGCGTAAGTTATGCGCTCATGAACGAGCAGGAATCTTCGTTAGCTAGTTTTTCGCAACATATAGAAGAAGTCGAAATTAGAGCCAATATTTAGTATTTAAAAAGTGACTGCTCACGTATTTTGTGCCAGTCACTTTTTTGTTCTTTTCTCCTGTCATTTCCGCCGATACTGCCTTAGCGTTTATGCGGGAATCCGACACTTGTGTCATTGCGGGCATAATGGTTAAAAAGTGTTGCTGCCCATATTTACAACATGTTGATTTTACTATAAGATAGAACAAATATTACTATCATATATTAAACCGGTTCAATAATTGAAATAGTGTAATGAGTATTTAATATAAAGTTTCCGTCGACATTTGTCGAATTCAAAAGATAATAGAGCTCAAATAACAACACAAAATAACCATTATGCCCATTGCGAGCCCTGAAAGGGCGAAGCAATCTTTTTTATACGATTAGGGATACTGCCAATCGATCACAGATATACCAATGCCGCGAGCCCGCCAAAGCTTTTGTGGCGGGCGAAACCCAAGGTGACTGTCACGTACTTTGTGACTGTCACCTTGGGAAGTCCATATCTGACGTAACCAAGTGATTTTGAAGGTTAGAACTCGCATAAAACCCCTCTATCTTTAATACTTTATCGTCATTTTTATGTTGCTTTATTTTCAACGTAAGGATATAATATTAGTGTCAATTAAGTGGGGGGACCATGCAAAGGCTGTTCCATTCTTTATAGGAAATTCTATCACTTACCCGGGCCAAGAGCTCGGGTTTTTGTATTTTCTGGTGGCTTTTGTATGAGAAAGATAGAAACGTTTCCTATTATTACTATTTACCAAATTACAGGTTTGCAGACGGCATACCAATTCTTTGATATGTTCAGTATGATGGATTTCCAGAACGAGGAGGTGTAAATGAGCAATCCTACAAGGATTGAATCTAAGTACTGTAATCTTAGGCAGAGGGATATTAATGTGGTAGTGGAAAGTATAAAGGAAATGGGTAACCCTAAGACGCTTGGTTGGAGAGTTAAAAAATGTCTCAATAAAGAGAACGATTGCATCCAGACAAGGTGTAGCTTCTGCGAAATAGGAGGAAAGAATCCTTTTTAGTTCTTTCTAGCTTAGGGGTTTTATTTAGATCGGGGGCAATAAAGAATGATGAATGTTTTTATTAGCCACAGCACAAAAGATATGCAGATTGTTGATGAATTTGCCAATATATTAAGGCTGAAAGGAATAGAGGTATACTTGGCTGTTCTTGATGCGCAACCCGGTACTGATTTGTGGGGTAAGATACAGGCAAATATAAGAAATAGTAGTTGTGTGTTAGCTATAATGACAATTGACGGATCGCGCTCCGACATAGTTAATCAAGAGATTGCTACTGCGAATGCTTTCAAAATTCCTGTTGTACCGATTGTTGAGAAAGGGGTTACCTTAAAAGGAGTATTGGTAGGAAAAGAATATATAGAGTTTGATAAGAATAACCCCAAGCAGGCATATATAAATGCGGATAACTATTTAGATATACTGAAGGTGCAGGTCGAAAATAAAAAATTTATAGGAAAATTAGTTTTGGCTGGCTTAGCTATATGGCTAATAAGTTACTATGGCGAATAAAAGATAGTTAAATAAAAGATATGGAGAATTCAAGCGTGTCTGATAAGACCAAAGCTTTTAGGATGGACTTTGTTCAAGAAGTTATTTCTGTGGATGATGATAAAAAGATATTTACAGTGAGATTACTCCCAGACCCCAGAAGGTATGAATGGAAAGACATAAATGGGAAGCGGTATTTATATGATAAATTTGATAAAATTATTTTTCCTGAAAACGTATTTGCTGATTTTGCAAAGCAATTAGCTGGAAAGCCAATGTATCTGCAACGGCAAGAAATCGGTGATGCAGAGAAATATATTCAAGAGAGAATACCGTTGATTCGTGAAAGATTAAAATCGGAAGAAGAACCTTATGTTTTTAAGGATAAGTCAGAAGAGTTCTTGGAGTCATTAGCCACTGATAGCTTGGGATTCGTTATTATGTGTGTAGATTTAGCTGGTTCAACAAAGCTATCAAAAAGCCTGGATCTCCAGAAATATGCGAAATTAATATCTGTCATTTTATATGAAATGAGCGAAATTGTTCCTAAGTTCCATGGGCATGTTTTAAAATATACCGGAGATGGGCTGATAGCATATTTCCCTGAGCCAAGCTTTATAATAAAAAATGATTTGGCTCTAGACTGCTCTTTAACAGTAAGAAGGCTGATATATAGTGGAGTAAATCAAATGCTTGAGGAAAATGGTTACCCTACCATCAATATTAGAATAGGCTTAGATTCTGGAGATGCCTGTATAATAGCTATCGGTAGCCCTAACACAAAAAGGCACAAGGACATAATTGGTTCAGTTGTTAGTTTAGCCGCGAAAATTCAGAGCTTAGGTAATCCAGGAGATATCCTTCTGGGAGATATAACCGAGAGGAATTTACATACAACGTGGCGCGAAGGCTGCAACGAGATAAAACTAAGAGATGATTGGCAGTATAAAGGTGAAGACGATAAACCTTATAAAGTTCATAAGGTGAGGTTTCGATAAATAATTAGCGTTAGAATTCAATAACTCACTGTAAATAAATAAATTACGAATAAAATCGGCAAGACGCGGAATTAATTCACAAGTCCAATAATTCTAGATAGTCATCGAGTTCTGACACTGTTTTTTTTGCGGGGGTAGAAAAGGTTCAAAAATGACGAATGGAATTATTTGGCTGGTTTGGGAAGGCTATAGCCCCGCTGCAAATATTTTCTTTAGGTTGTCTTATTATGAAAAAATTCACTGATAAAGAGATTATTGAATTATACGAACTTTTGAAGATTCCAAATCCTTTTGAAGGATTGAGGAATGATTTAACCATGGAAAGATCAGGGAGTACTTGGAATATTATGATAACTACAGATACTGTAGGGCTGGAGATAAACAATGGGTAATTGGAAAGAATTAGGAGAAGAAATACACCAACTTGGTAGTACGCAAGATATTGTTCGGCGCAGCTATTTAAAAAAATTATATGATTTAACAGGACGTAATGTAATTGCTTATTATTCAGGATGGCTGCAAAAAAAGGCTGATCCCCAACTGGTTTCTATAAATGACAATGATAAAAATGGATTTATGTCAGCCTTAAAAGGTATGGATTGGTCGAAAGGATTAGATTTGATTTTGCATACTCCGGGAGGTGAAACTGCTGCTACAGAATCTCTTGTTGATTACTTGAGGAGTTTATTTGGGACTAATATAAGAGCGATCGTTCCGCAGCTTTCAATGTCTGGTGGTACAATGATAGCATGTGCTTGTAAAGAAGTACTAATGGGGAAACATTCCAGCTTGGGTCCAATAGATCCTCAATTTAATGGAATACCATGTCACGGTGTGATTGAAGAATTCTCGAAAGCTTATGAGGAGATTAAACTGGATTCTGCAAAAATACCAGTTTGGCAACCAATAATTGCTAAATATCCTCCAGCATTTATTGGCGAATGTCAAAAGGCAATTACTTGGTCAGAGTATCTTGTTAAGAAATGGTTGGGCACAGGAATGTTTGCGAATTTACCCGAACCTCAAAAAACTGATTCTATTAACAAAATTGTCAGTGTAATAGGAAGCCATGATGAAACATTATCTCATTCAAGACATCTGCCCCCTGAGAGGTGTAAAGAGATCGGTTTGATCATATCAATGTTAGAAGACAACCAAGACATTCAAAATGCTGCATTGAGTGTACATCATACTTTTATTCATACTTTATCCAGTACCACTGCTTGTAAAATTATCGAAAACCATATGGGAGCTGCCTTTATACAATCGCAAAAGGTTATTCAGCTTCCTGGCATACATTAATAGGTTTAAGGAGTCATGGAAATCCTAAGGACGCTGTACGTAACCGATAATGCTTCTTTAAGTTGCAAAACAATTCTTTTGCTTGAACCTATCTAATTGTTTTGTAAGTGTAAGGATTATAGTAGGTTGGATACAGCGGTCCTTAGACTCAAGCAACTAACGCAACACTTTAATCTGCTATAATAGCGGATGAAAGGAGTTGCGAATGATAAAATATCACCGAATCTCGCTCTTTGAGCGCGAAGAGATCAGCCGTCAAATTGCATTAGGATCCAGTTTGCGAACAATAGCCGGTATTCTCAACAGGTCGCCCAGTAGTATATCCAGAGAAATACGTCAGTCAGGGGTAGTAGAATTAAAATATTACCGTGCTATTTTCGTTCAGCAGCAGTCGATCAAAACGCGTCACAAGATACGCAAGAATCGTAAACTTGCCACTAACGCGCTGTTAAGAAAACTCGTTCTTTCTTATTTAACAAAAAACTGGTCACCTGAACAGATTGCCAAGAGACTCATTGTATTGTATCCTAATGATATGTCTATGCGCGTCTCTCACGAAACAATTTACTCCCATATCTATGTTTTACCTCGCGGCACCTTCAAGCGCAGGCTTATATCTTATCTTAGAAGAAACCATAAATACCGCCGCAAAAAAGATGGCAGACGAGGGAAACCAGGCAGCATACAGGATTACTTTAGCATCGAAGAACGCCCGCAAGAAGTAGCCGACCGCACTATCCCTGGACACTGGGAAGGCGATTTAATAATCGGGCGACGTAATGCCTCAGCCATTGGAACCCTCGTTGAGCGTACGACACGCATGGCCTTCTTAGTAAAACTACGGAACCAGGACGCCTCAACTATCAGAAGATCTTTTGGCGAAGAATTCCGCAGTTTACCCCCAGGATTGAAAAGAACGCTTACCTACGACCAGGGTGGTGAGATGTGTCAGCATAAGCTATTTACAAAAGAAACAAAAATAACCGTTTATTTTGCTCACCCGCATTCCCCCTGGGAGCGGGGAACTAATGAAAACACAAATTCCTTATTAAGGCAGTATTTCCCTAAAGGAACAGATTTTTCAAAGATCTCAAGGACCAGATTAAAAGAAGTTCAAGATGAATTAAACGACCGGCCAAGAAAAACTCTTGGCTGGCATACGCCTCACGAAAGATTCAGCGAGTTGTTGCGTTAGTAATTTGAATCTACAGTCTATGAAATTCTATAAGGAGAATTACTATCAGTCGCTTCATTTAGCGGATATGCGTGAATTGAGTAAACTGTCTGAATTGATAAGATTGCAATTGAATAATTAATGTCAGAACTCAATAACTTACAGTAAATAAATAAGTTACGAATAAAATCAGCAAGTCACGGAATTAATTCACAAGTCCAATAGTTTTAGATAGTTGTCGAGTTCTGACACTGTTTTTTTATTCAGATCAGAATCATTGTAATCAATAAAGAGGTGAAAACATGGTAAATGAAGAATTAAAATTGGCACTTAAAAAAGACTGGGATTACTTTCCTCATTATGAAAAACCACAGGGACATTTTGTTGGAAGAAAAGAGGAAAGAAATAAAATTGAAAATTGGTTCTTAAGAAGAGAAAAGGGTTGTCTTTTGGTCAGTGGTGAGCGAGGTGTTGGTAAGACAGCTCTGGTTTATGAAGCTTTATATAAAGCTACGGCAAAGAATAAAAAGATTATTCCTGTTTTGATTAATGCATCTCAGCTGCTTATTGAAGAAAGTTTAGCAGAAGGTAAAGACGTTCTAGAAATAAGTCCAGAGAGACTAGAAGAAAAGATAATTATTAATTTAATAAGAAGATTATATACTGCCGCGAGAAGCAAGCTAGATGATGATTCACAGAGAAAATTAGGTAAGCTGTATCAAAAAGCAATTTCTGAAAAATCGGAAATTAAAGAAGAAATTAAATTGAAAAAGGAAACAGAACAGGAAGAAAATGATCAGCAAGAAATAGAAGGAAAATATAGCGTTGATTCTGAACAAATAAGAAATTTCCTTAGCTCTTTAGGGATAATTGTTGGTATGAGCTTTTTCTATTTGTCGACTAAAGAGAATCTAGTTTTAAATATTTTATTAGGTTCTTTGTCCTTTCTTTTACCAAAGACGCTATCATACAAAATATTAAAGAGTATAACAAAAAGTAAAAAAGCAAGCGAGAGCAGTTCTGTTGAAGAATTATATATAACTGACAAAAGTATTAGTAACCTAGAATATGATCTTTATGCCCTCTTGGATGAGATTTCATTATCGAAAGAATCTTCCAAAATAATTTTTGTTATAGATGAAATGGATAAGATTAAAGAAACCGAGAGAGTCAAGATAACAGATATTATAAAAACCTTCAAGAATTTATTTACGCTATCTTCTGGGCTCTTTGTTTTTATAGCTGGGAAGGATATTTATGATGTTGTTGAAAAATCAAAAGAAGAGAGAGAAATAGCTTACACATTCTTTAATGACAAAATATTTATTAGTCGTCCTAATTTTGACGATTTAGAAGCATATGTTGATGAAATAATTGACGAATCGAAGGATAAATTTATCGATAAGCAAATATATCAAGATTTCAGGAATCTTCTTTGTTACCAAGCGAAATCAGATTTCTTTGAACTGCATTTTAGGATTAGAGATTACATAAGTGATTATGATAAGGAAGATAGGCCGGTTTTACAGATTGAGTCCTTTGAAGAAACAGAGCTTTTTCATGCAAATATTCAGAAAGCACTTGGGCAAATATTTGATTTAAATAAATATTGGGCTCCTTCTTGCTGGTACCAAAATAATCTATTATTAACCGGGCTCTATAAATTTATTGATATTCCCTTTTTTCAAGAATTACATTTAAGTAAAGATCCGCCTACTCGTGAAGATAATCTACAATTAAGAATATATTTAGCTCAGAAAAATTTAATAGAATATTTATTAAGATTAGGCGTAATTTTATTAAAAGGCGAGATTGTAAAAACAATTGAGGGCAAGAATATTGCGTTTTACGCATATGCCTGGACACAATCAAAAATGGTCGTTCCAGCTACTCCGCAAGTACTGCTAGATTATGAAAATAATTTCTTAGAGAGCCTAGAGAAGTTTTCTTTATATGTAAATGAGGTTGACGATATAAGAATTCTTGTAAAAGACGAAAAACCAGAAGAGGGATATGATGAAACGAAAGTACATAATAATGACATACAACAATATTGCGATATGGATGTGCTAACTATTTATCAAAGCAATCAAAAATATCTAGAGAAATTACAAAAAAATATACCCCAACATATTCCCAGGGAAGTATTAGAGAATCAAACAAAGAAGATCATTGCTTATATAGAACAATTCAAAAACCAAATTATTATTATAATGGAGCGATTTTTTAAGAATTATGTTCAGCTAACTAATCTTTTGCTTGCAAGCTTTCCTCCTGATCCAAATCTCTTTGGCTCAACTATGGTATCGATAAGAGAAGATGTTATAAATAGTAAAATACCCCATCTTTGTTTCTACCGTAAAATTCCCAAATATAGCCGACAAATCCTAGTAATAAAAGATATGTCTGAAAAGTATTACGAAAATCATAAAAACCTGGTAAATGAAAATTCCGCAAATTATTTAATAATAAATTTGAATACTAATGGTACAAAATATAACTTAGAATTTGTTCAGAAAAATAAACGTGATAGAAAAATTAAAGGTTTCATTGATATTCCAATTTACGAATCATTTAGAAACTTGCAGAAGGTTATTGAGGAGATTAAAAGACGAGATAAAGAAATAATTAGCGATTCAGAAAAGGATATTTTTCTTAATCAAGCTATAAATCGGGAAACATTAAAAGCATATACCGAGTGGAAATTTTCAGAGAAACCTGTTTCTGAAGAACTAAATATAAAGATTTTGAATGATATAGATACTGCTAAATATTCGAAACTAAAAGATATAGATGGGGTTATCGAAAAAGCCAAGCCGGCGGTAGAGGCTTATTTTAAAGAGAAGCCCAATTGGTTTAAGTACGGTACTGACTTTATAACGAAGTCACTTGGGTTTGTTGATGATGCTTTTTTAGCAAAACATCAATTTGCGCAAGAAACAAGAGATGCGGCTAAGAGACTAAAGCGTTTGATCGGAAGTTGAGGTTTTAAGTATTGGCCAATACGTGCCGATGTAAGATGGTTTATCTCTTTAGAATTAGATAATTGGTGTCAGAACTCAATAACTCACTGGAATCAAATAAATTAGGAATAAAATCGGCAAGGTGCGGAATTAATTCATAAGTCCAATAATTTTAGATAGTCATCGAGTTCAGATACTGTTTTTTCCTATATTCGTTTTTTAGTTACATAACAAATACTGAAGACAGATAAGATTAATGAATTGTTTTGTAACGCGTTGAGAATCATAATGTTGAATAAAACGTCTTGCTATTCAAAAAAATGGCAGCATATAGTAAATAGAATAAAAGAACTTTGGAATATTACTTAAGAAATGATTAAGAAGATTTTAGGTTTTGTTTTTCTCGAGGTTTGTAAGATAGAGTTAATGCGCAGTAAGAATGGTACCGTAATCATTAGTTATCCGCAAAGCCGATATGATAACAAGAAAGGGTATGCTTTACACAGATATGGGAAAGGTGGATTTTGTGGATTCAAGATTCTCCCGAAGTGGAGTGGGAGAAGTGGACTCTATTTTTTTACACTAAATAACAAAATCCGCTATGTTGGAGAATGCCAGGATTTGTATAATCGTATAAATAGTGGTTACGGGCTAATAAGTCCTCGTAATTGTTTTGTAAGGGGTCAATCTACTAACTGCAAAATAAACAAATTTGTTCTTAATCATTACAAACGCAAAAGAATAAAATTATGGTTTTGCCAGACCAGTAATCTCTCGGATGTGGAGAGAAGAAATCTTGAGGATAGACTTATCGAGTATACTGTTCCCGACTTGAACGGATAAATGGAAATTATGACAAAAACGATATTAATAAGACGTTTTGTCTAACTATTTCTTCGTTATTAAGTTGCATAACAAATGCTGAAGACAGATAAGATTAAGAAATTGTTTTGTAACGCGTTGATAATTATGATGTTGGATAAAACGTCTTGCTATTTGTTAAGTATGGAGAAAAATAATGATTATTATTGATAAAGAATCTATCTATAAACTATTGCCGTCGAACAAAAAAGACTTAGCAGCTGTAAAGACAAAAGAGGCAGAAGAAAAGCTAAGTAGGATTAAAAATATTTTAAAAGAATCTATAAAAACAGTTCCAACCATTATTTGGGAGGATTTATTAGATAAATCAGAATACTCAAAAAGAAAACCTCTCTCGCCCAAACCATTAAAATTGCCGAAAGAGCCGCATGAGATAGACCCATCTTTTAAGCCAAAGGTAGGTACATTATTTGGTATACTTTTTCCTGAAGAAAAGCAGAAAGAAATTGAAGAAATGAAGAATAATTTCCAAAAAGCACATTTAGAATGGGAAAGAGCATGCTCATCGATAACCGAGAAGAATTCAAAGATGTTAACACAGTATGATGATGATGTTTTGAAATGGGAAAAAGAAGGGGAAGATTTTTTTAAAAATAGAGAAGAAAAAAACCAAGAAATCATAAAGCGAAAAGGAGACTATTTCAATAAACAAAAAGACGCAATTGTAGATTACTGCGAAATGTTTCTATCAAAATGCCAATCTTTTTATCCGGAAACATTTCCTCAAGAATTTCAAATTGATTTTAATCCAGAGTCGGGAATATTACTTATAGACTATTTTTTGCCATCAAAAGAAAACATCCCCACACTAAAGGAAGTTAAATATAACGACACGAGAGCAGAGTTTAAAGAATCGCATATTTCCGGCAGTTCTTTTAATGAATTGTACGATGATTTATTATACCAACTTACTTTATTAACAATTTACCAGCTATATAAAAATGATAGCATGGGGACGATCACCTCCGTAATATTTAATGGTTATGTAAGATTTATCGACAAGGGAACTGGCAAGGAAGCAGTAGCATGTATTTTGTCGGTTCAAGCTGTTCGGGATGATTTTCTCGCAATTAACTTAGAAAATGTAGATCCAAAAACTTGTTTTAAAAAGTTAAAAGGAATAGGTAGTAGTAAACTTCACGGGCTTGCCGCTATAGCTCCTATTATGCAAATTAACCGAGAGGATAAAAGGTTTGTCTCTCCCTATGCTGTGGTAGATAATGTAGATGAAAAATCAAATATCGCAGCAATGGATTGGCAAGATTTTGAAAATCTCATTAGAGAAATATTTGAAAAGGAATTTGCAGCCAGTGGTGGCGAAGTCAAAATTACAAGGGCGAGTAGAGATGAAGGGGTTGATGCAGTAGCTTTTGACCCAGATCCAGTTCGTGGAGGCAAAATTGTTATACAAGCTAAAAGATATACAAACATTGTAGGGGTATCTGCTGTACGAGACTTATATGGTACTGTAATGAACGAAGGCGCTATGAAAGGAATTTTGGTTACAACTACCGATTATGGTCCAGATGCATATAAGTTTGCACAAGATAAGCCTTTAACATTACTAAATGGTAATAATCTGTTACATCTATTGGAGAAGCATGGTCACAAGGCTAAAATTGATGTAAAAGAAGCCAGAAAAACTTTAGATTTAAAAGATAAAGACGAAAATAAAAACTATTAATTTGTTAAACATATATGGAATCTTAAAGCTTTCGGGATTTTATTATGGATGGCGGTTGGGATTTACTATTCTATTCAGATGAGGGAGGTAGGCAAATGGCAAGGGGAATCCTAGACGCTATACGTAACCGATAATGCTTCTTTGAGTTGCAAAACAATCCTTTTGTGCTGGGCGGAAGTAATTGTTTTGTAAGTGTAAGGATTATAGTAGGTTGGATACAGCGTCTATGAAATTTGAATGAGAATGACTAGGCAAAAACAGAGCAATTGTTTAAGCGCTATGGCTGGCAGATGACTGAAGGTGAGTACTAAAGAAAGGAAATACGATGATACAATATAATAAATGCCCAAAGTGTGGAAAGACAATTAAAGCACATCAAGGAAACCGTAAAACTTTTCGCGAGTTGACCAAGGTAGAGCAAGGTAGGTCGATTAGAGCAATGACAATCAATCTGCGAAGAGCAATCAAGGTAATGGTAGGAATAAATCAGCAGGAATTGAACAGAAATTTATTGCAAACGATTAGATTATTATTAAAAGTATAAAAATTTTATGAGTTTAAGGGATTTTTAAGGAGGTTTTTGTGATTAATATACTGTTATTTGTGATTCTTGTTTTGCTGGTTGGCGTGGTAGCTGTTTTGCTTGTTATCTCAAAGAAACTATACCAAACTGATCCTTCTTTGATTGCCTCTCGTCTTGATGTTTTGGAAAAGGCACAAGAACGTACTGAGCATGCGGTTAGAGAAGAAGTGGCTCAGAGCAGAGACGAAATGGGTAAGACGACAAGAGAACAAAGACAGGAGCTCGCCGAAGCATTTAAAGTCTTTGGCGATTCGGTGGTACAACGAATGATGGATATAGCCAATATGCAGAAGGGGCAACTCGATGTTTTTTCTAATCAACTTGCTTCTTTCGCCAAGGCTAGCGGTGAACGCTTGGATGGTGTTCGTGCCGAGTCTGCCACTGGAGCTAAACAGTTAAGGGAAGAGGTTATTGCAACTCTTAAGGGGATTACGGAAGCCACCACTAAAACAATGGGCGAATTGGCCAATCTTCAGAAAACCCAACTTGAAATTATGTCAACCGCGATTGGTAGACTTTCGGATTCAAATGAGAAAAAACTGGAGTCAGTCAGGGTCGCGGTGGAAAGTAAACTTCAAAGCATGCAGATTGATAACGCCAAGCAGCTTGAACAAATGCGCCAGACCGTGGACGAGAAACTCCAGGGGACATTGGAAAGGCGCTTGGGTGAATCCTTTAAGCAAGTCAGTGAACGTCTGGAGATGGTGCATAAAGGACTTGGGGAGATGCAAACGCTTGCTACGGGTGTTGGTGATCTTAAAAAGGTACTTACAAATGTCAAAACACGTGGGACGTGGGGTGAAGTGCAACTTGGGGCGTTGTTAGAGCAGGTGCTCAATCCTGATCAGTTTGGCATCAACGTGGCTACGAAAGAGGGAGGCGAGCGTGTTGAGTTTGCGATCAAACTGCCGGGAAAAGGCACTGATAAGGATGATGTTGTCTGGCTCCCGGTTGACGCTAAGTTTCCTGTTGAAGACTATCAGCGTTTGATTGAGGCTCAAGAAAGAGCAGATATTGAAGGAGTTGAAGCGGCGAGTAAACAGTTGGAGAATCGTGTCAAGATTTGTGCATCTGACATCTCTAAAAAATATTTAAATCCGCCAAAAACCACGGACTTCGGTATTCTGTTTTTACCTATAGAGGGTCTCTTTGCTGAAGTCATTCGTAGGACGGGCTTGATCGAGGTTATCCAACGGGAATGCCGTGTGGTTATCGCTGGTCCGACTACCCTATGGTCTATTTTAAACAGTCTTCAGATGGGTTTTCGAACGCTTGCTATCCAGAAGCGTTCTAGTGAGGTCTGGAATCTTCTTGCTGCAGTCAAAACCGAGTGGACGAAGTATGGCGATGTTTTGGATGCAGTGCAAAATAAGTTACATCAAGCATCAGACACAATTGAACAAGCTAAAGTTAGGTCAAGGGGCATCGGGAGAAAACTCAAGGATGTGCAGGAGCTTCCCGTAGGTGAGGCTACCGCCTTACTGCCTATTGATGTATCGGAAGATGATGGAGTGGATAGACCAATAGTCTGAATTTTACAGTAGACAGGTACCCTGGAGAGTAATTGATGGCTACTATTGACGATATTATTGTATGGGCCAGTTCTTTACCTGCGTGGCAAGGAGACGTTGTTCGTCGTCTGTTGACTAAGGGTGACCAGCCGCTCAATGCTCAAGATTATTCTGAGATATTGGCTTTGGCCAAAGCAGATTTAAAAATTGCAGCGTTTCCCGAAAAACTCAAGCCTATTCTCCCGGTTGCGGGTAACTTCTCGGGTGTTCCCACAACAACAGTTGCTGTTAAACTACTATCAATTGATGACGTTAGAAATGTCAACATCATCAAGGCTGGCGCGTCACAGCCTTTCGCTGAGAGTGGTGTTACAGTGGTGTATGGTGACAATGGCGCTGGTAAGTCTGGTTATTCCCGAATCTTGAAACTGGCGTGCCAAGCCCGCGATAAGGATGAGCGTATCCTTTCTAATGTCTTCGTTAAGGCACCATCTGGTGCGCCAACCGCCATAATAAAGATTAAACAGGATAATAAGTCAAGGGATGTTGCTTGGACTCAAGGTGTTTCTGTCGACCCTGTTTTGACCAATATCACAGTATTTGACGGACGCTGCGCTCGAATCATTACTGATGATCGAAATCAGATTAACTATCTGCCCTATGGTTGCGATGTGTTTCAGAAGCTGGCGGAGATCGTCCAAAGAGTTAGGGGAGACGTGGAAACGGAGATAATGGCTATCATGCCGATTCAGGATTCAGCTATTGCGGCGGGTACCGCAGCAGCTAAATTTCTCGAGTCTTTGTTAGAGACTACCAAAGAAGAGGTTATTCAAGCTGCGACGAATTGGACTCCGCAAGATGAGTTACAATTGATTGCTCAAGAAGAGCTCGCGAGGACATCAGATTCCACGAAAGCAACTCAAGAGGTAGCCCGACTCGAAAAAATTAAAGGGCGAATTAACGATGCTGCAAGTGCGGTGACAAAGCTCATAGCTGCGTGCGTTGATTTGACGAATGACGGTATCCAGAACGCTATATTAGAGGTGAATGCTGCGCAGCTTGCACGTGCGGCTGCCGTGGCTGAACGGCAGACGTTCGAAACGCTACCAGGTGTTGCTTCCACCGATCAATGGGAGATCCTCTATAAGGCAGCAAAGAAATACTCTGAGGAGATAGCTTACCCCGGTCAGGCCTTTCCGAAAACAGATGATGCGGTCTGTGTTTTTTGCCAGCAACCACTAGGTGAAGAGGCTGTTGCCCGTTTTGCCCGTTTTAAGAAGTTTATGGAAGATGCTACAAACACTGTGTTAGTTACAAAGCGCAATGCGCTGAAGTTGCTGAGGGAAAAGATAGAGGCTGTGACTCCTTTGACTGCCGCAACACTTGACTCGATTTGTGATGAGCTTAGTAGTTTGGGTGTCCCGATGGCAAGTGATTTGCGAACCTATCACACAGCGATTGCCGTGCGAAAATCTGCAGCACTCGTTTTACTCAAAGAAGGTGAAGATCCGCAAAGGTCGAAATTATTGCCACCATGGCCAGCATCTGTAGAAGCAGCATTACGATCGGTTGCCAAAACATTAACCCAAAAGGCTACTGAAATTACGAATGCGGCTAAGCCTGAGGAATATAAGAAGCTTATCGCCAGCATAACAGAACTTAAATCGCGGAAGGCGCTCAACGCTAGGAAAGTCGATATTTACGCGCTTGTTGCTAAGATTCGGCGTAATGCCGATTTGCGGCGAGCGGCTGATACCCTTAGTACTTATGAAATTACACGGCAAGGCACAGTGGTGATTAAGAAGAACTTAACTCCGGAGTTGATAAGTGCTTTTAAGAAGGAACTTATTGCGTTAGGTGCGAATCGTTTGTCTATATCGGTTAAGCCTTGTGGAGATGTAGGGGAGACTACACACGAGATTTTGTTGGAAGGCGTTAATATATCAGGCCGGGTACGCATCTCTCAGATTCTCAGTGAAGGTGAGGCACGAGTTATCGCAATTGCTGGTTTTCTGGCTGAGCTTCAACTTGTCCCACATGTTAACGCGATCGTGTTGGATGATCCAGTTTCATCGCTCGATCATATATTCACTGGAAAGATTGCTGAACGGCTCGCGAAAGAGGGGCTTAAACGACAGGTCATTATATTTACTCATAACATAGCTTTCCTGATGGAATTGGAGGATGCCGGAATGGCGCTTGCCAAGGCCGGTACGCCAGTTAGTATCACCGTACATACTTTGCGCCGTGACGGAAAGTCAGCGGGCATTACAATTAATAGTGTACCTTGGCATGCCATGAAGGTTGGACAGCGGGCGCAATACCTGGAAGATTTGGTTAATAAGATTAAATCTTTTTATCAGCAAGATATGGTAGAGTACAACAAAGAAGCGGCTTATGTTTACGGATTATTGCGTGAAGCTTGGGAATCTTGTATTGAGGATGATTTGTTCGATAAGGTAGTTTGTCGATACAGAAACAGCGTGCAGACCCTCAGACTCAATGGAGTGGCTATTGAAGATTCTGATATTCATTGCGTTGATCTTCATATATCTAAGGCTAGTACTTGGATGACAGGTCATGACAAATCCAAGGCTTTGCATTGTGATCGTCCTGCACCTGATGAAGTGCTCGCTGATATAAGCTCCTTGAGGGACTTTTCAAGGCAGCTTATTGGTCGTCGTGATCAAACAAGAAAGCAACGCAAAAAGCAGCTGGAACCGTAATGATTAGTAAAAGGGGTGATGTTCTTTTGAGAACAACAAAAAAGAATTATGAATTGCAAAAAGCGATGAGATAGAAAGAAAAGGTAAGGAATGGCATGGAAAAACAATTTTAGCGATAAACCAAACATCCCGCCAACTGTCACGCCTGAAATAGGTGGAAAACTGTTGCGGGGAATAATTAGTGTTAGATAGATTCAAGTTGCTAACGCAACAGTTCAGTAAATTTTTCGTGAGGTGTATACCATCCAAGAGTTTTGCGCGGACGATCGTTTAATTCGTCCTGTACCTCTTTAAGTCTATTTTTCGAGATTTTTGAAAAATCAGTAGTTTTGGGGAAATACTGGCGTATTAAAGCATTGGTGTTTTCATTTGTACCTCGCTCCCATGGAGAACGAGGATGAGCAAAATAAACGGTTATGTCTGTTTCTTGCGAAATAATTGGTGTCATAACTCAATAACTCACTCTAAACAAAGAAATTAGGAATAAAATCGGCAAGTCGCTGAATTTCTGAGTAGAAAAATAATGAAGATCGAAATAAAACAAATTGGGGTTATTCATTCTCCATATAGATCAAAAGAAGAGTGTCCCATTCAAGGATCTGTTAAGCCTGAAGGAAAAGGGCAAGTTGAAGTGTTTCTAGAATACGAGGAAGCATTAGAAACAATAGAGACATTCTCGCATATTATATTATTCTACATATTCGACAAGGCAGAAAAAATACGATTATCCGGACCAACCTTTCTCGATGATACGCCTCATGGGGTTTTTGCGTCTCGTCATCCTTGCCGGCCAAATAAGATAGGAATTTCCATCGTGAAACTGGAAAAAAGAAATAAAAATATTCTGGAAGTGAGTGGAATAGATATTCTTGATAGCACACCGTTAATTGACATTAAACCGTATATTCCAAGGTTCGATTATTTTGCTAATGCGAATAACGGGTGGACAGAGACAAAAAAGTTGCGTGATAAGCCTCAAGGTAGGGAATAAGTGTAAATAAATAAGTTACGGATAAAATCGGCAAGGCATGGAATTAATACACAAGTCCAATAGTTTTAGATAGTTGTCGAGTTCTGACACTGTTTACTTTTTACCACTGTAACTTTAGGGGGATCTTTATTATGAATGTTCTACTTATATCTTCTAGCCCGCATAAGCAAAAAAGCAGCACATTCCTTTTAGCCGGTGAAGTTTTACGAGGTTTAAGGGAAGAGGGGGTTATTTGCGAAACGCTGCATCTGGATGATTTTAAAGTGTTATTTTGTAAACACTGTGAGGCCTGCCATAAGAATCTCTTACGCTGCTCGCTCAAAGATGATGTGCAAGGCATTCTTAAAAAAATGTTGAATGCCGACGGGATAGTTTTTGCTTCGCCTAACTACATAAACCAGGTGACTGCATCGATGAAGGCCTTGTTTGACCGATCGGCGCATTTTATTCATTGTAAACGACTGTTTAATAAATATGTGGCAGGAGTCGTGTCTTCCGGTAGCGGCCAGAATAAAGAAGTCCTGGATTATATAGCGTTTTACGGTCATACGTGCGCAGCTCAATATTCCGGAGGCGTTTCTGCTCTCCGGCAGTTTGGCGAGGATACGAAAGCCGAGGCTTTCAAATTAGGCAAGAAGCTTGCCTCTGATATGAAAGAGAAAAAACTCTATCCTGATCAGATGCAAATCATCGAGCAGGGGAAGCAGCACTTTGCTCGTATTATTAAGCTCAGAAAAGACGATTGGCAGGAAGAATACAAATATTGGGTTGAAAAAGGCTGGCTGTAGAATAATTAGTGTCAGAACTTAACAACTTACTGTAAATAAATAAATTACGAATAAAATCGACAAGGTTCGGAATTAATAGACAAATCCAATAATTTTAGATAGTTTTCGAATTCTGACACTGTTTTTTTCATTATTTATCCCCGACGGAAACGGCCCGCCGGGGATTTTTTATTTGGCGGCGCCCTGGGAATGCTTAGTGGTAAAAAGTCAAAAGAAACCAGAAACAAGCCATTTACAGAATACGCGGACAAAATTAGAATACAATAAAATAATTTAAAGTTAATTAAATTATCATGCAGGTACCCCTCAAAAGGGTTTTGACGATGAATAGCATTCTCCTTGCAAAAGAAGCCGCTAAAGTTTTAAGAGTAAATGAAGGATTTGTTAGTCGCCTGATCCATAACAAAACGTTATGGGCCTATAAGGAAGGGTACCGTGACGGCTACAGGATCGCGAAAGAGGAAGTGGACGAATATATAAAATCCAGGTTGTCAAAAAAGAATACTATAAAAAAATAACGTCGCAGTTGTTGGTGGTAATCCTATTATAAGGAGGCGGTATATGGATAAAAGAGTGTTTTTGTTGGCGGTAGTTTGTTTATTTGCTGTGTCTGTATTCCCGGGATGCACAGCCGGCTCAAGTACGGTTAAGTCAGAAACGGTTACGACGCGTACAACCGCCGGAGATTCTGCGGAGCAAGGCAATCAAGGCAACTTCGTGGGCGGCGAAAGTTCCGCGAAGGCGCAAGATACCGGAGCTACAAAAGTAGAGAAGCGCACAGAGGTAAGGGAGGAACGGAGTAAAAGTGAACCAGCGGGCATCTTAGGCACAACGCTGCACTTAATAGGGCAGGTGCTGGCGTTTCCTTTTAAGCTGGTCGCGGGCGTAATCGAGGCTATATTCTAACAGAGGTAAAAGGAGGTGGAGGCATGAGAAGTACGACGGTGATTGTAGCGGTAATTCTATTTCTTTCGGTAACTGTTTTATCCGGATGCGGTTCTTTCTGGGGAGGGGCCGCCGTCGGGGCTGTCGGAGTAGGGGCGGCGGATGTAATAAGCGCGAAAAGCCAGATGGATAAGCTGGATGCGGATTACAGCGCGGGCAGAATTACCAAAGAAGAATACGAAATCCGCAAAGACCAGATAAAGAAAGGCTCGATCATTTATTGACAATCCCGGGGTCGCGGTTTAGAAAACCGGCCGTAATTGGTCAGGGAATTCCGGGACAAGAAAAATAATTAGTGTTAGAACTCAGCAACTTATTGTAAATAAATAAGTTACGAATAAAATCGGCAAGACGCGGAATTAATTCACAAGTCCAATAATTTTAGATAGTTATCGAGTTCTGACACTGTTTTTTTTAAACTTAGGCCTTTATAATTTAATCTTCCTTTGATATTTAGCCTTTAGACTCTAAAATTACCTGGTTCTGAAAGTTTAAACTAGACCTAAAACCTCCCTTATGATAATACTTTAGCTTCGTTTTATACTTGATTTACTTGCAATGTAAGGATATAATGCTGGTATCTATTAAGTGGGAGGATCATGCAAAGGCTGTGCCATTTTTTATAAAAAAGCAAAATTTAAACCCGGGCCAAGAGCTCGGGTTTTTTGTTTAGGAAAAATAACTAATGTCAGAACTCAGCAACTTGTTGTAAATAAGTAAATTACAAATAAAATCGGCATGGCGTGGAATTAATTCACAAGTCCAATAATTTTAGATAGTTGCCGAGTCCTGATACTGTTTTTGTTTAACATTTATAATTAAAGGAGCTCTATGAAAAAATCACCGCAGAAAAAGACTTCACCATCCGCTATTGCCGCCGACCAGGATATTGTAGGATTGATCACGACACTGGTTGGGAAGCTCGTTTCACTTGAAACAAAGATAGATACTGTGCTCACCCGGCTTCCGGAGAGGACAGTTGAAGTACCCCGGCAGCAGCCGATACCGAGTGTGCCCGTAGAGCGGCACAATAATAGCAGGCCGATGTTCAAGGTGATCTGCGCGGATTGCGGTAAGAATTGCGAAGTCCCGTTCAGGCCGAGCGTTGGCAGGCCGGTCTATTGTAAGGAATGTTTTACCAAACGTAAGGCTGGCGGCAACCTCACGCCGCGGGTAGAGGTGAAACCTAAGGAAACAGCTCCCGCGCAAAAAACTTCACCTGAGAAGTCACCGGTAGTCAAATCCGTCAAAGCGCCGGCAGTAAAGAAGAAGCCGTCTGCAAAGAAGACGACGAAGAAGAAGGCGAAATAAGAGTCCATTTCTCGTTGTTTTATTCTCAGCAAGGGGATATAATAATAATGTCAATAAGAGGAACATATGCAAACGCTGTGCCAATTTCTATAGTAAAATCAATCATTTAACCCGGGCCATGAGCTCGGGTTTTTGCTTTTGTGATTAAGTATGATGTCACCGGAATTCGCATAATCCCGTGCCGTTGTGATCGGTTTCTTTAGCCGGCCTGAGGTCAATGAAAAGTTTAAATAAGCAAGGAGGATGGTTGATGAAGGAAAAGATATGTAGTATCGCTTTCACCTTGGGAGTTTTGACTTTTATCTGCGCGCGCCCTCTTTTTGCCCAACATGAACATATGATGATGCCCATGCCGGAGTCGCCCGATGAATCAACGCAATCAACGCAAATGAACGGTATGTACGGCCGGTATCAAATGGCGCGGGAGTCTTCCGGCACAAGCTGGCAGCCCGAATCAACACCGCATGAGGGGATCCATTTTATGCGTGAGGATTGGATGGTTATGGTGCACGGATTTGTCAACGGCATCTATGATAAGCAAAACGGGAAAAGAGGGGATGAAGAAGCTTTCAGCTCCAGCATGTTCATGCTCATGGCGCAGCGGCCGTTCGCGCAAGGGACGCTGGGTTTACGGAGCATGCTTTCTCTTGACCCCGCGATGGGCAAGACAGGGTACCCTGTTTTACTGCAGAACGGGGAAACAGCCGACGGAAAGACCCCGCTGATCGACCGCCAGCATCCTCATGATCTTTTCATGGAGCTTGCCGGTACCTATAGTTTTGCGTTATCGGATGAGAGTTCAGTGTTCACTTATTTCGGCTTGCCCGGTGAGCCGGCATTAGGCCCACCTGCTTTTATGCATCGATTTTCCGGGATGGATATCCCTGAAGCGCCTATTACTCACCACTGGTTGGATTCCACCCACATTACCTATGGGGTTTCTACCTTAGGCTATATATGGAAGAATATCAAGGCCGAAACCTCTGTATTCAAGGGGAGGGAGCCTGACCAGGACCGTTGGGATATCGAAGCGCCCCGATTTGATTCCGTGTCAATGCGGCTTTCTTTTAACCCGGCTAAAGATTGGGCTATGCAGGCCAGTTTCGGATACATCGATAGCCCTGAACAATTAGAGCCGGATGTCGATACAAGGCGCACCTCTGTTTCAATAAGTTATAACAAGGCGTATAAATGGGCAAATTGGCAAACAACGTTTGCCTGGGGGCGCAATGTTAATCTTCCCGGGCGGTCCCTCGATGGTTTTCTTCTGGAGTCAACAATAAGAGTCCGGGAAACGCATACTCTTTTCAGCCGGTTTGAGCGCGTGGCAAAAGACGAATTATTCCTGGAAGACGACCCTTTGCACGGCGAGAAATTTACCGTGAACAAATTAACTTTAGGTTATATTTATGATCTTCCTGATTGGAAGCATACGAGATGGGGGATAGGCAGCTCCTGTGACCTGAATATTCTTCCGGATAAATTAAAATCAAGCTATGGCCGTATGCCGTTAGGGTATATGATCTTTGTGAGGATAAAATTAGACTGACAAGCAGTGGCGTCAAGGAGGCGATTTTGTTTTCTTACTGTTTTTTTTCCGGGAAAAAATTAATATTGTTCTTTTTGGCCCTTAGTTTATTTTTAGCGCCTTTTGTTAAGGCTGAATCCAATGATCAAGCAGACGCTGAGGCGATGAATAAAAGAATAGAGAAAATAGAAGCAATTTTTAATAAAATCAAGAAAGGCGTGACTACGGAAACGGAGATCTTCGAGTGGTTTGGCCATCCGGATGTGATCAGGGAAAGGAATATAAAGGTAATGGCGATATTGGAGAAAGGATCCGGTTGGGAAGGAGACGAATATAAGGAGATCTTAAAGTTATATAATCAGCCCAAAGGAACTATTTATAGCGCCTTTAAAGACCCATTCGAAGCTAAGATCATATACAGCGATACCGCAGAAAAAGATCTTTGGGGTTTTTTAGGTAGTACTGATGAAAGTCCCGGGTATCCTCTAACTTTGCCAGAGCAGGAAACAGTTATCTATAAATATAATTTTACGATCTCAACTTCCGGCAATTTAGGGGCTGAGTGGACAGATGTGGTAATTTTTGTTACTATAAATAAAGATACGGGAATAGTTGAAGAATGCAGAAAATATCAATTGTATGGGTTTTCTTGAGGTCTTTGTAAATAAGTAAATTACGGATAAAACCGTCAAGGTGAAGGATTTTTACGGACTTCTTAAAATGGAGGAATATCAAAATGAAAAAGATCATTGTCTTGGCAGTAGTATGCGTGTTGACAGCGGTGTATCCTGCTTATTGTCAGGAGAAGGAGCAGCAATCTCAGGTTGAGACTAAGCGTTTGTCCGGGTCTGTCGCCCAGGTAGGGTTCGCGGAAAGTTTTATCGTGGTTTACGGCGAATTAGGGTATACCCGCTTTCAGATAACCCCTGAAACGCAGTTTACGCGCGGGACTAAAAAGATCGACCTGAGCGATATCAGGACTGAGGATTCTGTGATGGTCCAGTATTATTCTTCTGAACCCGGGAAATACGTGGCAGTTACCGTTAGAGCCAGCGCGGGAATGAATTAATAAATAAATTACCGATAAAATCGGCAAGGCGCGGAATTGGGAAAAGGCCGGGTTTTGACACTGTTTTATTTGCGGTAAAGAAAAATAGGTTTGGTAAGGGGTGGTGATGGGTAGAAGATATTTCACGATCTTAATCCTGGTAATGGTATCGTTTTTTCGCGCTGATTCCTTTGCTGAGACAGTCCTTCTTAAATCCGGCAAAACTGTCCAGGGTAGAATAACCGAAGATACAGACGCGTATATAAAGCTGGATACACCTGAAGGCCAATCCATTTATTTCAATAAGAATACGATCAGCGATATAAAAAGCGATGCCGGCGGGCCCGGTTCGCCTTCCGCGGCCGCTGCCCCGGCCACGGGTTTGATAGATCATTTGGACCAGGGTTACTTGCTCTTTGTGCCGAAAGAGATGCCACCTTTACCGTCGTTATTGGTGTGTTTGCCGGGCTGGGGCGTAAAAATAAAGCAGGAGATCAATAATTGGGCTTTCCCGGCGGGGAAAAAAGGCTTTCTTGTCCTGGGGCTGGAGATGGATTACAGCCGCGTTCTTTCTCTCGCAGACGTGAACGCGTTGTATTCAAGAATGTCGGGGATCATAGATTCTTTGGGCCGGGAATATCATGTTAATAAAGACAAAATATGCGTGGCAGGTACTTCTGCCGGCGGGATGATGTCCATATCGCTGGTTTTGCATTATCCGCAAAGATTCGTTGCTGTCGGTGTGGTAAGCGGAGGCCGTTTTGGTTTTTTCGCTCAGGAAGCATTGAGGAACGCTCAAGGGACCAGGTTCTTCATGGCGCATGGCGATAAAGATCAAAGTATCCCTTTTTCAGAATTCCAGGCGACAAGGAAGAAATTGGAGCGCTATGGAGCGCTCATTGAATATAGCGTTATCCCTGAAGGCAAACATACATTAGGTTCAAACGCGTACCGGCAGGTAGTGGAATGGCTGTCCGATTCCGCGGGATAGCCGTTCGGGCAAAATAGGATCGTCCCGGTAATATTATTGAGATAAGGGAAGATCGAGGTGCCCGGGATATTAAATGAAGATGAGAATTATGATGTTGATCAAAACGTCTTGTTATTGTTACAAATAAACCATTGTACCTCCGCGCTTAATAGGTATTGCGTGGGGCGCCGTTTTCTACGGTAGATTCCCGCTTTCGCGGGAATGACTCGTAGAGTAAGGAACAGCCTGCATGTTTTTTAAAGGACGGAGAATTAAGCTATGGGAAGTATTTCTCAATTGAATATCGCGGGGTTATGGATCTTTTCCACGGTCGTCTTCTGGCCTGTGCTGTTATTTTTATGTCTTTGGGGGGTAGGGATGTTTTTCGGGCTTTTTATGTCGCCGCATCTGCTGAGGGATCTTATTGAAATATCCCTGGTTTGCGCGCTCCCGGTTATAGCGATCATCCTTAGCTATCGCGCCTGTCAAAACGCCGGTTGGAAGAAGCGCGGATGGATCATCTATGGGACATGGGTACTGCTTGCATTGGAGATCTGTTTTCTTCTTATGGCCGCTTTGGGCGGGGTTTCGCAGGCAGTGGTTGAAGGAGTTGCTTCTCAAAACAGGTTCTTGCAGTATTTAACTCACGCGTTTATGATGATCATTATCGGCCAGGTCATTTTGGTCCCGTGGGTCTTTGTGTCTGTTTTTTTTCTCAAAAAAATAGGTGAAAAGAGGATTTTTCCGCTTTCGCGGGAATGACAGGTAGAAAAACAGGGCCGTTTTACGTTTAAGAGGAGTATCTGCATGAAGACTGTTCAGGAAGCGATAACAGGAAATGAGTTTTTCGGGAACAGGGCATTGCCTTATGAAGCGCTCGTTCATTTTTATTATGCTTTTAATCAGAAAAACTTTTCCGAGATGGAGAAGAATTGGGCGAATACCGATACTATTGCCATGGATAATCCTTTGGGAGGGATAAAGCGAGGCTGGGTTGAAATCGGGCAGGTTTACGAAAGGATCTTTAGCGGCCCCGCTGAGATCTACGTGGAATTTTATGATTATACCATTCAGGAAAATTCAGATATTTTTTACGCGGTCGGCAGAGAACGGGGCCGTTTCCAATCTAAGAAAGAGTCTTTTGCATTAGCGGTCCGCACCAGCCGGATATTCCAAAAGATCGCCGGCCAATGGCGGCAGGTACATCATCACGGTTCGATCGAAGATCCGCAATTACTGGAAAGATATCAGAAGGCCGTTCTTGGGGTTAGATAAAATAATCACCCGGTTATGGTACGGCAGGCAGGTTTAAGGAGAGAAAATGGGCATCGGGAATTTCTTTAGACGACAGGCGCGCGATAGCAATGAGGCGCGATTTAAGTCTAAAAAAGATATGCTCCTTTATATCAAGAATAATACCGGCCTGGATGACGATGTCGCGGGCTTGATCGTTAATGCCTTGGAACATGCCGGCCGTGACTGTTATATTGAGATCAAAAAAGGCGGAACGGGCAACCCGTATTATCTGGAATATCAGGATTTAAACAACCGTAACGGCCTTTCAAACAAAGATATTAAGATGAGGATCAAGCTGTTAAAAGAAATAGAAGCTCAGGCCTCAGCGGGTTCAGAAGAAGAGTATCTCCAAAAGAAGATAGCCGAAACAGCGGGCGCGCTGGTTACTGTATGGATCAATACGGAATCAGATAAAGATTTTGAATCTAAAAGCGGCTTGATCAAAGAAGCCTGGTTAAAAATAAAAGAATCGCAGGCGCTCACCTGAAATAACTTCAGTCGGGGCCGGAGTAAGCGAGGGTGAAAGGAGTTCGATCGTGAAACATGCCATATTTTTTCTTTACTTTCTTCTGATCCCCGCATTTGCTAACGCCTATGAGATCGACAAATCTTTATTGAAGAAACATAATACCGCGCTCGTTATTTATAACCGTTCAACAGGCGCGGTCATCAATGCCGACCCCGCGCTCGGCGCGCGGCGTTTATCTCCGTGTTCAACTTTTAAGATCTATAATACCCTGATCGGATTAGAACTTGGTTTGATCCCGGAGGTAGATGAACTATGGTATAAATGGGATGGTATTAAGCGTTCAATAGATGGCTGGAACCAGGATTTGACGCTGCGGGAGGCCTTTCGCGTATCGGCAGTGCCCGCTTATCAGATCTTGGCGCGCCAGGTTGGGTTTGAACGGATGAAGAATTACGTTGAAGAGATCGATTACGGGACTAAGAATATCTCTGCGGGGATTGACGTTTTCTGGCTTAACCCGGATGAAGGCTCTCCTATCATGATCAGCGCGCAGGAGCAGGTGGATCTCTTGAATAAACTTTTTGACGGAAAGCTGCCGTTCTCCCAAAAGAACGTTACGATACTTAAAGATGTTATGAGATCAGTGGAGACTGAAAAAGGAACGCTTTATGGTAAGACAGGCTCAGGCAAAAACATGAGCGGGGAGGCCTGGGGATGGTTTGTGGGTTTTCTTGAGCACGGCGGGCAGACATATGTATTCGCCTGCAATATTACCGGAGGGGAAAATCCTTCAGGTAAAGCCGCCCGGGTGATCGTAGAAAAGTTTTTCAGATCTCTGGAGGTATTGTAGGTTAAGGTTAAAGGCCCTGCCTCACCGGCAGGAAAATAATAAAAGAAATTGAAAAGATAGAAATAATGAGAAAGGTGGCGTCACAAATCGCGTGACAGCCGCCTTTTTTTGGTTTTCCGCGCTTTAAGTGGAGAAAGGTTGGAAAAAAGTGTGTTTCAGTCAACGCCTGTTTATAAAATACGGTTAAAATGATCGTATGAGAATTTTACTGGTTGAAGATGAAAAAAAGATCGCTAGTTTTATCGAGCGGGGCCTTAAGGCGCACCGCTATGCCGTCGATGTCGCCTCTGACGGAGAAAAGGCGGAGGAGCTCGCGCAGATCAATCCCTATGACTTGATCATCATGGATATCATGCTGCCTAAAAAAGACGGCATAACCATATGCAAAGAATTAAGGGAAAACGCGATCGACACCCCTATCCTTATGCTTACCGCCAAAGGGACGGTCACGGATAAGGTGTTTGGCCTGGGGGCAGGCGCCGATGATTACCTGGTAAAGCCTTTTTCGTTCGAAGAGTTCCTTGCCCGGGTCGCGGCATTATTGCGCCGGAAGAGGGCCGATAAAAATCTTTCCCTTATAGTAGCCGACCTTGAACTGGACCAGCTTTCGCATAAGGTCGCCAGAGGCAGCAAAGAAATAACCTTGACCCCGAAAGAGTACGCGCTTCTTGAATACCTCATGCTCAACGTGAACCAGGTCGTCACCCGGACCATGATCTCCGAGCATGTCTGGAACGAGAATTTCGACAGTTTTTCGAATATTATCGATGTTTTTATTAATAACCTGCGCAACAAGGTCGACAAGGACGCTAAAAAGCAGCTCATTCATACCTTGCGCGGCGTAGGCTATATGCTCAAGAGCGAAATCAAATGATGATCAATTCCGTTAAATTCAAGATTTGCGTGTTGTACGTGGGGATATTAGGATTGATCTTAGTCGCCTACCGGGGGCTCCTTTATTTCAATTTCTATCGCGCCTTGAATAAAGATTCAGATGAACAGCTGATCATTAAAGCTACCCATGTCCGGGACGCGATACGCTCGCATCTTGCTGCCCTGGGCGATGATAAAAAGGCCCTGAATTTCGCGGCCAGGAGCGTTATCCGAGGGGAAGGCGAATACCCGGGGCAGGAGAAGGCCGCGGATGCCCAGGCGCAATGGCTTAAGGATAAGGCCTCATTGGAGCTCGACGATGATTACATTAATTTCTTGAGCTTTGACGGGAAAACGATAGTCAGTTCTTCGAATATCGACCGGGATCTGCGCCTCTTATTTGAGAAATACGTGAACATAAAGCAGGAAAAGGTGACCTTCGGCAATGTCAATTACCAGGGAGGGGTGACTTTACGGTTGGTCGTGATGCCGGTAGCGTTTAATAATTTCGGCCGCTATATTATAGAGGTAGGGACTTTCGCGATCCCGGTGGTTCAGGTCCTGCGTAAGCGGATCGTTTCAACGGCATTAAGCATCCTGGCGATCCTGGTGATCGCCATCATTATCAGTTATTTATTAGTCTGGCGTATCCTGGGCCCGGTGCAGCAGGTCGCGCGTACCGCGAAAACCATCTCGTATGAAAACTTAAGCCATAGGGTCAAGGTGGAGCATCTCGATGAAGAAATGAAATATCTTGCCGAATCTTTTAACGATATGATCGCGCGCCTGGAGGAATCATTCAAGTATGTTTCAGAGTTCAGCTCCTCTGTCGCGCATGACCTGCGCACGCCGCTTACTATCATCAAGGGGGAAACGGAGGTCGCGTTGCAGAGCGGGCAGAATCTCGAAGATTGCCGACGGGTCATGCAGTCAAATCTTGACGAGGTCGAAAGGATGTTGAAAACCATAGATAATATGCTTATGCTTACCGAGATCAAGTACCGTAAGGAAGCCTTTACCTTTGAGCGCATGGACCTTGCGCCCTTCCTGAACGATATCTATGAAAAGACCGTGATCCTGGCTTCGCAAAAAAACATTACCGTCACTTTCACCGGGCCGAAAGAGCCGCTTATTACTATGGTGAACCAGTTATATTTACGCAGGTTGTTCTTTAATCTCATTCATAACGCCATTAAGTTCACTCTCCAGGGAGGCGCGATCAATTTTTCCGTAAGGCGCGCGCATAAGCGGGTATTTGTCGCCATTACCGATACCGGCATCGGCATCACCGACGAAGACCGCGCGAAAATATTCAATAAATTCTTCCGCGCGCAGTCAGCGGACCGCAATGATGAGCCCGGAAGCGGCCTTGGCCTGAGTATCGCGCAATCCATCGCTTCAATGCACCAGGGGTGCATTGAAGTAAGAAGCGCGGTCGGCAAGGGCTCCACTTTCACGGTGATCCTCCCTGTCCTGTAAGCCTCTTAAATCCACCTCCGAAAGAATTAAGAAAAATTAATTTTATCTTAATCTTCTCTTTATCATTGTTTTGCTAAGCTTTTACCATGATAAGCAAACATATGAAAAGAGAGATCATACTTGGAATTTCAGGGCTCCAGCGCAGCCCCGCTGCCGCGCTGATGATCGATGGCGCGATCGTCGCTGCCGCGGAAGAAGAGCGCTTCAGCCGCCTCAAGAACACTTCCGGTTTTCCCTTCAGGGCAGCTCAATTCTGTTTATCGCACGCCCGTATCCGTCTTGATGAAGTTACGACTGTCGCTTTCGGCAAAAGTTTATCGAGAGTCCTTCAGGAGGACGCCTCTTTGGAATACTCAACCGGCAAAGAGTGCCGCTCCTGGCCGCAGTTCGCGCGGTTGTTTGACGGCAGCGCCAACAAGGCTACTATCGACTGCGTGCCGCATCAGCTCGCCCACGCCGCAAGCGCGTTCTCGTTGTGCGAGGGTGAGAGCGCCGCTTTTTTGACGGTCGACCACTACGGCGAAAGTAAACCAATAACCGCAGGATACATTACTCCCCGACAATGCCGCACTTATTTTTCGCTGGGATATCCCGATTCGCTTGCCATGGTATACGCCGCGGTCACCGGATACCTCGGCTTCAGGCCGTTATCCGACGAATACAGGGTGATGGGGCTGGCCGCGTACGGGATGCCGTCGTTCATTGAAACGATGAGGGATATCGTAAAGCTCAAAGATAACGGCACTATCGAAATAAATACGGAATATTTTATCTTTCCCGGATCAGAAAATCGCGTGCCACTGGTCTCCGACAAGTTTATCGCCGCTTTCGGCGCTCCGCGGGATCCCCGCTGCGGGATCAACAAAATACATAAAGATACCGCTTCTTCCCTCCAGCAGGTGATGCGCCAGGCGTTGATCCACCTGGCGCGCCATCTTAAAAAACTGACCGATCTGGATACGTTATGTTATTCGGGCGACCTTGCCCTCAATTGCGATTGTAATACCGCGCTTGCTGAAGCAGGGTTGTTCAAAAATATTTATATTCATCCGGCTTCGCATGACGCGGGGACCGCGGTAGGCGCCTGTTGGTATTCCGACAGGATCCTTAAAGGGAATAAGCGTAAACGCGATACTTCTTCGCCGGTGTATCTCGGAAGTGAGTTCTCCTGCGGGAATATCGCGCAACTCATCGATCCTTTTATTTTTGATTTTCAGGAGCTTAATGAATCGGTTTTGATCAGTGAATGCGCCTACGCCCTTGCCAGCGGTAAAGTGGCCGGGTGGTTCCAGGGAAGGGCGGAATGGGGGCCGCGGTCACTCGGTAACCGCAGTATTTTAGCCGATCCCCGTCAAAGCGGCGTCGCCGGCAGGGTAAACGAAAAAATAAAATTCAGGGAGCCGTTCCGGCCTTTCGCGCCTTCGGTACTCATTGAGGAGGCAAAAGATTATTTTGAATTTCCCGAAGGGATAGATATGTCTTCGATGCTCTTTCTGGCAAAGGCTAAAGATATTGCCAGGACCAACGCCCCCGCGGTCGTGCATGTCGACGGGACCTGCCGCGTGCAAACGGTTTCCTTCGGGCAGAATCCGTTGTATTGGCGATTGCTTTCAAAATTCAAGGAGATAACCGGGGTACCGGTGCTTTTAAACACTTCGTTCAACGTGAACGGTGAACCGATCGTCAATACGCCTCAAGAAGCGCTGCGTTGTTTTCACTCGTCAAACCTCGACGTGCTGTATATAGGTAATTTCCGGGTGACAAAGGTGCGCGCGGCGCCAAGGGATGAGGCCGCTGCATTACAAAACAAGGAGGTGGCGTTGAGAAGGTGAGAGGCGTTTAAGTAAACGTGTCCCGCTCGGGTACGTCGCGCGGGGTGGTATCTATCTGGACAAAAGGAGGAAAATGGTATGAAGATAAGTAGACGGGATTTCTTGAAATACTGTATCGCTTCAGCAGCTGTATTAGGGCTTGATGCCAGTGGGCTGGCGAGGCTTAAAGAAGCGCTCGCGAATTCCGGGCCGCAGGTCCTCTGGTTGACCGGTTCATCCTGCACCGGGTGCTCTGTGTCGCTGGCTAATTTGATCTCGCCTTCGGCGCCCAAGGATATCGCTGACCTTTTGATCAATGTGATCAACCTGGATTACCATATCAACCTTATGGGCGCTGCCGGCGACCAGGCAGTGCAAACGATCAGGGATATATCCGCCGGTAGTTATATTCTTATCGTGGAGGGGGGTATCCCCGGTGCTTTTAACGGTAATGCCTGTGTGCTCTGGAACGAAAATGGTACGGATGTAACGGCACTTTCCGCTGTCAGGGATCTCGCCAGCCATTCCATCGCTAATATAGCGGTAGGTACGTGCGCCAGCTTTGGCGGCGTTGCCGCGGCAGCTCCTAATCCTACGCAGGTGGCCAGCTTTAGTTCGGCAATAGGCAAGCCCACTATTAATATAGCGGGATGCCCGGTCCATCCGGATTGGATCGTCTATGTTGTAGCTCAACTTTTAGCGGGTGTCACTCCGGCGCTGGATAGTAACGGCAGGCCGTCCGCTCTTTTCGGCGGTGAAAATAATAATGTCCATGAACGTTGTCCCCGGCGCGAACGGGATGAAGCAAATACCTATGGAGTGGCGGGCCTTTGCTTAGAGGAATTGGGCTGCAGAGGGCCTCATACGCAAGGGGATTGCCCGGTGCGCAAGTGGAATAACAATATTAATTACTGCATGAACGCCAATGCGCTTTGTATCGGATGCACTGAGAGGTCGTTTCCCGCGGCGCCGTTATTCAAGGTTTCTACGACTTCGAGTATTCCCACGCAGAAAGCTCTCGCGGTAAGTTCCGCTATTTGGGACGCGGCAAATCTTGTTTTGAGGGTGAACGGCACAGGCAAGATCGGCGCTCAAGCAGCGGTTAAAAGCGCCTCCGGCGTTCTCTTGGCCGCGACGATGATAAAAAGAGACGGTACGTACACGGTCTCAAAAGCGGATCTTTCTTCCGTGCCGGAGAGCGTAACAGTTTTGAGCAACGCTGTTCAGGTGACCGCGAATGTTTCAGGGGCTCCCGCGGCCGCGCAGTTTGCTGTTTCAGGCGCGGCATATAACTCAGGCAGTAATCAACTCGTTGTGTCAGGGACCGGCCCTACCGGAAATGTCGTCACTCTGAACGCGGGGAGTACTTTCCTGGGAGCGGTAACGATCTCAACCGAAGGCAATTGGTCTTTGACGGTAACCAGCCCTTCGCCGGTTCCTACCGGTGTTTCAGCGGTGTGTAACGGGGTAACGCTTACTGCAAATGTTACCGGTATACCGGCTTCGACAGCATTTGCTGTTTCAAGCGCGGCATACACCGTTTCTACGAACCGGCTGAGTGTATCGGGCAGCGGCCCTGCGGGCGCGAATGTAAGTGTGCGTTCAGGCGCGACTACGCTTGGTTCAGCGACGATCTCAAGCTTAGGCAATTGGAGCGTGGGTGTAACTAGCCCTTCTCCGGTTCCTGCCAGTATTTCAGCGGTATGTAACGGGGTAACGCTTACTGCAAATGTTACCGGTATACCGGCTTCGACAGCATTTGCTGTTTCAAGCGCGGCATACACCGTTTCTACGAACCGGCTGAGTGTATCAGGCAGCGGCCCTGCGGGCGCGAATGTAAGTGTGCGCTCAGGCGCGACTACGCTTGGTTCAGCGACGATCTCAAGCTCAGGCAATTGGAGCGTGGGTGTAACCAGCCCTTCTCCGGTTCCTACCAGTATTTCAGCGGTGTGTAACGGGGTAACGCTTACCGCAAATGTTACCGGGATACCGGCGCCGGGTGCGGGGACCCTGACTATTTCCCGGGCAGAATACGATCATGAGGATAGGGAGTTGTTGGTAAGAGGCACAGGGCAGCCGAACGCGACCGTGCGATTATATAACGGTTCGTTGATCGGTTCAGTAAGAATATCGAGCCGCGGCAGTTGGCGCTTCGAAAAGGAGCATACGAGTTATTTCAGGACAATACGCGCTGAATCAAATGGAATAAGCGTTACAAAAAATGTGACCAGAGATAGTTAAAAGGAGGAGCAAACCATGGCAACAATTAAAATCATTGATCCGGTTACAAGGATTGAAGGGCATTTGGGCGTTGAGGTTACTATAGACGCAGGCAGCGTCGTCGACGCGCGCTGTACCGGGACCCTGTTCCGCGGGATCGAAACGATCCTGACGGGCAGAGATCCATGGGACGCGGTGCCGATCACCCAGCGTATCTGCGGCGTATGCCCGATATCCCACGGTTTGGCTGCTTCTATGGCGCTGGATAACGCGGGCGCGAGAACTCCGACGGCCAACGGCAGGATCCTGCGTAACCTGCTTCTGGGGGCTAATTACATCCAGTCTCATATTCTGCATTTTTATCTCCTGGCAGCGCTCGATTATCTTCATGGCCCTCAAACCGCGCCGTGGCTGCCTGCGTGGGACGTGGATATGAGGGTGCCTTCATCGGAAGCGATACTGGCTCATATCACGCTTGCTATCGAAGCAAGGAGGCGGGCCCATGAAATGGGCGCTATTATCGGCGGAAGGAGCCCTTCGTCGCATGCGATCATTTCAGGCGGTTTTACCGATACTCCGACTGCCGCGAAAATATCCGACTTTCGCGCTCAGCTTACCTGGCTGACTGATTTTATTCAGAGTACGTATATACCCGATGTGCAGACGGTGGGCGGGGCTTACTCCGATTATTTTCAGGTCGGCCGCGGCTATGGCAACCTTCTGGCTTACGGCGTATTCGAACAGGACCAGGACGGTAATGATAAGCTTTTGAAAATGGGATACGCCGATAACGGCCAGGCAGGCCCGTCGCAGGATGTCGCGATAAGCGATATCACTGAATCGGTGACGTATTCCTGGTACAACGATTCAACGAATAATCTCGCCCCGTCATCCGGGCAGACGCTGCCGGTTAACCCGAAGGGGAATGCTTATTCGTGGCTGAAGGCCCCGCGGTACCAGGGCAAGCCCTGTGAAGCCGGCCCGCTTGCCAGGATGTGGGTGAATGGCGATTATCAGCAGGGTATCTCTGTTATGGACCGCCACGTCGCCAGGGCGCTGGAAACTTTGAAGGTCGCGCAGGCAATGTCCGATTGGCTGAATCAGATACAGGTAGGACAGCCGGTTTATGATAACAAAGCCATGCCTGTTTCCGGAGAGGGAATGGGACTGACTGAAGCGCCGCGGGGGGCTCTTGGCCATTGGGTGAAGATCTCCGGCGCTAAGATATCGCAGTATCAGATTATTACTCCGACCTGTTGGAACGCATCTCCTCGGGACACCGCAGGGCAATTGGGCCCGATAGAAAAAGCCCTTGTCGGTACGCCGGTCAGGGACGAAACAAAGCCGATCGAGGTGCTCAGAGTGATCCATTCGTTCGATCCGTGTTTATCCTGCGCGGTGCATGTCATGAGGCCGGGGAAAGAGCCGTTGACGCTGCGTACGAGGCTGGGTTGATCAATGCCGGAGCTTGAGTCTATGCGTATCCTTGTGTTGGGAATAGGGAACCTGCTTTTAGCGGATGAAGGCGTGGGCGTGCATCTTGTCCACGCCCTCATCGCCGAAGGCGGGCTGGAAGGCGTAACGGCACTCGACGCGGGAACCGCGATACTCGATGCCTTGCCGGATATTGCCGCGGCCGACAGGCTCATCGTCGTGGACGCGATGATCGCCGGCGGCAGATCCGGGTCGATATACCGCCTGCCTTTGGATGAGTGCGCGAAGAAAAACTATATTGCTTCCATGCACGGCTTTGACCTTTCAAGCCTGCTTGCGTTATCCTGTAAAGAGGGGCCGCTGAATGTTTCGGTAATAGGGGTGGAGCCTGCCAGGATAGCCTGGGGTATGGAACTATCGCCGGAGGTTTCCGCGGTGATGCCTGAGCTTATCAGGATAGTAAAAGAAGAGGTGAAGGTATTGAGAGAAGAGTCATTTATCGAGCATTAAGAGAGGTTAAAATAAGGAGGGTGTATGTTTAAACTGGGGATCGGTGAGTTGTTGGTCATATTGGCCATTGTGATGCTTCTTTTCGGCGCTAAACGCCTGCCGGAGATAGCCAAGGCGATCGGTGAGTCGATAAAAGAGTTCAAGAATTCGCGTAAAGAGGAAAAGGCGGAATTAGCTAAGAAATAAGTTGTATAAAGGAGGTGCTTATGTTCGGGATGGGAATGCCGGAGTTGATCGTAGTATTCTTGGTGGTTCTTTTGCTGTTTGGCGCCAAAAGCCTGCCTGATATGGCGCGCGCTTTAGGGAAATCTATCGGAGAATTCAAGAAAGCGGCCAGTGATATACGGGAGGGCATTGAAGTCAGCGCGGCGCAGGAGAGCGTAAAACCCGTCGCGGTTATCGCCCAGGCGGCAGTGAGCGCGGAAGCGAGTAATCCGCCCGCGGCGGATGCCGGGGCGCAAAAGAAAGGCTGATATGCGCCGGGGTATGGATACCTTTACTTTTTTCGAACATTTAGACGAGCTCAGAGGCCGGTTGATAAAATCGCTGGCCGCGGTTGCCCTGGGAGCCTGCGTTGTATATCATTTCAGCGATGCTATACTTACCGTCCTGGCAAAACCGGTGGGTAAGCTTGTTTTCATAGACCCGACAGAAGCGTTTATCGCTTACCTTAAACTGTCCGTCTGGGGAGGGTTGTTCCTTGCTTCCCCGTTCGTAATTTATCATCTCTGGAAGTTCGTTGGAGGCGGCTTGAAGAAAAGCGAATCCAGGTATGTGTATATGTACGCGCCGGCGTCTTTTTTGCTGTTTCTTTTAGGCGCGTCATTCGGCTTCTTTGTGATCATCAGCTTTGGGATGAAGTTCCTGCTTTCTTTCGGCAGTAATTTCATGGCCCCGATGATCACGATAAGCCGGTATATTTCATTCCTGGGGGCGATGATCGTGGCGTTCGGCCTGGTCTTCCAATTGCCGCTGGTCATGCATTTTCTTACTAAACTCGGCGTGGTGACTCCGGAATTCCTGTCCGCTAAACGCAAGTACGCGATGGTATGTATTTTTATCGCGGCAGGGGTTTTGACTCCCGGGCCGGATATATTCAGCCAGCTGTCCATGGCGGTCCCGCTCCTGATACTATATGAGGTGGGAGTTATTCTTTCGAAGTCCGCCTTGATAAAGCCGCGGGAGGGCCTGCTCAAGCAGGGAGTCACGCTGCCTTGACCGCGGTAATGATGTAAAAAGGAGAAAACTATTCTATGTCGATAAATGAATGCGCACTCAGCCTTGCGGACCCTGTTTCTCTGAAAGGGCTTTGCCGCCTGCGGGGGGAAGTATTTGCCTGCGGCGCTGATATGAAAAACAGATTTTCTTATTTTAAGGACGGGGAAATATACTTTTCCGCGGATTTCGGGGACCTTTCCCGCGTAGAGAATTTCTCCGCTTATCTTGAGGCGGTACGTGAAATGCGGGAGCACCTGGCGATCTCTCCTGATGTGGTGGCGTATGACCCTCATCCGTATTATTTCTCTTCGAAGGCGATAGGCCTTTTTGAAGGCGCAAAGCGCCTGGAGGTCCAGCACCATCAGGCGCATATCGCTTCGGTTTTAGCGCAATCAGAAGCGCGGGTGGATATTATAGGGGTCAGCTTTGACGGCACCGGCTTCGGCTCCGACGGTAACCTCTGGGGCGGGGAATTCTTTACGGTGAGCGCTCATGAATATAAAAGGAGCGGCCATTTGCAATATATGAAAATGCCCGGAGCGGAAAAAGCGGTCAAGCAGCCCTGGAGAATGGCGTTTGGCTTGTTATACGGCTCTTTAGGCAATAAGCTGTTCGATAAAAAGCTTGGCTTATTGAAGCTCAGGACAAAAGACGAATACTATTCTCTTTTCCGGGCGCTGGAGAATAATTTCAACTTTCCGCTTACTTCAAGCTGCGGCAGGTTATTTGACGCGGTTTCTTCCCTGTTAGGGATCACCCATGAGGTGAGCTTCGAGGCGGAAGCGGCGGTCAATTTGGAAAAAAAAGCCGCTCTCGTGGAAGATGATGCCTTTTATACCTTTGATATTACGCGGGAGAAAGGGGTATATATCGTCGGATACCGTCATTTTATTGAAGCGTTGTTAGCGGAGGCGGCAGGAGGCGTTGCCGTTGAACGCCTGGCGCGGCGGTTCCATAATTCAATTGCCGTGTTGATCGTTGAAATGTGCGGGCGGCTTCGGCAGGAAAGCGGTATCGCTACGGTCGCCTTAAGCGGGGGAGTGTTCCAGAATAAAATACTTCGCTCTCTCACCCTGCGGCAGCTGCGGGACGCGGGGTTCCGGATCTTAGAAGATGATACCGTGCCGATAAACGACCTGGGGATATGCGTGGGCCAGACATACGCGGCACTGCGCGGAGCCGGAGCCGTGAAAGAATAACAGAAAAAGGAGTCAAAATATGTGTCTTGCTGTCCCGGGGTTGGTAAAAGAGGTGCTGACGGGCAACGTAGCCAGGGTCAGTTTTATGGGCGTTGATAAAGAGGTAGCTATAGACCTGTTGGAAGATGTGCTCCCCGGGCAATACGTTATCGTGCACGCGGGGTTTGCCATCAATAAATTAAACGAGGAAGATGCCTGTGACGCACTTAAAGAATTTGAACAGTTCATATAGACCGGTTGCAGATTATAAAAACCCGGGCTTAGCCCGGCAGCTTTTGGATAAAATAAATTCTTATACCGGCAGCGCCTCTATTATGGAGGTCTGCGGTACGCATACTGTCGCGCTTTTCAAATCAGGGATCCGCGACGGCCTTAACGCGCGCATAAATCTTGTTTCGGGCCCGGGATGCCCGGTGTGCGTGACCGGCGCGGACGCGGTAGAAAAAGCGATAGGCCTGGCATGCAGGAAAAATACCGTTTTGTTCTGCTTCGGGGACATGGTCAAGGTGCCGGGGGCGAGGGTAAGCCTTGATTCGGTCAAGGCTGAAAGGGACGCCAACGTCAAGATCATGTACAGCCCGCTTGAAGCGCTGGAATACGCGAAAAATAACCCTTTAAAAGACATAGTCCTGTTCGGCGTGGGTTTTGAGACTACCGTCGGGCTTTTTGCTTCGACGCTCATCAGGGCAAAAAATGACGGGGTGAAGAATTTGCATCTGCTCTGCGCTTTTAAACTGGTGCCGCCTGCGTTACGGGCGCTGCTTTCATCGGCTGATGTGAAAGTCGACGGTTTACTTCTTCCCGGGCATGTGAGCGCTATCCTGGGGGCGGAGGCTTACCGGTTCATGGCTGATGAATACCATGTTCCGGGAGTGATCGCCGGCTTTGAGCCGGTAGATATGCTGGAAGGTATTTTGATGCTTACGCGGATGATCGGGAATAAACAAGCGCGTATCGTCAATGAGTATAGCCGGATTGTCACGCGGGAGGGCAACCTCAAAGCGAAAGAAGCGATAGCGTCGGTGTTTACCGAATGTGACGCGCGATGGAGGGGGTTAGGGGAAATACCCGGCAGCGGATTAAAGCTGAACCGGGCATTCAGCGCTTTCGACGCGGAAAAGTTCGTCGATTTCCCGGTCCCTCATGTTGAAGAACCCAGGGGCTGTAAGTGCCCGGAGGTGATCAAGGGCAAGGCTCAACCGACGCAATGCCCGCTTTTCAGGCGAGTGTGCACGCCGTCTGATCCGGTAGGGCCGTGCATGGTCTCAAGCGAAGGGACCTGCGCTGCGTATTATAAATACGGAGGTAAAAAACTATGAGACACGATAAGATATTATTACCGATGGGCGCGGGAGGATTACTTTCCCAGGAGTTAATGGAGGATGTGTTCTTGCCGGGATACGGCAATGAAACCTTAAGGCGGATGGATGACGCAGCTGAGCTGAATGTGGGCGATACCCGGCTTGCTTTTACCACGGATTCCTTTACCGTTAAGCCGCTCTTCTTTCCCGGAGGCGATATCGGCAAGCTTGCGGTATGCGGGACTTTGAACGACCTGGCGGTAAAAGGCGCCAAGCCCCTGGCGCTCTCAGCCGGTTTTATTATTGAAGAAGGGTTTCCTGTAAAGAGTTTAAAGCAGATAGTTTTTTCCATGCGGGAGGCTGCCGCCGGGGCAGGAGTATCGATCGTGACAGGCGATACCAAGGTGGTCGGCAGGGGGGAAGCCGACGGGATATATATCAATACTTCGGGGATCGGCGTTGTCTGCGCGGGGCTGGATATTTCCTGCGCGCGCGCGCAAGTGGGGGATAGCGTGATCATTTCCGGCACTCTTGCCGATCATGGGATAGCGGTCATGAACGCGAGGGAAAAGCTGGGGTTTACTCCTGAGATAGAAAGCGACGTGGCCTGCGTGTGGAAAATAGTGGAAAAGATATCCGTCTTCGGCGCTCATATCCATGCCATGCGAGACCCGACGCGGGGAGGCTTGGCCAGCGTGTTAAATGAAATAGCCAGGGCTTCGCGGGTGAACATAAAGATATATGAGGCGTTGCTTCCGGTTAAAGAGCAGGTGCTTTCCTGCTGCGACCTGCTGGGGCTTGACCCGCTTTACCTGGCTAACGAAGGCAAAGCCGTTATTATCGCCGATAGAAGCGTCGCGGGCCCGATGCTGCGCATGCTGCGGCAGATGCCAATAGGGCAAGACGCGCAGTTGATCGCGGAGGTGGATGGGTCAGAGTATTCCCCGGAAGTGCCGCCGGTCTTCCTGGAAAATGCTATCGGGACAAAGCGGTTCGTGCCGATGATCGAAGGAGACCCGCTGCCGCGTATTTGTTGAAAACAACCGTATCCAAAAGGAGGCTGTTATGCATGAATTGTCGTTGGTCGAGGGGATATTCCAAGCGATAGAGCTGCAAAAACAAAAACACGATTTTAAAAAAGTGCTCAGCGTCGAGATCATGTGCGGGAAGTTCAATCATCATATCAAGGAGCATTTGGAGTTCTGTTTCGAGGCGATGGCAAGATCTCCCCTTTTGTCCGGGGCAAAAATAACCGTTCATCAGTCAGACTCTATCGATGATGACGGGATTTATTTAGACAAGCTCGAGGTCGCGTAATTAAGGCAGGCAGAGAAATTGAAGCTTAAAGTTTAAAGGCCCTGCCGGCAGGTAAATATCAAAGAAAGTCAAAAGGTAGAAATAAGGAAGAAGGCGGCGTCACATATCGCGTGATAGCCGCCTTTTTTTATGAGAAGATTATATTGCGTTTGACAGGTTCTGCGGGTAAAATAGGCTGAAGTGTTTAAAAGAAGGAACACGATCGCTTAATAACGAATAGCAATAGTATCTATAAGGGCGCGTTGCTTGGGTTTGAATAAAAGAATGATCCCGGGTATACGAACTATTGAGAGGAAATCCATGGCTTGGGAAATTGTTGGTTTTTCAGCGGCATTCTTGACGATGTTCGGCTTCCTGCCGCAGGTAATTAAGATCTACCGCACTAAGTCCGTCAAAGACCTTAGTTTGCTTGCTATTCTTCAGTTTATGGTGGGGGTTTTTCTTTGGTTGGTATACGGCATCCATCTGAAAAACTTTGTGATAATTCTGGCTAATGGCGTAACGTTTTTGATCCTTGTGGTGGCTTTCGCTATGTTCATTAAATATAGCGCGCAAGCCGGCAAGAGTTGATCTCATCGGGGAAGCGCTTGTAGCGGCATTCTTTTATGCCTTAATGTGTTATTATCATTAGTTTTAGGGGCGTGGTTAGAGTAAATACGGTTGAGTGGTTAAGTAATGAAGCAAGGTGATAAAGTATGGCGGCGTTTTGGGCATCATTGATCTTTGTCGTATTAGCGGAAATGGGAGATAAGACCCAACTTCTGGCAATGGCTTTTGCTGCCCGATACAACCCCGGAAAAGTTCTTCTCGCGGTTTTTCTTGCCACGCTTCTCAATCACTCTCTTGCGGTAGCCGTAGGCCATTTCTTAACAGTTGTTATACCTTTAGATATTATTTCATTTATTGCGGCTTTTTCATTTGTTATTTTTGGTTTATGGACTATCCGCGGGGACAATCTTGAAGGAGAAGATAAAAAGGAAAGCCGCTTTGGCCCTGTGGTAACCGTCGGTATCGCGTTCTTCCTGGCTGAAATGGGGGATAAGACGCAGCTCGCTACAATCAGCCTCGCGGTTAAATATCAGAATATGCTTTATGTGCTGATGGGGACTACCCTGGGCATGGTGATAGCGGATGCTTTCGGGGTCGTGGCCGGTATTGTGATGAGAAAGCATATTCCTGAGAAGACAATAAAATGGATATCAGCGGTTATTTTTATATTATTCGGGCTCAACGGTATATACGGGGCCGTTGCCGCTCGATTCCCGCTAACCTATGCCTGGGGATTTATTATGCTCATAAGCGTGTGCGCGGTTTACGCCGCGTATCGCCTGGGGCGGTCAAAAAAAAGATAATCTGAAGGTTGTTTTTTGCGTGCCACCTAAACTGCGGAGATGATCAATGGGGAAGGCCAAAAAAAGAGCGGCCCTTGTTTTATGCGTTTTAACCTGTTTTTTTGTGAGCGCTTTTGCCGTGAGTGCTTCTGCTAAGACGTTTCCCGGAGCAATAATTTTCGCGGGGCTTAAACGCACCTATCTTATTTATATCCCGCCTTCCTATGATAAAACTAAATCAATGCCGCTTGTGATCGCGTTACACGGAGGTGGGGGCAGCGGCAGGCATATGATCAAACTTACCCGCGGCGGGTTTAACGCGCTGGCGGATAAATTCGGCTTTATCGTCGCCTATCCCGACGGGATAGAAAAGAATTGGAATGACGGCAGGCGCCCCCGGGAAACAGGATACCGGGCGCATCGGGAGGATATAGACGATGTCGGGTTCATCGCGGCATTGATCGGCCGGTTAATTGAAGAATTTAATGCCGACCCAAAACGGGTTTATGCCACGGGAATGTCAAACGGGGCAATGATGTCTTACCGCCTTGCTTGCCAGTTATCTGAAAAGATAACCGCGATCGCTCCTGTTACCGGCAATATCCCTCAAAATTTATGCCCCGCCTGTTTGCCGTCAATGCCGGTCTCGGTATTAGCTATCAATAACGTCAATGATCCTTTGATGCCCTGGGCGGGTGAGGATATTACCGGCCCTTTCGGGATGAAGAAGTTGGGAAAAGTACTGCCGACAGCCGAGACTATCAGGTTTTGGGTAGAGCATAATAAGTGTTCCCCGACGGCGGTTATCACAGAGGCGCCTGACCGTGACCCGTATGACGGCACGCGGATAAGAAAAGAAGCATATGGCAACGGTAAGGATTCGGCAGAAGTGATCCTTTATGCTGTTGAAGGAGGCGGGCATACCTGGCCGAATGGCCATCAATATCTCGGCGAAAGGCTCGTCGGGAAAACCAGCAGGGATATTGACGCCAATGAGGTGATCTGGGATTTTTTCGCAAGGCACGCGAGGGAATAAGCCGGGTATAAACTACGGGCTACGGTTGTGGATAACTATAAATTTCAGTTAAATTAACGAGAGGCTCTTATGCACGAAACAAGGTTCATTCAGCAAATATTCACGGCGCTGGAAGAAGCGTCGAACAAGAAAGCGCCTTTGGCCCAGGTTACGGTCAATGTCCGGTTAAGCCCATTGAGCCATGTTTCCGCGGGGAACTTGAAAGCGGCTTTTAAAGAATTATCTATTGGGACAAAGTTTAAAGGGGCATCGCTTAATGTCCTGGCGTTAAAGCTCCCTCTCGTATGTAATAGCTGTGATCGTAAGGCAATGATCGTAAGAAAAACCTTTGGTTGCCCGTCTTGCGGCAGCGCGGATGTTACTATCGCTATGGATAAGGAATTCTTTGTGGAATCCATCGATCTTAAGCCCGAAGTAAAGAAGAGCCGGAAGAAAAGGATGTCACCGTAACCAAAGGATAAATATTGTTTAAGAATACCCCTGTTTGCCGATAAAGTGAGAAGCAGGTTATTATTCAAAGGAGGATTAAGTGAAGATCTGGATAAAATGGTGCCGGGGGCGGATAGGTATCGTATCCGGGATTCTTTTATTATCCTGGGTGAGCTCTTTTGCGGAAGGCGCGCAGAGCGATGAAGAAATGCTTAAGCAGATACAGGAATTAAAGAATATCGTCCGGCAGCAACAGGTGAGGATCGAGCAGCTCGAGAAAAAGGTAAATGCTGCTCCTGTTTTTCCGAGAGAGGCTGTCCCGGTATCCGAGATCGACAGGCGTATTGATGAGAGGCTTTCAGTTACTGCTCCGGCTTACCGTCTGATGGACGGCTTGTCTTTGAGCGTCGGCGCCACGACCATCACCCAGGGCGTCGATCACGCCAACGGCGATGATCAGCTTTCTGAAAAAGAAAGCGTAACTGATTCAACCATATCGGTTGATATAGCGTTAAACAAGAAATTCGAAGATTACGGCGAAGCCTATGTGTATATTACTGCCGGGCAGGGAGCCGGTATCGAGGATGAGCTGAAAGTTTTCAGCAACGTTAATTATGACGTTGATAATGACCAGAATGTGCGTTTAGCTGAAGCCTGGTATGAGCATTATTTTAAACCTTTCTCCGGAGCTTTGGGATTCGGCAAGATCGATGCTACCAGGTATATTGACATGAATAATTATGCCAACAGTGAAACTACGCAATTTATAGGAAGAATGTTCGGTAATTCTCCGGTCATTGAATTCCCTTCCAACGCTGCCGGGATACATTTCGGGATGTCTCCGATAGACCTGTTCGATATAAATCTTGTAGCCCTTGACGCCGATGGCGACTGGGAGGATACTTTCGATTCTTTGTTTATTTCCGGGCAGGTCAATATTAAGCCGAAGCTGTTGAACAGGGAAGGCAATTACCGCCTGTATGCCTGGAATAACGGCGCAAATCACACAAAATGGTCCGATGCGGCAAAAGATAAAGAAAACAGCTTTGGCTTCGGCTCAAGCATGGACCAGGAATTAACCGATAATCTCGGGCTGTTTGCCCGTTACGGTTGGCAGGACCCGAAGGTATATTTGAACGGCGATAGCTTCTCGCTTTCTCAGTCCTGGAGTATCGGCCCGCAGCTTAAGGGTGTTTTATGGGGAAGGGCCGCAGATGTCCTTGGCATAGGTTTTGGCCAGGTTATACCGTCAAAGCAGTACAAAAGATCCAATAGTGTTTTGGCGCGGGCAGAAAGCCACCTGGAATGTTACTATAATCTTAAGGTCAATGACCATTTAAGCTTGAGCCCTGATGTCCAGGTCATATGGCAGCCATTTGGAAAGGACGCCTCAAGAGGAGATGACACATTGATCGTCGGCGGCCTGCGCGGCCAGATCGATTTTTAGGGGGCCAGCCGTTCTTTATCCTTAAATAAACCTTTTAATTTTAACCTGTCTTGGTATAATAACGAGAGTAAGCTGTTCCCGGGCAAAGCCTTGTAAGATTTGCCCTGAACATTATACGAAACCTTAATACCCTTGCCTGAACGCGATCTCATCTTCCAGCGTTGATTGCGTTTTTTCCTATATCAACAGAAAATTCAAATTTATGAAGGATCTTTTTATCACCCCGTTGGATCATATTTACCTTTTTTACGGCTTAGTCGCCACACTCGCGCGGTGAGTTGGGGGAATCTGAAGTGAACAGGAAAAGCGGGACTATGTTCAGGATCTTTTTAAACAAGCCGGGGCCTGCGTAGCTCTTACGGGTGAGTTTCTGCTTAAGGAGAATGTCCAAATGCTTTCAGATGCTGATTTACGTAATTTAAAAGGCCTTTCCGCGTTTGAAGCCTGCGCGCGGCTTAAGCGCGATGGGTATAATGAACTGCTTTTAGCTAAACGGCGGTGTGTTTTAAAGATCGTTATTGAAGTCTTGAAAGAGCCGATGTTCCTTCTTTTAGTCGCCTGCGGGGCGATTTACCTGGTGTTAGGGGATAGGGGAGAGGCGTCTTTGCTTTTGGGTTTTGTTTTTGTCATTATGGGTATTACTATTTACCAGGAAGGAAAAACTGAAAAAGCGATAGAAGCGCTGCGTGATCTCTCCAGCCCTCGCGCGTTGGTCATCCGCGACGGGACGCATAAAAGGATCCCCGGGAAGGAAGTGGTGAACGATGATATCCTCGTCGTGCAAGAGGGGGACAGGGTACCGGCCGATGCCGTATTGTTATGGGGGATCAATTTGTCAGTTGATGAATCTTTGTTGACAGGAGAATCGGTGCCGGTGCGGAAATTGCCGGCTCAGGTAACGGATCCAATTCGTCATCGTCCGGGTGGGGACGATCTGCCGTGTCTTTATTCGGGAAGCCTCGTCGTCCATGGCCAGGGTATTGCGCGGGTCATCGCGATAGGCAATAATACCGAGATGGGCAAGATCGGCCGGGTCCTTAATTCGATCGGGAATGAATCGACGCAGTTGCAGAAAGAAACCGGGAAATTGGTCAAAATAATCTTTTTCATCGCGGTCATTCTTTGCTGCATGGTCGTCCTGGTATATGGTTTCAGCAAGGGGCAGTGGCTTAACGGGGTCTTGTCCGGGATCACGCTGGCAATGGCTATGCTTCCTGAAGAATTTCCCGTGGTGCTTACGATCTTTCTGGCGTTAGGCGCCTGGCGGATCTCCAAGAAAGATGTTTTAACGCGTAAAGTTTCAGCGGTTGAAACGCTTGGTTCAGCGACTGTTTTGTGCGTCGATAAAACAGGGACCCTGACGCAAAATAAGATGTCGGTAAAAAAGTTGTTTAACGGCAAGCGGTTTTGCGATGTAGCTTCGGGAGTGGATTCCTGCCTTGCCGATGATTTCCATGAGGTAATGGAATATGGTATCCTTGCCAGTAAGAAAGACCCTTTTGACCCTATGGATAAAGCATTGAAAGACCTGGGTTACCAGACGTTATATAATACCGAACATATACATGAGAACTGGCCGTTGATCGAAGAATACCCGCTTTCTCAGAAGATCATGGCATTGTCTCACGTCTGGAAAACGCTCGATGGCAGCGGGTTTGTGGTTTCCGCAAAAGGAGCGCCGGAGGCGATCGCTGATCTATGCCATTTGAGTGAAAATCAGCGGCAGTCGCTTTTCGACAAGGTCCAGGAAATGGCTCGTGAAGGCCTGCGCGTTTTAGGCGTTGCCAAGGCTTTCGTCGATAAGGGAAAGCTTCCCGTTTCACAGCATGATTTTAATTTCACTTTCCTCGGCCTCATCGGTTTAGCCGATCCTATCCGCCCGGCGGTGCCTTTGGCAATACAGGAATGTTATCGGGCAGGAATACGGGTGGTCATGATCACGGGAGATTATCCTGCGACCGCGCAGAATATCGCCAAGCAGATCGGCCTTAAAAATTATGATTCCGTGATCACGGGCGAGGACCTGGCGCTTTTGAGCCGCGAAGAACTTAAAAAGCGCATCTCTCTGGTCAATATTTTCTCGCGCGTTATCCCGGAACAGAAATTATTGATCATTGAGGCGCTTAAAGAAAATAATGAGGTGGTCGCCATGACGGGAGACGGCGTTAATGACGCGCCTGCATTGAAATCGGCGCATATCGGCGTGGCAATGGGGGAGCGGGGGACGGATGTCGCCCGCGAGTCTTCCGACCTGGTCCTTTTGAAAGATGATTTTTCCTCTATTGTTGAGGCGGTGCGCCTGGGCAGGCGCATTTTCGATAATTTAAAAAAAGCCATGGCGTATATTATCAGTGTCCATGTCCCTATAGCCGGGATCTCCCTGATCCCGGTGCTTGCCGGCTGGCCGCTTATTCTTTATCCTGTCCACATTGTCTTCCTTGAGCTTATTATTGACCCCGCGTGTTCTGTTGTTTTCGAATCGGAAGAAGAAGAAAAAGATATTATGCGCAGGCTTCCGCGCAAAAAAGCAAGTTCATTATTCAGTAAAAGGCTGTTTACCTTAAGTTTCTTGCAGGGGCTTTTTTCCCTGGTTGTTGTGGCCCTGGTATTCCAAGTGAGCCTGTGGCTTGGAGAAACGGCCGGCGCGGCGCGTACCCTGGCGTTTGTCACTTTGATCGTTTCGAATCTTTGCCTTATTCTTACGAATCGCTCATGGTCAAGAAGCATTATTGCTTCTTTAATGGTTAAAAACAAAGCGTTACTTTGGGTCAGCTCGGGCGCGGCGCTATTTTTGTGGTTAGTTGTCTATGTCCCTTTTTTTAGAAAATCGTTTCATTTTGAAATATTGCATGTTAATGACATCTTTATCGCGCTCACCGCGGGTATATTGAGCGTCATGTGGTTTGAGCTGGTTAAATTTATTTCATGCAAACATAAGATTGAATTGATGAATTCATAAGGGGCGCTTGCTGTGTGATCTAAAATAGCAGGGATGTAAGCCTTTTGTTCACAGCAACTTTTAGATGTGGAAGAAAGATATCCCTCCGGGGAATGTGCCTATTAAAACCGTCTTATTTTAAAAGACGGTTTTTTGTTTTCTCAGGGATATTGCCTGAAATATCTAAAAAGTATTTTTTATAGGTTTGTTGAAATTAATCATGGTTTTTCTTTTAAAGAAATCGTCGGAAATGCCGATAAAATAATTATCTGGAGGAAATGTTCCGGGTAATGCTTTAAACATAAGGATACGTTATGAAGAGTCGAAAACAAATGGTGATAACCGGCCTGGTATTGAGTATCTGCATGTGCCTGCTCATACCGCAGGTTTTCTCGCAGGTTGACGGCAGAAAGAACGGCGCCCAATATAAGATCGGCGTTTTAGCGACACGCGGCAAAGACGCTTGTTTTAAGCAATGGCAGAACACCGCGCAAGACCTGACTGATAGAGGAAGCGGCAGCTCTTTTATTATTGTGCCGCTTGATCTTAGTCAAATAGTCGTGGCGGTGCTTCAGCGCCAGATCGATTTTATTATCACTGACCCCGCCGTGTACGTAGAGCTTGAAGGTTTTTACGGCGCTCAGCGCATCGCGACACTGAAAAACCGGTATTTGCATAAAGGGTATTCGGTGTTAAGCAGCGTGATCTTTACCGGCGCGGGAAAGAAAAGCATTCGAAATATCAGCGACCTTAAGCATAAGAGGTTCATGGCGGTACATGAGGATTCTCTGGGCGGCTGGCTTGCCGCGTGGCGTGAACTTAAAGCCCATAAGATCAATCCCTTTTCTGATTTTAAATCGCTGAGTTTTGGAGGGACGGATGACGAAGTTGTATATGCCGTGTTAAACGGCAGAGCCGACGCCGGAAGCGTCAATACAACGATACTCGAGCGTATGGCAGCCGAAGGAAAGATCGATATCAAGAAAGTCCGGATCTTAGGAAAAAAGGGAATGAACGCTGATCGCGAGGATGTGCCGTTCTTCCACAGCGCCGTTTTGTACCCTGAATGGCCTTTCGCGAAGTTAAAGCACGCCCCCGCCGAGGTAGCCGAGTATGTCTCCCGGACGCTGCTTTCCATAAAACCGGATGATATCGCGGCTGTAACAGGAAAATACGTGGGCTGGACCGTCCCTTCGAATTACCAGCCTGTCCATGAATGCATGAAGGAATTAAGAGTCGGTTTGTATAAAGATATCGGGAAGGTCGCTTTACGGGATGTGTTAAAAACGTACTGGCTCTGGATAGTGATGGTATTCATGCTCCTGGCAGTCATGAGCTCTGTTATTACCCATATGGCGGGCTTGAATAGAAAATTAAATGAATCCCAGTATATATTGAAAAATGAACAGGTCGCGCTGTTGAGGGAACGCGATAAGGCCCAGAACTATCTCGATATCGCCGCGACCATAATTATTATCATAAACCGCGATCAAACGGTAAACTTGATCAACAAAAAAGGGTGCGAAGTCCTTGGTTTTTCTCAGAAAGAGATCATTGGGAAAAACTGGTTTGAGACGTTCATTCCCGATGATTCCCGGGAGGAAGTCAAGGGTGTTTTTTTCAGGATCATGTCGGGAGAAACAACAAACTCCGGTAGTTTTAAGAATAAGGTCATGACTAAAACGGGCGTAACGCGGACCATCTCATGGTATAGCAATGAACTGCGCAATGATGATGGCGATATTATCGCCTCGATAAGTTCAGGGGAAGATATTACCGAGCAAAAACGGATGGAAGAAGAACTCAAAGAAAAAATGATCGACCTGGAAAAATTCAATAAATTCGCGATTGACCGGGAATTAAGAATGATCGAATTGAAATCGAAGATAAAAAGCCTTGAAGCGGAAAAAGGCGTTTACACGTGCGGGCCAAAAGAGGCGCATGATGCAGAAAAAGCAATATAAAAGAGGAATACGGTTCAAGGTCACTTTCCTGATGACTGCCGTAATACTGGTCGTGATGGTCCTGGCGCTCTTGGTCTGTTATTTCTGGGGCTTTCTTTTCCTGCAGAATACGATACAGGATGACCGGGCGAAAATGGCGAATTTACTTTCTGAGTCGGTGACCCATGCCCTCGATAATCGTATAAACGCTTTAAAAATATATTTTCAATCAAGAGTTTGGACGGATGAAATTAAAGAATATAACCGCCTGGAAGGGTCATTGGACGCCGTTGACCGGGAAAGGCTTTTCGCGGAGCTTAATAGGACGTGGGTAACATTGCAAGGCTATGACCCTATGGTCAAGCGATACGAGGAAATTGAAGGGCGCGCTCGTTCGAATAATTTGATCCAGCCGGTAGCCGATGTGAAAAGGATATCGATAACCGATCAGTTCGGCGGATTGATCCTTTCTTCGCGGTCGTCGATAGATTATTACCAGGGAAATAAGGAATGGTGGCAGAAAGCATATAACAATGGCGCCGGCAGGGTTTTTATCAGCCAGATCAAATTCGATCAATTCTCTCTTGAATGGATAATATCTTTCGCTATCCCGATCGTTGATGAGTCAAACAAAGTGATCGGTATCGGCAAGGCGGAGATCAGCGCGAGTGAATTACTGACTTCTATAAGCAATGTGAATATAAGCCAGGTCAGGTACTCCTCACTGGTGGACCGCAGCGGTGAAGTTATCTTCAGCCATAACGCCGAGCTCAATCGTAAAATGATCGCCGATACCGCTGATTTCAAACGCCTGGTTAACGCCAGAAAGAAATGCATTATCCTGGAGCGCACAAAAGCGAGTAGTAAGACGTACCTGGCGTACGCGGAGATCGATAACCTTTATCTTCTGGCAAACGGCCAGTTCTGGGGGGTAGTGATCAAGGAAGACGCCCGCCAGGAATTTCAGGTCTTGCGGAAATTGATCTTGCAGATGGTTTTTATCGCGCTGCTTTTAATGATCGTATCCATACCGGTCAGTTTTATTTTCGCGGAGAGTATTGTCCGGCCGATAAAAAAATTTTATGACGCGGTCCAGCATATTTCAGACGGCAACTTTGACCACCAGATCGAAATAAAGTCGGGAGATGAAATTGAGCTGCTCGCGGATTATGTCAATAAAATGGCGCTGTCTTTGAGCAAGACATTGACCCCTATCCGTAATCTCGATAAGGAAGTCGCTGAACGTAAATCGCTCGAGCAGGCTGAACGCCACCGCATTGAGCGGGTTATCGGCTTTCAGTCAGTTTTGCTGCAATTAGCGCGAAGCGAGTTTAATGACCAGACGAATGCTCTCGTGCAGATAACCGCGGCTGTCGCAGATACTTTAGAAGTTTCGGGGGCGGGTATCTGGCTGTTCGACCAGGATCAAACGTCGCTTGCCTGCGTGGATTTTTATTCGCGCCCTCGCCAGGCGCATGAGAAAAAAGATGAGCGCCCTGTTAAAGATTATCCGTCGTATTTTGAATCCCTCAAAGTAAACCGTATCATTGCCGTGAATGATGTCAGTAATGACCATCGTACGGCGGAGTTGGTCGTAAAATGTTTATTGCCCTGCCGTATCGTTTCGCTGCTTGATGTCCCGATACGCCTGCGCGGCATACTCAAAGGCGTTTTGTCCATCGAACAAGCGGATACCTTGAAAGCCTGGTCGTTGGAAGAGCAGAACTTCGCGGCTTCGGTAGTCGATACGATCGCTCTCACCTTGGAAGCCTCCGAGCGTAAAAAAGCGGAATTAGAGCTTTTGAGACAGACGGAAGAATTACGCGTTCAGAAAAAAGAGCTGGAAAATTCCAAGCGGGCTCTTATGAATATCATGGATGATATTACCGAACAGCGTGAGAAAGCGCTCGCCCTTAAGGTCATGGCGGAGAGTTTTTCTAAAGCAAAAAGCGAATTCTTAGCCAATATGTCCCATGAGATCCGCACTCCTTTGAACGCCGTCATCGGGTTCTCTGAATTGTTAAAGGGTACGATATTAGATGATATGCAGTTGGATTATTTGACGACTATCCATGAAAGCGGTTCAGTGCTCTTGACGCTTATTAACGATATCCTGGATATCTCTAAGATCGAGGCAGGTGAGGTTAAGCTGGAATCAGTTGAGTTCAACTTGATGAACCTGGTAGAAAATGTCATCCGCATCGTAAGTTCGAAATTGAAGGGCAAAGAGCTTGAGCTGTTTTATAATTTTGATGAGCGTGTCCCGGTAGGATTTAAAGGCGATCCGACCCGTATCCGGCAGATCATCCTTAATCTTTTGGGTAATTCTATAAAATTTACCGAGACCGGAGAGATAACTGTTTACGTAAAGCCGGATGATTCCTTTGCGGGGAGAAACCCTGATTTCTTTTCGATAAGGGTCTCGGTGAAAGATACCGGTATCGGCATACCAAAAGAAAAACAGGCGGATATCTTTGACGCCTTTACTCAAGCAGACAGTTCGACGACGCGTAAATACGGGGGGACCGGCCTTGGGTTGTATATATGCAGGAATCTTGTGGGATTGATGGGAGGCAAGGTCTGGGTGGAATCTGAGCCGGGAAAGGGAAGCGAGTTTATCTTTACCTTATCGTTACGGATCGCTCCCGATATTAATAGGAAAGAGATCGCGCTGGTGCCTCTTGAAACATTGCGGGGTAAGAAAGTGGCGATTGTCGATGATAATGAGCATTCGCGTTATATTATCGCGTCTTTTTGCCAGGAGCAATTGATGCAGGTGGTTTTTCGCGCATCAGGTGCTCCTGAGGCATTGGATTGGTTGGGGCGGCAGGAGGAAGCGTTGCCCGATGTTATTATTTCCGATATACGGATGCCGGTCATGGATGGTTATACCTTCGCGAAAGAAATCCGCAAGAACGCCCGTTTTGACCCTATCAAGTTGATCGCGGCGACAAGCGAGGTCATCCCGGGCACTTCGCGGTTATCTCAAGAATGCGGTTTTGACGCTTACGCTATTAAGCCGATAATCAAAAGGGATTTCGTGCGCATCATTCAGGCTATTTTCGGCGATAAACGTAAAGTCAGGGAGATCATTACGCGCCACGACGCGGAAGAATTGACCTTAAAAGACCTGCGCGTGCTGGTAGCCGAGGACAATATAGTAAATTTAAAGCTCATTACGACCATACTTGAGAAATTCGGCTGCCGCGTGGGAGTTTCTAATCACGGTAAAGAGGTGATTGAAAAGCTTACGCGGGAAACATTTGATATGGTGCTCATGGATATCCAGATGCCGGTTATGGGAGGGATAGAGGCGACGGAAATTATCCGTAAGCAGATCAATAAAAATATCCCGATCATCGCGTTGACCGCCGCGGCGATGAAAGAAGATAAAGATAAAGCGCTTCAGGCCGGAATGAATGATTTTATTACCAAGCCGATCAATATAAACCAGCTTAAAGATACGCTTGTTGCCTGGAGCAACCGGTTAGTGTGATCCTTTCTTTTCTCCCTCCTTTTTAATAGAAGATTTTCTATTCTGGTGGTACAATAAATCAAAATATAGGCCGCTTGCCTGGTTATTTACCGTAAGAAAGGCCGCTTCGGGGATCATCTATGGAAAGTTTCGAAGGGTAGCGCCGTGAGAATAAATGTATTTTTACTTCTGTTCATCAGCCTGTCGGTGGTGAGTTACGGATTTACGCAGGATACTTCCAGCGTTGAAGACCAGGTTATCGGTGTCATTTTTAAAAATCTGGCTAAAGCGTATATTACGGTATCTGATTTTAATCGTTTAAAGAAAGATACTATCGAGCGCTTAAAAGGGATGGATGACGCGCGCTTTAATGCCCGTTATTCCGGAAAGCTGTCCGTTATCAAGGAATTCCCGCAGGCGCTAAAAGTAAAATACGGGATCAATGAAAATATGAAGCGGCGTGATGTCATTAAGAAATTAGGCAGGTGGGATAAGAAAGAGGCCTGCCGGATCATTGATGGTATCCCTGAAGAAATTATTGCCAAGCAGTTTAAAGAATATACGCGTAAGAGGGGCCCGGAAGCAAAAAAGAGTAATTTATTGAGCCAGGTGAAGAGCTTCTGGGGGCAGGTTAAGGTGAATTTTGAGGGTAAATGATGTTTTTTAGGGAGAAGGAGTATTTGTTTGCTTTTCGGTGTAATCTTTGATATATTTAAGAGAGAAAGAGTTTGCCGTGAGGACCCTTTGATACAGGTAAGGATTTGCGTGTAAATATGAAAATGAATTTTTGCAGGTTCAATATCAGTGTATTGTTGTTGCTGGCGGTGGGGGGGTATCCTTTCATCGCTCAGGCGGAAAGGCTCACCGCGAAAGCTGAATTGGCTCTTGAAGGAGAAATAAGTTCGATCAGCCGGGAGTTCCTGGAGATCAAGCAGATAGTTGATAAGAAAGGGGGCGCCTCAATAAAGAAGGGCCGCCTCTTCAGTAATGACAGTCCTGAAGCGTCCTTCGATTATAAAACGGCCTTACAGGATATTGAGAAGCAGGTAAAACAGAAAGATTACCGTAAAGCCGGGGAATTGTGTGATTTGTTGCTGCGGAATTACAGCGGCAACCGGCAGGCCCATTATTTACGCGCGCTTTTAAACCAACGAACAGGGGAATTGGAGAAAGCGATCGATGATTATCAATTCCTTATCGAGCATAAATTGGCTGATGCTAAAGTTTATAATAATTTAGCCAGTATATACGCTCAAAAAGAGGATTTTACCAAAGCAAAGGATTTATATAACCAGGCGATAAAAGAGAATTATAGTATGGCCGAAGCTCATAATAACCTGGCAGATCTGTATTTAAGGGAGAATGCTTATGATCAGGCAATGGCTGAATATGAAAAAGTGATTGCTTTTGAGCCGAAGAATGCCCGGGCGTTTTATAATTTAGGAGTCGTATATATGAAAAAAGGAGACCTCGCGCAGGCGCAGGAGCAATGGAAAAAAGTCTTGTTGCTTGATCCCGCCGACGCGGACGCAAGGGGAGCGCTTGAGAATTTAGAGAAGCTGTTAAAGCCTAAACAAAAAGAGGGTGACGGTGCATAATAAAAAAGGTTTTAATCTTATCGAGTTGTCAATTGCGGTTGTTATCATTGCGGTTTTAGCTGCCGGAGGATTTTTCTCCTATCTGCATGTTATTAACAAATCCATTAAAACCGATGCGATCGTGAGCATTAAGGCGATCCGCGACGCGGAGAAGGCTCATAAAATCGAGTCTGGTTCTTTTGTCGCGGCTGATAATACCGAAGAGATCAATAAGCTGTTGGAATTAAATATCCGCCCTAAATATTATGAGTACCGGGTCGTCAATGTTACCGATGATGATTTCGTCGTAATAGCCAAGCGTATCGGCCGTGATATCGATTCAGAGAGCGTTAATACCGACTCAACCGTTATTGTGATGGATGGCGGGGGTTCAGTGTTGCCCGCGGGGCCGTACATCGGAGGTAGCGGCGGCGGTGGAGGCGGCAGCAGCGGGCAAGATGAGGGCGGTACAACTATCACTGGCGGCGGCGGTGGTGTCAGTGGAGGGGGGAGCGCTTCCAGCGGCGAGAGTTCCGGCGGGGGAGGTGGTTCCGGCGGAGGCGGTGGCGGTGGCGGAGGTGGCGGCGGCGGTGGTGCCGGTGATGATGGCGGCGGCGGGGGCGGTGACGGCGGAGGTAGTGCGGCAGAGTTGATTGACTTAAGCGATGTTCTTGCTTGTATGAGCGATTCTGCTATTGCAGGCGAGTTGTATGCTTTGATACAAGCTGAAGACATTCATGTTTATTACGGGGATTTAAGCAGCGGAGCTTTAGGTCAATGGTTTCCATCTTGGTGGTCTGATTTTTATCCTGATGATCCACACGAAAATAATGCTATATTTATTGATTCTTCTATAGGTAGTACCTGGTCGGCAGAAGCAATCGCGTCAGTTGTCGTTCACGAAGCTTTACATGCGGATTATTCTCATAATACGGCAGCGTGGGTCGCTGATACTACAGCGCGTTTAGGAGTTGCTGAATCGGATTTAAGCTGGTACACAGATCCCGTTACGGGTGAGCAGGTGCTCGGTGACAGCATTGATCAGGAAAACAATGCTTTTACCCGGGAGGCTCAATTTTGGCAAGAAAAAAAAGGCACCCAGACCAATGACGAACTTGATTATGTATTGAGCCTTTATGAGCAGGGAGGCTCTTCTTTACATGACGTTGTGGCCGTGATGTATGCCGGTTATCCGTCTTATTAAGGAGCGAAAATGAAACCTACGATAAACAATGTTTATTTATTTCTGCTGATAGGGGTGATGTGCATGGTGAATAATTATGGCTGTACCGGCGGGAGTCTGCGCTACGAGCAATATATCGGTAAAAATCAGGAATTAAACATTGGTATAGATTATATTTCTCAATGGCTTTACCGCGAAAACAAGGATCTTCAAAAAGGATACGCGAGTGTAGTTTTCTTTGAAGATAGTAAGGGTGAAAACTATAAGCCTAAAATAGCCATAACCGCGCAAGACCTCTCTAAGATAGATGTATTAGAAACTCTTGAGGCGCTTACAGATGATCTGGTGAAGAAAAGACTGAAATTTAAAGATGCAAAATTGTTGTCAAGGTCTAAAGCTGATGTTATGGGCCTTGATGCCCGGGAAATCCTCTTGTCGTATAAGGCGATGGATAAGATTTATAGCGTGGATGCAAAACTGATACCGGTTAAAGAGAAAATAATTATTTTTATGAAACCGGGTAAGGCATATTCTTTAAGGTATGAAAACACGGAGCAGGGATTTGACAGGTTCAGTAAGGCATTTGATCATATGGTTAAGACGTTCAAGTTTAATGATCCCAAATAACGTTAAGCTATCCTGATTTATTCCATCCATGCATCTGTCGCATAAGACAGATAAGGGAAGAAGTTTTTGCAAATGCTCTTTAAAACCGGAAAATAGGACATTTTAATATTGCCCGCACATTTGAGAAAATCCTGCTTTACAGCTTAGTGAAAAGTAGGTATAATTAAGTTTCTCTAAAGGATCCTTACCTCGGGTTTCTTATGTTTAGAACCCGGGGAAATTCATGCGCCCATGGTTCGACCATGTGCTTCGACAGGCTCAGCACCCTGAGCAAACGAAGTGCGTCGAAAGGCTCACCATGAGCGGATGTAAGTAATTAGATGCGCCCATAGCTCAATTGGATAGAGCACCAGTCTACGGAACTGGTTGTTACAGGTTCGATTCCTGTTGGGCGCGTATTTTATTTATAAGTAAGTTGGAGTTAGCCCGCTCACCTTAAATTTATTTGACAAATCCATGAGTGTATGTTACATTTATTGGATAGATTCCATGGTAAACAAGTTTAACTAACATAGAACTAAGCTATAGACAAGGGTGTCTTCTGGTGGAATATGCTAGAAGACTTTTTTATTTTAAGCGGCTTTTTAAGCGGCGTATTAATATCATGATACTATCAGCAGTTCTAGCCCCTTTAATAGGGGCTTTTATATTACCGTTGGCCGGGAAGTTCTCTAAACCGGTGAGAAATATACTGGCGTTGTTGCTTGTCCTCTTTCCTCTGGCTATTTCTCTTTCCCTGTCTCCTTTTGTCTTAAGCGGGAAAACCCTTATCTCTACCCGTATCCTTCCTTTAGGCTTTAACTTTGTTTTTTGCGCCGACGCGCTGGCTGTTTTTATGGCGGTCGTATCTTCCTTGATCAGCGCTATCATTGTCATGTATTCATTCGGGTATATCAGCCATTACGAGAACCAAAATGAGTATTATATGATGGTAGTTTTGTTCCTTGGCTCGATGATGGGGCTGATATACGCGGGTAATTTGATCTTCCTTTATGTTTTCTGGGAAATGACCGCTCTGGCGAGTTGGCGGCTCATAGGGTTCTTCAGGGCGAAAACCGATGTCATCCGGGCGAATAAATCGTTTTTAATTACGGTATTCGGCGCTTTAATGATGTTGATAGGTTTTGTCTTGATCTATCAACAGGCAGGGTCGTTCGATCTCGCGGTGATCCATGAACGTTTTAAGGCCGAACCTGTTTCTGTGCTTGCCGTTGGATTGATCCTGGCAGGGATATTCTCCAAGTCAGCGACGTTACCCTTTCATACCTGGCTTCCTGACGCCGGTGTCGCTCCATCAACGGTGACCGCGCTGCTGCACGCGGCAGTACTGGTTAAGATCGGCGTTTACGCCTTTGCCCGTTTGTTTGTGGTAACTATCCCGCTGCTTGATTATTGGCACAGCGTGGTCCCTTTTATCGCGGGGATCAGCGCTCTTGTTTCCGCGGCCGCGGCGTTAGTTGACACTGATCTTAAGAGGATCATCGCGTATTCGACGATCAGCCAGATTGCTTTTATCTTCCTGGGGCTGGCGATCGGCAATGAAGTAGGTATTGCCGGAGGTTTGTTATATATTTTGATGCACGGCCTTGCCAAAGCGGGGTTGTTCTTATGCGCGGGGATAGTAGAGCAAAATACAAAGATCAAAGACATTACTAAATTGGGCGGCTTGGCAAAAACGATGCCGGTAACCGCGGCATCATTTTTATTTTGCGCGTTCTCAGTCATGGGTATTCCTCCTTTTGGAGGTTTTTTTAGTAAATATATGGTTATGGCGGGAGCTTTACAAGGCGGGCATCTTTTTCTCGCGGGCATATTTTTGATCGGAGCCATCTTGACGATACTTTATCTTTTGAGAGTATTTACTCTGGTTTTCTTAGGAGAAGCTAAGTCCAAAGAGGTAAAAGAAGGGGATCCGCTGATGGTTTTTTGTGTCGGCTTGCTCGCGGCCCTGTCTTTAGCCGGCGGGATCTTTATTTATTATCCTAATCAGGTTGTAGCAAATGTTGTCCAACAGATGCTGGTGATGCAGAAATGACCGATAATATGATATTCTTACCTATATATATACCTTTATTTTGCGGTTTACTCGTACTTGCCTTGAGGAGAGCACCGGGAGTCAAGGAGCTTATTACTTTTGCCGCGACCGCTTTTAACTTTTTGTTAGCTGTTTTATTGTTTAAACAGGATATTGTTGTTTCTTTGCCCTGGGCAGGCTTTGGCATGGAGTTTTCTCTGAGATTGTATCATTTTAGCGGATTTATCCTGCTGGCTGCCGCGTTCTTTGGCTTCTTAATCTCTTTATATTCAATGAGTTTTATGCGTAATAAGGAAAAGTTGAACCAGTTTTACGCGTACCTGTTGCTTTCTCTTGCTTTTGTTAATGGCGCGGTGTTGGCAGATAACCTTATTCTCTTATTGTTTTTCTGGGAAGGGTTGCTTTTGACGCTCTTCGGCATGATCGCGATCGGAAATAAAGGCGCTTATAAAACCGCGGTAAAAGCATTGATCATTGTCGGCATATCAGACCTTTGCATGATGGCAGGTATCGGTTTGACAGGGCATCTCGCCGGGACATTAAAGATCTCTGATATATTAATCCCTTCAAGCGCGATAGGAAGCCTCGCGTTCGTATTGCTGATGGTCGGGGCTATTGCCAAAGCAGGGAGTATGCCGTTCCACAGCTGGATACCTGATTCAGCGGCTGACGCGCCTTTGCCGTTCATGGCGATATTACCTGCGTCTCTTGAGAAATTGCTGGGTATTTATTTTCTCGCGCGGATCTCATTGGATATGTTTAAACTGAGCGCCCATTCATGGTTGAGTACGCTTTTGATGTGTATCGGTTCAATTACCGTGATCTTAGCGGTCATGATGGCTTTGGTGCAGAAAGATTATAAGAAATTACTTTCTTATCACGCGATAAGCCAGGTCGGTTATATGGTACTCGGGATCGGGACGTGCCTGCCGATCGGGATTGTCGGCGGCCTGTTCCATATGGTCAATCACGCGATGTATAAAAGCTGTTTATTCCTTACCGCCGGCTCAGTGGAAAAAGCTGTTGGGACGACCGACCTGGAAAAATTGGGCGGTTTAGGAAGGAAGATGCCGGTTACCTTTATTTGTTTTCTTGTGGCTGCCGCCTCGATCTCAGGCGTGCCGCCCTTTAACGGTTTCTTTTCAAAAGAAATGGTTTTCGACGCGGCAATAGAGCGTGGCTCCTTGTTTTACCTCGCCGCTATCTTAGGCGCGTTTTTTACCGCGGCTTCTTTCTTGAAATTGGGGCATGCCGCGTTCCTGGGACAGCTTAAAGAAGAGCACAAAAATGTCAAAGAATCAAGTATCGCGATGTTGTTCCCGATGATAGTCATTGCCGGCTGCTGTATACTTTTCGGTGTTTATAATACGTTACCGCTTCATCATTTTATTCAGCCTGTTTTGAGTGCCGCCGCGCTTGAAGGCCATGATTTTTCAGGCTTCCCCGGCAATGGAATGATCGTTTTGGTTTCTATACTGGTATTGTTGGGCGCTTTGTTTCATCATGTTACCAGCGCTAAAATAATGGGGGGAGGCCATAAGGCCTCGGAGCATATACGCCATGCCCCGGTGTTATCGGGTATTTATGACCGCGCCGAGGCGCGCGCGTTCGACCCGTATGATATCGGATTAAAAGCGGCCCAGGTTATCTCCCGGGCCGGGTGGTGGCTCGACCGTATGATCGATAGCTTTTATGACCGGTTCTGCGTTTGGCTCACCCAGGGATCTTCAGGCGTTTTACGCGGCCTGCATAACGGTAATTACGCGCTTTACATTGTTTGGGCGCTCGCCGGCTCCGCCCTTGTCGTATACTATGTATTAAAATAGCACGGGGAGGGATGATGGGTTCCCCGGAATTCTTTCGTTCATGAGGAGGTTTTAAAAGGTGTTATCATTACTGATCCTGCTGCCGCTATTCATTGTTTCGTTATTGAACCTGCCGTTAAGGGCCATTATGAAGCGGCTGGCATTCTGGCTGGCGGCAATATTGTGTTTCTATCAAATGATCCTGGTTGTCCTGCATCCTCTGGTTTTCTGGAGCGTGACACCTGATCCCCTGGGGCCGTTCTTCGCTTTTAAGCTGGCGTTAGACCCTATAACGCTTGTCATGCTTTTTTCCATCGCCATCGTCTGTTTTGTCGCGCTTATCGTCGGCAGATACACGATCATTGAAGAAAACAGCAGGTTTAATTTCATTAACCTGGTATTGATCCTGCTTATCGGCATGAACGCCACGGTAATGACCACCGATATATTCTCTCTCTATGTATTTATGGAGGTGACGGCGGTCGCGTCTTTTACGCTTATCGCCAAGAGAAAGGACCTCCTGGCTCTGGAGGGGGCGTTTAAATACATTATTCTTTCATCGATAGCGACCGTTTTAATGCTTACCGCGGTCGCTCTTTTTATTTTGGTGTCCGGCGGGACGACATTTTCAGCCATATACGGCTCCTTTAGCGATCCGGCGAACGGCTTTTTGTTGAAACTTGGCGTAGGATTGTTTTTATGCGGCTTATTTATCAAATCCGGGCTCGTGCCGTTCCATGGATGGCTGCCGGACGCCTATTCAGCGGCTCCCGCGGCGGTCTCTACGCTTTTGGCCGGCATTGTCACGAAAGTATCCGGAGTTTATGTTTTGATACGCTTAGTTATTTCCGTGTTCGAAGTGACCGCGCCGGTACAGAATATATTGATGGTTTCGGGGCTCGCCTCTATCATCATCGGCGCGGTTGCCGCGCTGGGACAAAATGATATAAAGCGGATGCTGGCGTATTCAAGTATCAGCCAGGTCGGTTATATTATATTGGCTTTGGGCGTAGCCAGCCCGCTTGCCCTGGCGGGCGCGGTTTTTCATCTTTTTAACCACGCGATCTTTAAGTCTCTTTTGTTCATCAATGCCGCAAGCCTTGAGGAAAAACTGGGTACGAGCGATATGGATAAAATGGGCGGATTGTCGGCGCGTATGCCGGTAACCGGGGCGACGTCGGTTATAGCGCTTCTCTCTACGGCAGGCGTCCCGCCTTTGTCCGGTTTTTGGAGCAAGCTGATCATTTTTATAGCGCTGTGCAATGCCGGCCATTATTATTACGCGGCAGGAGCCCTTTTAGCCAGCGTTATTACCCTGGCGTATTTCCTTTCCATGCAGCGCAGGGTTTTCTTTGGGGTCCTGCGTGAAGGTTTAGAACAGGTAAAAGAAGTATCCGCGGGCTTGATCGTTCCTCAGGTGCTGCTGGCGGCGATAATCATCGGGGTCGGTTTATTGTTCCCGGTAATATTAAATTCGTTTATTTTACCTATAGGGGATTTATTACGATAATATGGCACTGAACTTAAGTTTACTTATCATACTTATTATTTTAGCGGTATGGACGGTCATGACTACCCGGTTGGTCAGGTCGGTCATCGGGTTGGCTATGACGAGCGCGCTCCTTTCCATAATCATGTTCCGCCTGAATTCTCCGTTAGCCGCTGTTTTCGAGCTCTCGGTTTGTTCCGGTTTGATATCGGTTATTTTTGTCACGACCATTAGTTTTACCCAGCGCCTGACCCAGGACCAATTGCTCAACCGGCAGAAAGAACGTTTAGGGAAATTCTGGTATCTGCCCTTTATAATCATTCTGGCGGGTATTTTATTAAGTATGGTCAAAATGTCGCTTTCCCTTACGTCATCTCCTGCCGCCTATGAACAGGATGTCAGGAATGTTTTATGGAATTTACGCCACCTCGACCTTTTAGGGCAGGTCGTCCTGCTCCTGGCAGGGGCGTTTGGCGTAGTCGTCCTTTTTAAGGAGAAGAACCGATGAACCCGATGTTCAACCAGTTATTCTGGCCGTTCAGTATTTTTATCTGTCTTTTATTTATTACCGGTTTATATTGCATCCTGGCAACGTTTAACCTGCTCAGGGCGATCATCGGGGTAGAGATCATGATCAAAGGGGTGACGCTGCTTATCATCCTTGTCGGCTATATAACCGGCAATATGGCGTTAGCGCAGGCGCTGGTCATTACTTTGATCGTTGTTGAAGTCGTGATCATGGTCGTCGCGGGTGGCGTGATCTTATGTATTTTTAAGCATAATCAAACAATCGATACGCGTAAATTAAATAATTTAAAAGGATAGCCGCGATGCCCCAGAATTTATTACTTACTCCCCCGGTAGCTTTTTTGATCGTTTTTTCTGCGATATTGTTTTTATCGTTTTTGTTCTCTAAAGTAGCATTCCGTAAAGATAAAAGGAGTAGTGATTCAAAGAAAGCGTATTCCTGCGGTGAGGATTTCTCCGGTCACCTGATACAGCCGGATTACACGCAGTTTTTCCCGTTTGCTTTTTTCTTTACCCTGCTGCACGTTGTCGCTTTGATGATCGCGACGGTCCCGACGGAGACGCTCGAGACTTTTGCCATCGCTGTCGTTTACATCCTGGGCGCGGTCATCGGTTTGTTTATTCTTTTAAGGAAGGATGATTAGCATGGGAACGTTGAGTAGGATCGTTAATTGGGCGCGCATTAAATCTCCCTGGATACTGCACTTTAATACCGGGGCTTGCAACGCCTGCGATATAGAGATCATCGCGTCTTTGACGCCTCATTATGACCTGGAACGCTTCGGTGTGGTTTTAAAAGGGACCCCGCGCCATGCCGATGTCTTGATCTGTTCCGGGCCGGTCACCAAGCAGATCGAAGAGCGGCTGGTAATGATCTATGAACAGATGGCGGAACCTAAATTTGTGGTCGCGGTCGGCACCTGCGCCTGCAGCGGCGGAGTGTTTAACGGCTGTTACAACGTATTGGGCGGAATTGATACAGTTCTACCGGTATCGGCGTATATCCCGGGATGCCCGGCAAGCCCCAAAGCGATCATTGACGGCGTGGTAAAATTACTGGGGAGCCTTAAGGAAGAGCCGAAGAAAAAAACAGCTCTGCCGGAACTTAAATAAGCCGAAAGGGTAAGGAAATGTCTTTAGAAGAGAGTATTAAAAATGAGCTCGGGGAAAAGTTCCCGTATTTAGCGTCTGCCATAACGGTAAAGCGGCAGCGCAGGATCTTTGTCGATGTTCCCCGGGATAAATTCCTTGAAGTTTTCCGGTATCTGATCACGAAATGCCAATTTTCCATCCTTTCCGCTATCACGGGTATGGATGAGGGCAATAACATGTTCGGCGTGATATACAATCTTTGCAGGGAAACAGGGCAGATGTGCCTGCTGCGCGTGCGTGTCCCCCGTGAAGATCCCCTGATCACAACGGTAACAAGTTGTTTTCCCAGCGCTGAAGCGTATGAACGCGAGCTGGTTGACTTGTTAGGGATACAGGTAGAAGGATTGCCTGCGGGCCATCGCTACCCGCTGCCGGACAATTGGCCGAAGGGTGAGTTCCCGCTGCGTAAGGAATGGCATTCGCAGGAGCCTCAGGAAAATAAGGAGAATCCACATGTATAAACCCGGAGATGTCCGTATACCGCTGGGGCCGCAGCATCCGGCATTGAAAGAACCCGAAAGCTTTATGATCACCCTGCGGGGTGAAAAGATAACCTCGATCAATATAAAGATAGGATATAATCATCGCGGCATTGAAAAAGCCTGCGAAGAACGCACCTATATCCAGGACTTGTATCTTATCGAGCGAATATGCGGTATTTGTTCTCATTCGCATTCAACGTGTTTTGTCCAGGCGGTCGAAGAGATCGCGGGGCTTGACGTGCCTAAGCGCGCTTTGTATATCCGCACGCTCGTCGCTGAATTAGAGCGGGTGCACAGCCATTTATTGTGGTTAGGCGTGGCGGGGCATGAGATCGGTTTTGATACGTTGTTGATGTATACCTGGCGCGACCGCGAGATCGTTATGGATATTTTAGCGGAATTGACCGGTAACAGGGTCAATTACGGGATCAATACGATAGGCGGCGTGCGCCGCGATGTTTCAGAGGAGCAGAAAAAAGATATCCTCAAAGCGATGGATACTTTGGAGGAACGGACTAAATATTACGTCGGTGTCGCCCAGGAAGAGGTCACGATCATCAAGCGTTTGTCGGGGGTCGGTATGTTGAAATATGATGACGCGATAAAATTAGCCGCGGTCGGACCGACGGCGCGCGCCTCAGGCGTAAAGCGGGATGTCCGGCATGACGACCCGTACGCGGCGTATGGAGAACTTGATTTTAAGGTCATCACCGATACCCGTTGTGATGTTTATGGCAGGACAGTCGTGCGCCTTTTGGAATTGATGGAGTCCTATAAGATCATCCGTCAGATAATCGCGAACCTCCCTTGCGGGCCGGTAACGGTCAAGGCCCCGCGGAAGATCCCCGCGGGAGAAGCAGTGAGCCGTTATGAAGCCCCGCGCGGGGAAGATGTGCATTATGTGAAAGCCAATGGCACGGATAAGCCCGACCGCGTCAAGGTCAGGCCCCCGACATTAGCCAATATTCAGGCAGTCTCCCACATGCTTGAGGACCGCTACCTGGCGGATATGCCGATCGTGGTCGCGGCGATCGACCCGTGTTTTTCCTGCACCGACCGGATGATCTCGATACATGATCTGGACAACCGCAAGACAACGGTTCTTCCTTGGGAAGAGCTGCATGTGCAGAGTATTGAATGGCATAAACAGCGGGGGATCGATTTTTCAGGGTTAAACAGGAAGTTGCGGAAACTCAAGAACAGATAAAATGTTAAAAACACTTTTTCAAATTTTAGTTTTTCCCGGTATATTGTTTTTGTTTGCTTTTGCCTTTGCGGTTGAATTTGTTGACCGCAGGATCTACGCGCGCATCCAGAACAGGATGGGCCCGCCCTGGTTCCAGCCGGTCGCGGATTTCATTAAGTTGCTGGGCAAGGAAGAGGTTGTGCCGGAAGCTGCCGATATGACTGTTTTTAAGGGGATGCCGATAATCGCGCTGACAACGTCGATAACCGCGTTCTTTTATATCGCTCTCTGGAACACGCAGGCCCTTTTTTCTTTTAACGGCGATGTGGTCGTTGTTTTATACCTTTTAACTATTCCGACGCTGACTTATTTCCTCGGCGGTTGGTATTCGCGCTCGGTTTACGCGATGATCGGGGCGGTGCGTTCCCTGACACAGCTTTTTGCTTATGAGGTCCCGCTTTTTATGGCGATACTGGCGTCCGCGCTCCTGGCAAATACCTGGTCGCTCAGTGAGATGGCCTCTTTTTACAGCAGGCATCCCTGGTATTGGATGTGTAACCTGACGGGATTCGCTATTTCCTTGATCGCGTTACTGGGGAAACTTGAGAAAACGCCCTTTGATATCCCGGAAGCGGAAACTGAAGTGGTGGCGGGATGTTTTACGGAATACGGCGGGCGCCTTTTGGCGACGTTCAGGCTGGCGATCAGCGTGGAAATGGTGGTGGGGGCGTCTCTTTTAGCGGCGGTCTTCCTGCCGTTCGGGTTGAACCTGCCCGCGGGAATAAATTTTATAGTGTATGTCGCTAAAGTGTTTTTCATAGTAAGCATACTGGCTGTTTTACGTTCGATCCTCGCGCGTTTACGGCTCGACCAAATGATCAATTTATGCTGGAAGTATTTCGCGCCTGTTGCGTTCCTGCAGGTTTTATTTAACCTTGCTGTCAAAGAGTTTTTTGTAAAATGAAAAAGCCGGGAAAGATCCTTAGAGAAGCGTTGCGGTACCTGGTGAGAAAGCCGGTTACCATTAATTATCCCCATCAAAAGCATGAAATGGCCGAGGGGTTCCGGGGGCGGCTGCATTTTACCGCGGAGCTTTGTATCGGCTGTAAGATGTGCATGCGCGACTGTCCGTCGGGGGCCATCGTCATCAATAAGATAGAGGATAAGAAGTTTGAAGCCCGGATCGATATGGGAAAATGTATTTACTGCGCGCAATGCGTTGATTCCTGCCCTAAAAAAGCCCTGGAATACACGGGGCATTTCGAGCTGGCCCAGTTAAAGCGCGATAAGTTAAAGGTCACCTTTCATGCGGCTCCTCAAGAAAAAACTCAAAAATAAACTTTCCGGCGCCCGGCGTATCGCTGTTTTGGGGGTAGGTTCCGATATCTGCAGCGATGATGTGGCGGGTATGCGTGTGGCTGAGTATTTAAAGACAGGGCTTAAAGCATGCCGCGGTCGAGTTAAATTTAAATTCTTTGCCGGCGGAACAGCTCCCGAGAATTTTACGGGAGAGATCAAGAAGTTCAAGCCGTCACATTTGATCATCATCGATTGCGCTGATTTCGGCAAGTCGCCGGGTGAAGTTTCGATGTTCGGGATAGAGGAGATCGGCGGTATAACTTTCAGCACGCATCGCCTGCCTGCCAATATTATGGCTGATTACCTGATACAGTCGGTCAAATGCGATTGCCTTATTGTCGGTATCCAGCCTAAGACCCTTCAATTTGGCGAGGAGCTTTCCAAAGAAGTCAGCCGGTCCGTTAATTCGCTGGTGAGCGCCATGCGCGAGTCGTTTGAGGCGCTCTAAGCACAAAATTCTTGTAATAAAATACAAACGTGCGTATAATAATTCCCCTGTAACGTAAATTTCCTATTAACAGTTAATTATGGCAAAAGATCATCATATAGAATTTATGCGGGAAGCCTTGAAAGAGGCCCGGCGCGCTTTTGATGAAGACGAAGTGCCGGTAGGGGCGGTGATCGTGCATGAGGGAAGGGTCATTGCCCGGGGGTATAACCAGGTCGAGCGGTTGAAAGACCCGACAGCTCACGCGGAGATGCTTGCATTGACTTCCGCGACGAACGCGCTTGCCACAAAGTGGTTGAACGGCGCTTCCTTGTATGTTACAATTGAGCCCTGTAGTATGTGCGCGGGGGCGCTGGTCCTGGCGCGGGTGAAATCTGTTATATTCGGCGCCGCTGACCCTAAAACAGGGGCCTGCGGGTCTGTTACCAATATCGTTAATAATAAAAAATTGAATCATCGGTTACTGGTTAAGAAAGGTGTCTTGAAAGATGAGTGCGGCGCCTTACTGACGGAGTTTTTTAAGAAAAAGAGAGCCGAGAGGAATTAGTCAGGGGTATTCTTAGTGTTGTTGCGGACGTTTCTTTATCTGTCATGCCCGCAAGTTTTAAGCGGGCATCCAAAATTGTGTTATTGAAGGTAATTTTTTTCGTGTCATTGCGAGGAGCGCGACGCCTGTCTGCCGGTAGGCAGGAAGCAATCTTTGAAAACTAAAGTCATTCCCGCGAAAGCGGGAATCCGCCGCAGTAAGCGGCGCACCCGCGCAATACCTATTAAGCGCGGGGTGTAAATAATTGTATTATTGAGGGTAGGTTTTTTCGTGTCATTGCGAGAAGCCCGCCAAAGTTTTGGTGGCGGGCGACGAAGCAATCTTTTAAGATAGATTAGTTTTTGAATTAATTTTTATAGAGGAAAGATCTCTCGTCCGCCAAAGAAGCAATGGCGGACTCGAGATCAAAAAAATTTATTGCATAAATCTTTTGGAGAGATCTGAGACGATGGACAAGGGTATTTATAATAATTCGTGGTATGTGTATATAGCGGAATGTTTTGATAAGACGCTATATGTAGGCATAGCAATTGATGTTCTTAAGAGGATAGAGGAGCATAATAATACAGATAAGTGCAGATATACACGATATCGTAAGCCTCTAAGATTAATATATAAGGAATTGTGCAGTAATTATAGTGAGGCGCGGCAACGGGAATTAGAGATTAAGAAGTTTAGCAGGAAGAAGAAGTTAGCATTGATAAGTTCTTGTCGGATTGAAGAGTAGTGGACGAAGATCTCTCGTCCGCCAAAGAAGCAATGGCGGACTCGAGATCCAAATTTCCGACAGTAAAATTAGAGAAATTTGGAGAGGTGGCTGAGCGGTCGAAAGCAACTCACTGCTAATGAGTTGTCCTGGGAAACTGGGACCCTGGGTTCAAATCCCAGCCTCTCCGTTTTTCTTCCTCTAGCGCAAAACCATTAACCGTAAGGAGATGGTTTTGCGCAACATCTAGAAAAAGAAAAACGGATTCCTGCGAGACATCCGGCGAGCAGGAATCTACGTTGCTCTGATAATTCAGAGTCTAGTTGAGCACAGCGGGCAAAGTTTCCGTAGTATCAACGAACTGGTTTTTCGCAACATTCAGAAGAAGAAAAACGGATTCCTGCGAGACATCCGGCGAGCAGGAATCTTGTTAGCTGATTTGGCGCAACATTCAGAAGAAGAAAAACGGATTCCTGCGAGACATCTGACGAGAAAAGTGACAGTCACAAAAAGCGTGACAGTCACTTTTCTCCAGTTTAATAGGAGTGCTGGGTTCGCCCTTTCTGGGCAGCGAGTGCGGCGCCGACACAATAATAAGGTTTGCAATATTATAAGGGGGCTTTCTTAAAGAGAAAGCCCCCTTTTTGTTAAGTAGCCCGGACCTCTTGTCATGCCCGGTCTCTTACTCGGCTCTAATCGGGCATCTAAAAAGACGCTCTACATGTCATGCCCGCGAGTTTACTCGGCTCTAAGCGGGCCCCGTTAGAAACTGTGTTTCTAACGGGGCGGGCATCTACGAGCATCCCGGGTTTAAGCACGCGCTACGGTTGTGGATAACTTAGAAAATCGATTCTTATACCTTTTTCACCAGTTTTTGTTATAATAAGCTTTGTTGATGCGGTGGAATTATATTTTTCAACTGTATTTCTTATGCGTTGCGTATGGTCAGGTGTTAGTAAAACGCGTAAGACAAAAGGAGGGGAAGAATGAGCAGGAAAGCGTTTGGAATATTGGTGGCGGTCAGCTTTGTTTTTGTATGCGCATGGTCTATGCCTGTTTTTGCGGAACAATCCGGTTCCAATTCTGATGATGAGGTTTCCGTGGATGATATAATGGAAGAAACAGAACTGCAGGGGCAGGGGATACAGAAGAAAGAAGACCTTTTAAAACTCAAAGAAACCGATCCTGAGAAATTCAATCAAATAATGGATCAAAGAAGGGACCATTTAAAAGATTTGAAGCAAAGTAACCCTGAAAAATATCAACATATCATGGAGCAGATGCGCGAGCGTAAGCAAATGCAGATGCATAATTTGAAAGAGAAGAATCCTGAGAAATATCAGGAGATCATGGAAAAGCGCAAAGCGCGGTTGGGAGATAAGGCCGAAGATGTCCTGGACCGCCGGGAAAATGTCCGTGACCGTATAGAAGACAGAAAAGACAGGCTTGAAGATATCAGGGATAAGCGGGAAGATATCCGGGATGCCCAATATGACGGAGGCAGGGCCGATAAACTCGAAGATATCCGCGACCGACGGGAAGATAGGTTAGACAAGAAAGAAGATGTTCGTGACCGAAAAGAGGACCGTAGAGACAAAAAAGAAGACGTTCGCGATAGGGCAACCGGCCCTCGAGGGAAAAGAAGATAGGCAGCAATAATAAAAAAAGCAAAAAGGGGGGACGTTTCTGATATATGTATAGAAACGTTCCCCTTTAAATATAAAGAAGGAGACAGGGAAATAATGCAGGGGAAAAGTTTTTTTAATCTTACCGTGGAAGAGACGGTTTTGGCGCTTGGCAGCCATAGTAAAGCCGGCTTGAGCGAAGAAACCGTTAAAAAACGCCTTTTAGAGTATGGAGCTAATCAGCTTCAAGAGAAAAAAGGTGTTAGTCCGCTGCATATTTTTCTTGAGCAGTTCAAGGATTTTATCGTCTGGGTTTTGGTCGGGGCGGCTGCTGTGTCGGGGTTCCTCCGGGAATGGGTTGACGCGTTTGCTATTATCGGGATCGTGATCATCAACGCGTTCCTTGGCTTCATACAGGAATACCGGGCTGAAAAGTCCCTCGCCGCGTTAAAAAAATTATCGAATCCCGTTTCAAAGGTCATTCGTGACGGCCAGCATCATCTTATTCCGTCGCCGGAATTAGTCCCCGGGGACCTCATCGAGCTTGAAGCCGGTGACAGTATCCCCGCGGACAGCCGTATTGTCTGGGGAAGCTCGAATTTGAGGGCTCAGGAAGCCAGCCTTACCGGAGAGTCAAGCCCGGTGGTTAAAAATATAACTGCTTTGCAAGAAAAGAATATCCCGCTTGCTGAACGCTTTAATATGGTTTATATGGGGACTTCTGTAGCTACGGGGAAGGCGCGGGCTTTGATCGCCTATACCGGCATGCAGACAGAGCTTGGTAAAATAGCAGGGATGGTGCAGACAGCCGGCCATGAAACGACTCCCTTACAAAAAAAGCTGGAAGAATTCGGGAAATGGATCGTATATATATGTTTTGTTCTTGTGGCGATGGTTTTTCTGCTCGGTTGGCTGCATGGGGGTAAACTTGTTGATGTTTTCCTAACGTCAGTCAGTCTGGCGGTCGCGGCTATCCCGGAAGGACTTCCCGCGGTAGTCACGATCGCCTTAGCGTTAGGTGTGCACCGTATGGTAAAACGCCACGCGCTTATCCGGAAACTGCCGTCTGTTGAGACCTTGGGGTGCGCTACGGTTATTTGCTCAGACAAAACAGGGACGTTGACTAAGAATGAAATGACCGTGCAGAAGATATTTACGGGAGGAAGCATCTTCGCGGTAAGCGGTATCGGGTACGAGCCGAAAGGGGATTTTATGTTTGGTAACAGGCAGATCACCCTTGCCGATTTTCCTGACCTGAAGAATTTGCTGCGTTGCGCGGTCCTCTGTAACGGCGCGCAGCTGATCGCCAGTGAGGGAGCTTATAAGATCGTGGGGGATCCGACCGAAGGCGCGCTTCTGACCGCTGCCGGTAAGGCAGGCTTTACAAAAGAAAAGTTAGAAGAAGAGTTTGTTTTTATCGATGAGATACCCTTTGATTCAGAACGAAAAAAAATGACGCTTATCCGCGAACATAAAGGAGAAATCCTGGCGTATGTCAAAGGTGCCCCGGATATGCTGTTAAATGATTGCGGCTCTATTATTGAAAAAGGGGTGGTGAGGAATTTAACCGAACAGGATAAGGAAAATATCCGCCGGGTCAATAATGAACTTTCTGAAGCGGCAATGCGCGTTTTGGCGGTTGCTTATAAGGAACTGGATAAAAGCGAAAAGAAATATGACGCGGCGGCAGTTGAAACAAACCTGATATTTGCCGGGCTTGTCGCGATGATCGACCCGCCTCGCCAGGAGGTTAAAAAGGCGATACAGGAATGTATGTCCGCGGGTATAAAAACGGTCATGATAACCGGAGACCATAAGTTTACCGCGGTAGCCATCGCGCGGGCGCTGGGGTTTTTCACCAATGATTCTATAGCCTTAAGCGGGGAAGAGCTGGATAGTTTAAGCGATGATGAGCTGTTTAAACAGGTGAAAAACATCTCAGTATATGCCCGTGTTTCCCCGGAACATAAATTGAGGGTTGTGCGCGCCTGGCGCAGGCACGGCGAGGTTGTCGCGATGACCGGTGACGGCGTTAATGACGCCCCCGCGGTCAAGGAAGCCGATATCGGTGTTGCTATGGGGATCACCGGGACCGATGTTACCAAAGAAGTATCCGATATGGTTGTCACCGATGATAATTTCGCTTCGATTGTTTCCGCGGTTGAGGAAGGCAGAGGGATTTACGATAATATAAAAAAGTTTATCCATTACCTGCTTTCGTGCAACGTCGGTGAGATATTGGTGATGTTCGTTTCTTCGCTCGCGGGGTTGCCCGCACCACTCTTGCCGATACATATCTTGTGGGTAAACCTTATCACTGACGGGATGCCCGCGCTTGCTTTAGGCGTTGAGCCTATTGACCCTAATATCATGAGCCTTCCCCCGCGCAGATCGGGTGAAGCTGTAATTACAAAAAAGAATATATTCCTGCTGCTTGCTCAAGGGGCGGCTATCGCCTTCTGCAGTTTGCTCGCTTTTGTTATTGTCCTATTCGTGGAAAAAGAAGGGATCGGCAGGGCGCGGACAGCGGCGTTTATCGTGCTTGCCTGTTCGCAGCTCTTCCATGCCTTTAACTGCCGTAATATGGAGAAATCGATATTTAAGATAGGCATCGGGACAAATAAATTGCTTATCCTGGCGGTCCTGGTTTCGTTTGTATTGCAGATGGCTGTGGTGTATGTGCCCTTCCTGCAGGTGATCTTTAAGACCGAACCGCTCGGATTATTGGACTGGATGATCGCGCTTGTTATTTCATCATTCCCCCTGTGGGCGATGGAAACCTGGAAATCGCTCGCGCGTAAATAACGGGGAATGTAATGTGTTACCGGTTTCGGGAGTGAGGGCCCGGGTTTAAGCACGGGCTACGGTTGTGGATGGTTTTATTTCAAGAGCCGTCTTTAAGAGGAGAAAATATGAAAAAGATATTGTTAGCAGCGGTAGTTGTTTTTTTCATGCTGAGCATGCCTGCTTTGGCTGCCGAGCTTGTTGAGGACTCAGATAAACAGGCGCCTGAAGCTGAGCAATCGAAACCCTCGCTCCCTTTGACTACTCAAAGTAATAATTTAGACCGCGCGATGACTGATTCCTGGGGCACTCAAAAAGCCTTCTTTATCATGAAAAACCTTTCAATAATTGATTGGGCAGAGGCTAAAACAATATTAAAAGAGAAGCGGATCATGGGCGGGAAACAGTATCATACCGGCTGGGTGACGATCTATACTATCAACAGCGTTCATTATTTGACGAAACCGCCGAAAATTGACGCGCTTTTTCAATTCTTAAAAGAGAATAAGTTGAGTTCAGAATGGTTTGGGACGGAATAAGGGGGCCAAGGGACAAGGCCAATTGGAGAGTTAGATGTTTAGATCCCCGCTTAAAGCATGCGGGGATGACGTATTGGGTATAGCTTACATGGCTCTAAACGGGTAGTGCTTCACGTGTCATGCCCGCATGTTCACTCGGCTCTAAGCGGGCATCTAAAAGCATAGATTCCCGCTTATAGCTATCTAAGAGACCGGGAATGACGCTCTTCTTGTCATGCCCGCCTGCCCCGTTAGAAACAGCGTTTCTAACGGGGCGAGCATCTAAAAAGCCTGCTTCGCAATTCTGCTGTATTTTTTCAAAATTTCTGCTATAATAAAACCGTTATAACGGGGGGGTAGGAGAGCTTTAAATTCCTTATATTGTCCGGCAATATGCGTCGGGGAGTAATTGTTTTCACCTTTCCTGAATCCTTGAACGTTCTTCAAACACTTATCTAGAAAATGGCTTATGTCGTATTTGCGTTAAAATGGCGGCCGCAAGGTTTTGATGAGATCATCGGCCAGAATCATGTCGTCACGACTTTAAAGAACGCGATCCAGAAGAAGAGGCTTGCCCACGCTTACCTTTTTGCCGGCCCGCGAGGTGTCGGTAAAACATCGACCGCACGGATCCTGGCAAAGGCGCTCAATTGTAAAGAAGGCCCGACGGATAGCCCGTGCGGGAAATGCTCATCTTGCCTTGAGATCGCCCGGGGCCAAAGCCTTGATGTCATGGAGATCGACGGCGCTTCCAACCGCGGGATCGATGAGATACGCGCGCTTCGGGAAAATATAAAGTTTTCTCCTACCCAGGGTAAATTCAAGGTCTATATAATTGACGAGGTCCACCAGATCACCGCTGAGGGCTTTAACGCGTTACTAAAGACCCTGGAAGAGCCTCCGCCGTTCGTTAAATTTATTTTCGCCACGACCCATCCGCATAAGGTCATGCCGACCATCCTTTCCCGCTGCCAGCGCCTTGATTTCCGCAGGGTATCGGTGATAGAGGTCATCGCGCAGCTTGAGAAGATCGTCGCGGCAGAAGGGGTGAGTGTCGACAAGAATGTATTATTCGCCATCGCTAAAAGCAGCGACGGCTCTTTGCGCGACGCTGAATCGATCCTTGACCAGTTAATATCATTCGCCAAGGATAAAGTTTCCCTGGATGATGTTACTTCGATGCTGGGGCTGGTGGAGCAGGATATTTTCTTTGCCATGACGGAGCATATTATCAAGAAGGACGCTCAAGCCGCGTTGCGCTTATTAAACGAGATCATCGATGAGGGGAAAGATACCGGTATCTTCCTGACTAATTTTATCGAGCATTTCCGTAACCTTATGGTGGCTAAAGTCGCCCAGGCTGACGCTGAACTTATTGACCTTCCGGAGGAACTCTGTCAGCGGTTATTGCAGCAATCCCGGTCTTTACGGCTTGAAGAAATATTTAACGCTTTTACGATACTGGTGAATACTCAGGAAATGGCTAAACGGCTTGATTCAATGCGTATCCCGCTTGAGGTAAGTTTAGTGAGGCTGGCGAATAAGCCGGTCTCTTCCGTCGAGACGGCTCCCGCGCCGGAAGCGCGAAGTGAGCCCCGGCCGTATAATCCGCCTGTATCGGCAAAAACTCCCGAGCAAAAGCAGGCGCCTGTGCCCCGGCAGAAAGTTGTCCCGGCCCGGGAAATAAAACCCGCCGAAGAAGCAAAACCAGCGGAAGAATTAAAGCGGGTGGAAGAGCCTAAACCAGAGCCGCCTCAAGCATCGGCAGTAGCGGCTGTTTCCCTGGAGCATATAAAAGAGGGGTGGCAGCGTATCATCAGCGGTTTAGGCGAAACTAAGATGTCGGTAGCGACGTATTTAAATGAAGGTGCCGCGGTCAAGATGCAGCAAAACCTTTTAACCATAAGCCTGCCTAAGAATTGTTCGCTGAATAAGGAAGTTTTGGAAAAGAAAGAAAACAAGATGCTTATCGAGAAGAATTTTTCTCAAGTATTTAATACCGCTTTAAAGGTTTATTTTGTCCTCTCTGATGAGCAGAAGCAGGAGCATAATAGCATGGAGAACCCTATTGTCCGTTCAGCGATAGATATGTTCCAGGGCAGGATCGTGAAAGAGAACTTTTAAATGGCAAATTATACGGAATCGATAGAGAAACTTATTGATCGTTTGATCAAATTGCCCGGTTTGGGCAGGAGAAGCGCGGAGCGTATTGTCACCTATATCCTCAATGTTACTCCCGATGAGATCAAGGGCCTGGCTGAGGCGATGGTTAAGGTTAAAGAAAATGTCAGGTTCTGCCGTATCTGCCATAATTTAAGCGAACAGGATGAGTGTTCGGTCTGCCGTAACCCTAACAGAAATAAAGGGATTTTGTGCGTGGTCGAGAAACCCAATGATGTAACGGTCATTGAGAAGACGGGGAGCTTCCACGGTGTTTATCATGTGCTCCTGGGAGCGATTGCGCCTCTGGAAGGCAAGGGCCCGACCGACCTCAAGATCGATAGCCTGCTGGAACGGATAAAACAGGAGCATATACAGGAAGTTATACTTGCCACGGATTCAGATACTGACGGCGAAGCAACTGCCATGTATCTGTCGAAGTTGATCAAACCGCTTGGGGTGCGGCTTAGCCGCATCGGGCTGGGCCTTCCGGTCGGCTCAAACCTGGAATTCGCGGATGCCGCTACGTTGTCCATGGCTTTAGAAGCCCGCCGAGAAATCTCATAAACCAATGATATCGATAACTAATCTTTCAAAGAATTACGGGAAAAAAGTACTTTTTGAGGGCATCTCTTTAAGTATCAACCGCAATGAAAAGATCGGCTTGATCGGCCCTAACGGGACCGGTAAGAGCACGTTGTTTTCTTTGATCCGGGGCGAGGGAGAGCCGTCTTCCGGGGAAGTCAAGGTCTTAAAGAATATCCATATCGGTTACCTTCCTCAGGAGGCGCATTTTGAATCGCAGCGGACGGTGCTGACGGAATTAGTGGAAGGCGATGAACGGATCATGCGTTTTAAAAAAGAAAAAGAGGAGCTTGAAGAAAAGAATGAGGCAGGCTCTCAGCGTTACGGGGAAGTCCTCCATAACCTGGAAGTGCTCGAGTATTTCGAAGTAGAACATAAGGCTGAAAAGATCCTGATGGGGTTGGGTTTTAAAGAACGGGATTTCAACCGCCCGATAACTCAGATGAGCGGCGGATGGCAGATGCGCACCTTATTGGCAAAGCTCTTGACCTGCCAGTATGACCTTTTGCTGCTGGATGAGCCTACCAATTATCTGGATTTAAACGCCGCATTGTGGCTTAAGGATTACCTGTCTTCTTTCGACGGGACGTTTATCATGATCTCCCACGATAAGGCTTTCTTGAACGATGTTACCAATTACACGCTGATCCTGGAGCACGGAGCGATCTTTAAGGTGCAGGGGAACTATGAACATTATGAACAGATCAAGGATGAAAAGCGCAAGTTCCTGCTTAAACAGTTCAAAGAGCAGGAAAAGAAGCGCGAGCAGTTAGAGGATTTTGTCGCCCGCTTTCACGCCCAACCCAATAAAGCCGCTTCAGTGCGCGCCAAACGCACGCAGTTGGAAAAGATGGATGATATCGTCGTTCCGCCCGACCCGCGGGAAAGTATCGGCGATTTTCATTTCCCTGAAACCAAACGCAGCGGTTACCGCGTGATAGCGCTTGAGAAAATAGATAAGTCATACGGGGAGATCGGGGTATATAAAGGCCTTGATTTCGAGATCATCCAGAATGAGAAAGCGGTTTTAGCGGGAGAGAACGGCGCGGGGAAATCCACCTTATTGAAAATACTGGCCGGCGTTGTCCCGATCGACAGCGGCAACCGGATCGTTGGCCATCATGTCGATATCGGCTATTTTTCCCAGACGCGTATGGATGTCCTGCATCCGGAAAATACGGTTTTGCAGGAAGCGTATTCCGCGGCCCCCGGTTTTATGCCTGAGACGACCGTGAGGACCATTTTGGGCGCGTTTTTGTTCACGGGAGATGATTCCGACAAGAAGGTGAAGGTGCTTTCGGGCGGTGAGAAGAGCCGCCTTATCCTGGCGAAGCTCCTGATCAATCCGCCGAATTTCCTCCTGCTTGACGAACCGACTACGCATTTAGATGTGGACGCGGTGGAGGCGCTCGTGCGGGCGTTACGGGATTACCAGGGGACGCTGGTATTCATCAGCCACGATATTTATTTTGTGCGTTCGGTCGCTAACAAGGTCTTTGAGGTCAAAGACGCAACGATCAGGAAATTCGCGGGTAATTTCGATTATTATTTGGAAAAGCGCTCGGAAGGGGCGCGGTTAGAGAAGTCGCAGTCGCGGCAGTTTACCGACTCCCGCCAGTCAAAGCTTGACGACGAGAAGGAAAAACGCAAGCTTGAAGAAAAACGCCACCGCGATGAAGAAAAAAAGCAGAAGAACCACAATTTCAGCATCCATAACCAGGTCAATAAATTGAACCAGGAAAAAGAGTCGCTGCAGACCGAAAGTTACGCCAAGGTGCGGGCAATGTCCGATACCAAAATATTCAGGGATGAATTCACGGTCAAAGAATACGGCCGGCGCTTAAAAGAAATAGAGAAAAGGGTCGTGGAGATAGATAGCCAGATCAAGGCTTTGAAAGAAAAGTTGATGTAAGCTTTTTAATACAAAAGCATTTGCGCGATATCCTTACGGTTATCGTGCCAGTCGGACAATCGTTGTTCTTGGTTGAAATAAAGGCGGACTTCCTGGGCGGGAATGAGCTGTGTCGGGCAACGGTAATAGAGTATCGTCTTTGAATCTTCGTGATCGCTTTCTTGCGTGATAGCGCTGGGGGTGCCGTAGTGAGCGGTTATTTCTTCCCGGGAGCTGCCTACCTGAAGCTTACCCTTTTCAATGTCATTCCATAAACGGCTAAATAACTTTTCCTGGTTCTTCACGTAAAGCTTTGTCTGTTTTTGTTCGGCACTCAGCCTTTTTAAGTTCAGCATCCCCGAGAAATTGAAATTTCCAGAGACGCATCCGGCGGTAATGAGCGCGATAAGCGCGATAATTAATTTGAGGATACTCTTCATTCCTTTTTCCTTCCCGCTGCTTTAATTAAAATATTGTATTCTAAATCGGGGATCGATGCAAGAGCTAATGTTCTCTGTTCGGATAAATAGCAAATAGGTTAAGGTAAGGGTTAGGCAGTAAGTTTAGTAGTTGGGTGAAGTCGTTGGGTTAAAAGATAGGATAAGTTAAGTTTAAAGGATAAAGGCTAAATAGTAAAGGAAGTTCAAAGATTTAAGGTGTAATTTAAAGATTTATTCTTTAACCTTTAATTTTTCTTTGATATTTAGTCTTTAAACTTTATCATTGAGGGTATTTAAACAGTTCCTTTCAAATACGCCTGCCGTTTTTTCTCCGGAAAGCGTTCGATAGCGTAACGCAGCATGGTGCGGGGCATTTTCCGGTAATGCTTCTTTAAGAAGCTTTCTTCCGCAGCGAGGTCGCGTTTCCCTACTTCCCGCAGCATCCATCCGACGGCTTTATGTATCAGATCTTCTTTGTCCGTAAGCAGAGTTTTCGCAAGGTAGAGAGCGTCCCGGAATTGGTTATGTTTGATGAAATAAAAAGTAGCTAATATCGCGATGCGCCTGTCCCAGAGCAGCTTTGACACTGCCAGCTTCCGCAGGATACTTTTATCCTTACCGTCTAAGAAAGCTCCGACGATATGGTGCGCGGAGAGGTCCACCAGGTCCCAGTTGTTGATAAAAGAAGTATGTTCCAAATAGAGCCCATAGATCTTTTTCTTCCCGTCAGGCTTGGCATTTGAGAATTGATCTATCAGGATAAACAGGGCGGTTAAGCGTTCTTCGTGGATGGGAGACCGTAATAACCGGGTGGTATCATCAAAAACGGCAGACCGGAATTGACGGGCAACTTTTCTTATCCGGGGAACCTTTACCCCGATAAAAATATCCCCTTCGCCGTATTCGCCTTTTCCCGTCTTAAAGAAACGCTGTAATACCTCCTTTGTTTCCCTGCTGCTTGCTTTTCTTAGTTGAGACTGTATTTGTTTTATCATTTTGAGGTAATTTTGAGGAGCGTTAAAGCTCCGAGTATCGTTATAAGTATGCCGATATACTTACGCAAGCGCTCGATCGAAAGGGCCTTGACGGTCAGGGCGGCGACCGGGACCGCGAAGCTCGCGCTGATCGTTAAGAGCCCGGTCAATCTCCAATCGACCGTTTTTCCCATAATGAGATAAACAAGGAACCCCGCGAGGCAGGTAAGCGCTTCGGCAAACGCGGTTATCCCGACAGCGTTCTTCGCGCTTACTCCGGAAAGGACCTGTCCGCCCATTAAGAGCGGCCCGTATCCGCCGCCGGATACCCCTTTGTTGAAAGAGGCAAGAAGGCTGATGCCGAGTATTTTAAACCGGGAAAAACGGATGGTTTTGTTTGCCGTGAAGAGGATAAGGATACCCATGCTTATTATTAAAATACCGATATAGAGCGTTAAGAACCATCTCGGGATGCGCAAGGCGACTAAAGCCGCGATGACCACTCCTACACAACTGCAGAGGGCAAGGGGAAGCGCTACTTTGAAGTCGGCAGAGCCTAAGCGTAAGTCGACATTACGCAGGTTATGATGGAAAATGCACGCGGCGATATCAGTGGCCAGCTGGGAAATTAAAATAGCGGGTATGACCGCGAGCGGGTCATGGCCGATGAGCAGGAGTAGGGGGGCGAGTGCCGTGCCGTAGCCCATCCCTAAAGCCGAATCGAGGTATTCGCTCAAAAACGCTAAGATCCCGACAAGAAAGCCCATAAGAAGAGAGCGGCTGCATGAACAGCCGTTTTTTAGAAATTATTTTATCTCAATAATTGAAAAGGTCGCTGAGTGAGTAGTTCTTTTTTGTGGCTTTGTTGAGCGCGTGAAGGATTTTGTATTGCATGTGAGGGGTAAGCCTCCTGCCTTTAGCGGCGCGCGCGATCATTTTATGCGAGAGCTGTTCTGTTGAGCTGCTCACCAGGTCATGCGGCTTAAGTTTATACTCAGCCATGATCTCACCCAGCGGCTGTTCTCCATGGTCTCTTTTGATATCAGTATCCATTCAAAAACCTCATAGAAATACGCGTTTTCTTTTATTGTATCATCAGGCAAGAGGGATGCAAGAATTAATCGGCCGCGGCAGCACTCCAGCTTATAGGTATGCTGGGTGCGCCCTTTCTGGGCAGAAAGCCGCGTACCCGCGCAACTTCCTATTAGCGCGGGGTGCTGCGGCAGCACTCCAGCTTATAGGTATGCCGGGTGTTACCGGCGTTCGGTGATTTATAAGAAGGTTAAGGTTAAACGGGTGTTTTTGTTTTAAATCCTTCAAATGCTTCATTAAGCGATTTGTCGGTGCACATGGATAAAAGCATTATGATCGCCTGGCTGTTGGCAAAGGCGTTCATAAAGGCGTCTTTTTTACAAATCAAGTTCATTCTTTTGACCTGGTTCGTGCTCGTTATCCTGATGCGCCCTTCAAATGAGGCGATCGTTTTGTCGACTTCCTGCTGGTCGCCTTTACACAGCCAGTAAATGTTTAAATACATCCTTCTGGCTATTTCTTCACCGCTCATCAGGGGGATGATGTCGAAATAAAATTGCCAGAATTTTCTCCCGATCTGGCAGTACTGCATCAGGCTTAAGATCGAAATAAATCTTAAGGCCTCCTGGATCGGGGTGTCGGCGATATGGTACAGGCTCACATCCGTTCCTCTATAAACCGCGGTAACTTTTTCAAATGAAGCGTATTTGTCTACCTCGTTTAACAGCGGTAATACGGGGCGCAGGGCATCGCATAGGTCGAACTGGTTCTTAAGCGGGCAGAATGAACATCTTTGGAAATCAATAGCTTCCTTGGTGCGTTCAGGTATTGCTTGCGGGTTGTCCCAATATTGCTTTGTTATCGATTGAATATTGCTTCCGGTTAATTCAACGCGCGTTGAATCGGGGAATATAAGGTAAAGGCCTTCTTGCTTGAAATTATCCAAAGAAAGATCGAGTGTTTTATCCAGCATGCGGTCTCCTTTTAAGTGTAGCCTTTTTTAAAATATCAATATCGGCGCCATACTATACTTATCGTCTTTTTTGAGAGAATCTTTATAAAATAAAATCAGTTATCCGCACCCGCGGGTACCCCGTAAGCCTTCCCTCTGGGGGTGGATAACCGGATAGGAGAGCCACAAAATTATTTACAATTTTTAAAGGGGCGTAGTATAATGAAATTCATTATTTAAGCGTAAAGGGACAGGGAAATCATGAATATATTAGGGATCTCGGCTTTCTATCATGATAGCGCGGCGTGTTTAGTGCGGGACGGCGAAGTTATTGCCGCCGCGCAGGAGGAGCGTTTTACCCGCAAAAAGCACGATGCCGGCTTTCCCCTCAATGCTATTCATTACTGCCTGGAACAGGCCGGGACCACGATTGAAGGAATAGACTTTGTCGTATTTTACGAGAAGCCTTTTATTAAGTTCGAGCGTATCTTAGAGACCGCGCTTAGTTACGCGCCCCGCGGAATAACCCAGTTCATTGCCGCGGTTCCCGCCTTGCTTAAACAAAAACTTTGGGTCAGCGAGATCATAAAAAAAGAATTAAATTTTAACGGCAAGGTCTTATTTACCGGGCATCATGAGTCGCATGCCGCCAGCGCGTTTTACCCTTCTCCTTTTAAAGAAGCCGCGTTCTTGACGCTGGATGGGGTGGGCGAGTGGGAGACGGCGAGCTTTGGCGTCGGCAGGGATAATGATCTGGATATCCGGCAGTATCTCAGGTTCCCTCATTCCTTAGGCTTGTTGTATTCGGCATTTACCTATTACTGCGGTTTCAGGGTTAATTCCGGCGAGTATAAGCTTATGGGCCTGGCTCCTTACGGCAGGCCTTTATACCGGGATTTGATCCTTAAGGAATTGATCGACCTGAAAGACGACGGTTCTTTTAAGATCAATATGAAATATTTCGGTTATTGTAACAGCTTGCGTATGACAAACCGGGCGTTTAACCGCCTTTTTGATGCTCCCCCGCGTAAGCCCGAAACAAAAATAAATCAAATGTATATGGACATTGCCGCTTCTATACAAAATGTGACGGAAGAGGTCATGCTTAAAATGGCCGCGCATGTCCATAAGGTTACCGGACAGGATAAACTTTGCCTCGCGGGAGGAGTCGCCTTGAATTGCGTGGGCAACGGCCAGGTCTTACGTAAAGGCCCGTTTAAAGATATTTGGATACAACCGGCAAGCGGGGACGCCGGCGGGGCGTTAGGGGCGGCTCTGTGCGTTTGGCATAGATACGCGGGGAATAAGCGAAATGTTTCCGGAGTGAACAATACGCAGAAAGCCTCATTATTAGGCCCTGCGTATAAAGATGATCAGATAGAGAAATTCCTCAAAGGGCAAAATATCCCTTACAAGAGGTTAAGCTATAATGAGATCGTAAAAGAAGTTTCAGACTTGATCATCGACGGTAAGGTCATCGGATGGTTCCAGGGCAGGATAGAGTTCGGGCCGCGCGCTTTAGGGGCAAGGAGTATTATCGGCGACGCGCGTAACGCGCAAATGCAGTCTAAGATGAACCTTAAGATCAAATACCGGGAATCGTTCCGTCCGTTCGCTCCGTCAGTCTTGAAGGAAAAGGCTTCTGAATGGTTTGAATTGGAGCATGAGAGCCCGTATATGCTTCTTGTCGCGGCGATAAGAAATGATAAGCGCTCGTTGATCACCGCTGACCTGAGCGGCTTCGATAAGCTGAAAGTAGCGCGTTCAAGGATCCCCGCGGTCACCCATGTTGATTATTCCGCGCGGGTCCAGACGGTAAAAAGGGAGGATAACCCGTTATACTATGATATGATCCAGGCGTTCTATCAAAAAACAGGTTGTCCGGTGATCATTAATACTTCATTTAATGTGAGGGGGGAGCCGCTTGTCCTGACTCCCGAGGACGCCTTCACGTGTTTTATGCGCACGGAAATGGATTATTTGATGCTGGGGAGCTTCCTCCTGGAAAAAAGCGTTCAAACGAAGCTTGAAAAGAATAACTCATGGCAGAAAGAATTCGCGTTGGACTAAAATGGGAAAACTTAAATTAGACGAAAAGACATTAAAAAAATTCGGGATGACTATGTTTGCGGCATTTTTAGTTATCTCGGGGGTATTATTCTTCCGGCATAAAAGCGGCGCGTTACCTTTATTGGTAATTTCGTTTATGTTTTTAACCGGGGGTATGTTTTTGCCTCATTTGCTCAAGCCGGTATATATAGGATGGATGCGCCTGGCGTTCGCTTTAGGGTGGGTTAACACAAGAATTATCCTGATCGTCCTGTTTTATTTGATCTTTACGCCGATAGGTTTAGTGATGAGGTTATTGAGGATCGATTTGTTGGAGAGAAGTAAAAGTAAGGGGTCTTACTGGAAGCAGAAGGAAACGCTCGTTTTCAATCCTTTAGATTATGAGAGGAGATTTTAAGCCAATGGGTAAACTAAGCTTATTAAAGGAATTCTGGGATTTTTTAAAGGTAAGAAAGAAATGGTGGCTGGCGCCCATAATCATCATGCTTTTGCTGCTGGGTTCGCTTATCTTCTTCACGCAGAGCAGCACGGTCGCGCCATTTATTTATACGTTATTTTAGCGCGAGTATAACAGAAAGGGTTTTTAGGATGAAAGTGTTGAAGGTCGTTCTTATATACGTCGTGATATTGCTTTTAGCTGAGATCGCGGTGCGTATCTTCGCCCCGGAATACAGGGGCCTTGATCACCGCGTGGGTATTACCGGAGGGGTCCCCTTCACCTTGAACTCTTACGGGCTGCGGGATTACGAGTTCAGTATGGAGAAGGGTGATGAGTACCGGATATTATGCATCGGGGATTCCGTGACCTTTGGAACGCAGAACCGCCTGGAAGAAATATACCCTAAAGTCCTTGAAAAACTTCTTAATGAAGGCGGCAAGCCTCAAGTCAGGGTCATTAACGCCGGGGGGTTGGGAGGGTATCCGCAACTGGAATTTGAATATATTAAAGCTAAAGGCCTTGAGTTTAAACTTGACCATGTGATCTTAGGCTTGTGCCTTAATGACGTAGGGAACACGTATGTGTACAGCGGCAGTGAACAAACGCTCATCAAAGCTCCTGATTTCTGGAGGAATGTTTCTGATTTCCGGTCATACAGCAACCCTTTTTCCTGGGACAACAAGAAGCCGTTCGCCGCGAATATCGTGACCAATATCCGGGTGCCGCTCATCAAGCTTCGCTGGTACCTGCGGGGGAGAAGTTATCTTTTCGGCTTTACCGATGTTACCCTGACCGGCCTCTTATACCGCTCCGGGTTAAAGAAATATTCTTTTGATATGTATCGGGAAAAAGAGTGCATGTTGAGCTTCGGCATTGATAAAACATCTGAAGAGGGGTGGAAGAAGCTTGAGGCGTCTTTGATAGAAATGGACCGCTTCCTCAAGGAAAGGAATATCGGGTTTACGGTAGTGGTATTTCCCTACGAGTTTCAGCTCAGCGATAAGCCGCGCGACAATTTTTTCCGGATCGATAAGTCTAAATTCACTATTGATCCGCAGCGAAGGATGCTTGCTTTCGGGAAAGAAAATAATATTTCGGTCGTTGACGTGCTGCCTGAGTTCCAGCGCAGCGAAAAAAGGCTTTATTACCCGGAGGACTATTGCCATCCCAACGCGTATGGCCACGCGATCGCCGCGCGCAGTATCTATGATTTCCTGATGCGGGGTCACTCTACCGGCATAAGCGGGGAATAATAAATGATCCCGGCGAACACACCCGGCGCGGATTGCACCCGGCCTTATTGGAGTAGCTGGGTACGCCGCCTGCTGCCCAGAAAGGGCGCACCCAGTATTCCTTTTAAGCTGGGGTGCTGCGGTAAAAATAATTTATGGAATTTTTTTAAAAACTTGTGATATAATAATTTAAGTGTTGATTTCATTTTAAAAACCTATTAGTTCAGGTAAGGAGATCGTAAATGAAAATCACGGTCAGGAAAAAGTTGGTGGGAGGTTTTTGTGTCGTTTTAAGCCTGATGCTTTTTATGGGCCTGGTAACCTACGCGATGTTTGCCAAGGCGGGAAATGTTACCAGCGATGTTGAAAAAAGCACGGAATTAAACACCTTCTTTGTCGAGAAAGAGGTCGATCACCTTAAATGGGTGGCAAGTTTAGCGGATCAGTTCCTCCTCGGTAAGCTTTTTGACGGAGAGCTGGATTATCATAAATGCGGGTTAGGCAAATGGTATTATGCTTTTGACGCCGGCAAGATCAAAGACCCGGAATTAAAAAAGTTATATCAGGAGCTGGAAGAGCCCCATCAGAAGCTGCATGAGACCGGCAAGCGTATTAAAGAGCTCTATGCCAAGGGAGAAGAGGCGGCGGCTAAGAATGTTTATGCTTCTGAGATCCCCAAGCAGGTAGCCCGGGTCCAGGGCTTGCTTTATCAGATGCGCAAGGTTTTCTCGGATAAAGCGGGAGCCGATAAAAGTCTGCTTTTTGTGCAGATGGGCGCTACAAAAACAACCATCGTGGTGATCCTGCTGATCGGGATCGTCCTGGGAATCGTGATAGCCTTTTTAGTCGCGCGCGGGATAACCAATCCGCTTTCTGTCCTGGAACGCGTAATAAAGAAAATGGCTTCCGGCGACTTGAAAGAGGAAGAAATATCGGTCACTTCAAAAGATGAGATCCAGGAATTGGTGGGGACTTTTTCGGTAATGAATCACAGCCTCGCGGAGATGGTTACCAGGGTACATGCCAGCGCGGATAAAGTGGCAGCTGCTTCACAGGAGATGTCTTCTTCTTCAGAGGAGATGAACGCTTCCTCTCAGGAGATCTCCAACGCGATCATGCAGGTGAATAAGGGTGTAACTACCCAGGCCGCCAACGTCTTAGAAACTTCTAAGATCATGGAACGGTCAGCGGTGAGCCTCAAGCAAATGGTCGTCAGCGCCCAAACAGCCAATCAAACTATTGATAATACTTCGGCCCGCCTTGAAAACGGGATGGTAGTGGTCCAGGAGGCGACGAAGAAGATCGAACAGTTAAGCGAAACAGTCCTGGAGACCACTAAAGTCGTCCAGGGGCTGGGCACATCTTCGCAAAAGATCGGGGAGATTACCGAGACCATCACTTCAATAGCCGACCAGACGAACCTGCTCGCTTTAAACGCGGCTATCGAAGCTGCCAGGGCAGGGGAGGCAGGAAGAGGTTTTGCCGTTGTCGCTGAAGAGGTGCGTAAGCTCGCTGAAGGTTCCGCGGAGGCAGTGCGCAAGATCGGCACGTTGATCAAGGCTATCCAGCTGGAAACCGAGAGCGCGGTCAAAGCGATCCAGAAGAGTTCCGATGAGGTCAAAGAAGGCAAGGCGAAGATCTCCGCTATCAACAGTATTTTAGTTGAAGTCAACAAAATGGCGGGGGAATCATCCGATTTGGCGAAAGATATAGCTTCCGGCGGCCAGGAGCGCGTGAATGAAATAGAGCGGGTGCTTAAGGATATAAATAATATTTCCAATATCGCGCAGGAATCCGCTTCCGCGGTAGAAGAAATAACTTCGAGCACTGAAGAGCAGACTGCTTCAATGGAGCAGTTGTCCGCCTCCGCGCAGGAGCTTGCCCGCCTGGCAATGGAACTAAGGGATTTGGTGAGTAAGTTTAAAGTGTAAGGTAGTATAAAATAAAAAAGCCCGCTATTTGTTTAAATAGCGGGCTTTTTTATTTATCCCGATTAGGCTGGGTGCTATTAGCGCGGGGTGTAAATAACCGTGTCATTGCGAACCCGCCAACGCTTTAGTGGCGGGTGAAGCAATCTTTTGATATTCGGATATCCGGTGAACTGGGAATTTGAGACTAGGGGATCGGGAAAACCGATGAGCACGGTGACTGTGTTTCCTAAAATAGGCTGAGTGTTAGACGATCTGGGCGCGAAGATGGTGGAAGACTTCATCCATCTGGTCGGGATAGGAGTCGCGGATTTTAAGCAGTTGGGCGGCTACCTGTTTGCGCAAATGAGCGGAGTTCATGTCGTCGAGCCGCTGGTAGATACCCAGCCGTTTTCCCAAGGTGAAATTGATACCGTCTTCTTCCGGAAGACAGAGATAGCGGTCTATGATGGCCAAGAGACGAGGCTTGTCCTGGGGAAACTGGCCTACGACTTCCATCAGAAGGTCAACGTCATGATGATTGGCGTAGTGGCTGGTAATGCCGTTGAGATTCTCAATCAGCAAGCGTTGTTCTTCGATGATATTCTTTTCGGTCTGAAGGGTATATTGCCCGGCGGCCATTTGCCGGGAAAGCCCGGAGCCGGGTTTGACTCCGATAGTGAGGACCCGGATAAAGTGAGGGTTGATCTCACTCAAAACCCTGGCCGTTTCACGGGCGTGTTCCTCCCACAATTCCTGTCCGCCCAGGCCGAGGATGATGAATTCTGAAATAGACATTCCTGCCTCTTTGGCCCTGCGGCTGGATGTGGAAATATCGGCGGAGGTTGCGCCCTTATTTACCTTTTTCAATACTTTGTCCGAGCCTGATTCCATGCCGCAATAAAGCTTGTTCAGTCCGGCTTCGCAGATGGCCCGCATTTCCTGGACTGATTTGCGGATCATGGTTTGAGCGCGGCCGTAACTGCTGATGCGTTTGAGTTTGGGAAATGTCTGCTTCAAGAAGGTGAGAAGGGAGATGAGTTCGGCGGTTTTCATCAGGAAGCTGTCGCCATCCTGCAGGAAGCATGTTTCGAAGGTCAGGTTTCCGTAATACTCTGCCGCGGCGACGATGTCGCCTTTGACCTCCTCAAGTGAGCGCATGGAAAATTTCATATCCTTGTAATTGACGCAAAATTCGCATCGATTCCAGGGACATCCGCGTGTGGTGCGGATCAATAGGCTTTTGGCCTCGTCCACGGGACGAATAGGACCCAATTCAAATGGAGCGGTATTCATATGAAGCTCAACTGTTTTGTTAATGAATGTTTATATGAGCGGTATCCTTTTTGCGAATAATAAGGGACAGCGCCCGTTTATTTAAGTTGTATTATAATCCAAAGCAAAAGCCGTTGCAAGTTTTTAACTTACAACGGCTTAAGAAGTGAGAGCTGCGTCATAAAAAGAACCCGCCATGAAAATAGCGGGTTCTTTTTATTTTAACTCACCCAATATCCGAACTTTTAGGTGACAGTTTACGTAGGGATTAATCGTAAAAAGCAAGGAGGTTGACGTATTATTTTAATTTAAAAATCTTTTTTGCAATCTCCTGCAACTCAAACAACTTAATAAAGGTCGTTGCCTTAGAAATAATAAGGTTTGTTTTATTCTCAGCCTGGAAGATACTTCGTAATTTACGTAGTACAGTTTTTCCATGCCTCAACCCATATGGGTTCTTTTGGTACAGATGCGGAGCCTCAACGCCCAAAGCCCCAATGTCTAATTTCCCAAATGTGCCTGTCTTTTTTGCAATTTCAATTCTCGAATTTATATACAACTTAATATTTTCCTCTCTGACCTCTTTCATTGCTTTACTTATCAGTTTTTTAAATTCTTCTTTTTTTGTCTTTGGATTCAAGGTGGCAAGGTGATCTTCATTTAAAAAGACACTTTCCACATCTGTGCCTGGTGTCAAGAAAGGTTCAGCTTTAAGTGCTCGAATATTTTCAGCCCATTCAGCTTGCTCAATTTCTGTCAAATAATCTCGATCCCTATGAATAATTACCGTTGCTTTTGGATTAGTTCCTTTTATCACATGCATCAGGGCTCTTAAATTGTGCGGAGAGGTACAGCCGTAGTAGGGTAAAACAACAGTATTATCCATCTCAAATCCAGACGACTGAAGGAGTAGTTCCAAGTTCTGCTTTAATTCATCCTCAGTTAATACAATACACTTAGTTTTGTTCTGAGTAATAAGTTCTTTAACATCAAGTGCGCCTATATCCAATAAAATTGGAAGATCATCACCGTCATCCGCCTTATCAACGATCCCTTTTCTAATCCAAAACAACTCTGCTAAATTCTTTAACGCATCGACAACATGCCTAGAGTGAGTACTAAGCAATATCTGAATGTGCCGATCCTGCGCAACCAATGTTAATAATTTACACAATAGTCGTTGATTATTTGGATGTAAATGGGAGTCCGGCTCATCTAGAACAAGTACAGAGGGATTAAAATAATGAATATACGATAAAATTTGAATTGCTTGCAACAATCCCGTCCCCGCTATTTCTAGAGGAACAAAGCCGTTTCCAGAATCAATTGCAATTCGAATAAATTCATCGACAGAAGGATTAAAATCAACGGTGAAAGCTGTATTAGGAAAAAGTTCATGCAGGTCGTTTTCAAAGTCATTCCATCTGCCATCCGAATGAGTATCTTTTGTTTTCCATAAGCGATATAATGTATTGCGTAAGACGATATTGGCATCACCTCGAGCAATCGTTCTAAGTAAGACACCGTCAGAGACATAGTTTTCCTGTTTTGCCACTCCAGCTAATCCAGGGGTAAAGATAGTAAAAGGTTTTTCGATTTTTGAAAGGGTCTTAGCGATTGTTGCGTCATTAATTCCGATAACAATATTTCGATTCCTACCTTTGCTTATACTAATTTTTAGACATTTACCATTGTCTAAAACAAAATCAATATTAATTGCGCTTTCTTTCGGTTCTTTTAAATTTCCATTAGGACCCAAAGAATATACATTGTCGCAAGGACTATAAATTAATTGAGTCGGACTTAAGCTCACCGACAAATCTTTCCCTATTAATTTGCCTTCGAGATTTAAAGTCTGCAACAGTCCTATGGAAAAATGAAGTGCCTGAAGAATGGTGCTTTTACCTGAGTTATTTGCGCCAATTAACACGTTTACTGCAGAGACATCAAAAGAAGCATCTGCAATGTTTTTAAAACGCTTAATGTGTATTGATTGTAATTTCATATTTATTTAATTAAAAAGCCCTCAACACTTTTCAGCATTGAGGGCTTTTTTGTCCCCAATATCCAAAAAGTTCGGATATTATGGGTAATTTGTCCCTCGCGTAAACGCTCGAAAATTCCTTTAATTTGCCACCTGGATTATTTTAACGGTATGCAAATTATGCGAAATTTTCTTCGCACGCTCGGGATAAATTTGCCGTCCGTAAAACACGGGCAAATTTTACTCCCCCGCGAGGGCTCGAACCTCGGACCCAGTGGTTAACAGCCACTTGCTCTACCAACTGAGCTACAGGGGAATGATCTATATTTATAATTTATGGAAAGCTCTTCTTAGAATTGCAAGAAAGTATTTTATATTAAAATAAGCCTTAAATCAAGCAAAAAAATGTTTAAAAATAAGGCCCCAGTGGCCGTCTCGTTTTTTCTATGTTTTTCTTTCCTAAAAGGGCCTATTCATCCGCGCCTGATCCTAGGCAATTATTACTTGCTCAAACAGTTGAGAGTGATAAGATTATAGGTAGTAGAAATCCGTCTTTTTTGAAGGAAATGTGGGGAATTATGACCATCCTCTATATTAAAGAGTTTATAGGGGGACTGGAGGAATTAACTGGGAGGGGACTGTGAAAGGGGAAGTCTGGACCTAAAAAACATTCAGATAATTAAGTGTCCCCGGAATTGTCCCTATAGGGCGGACGCCTACAGCGGACGAGTTGACCGGACGTAAGCGTATAAACGAAGCGGAAATTCAAGCGCACATGGCCGGTAAGACAAGGTAAGTGCGACTAATAGGAGCTATTTATGGCAATGGGCGATTTAATTGATGAATTAAGGCGTGTCGATTTTGAAAAGCCGATCGTTTTCATTAGTTACACTGGTGAGGAACTGGCGTTAGCGGATTTTATTAGGGATATTATCCATCGTTTAACCGAATCAAAGATTGAAGCATTCGTTGCCAAAAGAGATATCCCGCCCGGTGAAAATCCCCTAAAGATAATGATGGAAGAAAAACTTAAACACGCCAAAGCGATAATTCCTATATGTTCTGTTAAATCAAAGACGTCATCATGGGTTTGGTGGGAATCAGCTGCGGTATGGGCTAAAGATAAAAAAGTTTATCCGCTGTTTACGAATATTTCAGCAAGTGATTTCGGCGCGCCTTTAACATTGGTGAGCCAAGGGAAGGAATATTTTTCTCGGCAAGAGTTTGTTGAGACATTGAAAATGGTTTGTGGAGATATGGGTTTTCCGATTGCTGATCGGGATTTGACCAAGGACGAATGGGATGCGCACGAAAAGCTTAAGAGTGAATATTCTAAGCCGGAGACATCAACGAAAATCACAGCAGATTTCAAAAAACTTGAAATGACTCAGGATCTGCACAAATATTCGTTTGTTTTTGAAATTGAAAATAGAAGTTCCAGAAAATTTGAAGATGTCGACGTCGACCTTTATTTTCCAAAAGCCTATCTTGAAAAAACGGAGTGGAATTATCCTCATTTAAGAGGGACTGACTCACGCGACAAGCCCGGCTATCTATGTCTGATATTTTCTTTTTCAGGCTTAGCCGACATCGCTAAAAAGCAATTTACGAGTGATTTATTGCCTGGGAAGAAACTAAAGCTTTTCGGTGAAGATGGAATGACCAAGCTTCATTACTTTATGGATCACGATCGTTGGGATAAGAGGTTCCAGTACGATATACAATGGAAGGTATATATCAATGGTGGGGCGCCTCAAGAAGGCAGTAGGCCGTTAATCTCCGTTCAATGCTTTTAGTCCTACCGGAATTCTATCGACCGTCTTGAGGCGATAACGGGACGTGTTTTGCATAGGCAGAAGCCTGGGCCGAAAAGTAATGGTAAATAATTGTGGTAGCTGTCCCTGGAATTCTGCGACCTTGGGATATGTGAGCCCCGTGGAATACGAGCGAAGAGCACACGTCAACTAGGTGTCCATTTTATCAGGGCAAGTCCAGTGTCCCCGGAATTGTGAATGATATTGAGGTAGATAATGTATACGTATGACCATAAACCACAACTAAAAGGAATAAATTCTCGGGAAATTTTTGTCGTTATGCCGTTTTCTGCTAAATACGATGGTGTTTATGAAAATTTAATCAATCCTGCTATCGTAAAAGCAAATGATATTTTGTGTTATTCAGACAAAAGGGCTCTCTATGCACATAGGACAAAAGAAGATATCAGAATGACGTCAGGTTGGATAAATGTCTTAGATCATCTAATGACAGCCCAGATTGTATTGGGTGTATTAACGACTGAAACCAATCCTAATGTTTTTTATGAATTAGGAATTGCTCATGCCACACAACCAAAAGAGAGGCAAATATTGATTGCAGAAAAGGGATACAACCCCACTTTCGATACAAAAGATTTGATCTTTTATGAGTACGAAAATGATCTTACAAAAAGCATTGAACCTTTGGCTAATCGAATCGTTGATGCAATCAAGTCCTATGAGATTGAAAATGAAAAACGAATTAAACAAGCGAGAATGCTCTTAGGGCCCTACGAGTTTGAAGTAATAATGACCCAATGTGGGAAGCGAAATTTCGCCTTCCATACTTCACCTCAAGGGCGTAAGGATTATGAGGACGAGTTAATAAGTCGGTTAAAAGAAAATCATTTAAGGGGGGCTTTTGAAAGGCATGTGCCTGCCATAGCTAACTTATGCACGCACGGGATTCTTGGCTTAAATACGGCTTCAACTAGAGCCCCTACCGCCGGAGGCGAAAAAACAGTTGTTGAATTTTCATACTGGTGGACTGATTTAGGCAATTCTTTATTGTATTTAATGAAATTGATTACGAAAGAAGAGCTACAAGCACGGAGGGATTCCCTCCCTGACTTTTTTCAATGAGGAGTTGGCCATGGTTAAATGGCGTGATTATGAGGGGCAAATATTTGCTTATTTACGAAGATTATGCCCAGAAAAGACCAGAATCTTTCGTAAATATTTTTTAGATGGCCGACACAGTAATAGAAAACGACAAATCGATATACTGATTTTCACTAGATTAAACAATAAAAAAGTAGTAATCGTAGTAGATTGTAAATGTTTTAATGCAAAGATTACTCTCCCTAGAATAGATTCTTTTTATGGATTTCTTGATGATGTAAATGTTGATATGGGATTAATGATAACAACAAAAGGGTTTTCTAAGGCTGCCTCAAAACGGGCTAGAAAAGGCAACATTACATTGGAGACTATTGATTTAAACAGTGACTATAAAAAAATGCCATATTTTTCTCTATCATGTTGTGAATATTGTACTGTTAACAGAACTGATTGTCCGCTTTCTTTAATATATTGGGATTCTCATCTAGCATTTATTGATAAAAAGGATGGAAAACCAAGAACTATGATGATTGGCTTATGTTCTTCCTGCTATCGAATTTACGTTAATTGCGGTAGATGTAATAAAAATGTTGAGGTACCATTGAGAAAAATTGGGGAAAAAATGAAATGCGATTCATGTAATTTTGAATTTCGAGTTTTCGAAAAAGATAATCTTTTCAGAATAGAACTCATTTCTTAATTTTGTTTATAAATAAAAGAGGCCAGCTCGCTATTAATTCTCAAGCCATAATCGTGCTGCTGTTACCCTTCTTCTTGTAATTCATTCCTACATGGATAGTTATAGAAAAGTTTGGGTGGCGCGAGGAGTTAAAATAAAAAACCCTGCTATTTTATGGTGGGGTTTTTTATTTAACATCGATTCCTTGCGAGAAATTTACCGACGTTTAGGAATCGGTGTCATGCCGTTATCTTTCTTTTAAAAGGTGCAGGTCACCCGCGCCTGATCCTAGGCAATTATTGCTTGCTCAAACAGTTGGGGGTGATAAGATTATAGGTAGTAGAAACCCGTCTTTTTTGAAGGAAATGATGGGATTGAGAACCGTCTTCTATATTAAAGAGTTTAAAGGGAAATTGGAGGAGTTAGCTGGGAGGGGACTGTGAAAGGGGAAGTCTGGACCTAAAAAACATCCAGATAATTAAGTGTTTCTGGAATTGTCTGCAGAATGTATAAAGTATATCCAGCTTGGTAATCCGGAAATGATTTTGAGTGAAGGCACTAGGGAAGCATGGCCTGATTATATGGAAACTGTGTTATGTTGATTTTAGACTCGAAGCTCTTCCGTAGTTTTCTTTCGTAATCTTTTCTTTTTTCCCATTCTGCATAATATAATCCCTTTAGGAGAAATAATGAAGCCCAAGGAAGATATTTCACATATTGAAGAAGATGACAACCTGCGTTCCGAGTGTATCCGAAAACTGGTTCAAAAACCTGTCTCATCCAAGAAACGACATAGTGTCATCGATATCCCGAGGGTAATTATTCAGTTTTGGCATGACTTAGATGATGTGCCTGTCGACGTTCAGGAGTGTCTAGACAGCTGGAAGTCGCTTATTCAACAAGGTTTTAAGCGAGTTATTTTTGATGACTGTTCGGCTAGGAATTTTATCCACGAACGATTTGGCATAAAACACGTTGCAGCCTTTGACCTTTGTTCCCACCCGGCAATGCGGTGCGACTACTTTCGTCTTTGTTACCTTTTAAAATCAGGAGGTTTTTACGTAGATGCTGACGAAGTCTATCAGGGTAAAGGTCTTCAATCCTTTTTCAACGATGATCGACTCAAAGTACAACCTTTATGCTACGATCATTTTAGCGGCAAAATGATTCAGGAATGCATTTATATAAATCTGAACGCAAACTCTCCTAACTGGATTTTTTACGTGAACAACAATCCAATTATTGCACCGCCAGATCATCCAATTATTCAACAGGCCTTGGAACGTGCAACATTAATCCTTTTAAATAGTCCCGAAAAACGAGTTGATATACAGTCTACTACGGGACCCGGAAATTTATCTGCAAGTTTAGTCAGACATTGGAATTGTCTGGAAAGCGAAAGGAATAACCAGGATTTTGACTTTCTATATGATTGGGATTCTTTCTCTATTAGTAAATGGCCTTTAAGCTACCGAAACGATAAGCGTAACTGGCGAATATGGAGGTCCCTGATATTCCAGGGTGTGATTGATATATGAACGAAGCTACGTATTTGTCACCTATAGTTTGGTTGTGGTATCGATTTATGCTCCTTACGAGGTATATAGGAGTGAATCGTAGTTGTAAAGCTTTCTGTAGCTCAAGTAACGACCAAGTTAGGGCCATCCAGAGAGTATATGTGATAAATCTAGACAGACATGACTATAGATGGCGTAGAATAAAACGAGAATTGTGGAATGTTAACGATATCTTCGGAAAACGTATGACGGTTATTGCAAGGCGTTTTTCAGCTGTCGACGCACGCTACTACAAGGGGTTACCCGATAGTGCTGAACTTAGAACTGACTATTCGTTAGCAGATCAATTGTACGTGGATCCTGCCGCACTATCAGATCCTGAAAATGAACTAAGAAAGCAATGTGTGGAAATGACCCCTCAGGAAGCAGCGGTTGCCTTATCACATATCGGAATTTGGAGACTCATAGCTGAAGGGGAGCATCCTTATTCATTAGTGCTTGAAGATGACGTCATTTTTCGCCGGTGTTTCTCACGAGACCTTGATAGGGCGTGGACTGAGTTGATGAATATTCACGAGCCATCCACCGATTTTGAAATTTTGTATTTGTCGTATAAAGAAGCTCGAAGAGGTGCTAATAAGTGTCAAGTTAGTAAAGAATTGTTTCGCCCGAAGCGTGGATTATGGCAACTTTCTGGATACGTATTATCAAAAAAAGGAGCTGATAAACTTCTGAGCCTGCTGCCAGTTCAAGGGCCAGTTGATTTGTGGATGAACCTCCAGTTTCAAAAGCTAGATATCTTCGCTACAAGCAAATCCCTTATTGAGCAGCGTCTAGATTCTCCTTCCGCTAATTCCTATTCGATTTTACCAATTCTTTCCAAGGTCGGTTTGCTCACCTGCGAGAAACCGTTGATATATCGTAAGCGTGTGTTGTCGTCGCCTGTTATCGCCGCAGGGAGGGTTGGCAGTGGTCTGAGTTCGCTGGCGATGGCTCTGTCAATGTTGGGATATCGATGTTGTAGTGATCTTACGGGACTACCCTTAAGAGAGTTTGAAAATTTGTTTGGAAAAAAGAGAGGGAGAGTTTTTGATGCTTACGTAAATATTGGTTCTTTCTTTCCTTCAAGGTTAGTTGAATTGGCAAAGTTGTATAAAAATGCTCATTTTGTCATTACGGATTGCGATTACCGAGAAAAGTCTATTTCAACAGAACCTGCCATAGACTCGAGGTATGATTCGGATGAATTCGGAGATTTGATTTCCGAGCTCCGCAGTATATCAAATGTACTAGTGCTACCTGTTGAGGAAGAGGATAAGTGGGAGTTGTTATGCAAATTTTTAGGATGCGACTATCCGAGCGCACCCTACCCTAACGATGAAGATCAAGGACAACGGGAATTGGTATCGGTATGTTATCCGAAAATTACGAAGGATAGGTTGCCATATAAGAAGCTGAAGAGGGATTTGTCTCCTTGGATTGTGCCCCAGAAAAATTGGTGCGGTGTCCATATAAAAGATCATTCTATGGACAGAAAAACAACTGTTAGAATATCCGAGCAATTTCATCACGTCAGAAGGGAGGTTTGGTCAGTACGAGACGATACCTTCCCTAGCAATCTTGCACTCTTTAGACCAAATAATTTCTCGATTGCTCATGACAATATCGCGAGGTTGACCTTACAACAAGAGCATACTTCGGTGCGGGAGTATACTTCAGGTGCAATCTGTAGCCAGCAATTTTATCAATATGGTTGGTTTGAGGCCGTGGTCAGGCCAGCAAAAGTATCAGGACTGATTACTGGAGTTTTCCTTCATCGAAATTCTCCGCGACAAGAGATAGATGTTGAATTGCTCGGTAAGGATACAACGAAGGTTCTCGTGAATGTATTTTACAATCCGGGTTCTGAAGGGACTAAACTAGAATATGGCTACCGGGGCACTCCGGTAATTATCAATTTAGGTTTCGATGCTGCGGCAGACTTTCATTGTTATGCGATTGAATGGAGCCAAATGGCAATTCGCTGGTACATTGATGGAAAACTTATATATGAAAGAGCAAATTGGGATCCCACCCCTATTCCACATCTACCTATGCAATTCAACGTTAACTTGTGGTACAGCAGGTCAATAGAACTTGCTGGAAAATTTGAGAGTAGTGCTCTACCCGCACACACGGAAGTGAGTTCGATTGACATCAATTCGCAAATGAATAAAGTGGCAGGTATCAATTTGAATACATTTCCCAAGGATGAGTGTTTTTAGAATTCTTATTGATACCCTGGCAGATTTTGTTAGGAAAATAGCAGACACTATTTTCTATAAATGAGCGGTCACCATAAAAGTTTGGATTAAGTTTCGGGGGCGCATAACTTAATTGTATTAGATCTCCAAGCTATTTCAAGAAAACACGGTGACAGTCACGAAAAACGTGACAGTCACCGTGTTTTTACTATGGACTGTGGACCATGGACTACTTGCCTGCCCCGAGCTTGTTGAGGGGTGACCTGTGTCTTGTGACTTGAAGTCTCGGGCAGCGTAATGTGTCCCCGGAATTGATATACTCTGTCATACACTAGTCGCGAAACTCCTCCATCAGGGGAAGTAAAATAAGAAGGAAAGCAAAAATTAAACTTCAAAGTTCAAGAATAATGGTGTTTATATTAATAGGAGTATTATTTTGCAGCATTTCTTCTGTCTATGCTGAAACCGCAGAAGTATACTATAATCGGGGAAGGACGTACTATATACAAGGAAATTTCAATAAAGCCATGGCTGATTTTAATAAAGCCATAGAATTAAATCCTAACTTTGCAGAAGCTTACACCAATCGCGGCCTTGTCTTTAAAAAACAAAGTGATTTCACTCAAGCTATGTCTGATTATAACAAAGCTATAGACATAGATCATAATTTTGCAGAAGCACTTCTTAATCGTGGTAATGTTTATGAAGAGCAGGGGAATTTCATTAAAGCTCTCTTTGATTACAACAAAGTTATTGAAATAAACCCTCACTTGGCAGAAGCCTTTTATAATCGTGGCAGGATTTACTATAAACAAGGAAATTTCACTCAAGCCATGGCTGATTTCAATAAAGCCATAGAATTAAATCAAAACTTTGTGGAAGCTTATAATGAGCGAGGGAATGTCTATGAAAAACAAGGTGACTTCGTTCAATCTGTCTCTGACTATACTAAAGCAATTAAGATAAACCCTGAATATGCAGAAGCCTATTACAACCGCGGTTTGCATTATGCTAAACAAGACAATTTCACTCAAGCCATGGCTGACTATAACAAGGCTATAGGAATAGATCATAATTTTGCAGGCGCCTATGGTGAACGCGGGATTGTTTACACTGAACAAGGTAACTATGCTCAGGCCATGTCTGATTATAACAGGGCCATTGAGTTAAACTCTCAGTGTGCAGAGGCCTATCATAACCGCGGCCTTACCAATGCCCGACAGGGATACTCGATGCAAGCTATCCCGGATTTTACCAAAGCCATTGAAATAAATCCCAACTATGCAGATGCCTATTACAATCGCGGGGTTGTCTATTATTTGATAAAAGAATACAACAAAGCCTGGGCAGATGTCCATAAGGCAGAGGAATTAGAATATACTATTAAACCTCAATTCCTGGATTTACTTAAAAAAGCATCGGGTAGGGATGCATAGGTAAGTTCCAGTGACACATCACTTAATTGTAGTAGATCTCCAATCTATTTCAAGAAAACACGGTGACAGTCACATAGAGCGTGACAGTCACCGTGTTTTCCGGAATGACACGATAAGCACTTTTACTATGGACTGTGGACCATAGACTACCTGCGACCTGTGTGCGACCTTCATACCTCACCCCGGCAATTATTACTTGCTCAAATAGTTGAGAGTGATAAAATTAACATATCTCGTGACGGGAAATAACTTTACGGAATTCTGGGGACAGCTACCAGAATTCAACGGACTATGGACTGTGGACTATGGACTTTGGAGAAGGAGAAATATTGTGTTGCTAAAATGGGGCCGTGGATTATCTGTTAGGGTGAGTGAAATGAAGTACAGGGGGTTGAAGATTATTTACCTGACCGTGCTCACGGCGCGCCCCATCAAAAATGCTTCTACGGTCAGCTTTTTGTTTTCGAAGCTTTATGAGTTTCTCAAGGACGCAAGGGCAAAGGTCCTTTTAGAGAAAATATACGGACTTCCCTCTTTGAGAGATGAAACCGCGGCAATACGGAACCGCCGTATCGCTGTTATGCGTGAAAATACGAAGATACCTTTTACATATATCGGGAGCGTTCCTTGCGTCGGAGGTAAGATCGCCGGTGTTCAGATCATAGGGGTGATTCAAGACGGCAAGAAAACCAGGGTAGATACGATATTTTTCAATGAAGAACCCATAGGCCGCGTATTCGAAACGGATGATTTTAAAGGAATATACCTTTCCGGGGTTTCGGGATTACAGAAAGACGGTAATGCCGGGAAGCAGTCTGCCGTGCGGCAGGTCGAATATATTGTTAAGCTGTGTCAGGACGTGTTAAGCAGGCAGGGCGTGACTGCCAAACATATTATCCGGACTTGGATCTATCTTCCGAGGATCCTGAGCTGGTATAAAAGGTTTATTAAGATAAGAGCAAAATTTTTTAAGGAATTTGGATTGATATCAGGAAATAAGACATATTTGCCCGCCAGCACCGGGATCCAGGGGGTGGGCAGGCCAAAGGAAGAGATCTTTCTTGATCTGATCGCCTTTGTTCCGAAAAAAAAGCGCGTTGGTTCCGCTTCAATTATGAGGAGCGATCGTCAAAATGAGGCAAGCAGGTACGGAGCGACTTTTTCGCGCGGAGTTGAAGTGAGAACGGATAATTCATCGTTGCTCCATATTTCCGGAACAGCCAGCATCAACCAAAAAGGAAAAACAATTTATTTACATGATGCGCAGGGGCAGATAACGCAAACCTTGATCAATATAGGCGCTCTTCTGGAAACCAGGAAAGCGTACTTAAAAGACATTGTTTTGACAGCCGCTTATTGTAAGAATCGAAGGACATATACAACATTTAAGGATGTAACAAAGTACTTAGGCTTGGATGAAATTCCTTTTGTCCCTGTTTACGCGGATGTTTGCAGGGATGACTTATTATTTGAAATTGACGCTATTGCCGTTAAACAACATGGTTTAAAGAATGGGAAATAGGGACAGGCACTATTTCCCTATGGACTGTGGACCATGGGCTACTTGCCTGCCCCGAACTTGTCGAGGGGCGACCTGCGTGCGACCTTCGTTTAGATGCCCGATTAAAGCATTCGGGCATGACTATTGGGTGGGCATTCGGGCATGACTATTGGGTGGGTATACGGGGATAACTATTAGGGAATACGCGGGGATGACAAGTAGGGAGTATTCGGGAATGACCAGGGGAGAATAGGCGGGAATGAGTCGGTGAGAGTAGGAGCCGATAACCGACAACCGAGTACCGAGAACCGAGGATATTCCTTGCTATCCACGTTGATATTAGGTAGAATTGTATCCTTACTATAAGGAGGGTGATGCATGAAGATACTTTTTAGAATGACCGCTGCCGCGATTATCTGCGTATCGGTATTGAGTGATGCTTGCGCTCAAGACCGCTCCGCGATAGATGCTTTAATGGATAAAACAATGGAGTTCTACCAGGCGGGAAAATACGCCGAAGCGGAAGCGCAGGCAAAGCAAGTGGTCGAATTAGCGGAGAAGACTTTTACTCAGCCGATGGATCTTGACCCCTATTTAGATGTCCTTTCCGCGATCTATGTCGCTCAATCGAAATTCTCCGAAGCAGAGCCTCTATACAAAAGGCAGTATGAGATATTAAAGAACAGTTTGGGGCCCAATGACCAGGAAACCGTGACGGTCATGAACAACCTGTCGCTGGTCTATAAAGACCTGGGCAAGTACAGCGAAGCGCAGGGCCTTTTAGAGGAGCAGTTGCGCATTGTTGAAAAAGAAGCGGGGAGTGATTCGGAAGAAGTGATCGCGACCCTGCATAATCTCTCGGATATTTATATCGCGCAGAAAGAATACGCCAAAGCCGAAACCATCTTAAAGCGGGTCTTGAGCGCGTATGAAACGAAATTCGGGAAAGATGACCCCTTGCTTGCCGATCTCTTAGGAGAGATGGATGAGCTTTATCAGAAGCTCGGGCAGCAGCAAGAGGCCGCCATATTCAAGGCGCGTCGGCAAAAACTCATTTCCACGCAGCCGGCAGCGGGCAAGGGGTAACGGCCTTTCGGATAATAACTTATCCTTGACCTTGCTTTTATCAAGCAGTACAATAATCGTATGCAAGCATCTTTCCAAACAAATAACCTGAATTTCCTTATTGAATTCAACAACTGCGTGACTGCCCAGGCTGTCTTGAAGACGCTTCCTTTGCACGTCAAGGTGTCCCGCTGGGGAGATGAGGTCTATTTTCCTATAGGCATTGAAGCGCCTGTTTGCGACCCTACGGTGAATGTCTGTATCGGCGACGTCACGTATTGGCCGGAGGGAAAGGCCGTCAGCGTTTTTTTCGGCCGGACTATCGTAGGGGAGATCGATCAGCCTATCCCGGTGAGCCCGGTAGTCATAATCGGCAAGATCTTGACGCTTCCTTTTGAATTCAGGGATATCCAGGAAGGCCAGCTGATCAGGCTTGAGGCTGTTTTGCCGACATCTGCCTGCGCTAAGTTCCATGATGACGGCAGAAAATTGTCCCAGCCGGAAATAGACGTGCTGGTTAAACATCTTTTGGCGGAGAAGGAACGCAAGGGCGTGCAACAGGCTTAAGATATTCCGGCGGCAGCGGCGATATATAAGGAACTATTTTCTTGAAGTAAAAGGGGATAGTTCTTTTTTTTGATGAATCTTATTGAAATTTCACAGTTATTCGTTAAACTAATAGTAGGCGTCGCGTAAAAGATCCAATCGCAATCCGCGTTTGGTGTTTTTATTAATTACTGAATGACCGGCAAGGTGGCACTATGACTTTTGATGAGATAAAGGCAGTCGTGAAATCCGGGGGCATGAGTTCTCAGAGGGGAGAAAATGAGGACTATCTTGAAGGAGTGTTCGTTAAAAAGAATTTGGACCTGTTTATGCCGAAATTGAATGAGATCTTCGGCGCTCCTGCCTGGCCTTCGGCTTCCGAATTACCCGCGAAGACCAAAGAGATCGTTGATTCCCACGGCGGCCTGATGAAAGGGCAGACGATGTTCCTTTTACAGCAGGAGGGGAACACTATTTTTGTCATGCTCTGGCCGTGGCAGGACGGGGTTAATATAACCGTTAAAGTAGCCAGGAAATAAGCCTCTACGGCAAACCGGTTTAAGGGAATGGAACACGGCATTAAAAAAGTATTGATCGTATCTTCCGAGAAAAACCTCCTCGATGTGCTTAATTTCTGTTTTGACGGCTGGGGGTATGAAGTCCATCTCTATGACCATTTGCTGCATGATATCCTTCCGGTCAAAAAGATCTCGCCTGATGTGGTTATTGTTGACGTTCATTCAGCCAATAAATCGCAGCTTGAATTCTGCCGGCTGCTTAAAAATGATTTTCTCACCGCCTCTATTCCTGTGATCACCCTGATCAATAAGCGCCAGCTGCGCACCCACCTTTTGAACATTAAGCAGGGCGTCGATGACTATTTGATCAAGCCGCCGGACCCGCTGGACCTGCGCGTGCGGGTTGAAATGGCCATCAAGCGTTCGCAGTACAGCTTGAACGCGCATCCGTTAACCGGGCTTCCCGGGGGAAGGATCATCGAGGAAACCCTGCATGACAGGCTTAAGAAGGATGCCCCCTTTACCTTCGGGTATATCGATATCGATAATTTTAAATATTTTAATGACGTGTACGGTTATGTCAGGGGCGATATGGTCATTATGCAGACCGCCTATACGCTCTACACGCTCATACGGAAATTCGGCAATCATGATGATTTTATCGGCCATATCGGGGGCGATGATTTTATGTTCATTACTTCACCCCAGAAGTATAAGGAGATTTGCGAGAATTTTATCGCTTCTTTCGACCGTTTGGCGCTTTCTCATTACGCCGAAGGCGATAGGCGCCAGGGGTTTGTCGTTACCCGGGACCGCTCGCATAAGGTTAAGCAGATGCCGCTCATGAGCGTGTCTGTGGCTTTGGTCAATAAGAATAATAGCTCGGAGTTTAAGAGCATACTTGAGATCAATGAACGCATCGTTGAGATCAAACGCTATTTGAAATCGATCCCGGGGAGTAAATTTATGGCTGACCGCCGTGATTTGCCCGGCGCGGGGGCTCCTGAAGTCCAATCCCGGCTCACGGGCGCAGAGGGGCTCAAGCAGGGCAAGCTCTTAGGCCAGCTTTTGGTTGAAAGGAATGTGATCTCCGGCGTCCAGCTTGATGAGGCGTTAAAGCTCCATTGGAAGCGGGGGATCATTCTGGGAGAGGTCTTAAAGGAGTTAGGTTATATTAAAGAAGATCAATTAGAGGAAGCCTTGAAGTGCCAGGAGCATGAGCCGGCAGCGTCAAGGCCGGCGAACAGGATCGAGCCGTTCCTTCCCGCGGGTTAGATTGTCCCGACCGGTAAAGTAACGAGCGCGTTTTATTTAAGGAGGAATACAATGTTTGAAGCAGAAAATATTATGACCAAAGAAGTCGTTACCGTCGGCAAGGATACCCCTGTTTATGAAGCGATGCGTTTATTGATCGATAAGCATATCAGCGGCCTTCCGGTCGTCGATGAGCATAATAAGCTTGCCGGTATTATCACGGAAAAGGACATGCTCAGGATCCTTATCGATACCGACAGCAGCGCTAATAAGGCTGTTTCTGATTACATGAAAAAAGATGTCTCGGTTTTTTCCCCGCAGGAAAGCATTGTCAATATATGCGAGTTCCTTATAAAGAATAATTATCGCCGCGTGCCTATCGTCAAAGACGGGGTTTTAGTCGGGGTCATTTCAAGAAGGGATATAATCAGTTTTATCCTCAAGCTCAGGTCGGAGTGCCTCAGTAAACCGAAGCGTTGATCCAATGCCATAAAAGCCGCCGTATACAATTTCCCGCGCGTCCAGCCCGTTTAACCATTTTTTTGTGAATATTTCCGGATAAGTGCCGATAAGTAAAAAAACAAGTGTTAGAGGGTGTTTTCTCCACCCCGGAATGCTAAAAGGAGCACTTTTGCCATGTCACAATTAATAGAATATTTAGTGTCTGAAAAAATGATCTCAGCTGAGCAGCTGCAGGATGCCCTTTCCAAGCAGATGGGGGCGAAGAGCCCGATCCATGAACTGCTTATTGAAATGGGCTTCATTAAGGAAGAGGAGCTGCTGCGGGTGGCGGCGAAAGTTTATAACATGCCGGTGGTGAATTTAAGCGAGGGGAATTTCGACCTGTCGGTCTTAAAATACCTCCCCTGCGATACGGCTAAGCGCTTCGGCGTGTTTCCCGTCGGAAAAGAAAACGACATGCTTATCCTGGCGATGAGCAACCCAAAGGACATTATCGCTCTTGATGACCTGAAGTGTATCGCGAAAATGGATATTAAGCCTATTTTAAGCTCGAAAAGCCAGATCTCCGCTTGCATCGCGAAATATTACCAGCTTGACGACAGCCTGTATAATGTGCTTAAGAATATCACCTCTCAGACGGAGATCAAGGTTGTTTCCGAGCAGAACAGGCGGGTTGACTCTGTGGAAGTGAACAGTTTGAGCGATGATTCTTCGGCGGTGGTAAAATTAGTCGACCTTATATTGAATGACGCGGTCAAGAACAGGGCGACCGACATTCATATTGAGCCGCAGGAATCGCAGGTTGAAGTGCGCTACAGGATCGACGGGTACTTGAAGAATATCATGGAGATCCCCTCACATATGCTCAATAAATTCGTGGCGCGCGTGAAGATATTGTCTAACCTCGATATTTCGGAAACTAGGAAATTCCAGGACGGCAGGATGAGAGTTTCCTTCCATGAACGCAAGATCGATATCCGGATCTCGATCATTCCGACCTTCTATGGGGAGAAGGTGGCGCTGCGGCTGCTTGATTCCGATATTGCCAAGATCGAGATAAACAAGATCGGCCTTCAGGAAAATGACCTGGTCGCTTTTACTGAAGCGGCAAACCGCCCGCAGGGGCTTATTCTAGCTACCGGCCCCACCGGCTCAGGCAAGACCACTTCATTGTACGCCGCGCTTAACTATATCAGGGATGAAACAAAGAATATCATGACGATCGAGGACCCGATAGAATATCTCATGCCGGGCATTAACCAGATACAGCTTAATCCCGCCAAAGACATTACCTTCAGCAGCGGATTGCGAAGCCTTTTGCGGCAGGACCCCGATGTGATCCTGGTGGGAGAGATCCGCGATAAGGAGACAGCTGAGATCGCCTTCGGCGCGTCGCTGACCGGCCATTTTGTCCTTTCGACGCTTCATACCAATAACGCGATCGCCTCGGTAACCAGGCTCCTCGATATCGGGCTTGAGCCGTACTTGATCGCCTCTTCAATAATCTTGATCGTCTCTCAGCGCCTGGTGCGCCTGGTATGCCCTCATTGTAAGGAAAAATATGTCCCGTACCCTAAGGCTGTGGAGAAATACAAATTTTACATAGAAAAATACGGTATAACCGATTTTTACCGGGGCCGCGGCTGCGAAAAATGCGTTTATATGGGTTTCTACGGCAGGATAGGGATCTTTGAGATATTACGCATCACCGATTCGATACGCAACCTTATTTTTACAAAGGCCTCTGAGGACGTTATTTTCCAGGAAGCCAGAAAACAGGGATTTAAAACGCTGGCTGAATCCGGGCTTGAAAAAGTGGCGCAGGGGATAACGACGTTGGAAGAAGTTGAGAAAGTCGTCGATATCTGCAAGGAAAAAGATGCGGGCGGTAAATCCAAAGACAGCGGCAAGGCGCCGGTCATCCTTGTCGCCGATGATGATGTCGTAAATCAAATGATCGTGAAAAAACACTTGAGCACTGCCGGCTATAATGTTATCGAGGCGCATAACGGCAAGGAAGCTGTTTCGCAGGCGGTAAAAGAAAAGCCCGACCTGATCATTATGGATGTTACCATGCCTGAAATGGACGGGTTTGAGGCGACAAAGATCCTGCGTTCGCAGCTTGAGACCGCCGTTATCCCGGTGATCATGTTGACGGCAATTGAGGATAAATCCAGCGAATTAAAAGGAATTGATATCGGCGCCGATGATTATATTACCAAACCCTTTGATAAAGAAAAGCTATTAGCGCGGGTGAAAATGCTCTTGCGCAGGGAGTCGCAAAGAAAGGCAATGGTATCCCCATAGCTTAAAATGGATCAAGCCTTCCTTGACAGCCTTTCTTTTTAAATGCCTTATCTTTCGTTAATAATAATTTTGAGCGTATTGAACATAAACCTTTGTTTTTATACAGATTACGATATTCCTATATATTGATTGACATAGTGGAGTATTATGTATAAAATAATAATTGATAAATGAAATCCGGCTTAATGTGTTGCTACCCAAGAGGTAACCGCAAGAATGCAGATTGAAACCCCGGTAGAACGGGGGTTTTTCCGACAATCGGCTTTTCCCTTCCACTTGAAATCAAATCTTAAATTAATTCGTTCAACAGGTGCGCGGCAACAGTATTTTATGTTTTATGAATGATATCGGCTTAAGGATAAAGAAGCTCCGGCAGGAAAAACATATGGCACTTAAAGAATTAGCCGCTAAGACAATGTTGACCTCAAGTTTCCTTTCTCAGCTGGAAAACGGGCTGACATCGCCTTCGGTGGATTCACTGCGGAAAATAGCCGAAGCCCTGGGCACTACCGTCGGTGATTTCTTTAAAGAGAAAGAAAATAAGGAATTTGTTTTTATCCGCAAGAAACGGGACCCGCGGATCGCTTCACCCGCGGTTGAGCCGATATCAAACTATGAGGTTTTAGCGTCAAGTATATTGGATATCAGGATCCTTCCTTTGTTGATGCGGCTTAAGAAAAATGAAATATTGAACGCGGATACCTGCCCAAAGGGAGAAGAATTGCTGGGGGTCGCCCTTAAAGGAAAGATCGAGATCGCGGTGAACGGTAAGAAATTTATACTGGAACCGGAGGATACGATATACCTGGTAGCGCCTGTCTTTAGTTATTGCAAGAATGTCGGCGAGGAAGATGCTTCTTTTTTGTGGAATGCTTTACGCGTTTAAGCCGTCTTAACGCCGGGTCGGAAGAAGAATTTTGATGGATTGATCGGAGCATCCATCTACAAGGAGGTTGTATGGCTGAATGTGATGGGGCAAGGAGCATGGTGCGGGATTCGCGGCAAGAGCTTTTCGTCGGGTGCGGTTACGGGCTTGAGGAGGCATATTCCGGGAAAGACCGCCGGTGTTATGCCCGCGTTAAAGATCATATATTTATTTTTTGTTATCCCCAGGACAACCTCACGGAATTGATCGAAGCTGTCACGAGGGACGTGAGCGCCGAAGGCTTAAGCTTCGACACCGATGTGTTCATTCATAAAGATACGGAATTCTTCCTGGAAATGTACGCGCCTGTGGATTATCATAAACGGGTTTTGGAATCTATTACTATTAAAGTGAGGGTAGCCTGGCAGGAATTGTTGGTTTTGTCCCAGGGTGCGAATAAATGGCGGGTCGGTTTAGAATTCATTGCTGTTAATCAAGAGGACCGGGGAAAAATAGCCAAGTATGTGGAAGAAGGGTTTGTAAACCGCAGGTAACGTTTATCAAATAAGCAGGCAAGTTTGCATAAGCCTGCTTATTTTGTGGCTTCATAATTAAGCTAAAGTAAATATAGTTTAGTGCCGATAAATATAGTGATAGCTTGAGGTTATTAAATAGTTGCCTTAGATGAAAAACCGCTCATGAAAATTCAGCAAAAATTGTTTGTATTGTTATCATTTCTTATTGTCTTGTTTGCCGGTTGCCTTTTTATTTTCCAAGTTTTTCAGCAAAGGCAGTTGAACAAGCTTTTTAAGATCGAGAGAGGGGAGAAATATGAGGTTTTTACAAGGATCAGGGAGCTAAAAAGTAAATCGCGGGAGGTGTTCTGCTTCGATTACAGTTATTGGGATGAAATGGTAAGTTTTATCGAAACATCGGATGAGTCCTGGGCTGTTGAAAATATCGACACTGCTTTATCAACGTTTAATATTTCCGCGATACTGGTTTTTAGGCCTGATTTCTCACGCCGCTATCTTGCGCAGGCCCCTTCAAACGGCCCGGCGATAAACTACGAACTTATAACCGGCACTATATTGCGTCATGTTTTCGCGAGGAAGAATTTTAGTCATTTCTTTCTTAACAGCCCCGGCGGGCTGATCGAAATCCACGGTGCCAGCGTGCATCCTACGTTAGATAAAGAGAGAAAAACCCTCCCCCGGGGGTATCTTCTTGCCGCGCGTATATGGGATAGAGGATATTTGAACGATATAGGACACTATTTAGGCAGTGATGTTATGATCCTGCCTTCTCCCGGAGCGCGGAAGATCACCGGGAAATACAGCCTCTGGAGGACTGCCAAGGATATTATTGTTTCTCAGCCGTTATTGGGATGGGATGGTTTGCCCGTCGCGTATCTTAATATACAACACCAGTCAAAGGCCATTAACGCCTTCAGCTTGATCTTGAGGAACCTGTATTCCCTGCTGGCGGTATTCCTGGCGCTTGTTTTTATGGTGATGGTCGGGTTCGTGACGCGTTTTGTCAGCCTGCCTATCCGTTTGATCACGGGGACCTTAAAGCTGGAGAATCTTGAATATATAAAAAAGTTACGTAACAACAGGAATGAATTCGGGGATATCGCGCGGCTGATCTATGATTTTTTTGAACAAAAAGATGAATTATTAAATGAAATATCGGAGCGTAAAAGAATTGAACAAACTTTGCGGGAATCTGAAAGGCGTTTCCGGGAGATCCTGGAAAACAGTCAGTTGATCGGCGTCATGTTCGATACGGAAGGAAAAGTTATTTTTTGCAACGATTTCTTTATCCAGTTGACCGGTTGGCAGAGGGATGAAGTCATCGGTAAAGACTGGTTCAGCTATTTCCTGCCTCAGGACGCGGGAAACCGGATAAAGCCCATTGTTATCGGCGATATCTTAAACGGCAATATCCCGGTGTATTATGAGAACGATATCATAACCCGCCTGGGTGAGAAAAAAGTGATACTGTGGAATAATATACTTTTAAGGGACGCTCAAGGCAGTATAAGCGGCATGACCAGTATCGGAGAGGATATTACCGAGCGCAAGAACGCGGTGGAAGCGTTAAGGCGCAATGAACGCTATTTCCGCACGCTGATAGAAAATACTTCGGATCTCATAACGATCATTAATGTCGCCGGGACTATCGTGTATGAGAGCCCATCAGTGGAGCGCCTGCTTGGGTATAAACCCGAGCAGTTGTCCGGCAAGAACATATCCGAGCTTATACACCCTGATCATTTGGCGCATTTCATTGAATTGACTTCTCCGGAGGCGCTTCATCCGGGAGGCAATGCTACATTAGAGCTGGCGCTGCGGCACGAGGATAGTTCATGGCGGATCTTTGAAGTGATGATAACTAATGTTTTGGATAATGAGGCTATCGCGGGCATCATTATCAATGCCCGGGATATTACCGAACGCAAACGCTTTGAAGAAGATATCTTGCACGAAAAACAAAAATACAGCGATTTAGTCAATAACCTGACTATCGGGGTATACCGTAATACTCCCGGCGCGCAGGGACAGTTCCTTGAAGTGAACGCGGCTTTGGTTAACATGTTTGAAGCGGATTCAAAAGAGGAATTCATGAAGCATAATGTCAGCGAACTCTATGTTTACCCCGAACAGCGCCTGGCATTCAGCAATAAAGTCAAACAACTGGGATTTGTCGAGAACGAAGAGCTGCATTTAAAAACGTTAAAAGGCAAGCATTTTATCGGGTCTTTGACCGCGGTCATGAAAAAAGGCAAGAATAACGAAGTTTACCTTGACGGCATTGTTGAAGATGTCACCGAACGCAAGCGGCTCCAAAAAGAACTTAAGCAGGTAATGGCGGAAACCGACCTGATCTACCGCCTGGTGCCGAGCGCTATTTTTACCGTCGATAACCATCACCATATTACCAGCTGGAATAAAAAAGCGGTCCAGATAACCGGTTACTCGGAAGAAGAGGTCCTGGGAAGAGAGTGTTTCGTTTTTATGGACCTGCCCTGCCGTGAGCAATGCCATTTGAACGCCCCTGATATAAAGAAGCCGCTGGAAGGCCAGGAATGTTCGTTACGGACGAAAGACGGGCGTATACTGGTAGTTTCCAAGAATTGCGATTGCCTGCGCGATTCCAATGATTTGATCATCGGCGGTATAGAAAGCTTTGAAGATATTACGGAGCGTAAGAATATCGCCGTTAAGGAAGCCCGGATGACGAGGATGCTCCATGAAGTTTTGGACGGGATCCCTGATGCCATTGAATTCCTCGGGCCGGATTACAGCCTGGTTTTCTTGAATAAATCCGCGTATGATTTCTTTGCCCCGGAGTCGGATATCAACAAGATCAAATGTTATGAGTTGATCGGTAAACAGGAGCCGTGCGCGCAATGCGGGTATAAAGACGCGATAATGAATAAAAAAAGCATCTCTTATGAGAAGCAGGTAGTCAGCCGGTGGTTCGATTGCACGTATAACCCTTTGTTCGACGCCGACGGGAACGTGGAATATGTTGTCGCGCAGATGCGGGACATTACCGAGCGAAAAAGAGTGGATGCGGAATTGCTCTCTGCCAAAGAACAGGCTGAGAATGCTAACCGGGCCAAGAGCCAGTTTTTGGCGAACATGTCGCATGAGATTCGCACGCCGATGAACGCGGTCCTGGGCTTCGCGGAGCTTATGGAAACGACGAGTTTGGATGATAAGCAGCGGGAGTGTATGGATATCATCCGTAACGGAGGAGAGGTTTTATTGAACCTGATCAATGATATCCTGGATATTTCCAAGATAGAGGCGGGAGAAATAAGCCTTGAGTATATTGATTTTGATCTTGAATATTTGATCGAAAGCGTGATCAAGATCGTCAGCCCGAAGCTCAAAGGCAGGAACGTGGAGCTGGGGTACAGCTTCAGCGAGGGGATCTCGAGGAATTTTAACGGAGACCCGACCCGGATCAGGCAGGTATTGTTGAACCTGGTGGGGAACGCGATAAAGTTCACGCAGGAAGGCTATATCTCGATAGCCGTAAGCACGGAAGGGCCAATGCTTGAGGATAAGACCCGGCTCGTTCGTGTATCGGTGAAGGACACCGGCATCGGCATAGCCCGCGAGAAGCACGCGGCGATATTCGGCGCGTTCATGCAGGCGGATACGTCAACGACGCGCAAATACGGAGGCACGGGATTAGGATTGTTCATCAGTAAGACGATCGTTGAGTTGATGGGCGGCAGTATCTGGGTAGAGTCCGGGGAAGCTAAAGGCAGCGAGTTTATATTCACGTTGAAGCTTAAAGAGTCCTCGGGGATAATCAGCCAGGATATCGCGCCGGTATCATTGGATACGCTTAAAGGCAAACGGGTGATGGTGGTCGACGATAATCAGTATTTACGGCAGATCGTCAAGGCGTACGCGGAATCGACGGGGATGATCATGGTGAATATGAGCGTTTCGGCAGAGGAGGGGTTGGCGTGGCTCAAGGACCGGGAGGAGCCGCCGGATATCATTTTATGCGATATCATGCTGCCGGGGGGCATGGATGGGTATGGGTTCGCGGTAGAGCTGCGCAAAGACAGCCGCTACCAGAAGGTGAAATTGATAGCGATCACCAGCGACGCGATACCGGGTAAAGCGCAGGTAACGCAAAGCTTAGGCTTCGACGCCTATTTAGCCAAGCCGATATTGAAGCGCGATTTTGTCCGTATGGTGCAGGTGACGCTGGGAGATAACCGCCTGGAGAGCGCGATCGTTACCAGGCACACGCTTAATGAATTATCCTTAAAAGGCCTGTCGGTCCTGGTCGTTGAAGATAATCCGGTTAATTTAAAGCTTATTACGATGATGCTGCTTAAATACGGCTGTGTCGTCGATATGTGCGGTGACGGCCAAGAAGCCCTCTCCAAGGTTAAAAATAACCGTTACAATTTGATATTGATGGACCTGCAGATGCCGGTTATGGGAGGTGTTGAGGCAACACGGATCATCAGGCGGGAGATTAATAAAGATATCCCGATCATAGCGCTTACCGCCGCGGCTATGAAAGAAGATGAAGCGCAGTCACTTTCCGCGGGGATGAACGATTATTTGACCAAGCCCATTGAAGTGGCTAAATTAAAAGCGGTATTACTCAAGTGGGGAGAGCAATATCTGACAAAGTGCTTATAAGCGGGGAGGAAGTCTTTGAGTAAAAAAGGCGTGTCGGAGGTTGAGGTCTAAAAGAAGGCGAACCGGTGCAGGAGGGAGGAAATAAGAATGGAGAAGACTGAAAAACAAAAGATATTAGAAGAGTTAGGAGGTATTACGGAGGATTTTTATAATGAGTTGCTCGTTTGTTTTATTTCCCAGACACAGAACTACCTGGTGGAGTTGCGCGGGATCATAGGCGGCGATGATTTCGCCAGAATAGCGGCGATCGCTCATTCTATTAAGGGATCGTCGGCTAACCTGCGGCTTAATAATATCCAGCAGATAGCCAGGGAAATAGAAATGTCCGCGAAAGAAAATAAAGATAAAGTTGAGATCGGCAATCGCGTGCAGGAGCTTGAGGCGGCATTCCTGGAGATGAGCCACACCGGTTAGCAAAGAAGTTTATCTCCGATGTATCGATTACCGCGGTGCCCGCGGAAATTTGTTTTAAAAGCGGGCCGGCTTTCTGGTATAATATTAAGATAACGCGCAGGCGGGCGGCTCCGGGGTAGCTCTGGGGGGTATTGCCGGTGTCGGCGCATGGGTCGAGTTTTCTTAAGAAGGAGTGAAGGGTTGATGATGGAAAGCGTTCTTGAAAAAACCTATACCATACTCATCGTCGAAGATGATTTGATCAGTAGCCGGATGCTGCAGGAAATGCTGATTAACTGGCTGTTTGAAGTTAAAGTCGTCAATACGCTGCGTACCGCTTATGAGGCATTGGGCCGGGATAACTTTGATATTATCCTTTTGGACCTGAACCTTCCCGATAAGGAAGGCATGGATACGCTGATCGACCTGCACAATAATTATAAGAACATCCCGATCGTCGTTGTTACCGTATTAGACGAAGAACGGGAGGCGTTGAAGGCTTTATCATGCGGAGCCCAGGATTATCTGGTCAAGGGCAAGTATAATATATATACGTTAAAGAAAACGATCAATTACGCGATCGAGCGTAAAAAGATCGAGTCTGATCTGTACCGTTCGCAGGAGGAATTGGAAAAACGCGTTCAGGAGCGCACGCAGGAATTATGGAAATCCAATATGCTCCTTCAGTTGGAGATCAATGAACACCGTAAGACCGAAAATAGCCTTATTGAAAGCGAGAAGAAGCTGCGTACCGTATTGGAATCCGTCAAAGAAGGAATTACCTTTAGCGATGACGAGGGCCATTTTTATATTTACAACCCGGAAATGCAGCGGCTTACCGGTTATTCTATGGAAGAAGCAAACGCGTCGAAGGATTTCAGCAGGCTTTTGTATCCCGACCCCCTTGAGTGGGCGCGCGCCCTTGACGGGCTTACCGATCTGATCAATAAAGGCGCAAGCCGTGAAGTCGAATCGAGGATCGTCAGGAAAGACCTGCAAATTATATATGTTTTGATCTCCTCCACCATTATTTATTACGGCGGCCGCCGGATGTTCTTGAGCGTCTACCGGGATATTACTGAACGGCGTAAGGCCCAAGAGGCGTTACGCAAGGCGCATGACGAGCTGGAGCAGAGAGTCGATGAGCGCACCCGGGAACTCGCCACGACAAACGAAGAATTAAAGTCTGAGGTCATGATCCGCCGCCAGGCGCAAAACCGCCTGGAGGAAAGCGAGAGCCGCTACCGCCTCCTGGCTGAGAATGTCACCGATGTGGTGTTGCTTACCGACCTTGATTTTAATTGGCTTTATGTAAGCCCGTCTGTGGTTAACCTCATGGGATACAGCGTGCAGGAAATGATGCAGAAGCCGATCAGGGAACTATTGTCCCCTGATTCCTACGGGTTGTTTGAACGCAGCTTTAAAGCCGATACGAACCTGAAAAAAGATTTTTTGCGTTCAAGGACCTTAGAGCTGGAATGCCTGCGCTGCGACGGTACGAGTATTTGGGTGGAGGTAAGCATTAATGTGATCTATAACGGACAAGGCCAGCCGTTCAGGTATATCGGGGTTGCCCGCGATATCGGTGAACGCAAAGAGGTCATGAGGGAGATAGTGGGTTCTCTGCGTGAAAAAGAGATCCTTTTGCAGGAAGTGCATCACCGGGTGAAGAACAACTTGCAGATAATCTCCAGCCTCCTCAATCTGCAGTCGATGCGGATAAAAGATAAGCAGGCGCTTGAAATATTCCAGGAAAGCACCCGCAGCATTAAATCAATGGCGATAATCCATGAAAAACTGTATAAATCGTTTGACCTCTCTAAGATCGATTTCCGTGAATACGTCTGCAGCTTGGCCGAAGAATTATTCAATTCCTATAACGTAAATACCGCTTTGATAAATATCTCTATTAACATCGATAATGTTTTTTTCGATATTAGTACCGCGATACCCTGCGGTTTAATGATCAATGAATTGATCTCCAATACTTTAAAATACGCGTTTCCCGGGGACCGCAAAGGCGAGATCATCATCAGCCTCTCTGAAGCGTCCGGCAGGTATGTTTTTGTCTTCAGCGATAACGGAGTGGGGTTACCCGGAGACATACTGTTCCCTAATAGCGAATCTTTGGGGTTGCAATTGATCAGCAGCCTGGCGAACCAGCTTGACGGCTCTCTTGAGATCGACCGGGCGGTTGGAACCCGCTTTACGATCACTTTCAACAAACCGCGTAAGCTTATCAGGGGATAATACTATGGAAAAAGCCAATATTATTATTGTGGAAGATGAAAGTATCGTGGCAATGGATATCAAATACCGTTTGGAACTTATGGGTTATTTAGTGGTTGCGACGGTATCTACGGGAGAAGAAGCGGTCAATAAGATCATGGAATTAGCCCCTGACCTGGTATTGATGGATGTTGTCCTCAAAGGCCAGATGGACGGCATAGCGGTGGCGGAGGCGATCCGGCAATTCTTTGATGTCCCGGTAATTTATCTGACCGCCTACGGCGATGATAAGACTTTGGAGCGCGCCAAGATCACCGAGCCGTATGGCTATATCCTGAAGCCTTTTGACGGGCGGGAGTTGTACACGACCATTGAGATGGCATTGTATAAATCAAAGATGCAGAAAGAGTTAAAAACCAGCGAAGAGAAATACCGCCGCCTGGTCAATACGCTTCCCAATGTGGTTTTTAAGGGATACGCGGACTGGACGGTTGATTTTTTCGATGATAAGATCGAGGCGGTGACGGGGTACGCGAGGGAAGATTTCAATTCCCGCCGGCTTAAGTGGTCTGATGTTATCGCCGAGGAAGACCTGGAAACGGCAAAAAAGATATTCGCCCATTCTTTGAAGACTTTCAGGTCATATATCAGGGAATACAGGATCAAGACCAAAGACGGCTGCCGGCTCTGGGTCCAGGAGGCAAGCCAGATCGTATGCAACAAAAAGGGAGAGATCGATTTCGTAAGCGGGGCGTTCCTGGATATTACTAAACGTAAGAAAGAGGAAGAAGCATTAAATAAGATCAGCGAGTGTTTTCTGACTTTCGGCTCCGACGCCGGCGAGAATACCGGTAAGATCGTTGAAACCGCCGGTAACATCCTGGGCGGGACAGGCGCGTTCTATTGCAGGGTCAAGGGAGCGCTTTCTTCATTCTCCTATCAATGGAATATCCCTGCCGGTTTTAATACGGCAGAGTTCGCGAGGCGTTTTTGCCGCGAGCTTATCGACAGAAACCTGGTTGCCCCTACCGTCTTCCACGATTTAGCTGATACCTACGCGCAGGAATTCCCCGATATTAAAAGGCTCAATATCAACGCTTTGCTGGGGTGCCCGGTTTTTGTCAATAAAGAAGTAGTGGGAATGCTGGCTGTTTTATACAATAAGAACCAGAATTTGGGGTTGAATGACCTGGAAATCTTCTCTATTCTTGCCCAGGCGGTCAGTATTGAAGAAGAGCGCAGCTTTGTGCAGGAGCAATTGATCCAATCCTCAAAGATGGCCGGTATCGGTATACTGGCAAGCGGTGTTGCCCATGAATTCAACAACCTGATCGCGATCATGCGGGCTAAATCGGAATTAGCGATCCTGGAACCCGGCGAGCGTAACAGTAATGACGCGTTAAAGAGCGTTATGATCTCGACGGAGCGCGCGCAAAAGATAACCCAGAGCCTTTTAAATTTTTCCCGCAGGGTCAAGCCGGTCTATGAATTGAGCAACCTTGAGGTTGTGATGAATGAAACTCTCCAGCTTTTAGAGCGGGAGCTGGAGAAGCAGCGTATTAAAGTAGTGCGTAATTTTCAGAAAATCCCCGATATGGAGATCGATATCGGCCAGATCCAGCAGGTTTTCTTGAATTTGCTGGTTAACGCGAAAGAGGCCATGCTTAAAGGCGGGGTATTGACCTTGGAGTTATTTGTCAAAGATGAGGACGCGGTTATAATGATCAAAGATACCGGCAGCGGAATAAGGCAGGAATTTATCAGCAGGATATTTGAGCCTTTCTTTACTACGAAAGATTCTCTCGTGGAAAATGCCTGCCGCGGCACGGGCCTGGGGCTTTCGGTGTCCCTCGGCATTATAGAAAATCACGGCGGCAAGGTAAGTGTCGATTCAAATGATAAAGGGACATGTTTCACGATCAAACTGCCGAGGGACCGGTCAAAACATAAAAAGGAGAAATAACCATGGGTAAAGAGCTCAAGATCTTGATAGTTGATGATGAGCGGGAACTCTGTGAAGCCTTAAAGGGGATCTTGGTCAAGGGGAATAAATACGAGATCGATACTTCCGATTCGGCGGAAGACGCGATACAAAAGGTAGAAGATGAACATTTCGCGTTAATTTTATGCGATTATAAGCTTGGCGGCGATAAAACCGGCCTTGATGTTTTATTCCGGGCAAAGGAAAAGGACCCGAATGTCATTACGATACTGATGACCGGGTTCGGGACCGACCAGCTGGCAGTTCGGGCGGTTGCCGAGGGAGTTTATGATTATCTGGTCAAGCCGTTTAAAAGTATTTTAGACGTCAAGAATGTCGTTGAGCGGGGCATGAAATATTACATCCTTTTGCGAAAATATGACGAGAAATTGGCAGATGAGGAGTCTCAAAAGGAGCTTTTGAAAGAAACGCTGGAAAAAGCAAAAAGAACGCGTGAAATACTCAAGATGCTCGTTAACAAAATAGGGACGCATTCCTGCGAGGATATTGAGGGAGGTGATGCGGGCGGGCTGTGATGCCGGTTTATCCTTCGTTTTTCCATCCATCCACAATCAGGTAACCGCGGTATTTTTTTCCTCGAGGGCTGCTTTGAGCGCCCGGTCAATCTTTTCTTAAAACAGGCTTTCAGTTGCTTCCGGTTAAGGGTATTGGTCTATGGATCATTACGTCCGGTCCCCGTTATGCCGGCAATAATACCGGGGTAAAATAGTACTCAAGTTATTGCGCGTAATGACGATAATATAATAGGGATAAAGCTATTACTGTCATCAGGGGACACGGATATGATATATGCGGGAAACGACATCTTTACTATCGAAGAAGCGGCTGATTTCCTGCGTATCAGTAAGCGTTCGGTGTACCGGCTGCTTAAGGTAGGCAAGATCCCCGCCAGGAAAGTAATGCATAAATGGCGTTTTGAGCGGGAGCAGTTACGGGAATGGATACGCTCGGGAAAAGACGCTGTCAGTTAAGCCCCGGAAGATGCCGGGTAAGAGCGAAAGCGCAGCATAGGGGGAGGGGGGGGTATGCAGAAAAAAAAGATACTTTTGATCGATGATGATAAAACTTTTTCTCTTTTCGCGAAAAGCTCGTTGGAATCGGCAGGCGCCTTTGACGTTATCCTGGCCGGTGGAGGCGCCAAAGGCATAGCTTTGGCGCAGCGGGAGAAACCCGATGTTATTTTATTGGACCGGCTGATGCCTCAGATGTCCGGGAAGGAAGTGGCCGAGAGCCTCGCGCAAGAGCCGTTAACAAAGAGTATCCCGGTAATATTCCTTACTTCAATGATCAGTAAAGAACAGGTGAAATCAGAATCGATCATTACCATAGAAGGCCATGATTTTATCGCCAAAGATATAGGAGTAGACGGGCTTATTAATTGTTTGAACGGGTTTTTCGAGAAAAAGTCCGTCGCGGTAAAATAAATCTCTTTGTATAAGGGTTTCATAATATGACAAAAACTAATATTCTGGTTGTTGAGGATGAAAGCGTCGTGGCGATGGATATTAAATTCCGGCTGGAAAACCTGGGATACCATGTCCCGGTCACGCTATCCTCAGGTGAAGCCGCGATAGACCGGATCTCCGGGTTGAACCCTGAGCTGGTCTTAATGGATGTGGTCTTAAAAGGGGAAATGGACGGTATTGAAGCCGCTGAAAAGATAAAACAGCTCTATGATATCCCGGTCATTTATTTGACCGCCTATGGGGATGACAAGACCCTCGAACGGGCTAAAATAACCGAGCCCTATGGCTATATTCTCAAGCCCTTTGAAAGCAGGGACCTGTACACAACGATCGAAATGGCTTTGTATAAATCAAAAATGCAGAAAGAATTAAAGGCAAGCGAAGAAAAATACCGCCGCCTGATCAATACCTTGCCGAATGTCGTGTTCAAAGGATATGCCGACTGGTCGGTCGATTTTTTTGACGATAAGATAGCCGCGGTCAGCGGTTACGCGAAAGATGATTTTAATTCCCGGCGGCTCAAATGGCAGGATATTATCGTTACTGACGACCTGGCGCCCGCCCGGGAAATATTCGAGCAGTCTTTAAGAACAAATAAATTGTATATCAGGGAATACCGGATAAAGACGAAAGATTCGCGGGTTTTATGGCTTCAGGAGAGCAGCCAGATCGTTTGTGATAAGAATGGAGAAATTGAATTTATCATCGGCGCGTTCCTTGATATCAGCGTGCGCAAAAAAGCGGAAGAGGCCCTTAAGGAAGCCCAGCAGACGATCATTTACTCTGAAAAGATGGCGGCGGTAGGCAGGCTTTCTTCCGGTATCGCCCATGAGGTAAAGAACCCTTTAGGGATCATCCTCGGGGGAGTTGAGTTCCTGAAAAATAAATTACCGGCAGGTGACGAGGATACCATGGGCGCCATGGATAAAATAGAAAGGTCCGTGATGCGCGCCGATGACGTCATCCAGGGGTTGTTGAAGTTTTCGCGTCCGTCTGAGGTCAGGATCGGGGCTATCGATATCCATGAATTGATCAATGACGCTGTTTTATTATTGAAATATAAGGCGCATTTAAGCAATGTTAAAATAACGTCCTCTTTCACCGATGAGCCGGTACCTTTGTCGGCGGATAAAATGCAAATAGAACAAATGTTGTTTAATCTGCTGATCAATGCCTGCGACGCGGTAACAGGCGGCGGAGAGGTTACCATAAAGTCGTATGTACAACGGCTCCCCGACCCTGTTACGGGAAGCCCTTTTTGTACCATAAGCATTGTGGATAACGGAGAGGGGATCCCGAAAGAGAACCTGTCAAAGATACTTGAGCCGTTCTTCACGACTAAGCGGGATAAAAAAGGGACGGGGTTAGGCTTATATATATCTAAAATGATCGTTGATAATCATAAGGGTTTTCTGGATATAAAAAGCGAGCCCGGTAAAGGGACCGTGGTTATGGTGAGTTTGCCTTTAAACTGACGGGAATAAGAGGAGGCTGGCGATGAAAAGGATTCTTGTGATCGATGATGAAAAGGATTTTTGTTATTTCCTTAAGCGAAACCTGGAGGGGTCGGGGAATTTCGCCGTTGAAGTTTGCAGCGACGCCCTGGAGGGGTTCACGCAGGTGCGTAAATTACATCCGGATATGGTCTTGCTGGATGTCAGGATGCCGGATATGGGCGGGGGCGATATTGCCACGGCAATAAAGGAAAATGAAGAAACCAGGGATATTCCGTTCGCCTTCATTACGGCATTAAAGGAGCAATTTAATCTGAAGAATAAAGAGTTGACGGTTTCGGGCGAGCTTTTTATCTCTAAACCGGTAAAGATCAATGAATTGATCAGAATAATCGATAAGTATACGGAATAGGAGGAGGTCGGATATGAAAAGGATCCTTGTGATCGATGATGAGCAGGATTTCTGTTTTTTTGTGAAGAAAAACCTGGAGTTAACGGGAAATTTTATGGTAGAGACCTGCAACGACGGCAGGGAGGGCGTTGCCAAAACCAAGGAGCTGCGCCCGGATATGGTCCTTTTGGATATTATGATGCCCGGTATTAACGGCGCCGATGTGGCAGAAGCGATTAAGGGGAACGAGTCCACCCGGAATATCCCTATTGCTTTTCTGACCGCCCTGGTGAAAGAGGAAGAGGCTAAGACTAATCAAAATTGGATCGGGGGCGAGTTTTTTGTCGCAAAGCCTATAAAGATCAGAGAGCTGGTAAGCGTGATCAATGAGTTGGTAAAATAATCCGAAAGGCGGGTGTCCGCGATGTGGCAAGGTAAAATAAAAGTCCTTATTATCGACGATGAAAAGGATTTCGCTTTTTTTGTGAAACTTAACCTGGAATCAAGCGGATGTTACAAAGTAGCGCTGGCTCATGACGGGGCGCGGGGGCTGCGGGTGGCAAAATGGACAAAACCCGATGTTATCCTTCTTGATATCATGATGAAGGGGATGAGCGGTTTTGAAGTGCTGGGAAAGTTGAAGGCTGATAAGGGGACCATGTCTATTCCTGTTTTGATGCTTACCGCCCGCAATGATGAAAGTTCGAAAGAAAAAGCCTCCGGTTTATACGATGATGATTATATCGTTAAGCCTGTGGCGAAAGATGCGCTCAGGGCAAGGATAGAGAAGGTTGTCTGCCGCCATACCGCGTTGAGGGTTTAGGCTGTTTACCCCCGCGTATTTCTTGAAGTAAGGACTTTTTGGTGCCGATGAAGGAGCTGTGAATGGAGCGAAGCCCCGAACAGGAAATCGTTCAAGCGGAGTGCCTCAAGATCTTTCTTGATTCCGCTGATGATATGCTCAATGAATTGCATGAGAAGGTGATCCTTTTGGGGAGTTACCGCCAGAACCATGATTTCATCGACGCTATCTTCTGTTTGTTCCATACGCTTAAAGGGAATGCTTCATTCCTGGGGATCCTGACGGTCCAGAATATCGCTCACGCGTTGGAAGATCTCCTGGCGCATTGCCAAACGGATCCGGCAAACATCGACAATAAATTCTTTGATATTATTTGGGTAGGGATAAGCCTGCTTGGTAAAAATATCGATCTGGTGAAATCAGGGATCATCCCTGTCGAGGAGACCCGGGAAGAGAAGGACCTGATCGCGCTGATAAAAATAAAGATAGCGGCGGCAGGTGCGGCTTTGAAGATAGTTGAGCCCGGTAACGATAAGCCCGTAGCCGGTAAGAAGGATGAGCTCCCGCAGGTCAAGAGTAAGGCGCCAAGCTACCGTATTGAAGAAAATAAAATAAATGAACTTTATTCTTCGGTCGATAAACTGGGTAAAATAGGGGCGGCGTTCAACCTTCTCGAAGATAAATTATTGGAGCCCGATGTCCCGCCTGAGTACCGGCTTGAGTTAAAAAGGGCGATCGGTAATCTCACTTGTTTGTGCCGGGATATCTCGGTGCTCCTGGTGGGCATCAAGCTGGTTTCTCCGGTGGCTTTTCTGGAAAATAGTAAAGCAGTGATGGAGGCGTTAGCGCTTTCCTACCATAAAAAAGTCAGGGTGGAGACGCTTTACCGGGATATGTTGATAGAGAGGACTAATTTAGAGGTCCTGGAAAATGTTTTTATCCATGTCGCGCGAAATTGCATCGGCCACGGTATTGAGCTTCCCGAAGAGCGCGCGCGGCTGGGGAAACCTGAAGTGGGAGTTATTAAGATCGATCTATCGGAGGATGCGGAAAAATTGATAGTCAGGGTTTCCGATGACGGAAGGGGGATCGACCTTAAAGCGTTAAGAGAATCCGCGTGTGCAGCCGGTAAGATCACCAGGGAGGACTGCGAGCATTTATCCGACGATGAATCGGTAAGGCTTATTTTACTGCCGGGAGTCAGTACCAGCCGGTCGATAACCGGCATCTCCGGCCGGGGCATGGGAATGGATGTGGTGCTTCGCACTATCCAGAAGCATGCCGGGCAGATCAAGGTGGCCTCACGCCTGGGTGAGGGGACAGCCATTGAGTTGCAATTGCCGAAAAGTCACCGGGTGAACGTTCCGCAGTAAGCGCCATTCCTGTTGTCATGCCGCTGTTCTAATCTTTCCACAAATCGCGCGCAAAGAATTATTTTCCCCGGGGAATTGCCGCTCTGATACGTTCAATGGTACCGGCAGTCTCGCCCTGCAGGCCGATCGCGGCTATTGTGCCCGCCGGTAAATCAGGGAAGAGCGTGAATAATTCATGAGAGTGTGATATAATACTTCAAGTGAAATGGCGCGATTGTTATTATTGCCGTTAAATTACTCGCGCGCGGATTTGAGAAGGCGAAGGCTGCATGAGTCCCGCTTGATCTCGCAGGGCGGACAATTTGGTGGAGGAAGCGTAATGGGGGAAAAAGAATCTTATCCGGAATCGGAAAAAATGGTTATGAATAATTGGGTGACTATCTACAAGGAAATGACCAGGGAGGGGATCAAGTTCTCTTTTAAAGACAGCCGTGAATACCGCCTTGCCAAAGACCAGTATACGGCAACCGGTTATGATAATTTTATGGCCTTGGCGATCGCCATCCGGGACAGGCTCGTCGAGCGCTGGATCATCACTCAGCAAAAATACCATAATGAAAATTCGAAACGCGTCTATTATTTCTCGATGGAATTCCTGATCGGGCGCCTTTTGGCAAATAATATATTGAGCTTAGGGGTTTGGGATGAAGCCAGGGACGCGATGGAGGCTTTAGGCTTTAATCTTGAAGAACTGCGAGAACAGGAGCAGGACGCCGGATTAGGCAACGGCGGCCTCGGGAGGTTGGCTGCCTGTTTTCTCGATTCCATGGCGACGCTGCGTATCCCCGCCCACGGCTACGGCATACGTTATGATTACGGTATTTTTCACCAAAAGATAATCGACGGGGCCCAGGTGGAATTGCCTGATGAGTGGCTTAAGTTCGGCAATCCCTGGGAATTCGCGCGGCCTGAATATTCCGTTAAGATCCGTTTTTACGGCAAGACGAGTATGCTCAGTGATAAGACGGGGAAGCTGCATGTGCGCTGGGTTGATACCGAAGATATTTTGGCGATGCCCTATGACATCCCGGTCATCGGATATAAGAATAATGTCGTGAATACGCTGCGTTTATGGTCGGCACGGGGCACGGAAGAGTTCGATTTCGGTTATTTTAATCATGGGGATTACGAGCGGGCGGTCTATAATAAGGTTTTTTCCGAGAATATCTCCAAGGTGCTTTACCCGAACGATATTATCGTCCGCGGTAAAGAATTACGCTTAAAGCAGGAGTATTTTTTCACCGCGGCTTCGATCGCCGATATCTTACGCAGGTTTAAAGCTGAGAATAATGATGTCAGGAAGCTTTCCGATAAAGTGTCGATCCAGTTGAACGATACGCACCCGTCGCTGGCGATCGTGGAGCTTTTGCGTATCCTCATCGATGAGGAAGCTTTGGAATGGGACGCGGCCTGGGATGTTACGACGAGGGTCTTTGCTTATACGAACCATACTGTTTTACCTGAAGCGTTGGAAACCTGTCCGGTGCCGCTTCTTGAAAGCCTCCTGCCCCGCCACATGCAGCTGATCTATGAAATAAACCGCCGTTTTTTGCGGGAAGTGTCGCTGCGCTTCCCGGGAGATGCCGGGCGCCTGGGAAGGATGTCCCTTATCGAGGAGTCTATCCCGAAAAGGGCGCGCATGGCGTTTCTTTCCATCGTTGGGTCGCACTCGGTAAACGGGGTCTCGCGGTTACATTCGCAATTGTTGAAACAGGAGTTGTTTAAGGACTTCTATGAATTCTCCCCCGAGAAGTTTAATAATAAAACCAACGGCATTACGCAGCGGCGCTGGCTGTTAAGCGCGAATAAGCGGTTATCCGCCTTATTAAACGAAGTTATCGGGGAGTCCTGGATCACTGACTTTTACGCGTTGGAAAAACTTTTGTCGTTCAAGGATGACGCTTCTTTCAGGCAGCGCTGGTCCAAGGCCAAGGGGGATAATAAAAAGGCGCTTGCCGACTATATTTATGAAACGGCCTGCATTAAGGTTGACCCCGAATCAATATTTGATATCCAGGTGAAGCGCATCCATGAATATAAACGCCAGCTCTTATTCTGCCTCTATATTATTTCGCAATATTTGAAAATCAAGAAAAACCCTTTTGAGCCCGTAACGGCGCGGACGTTTATCTTTAGCGGCAAGGCGGCTCCCGGTTACACCATGGCAAAGCTGATCATCAAATTTATTAATAATATAGCGGAAGTTGTTAACAGGGACAGTACCATTCATGACAAGCTCAAAATCGTGTTTATCGAGAATTACCGGGTTTCTTTGGCTGAGAGGATCTTTCCCGCCAGCGACCTGTCTGAGCAAATATCGACCGCGGGAATGGAAGCTTCGGGTACCGGCTGCATGAAATTTATGGCCAATGGCGCATTGACCATCGGGGCTTATGACGGGGCAAACCTTGAGATCGCCGAAGCTGTGGGTGAGGACAATATTTTCATGTTCGGATTAAAATGCGATGAGATACGCACGTTGAAGTTAAAGGGATATAATCCCCGGGATTACGTTTTGCGTTCGGCGCCTCTGGCGGAGGCGATCAGTTTGATACAGTCCGGCTTTTTCTCCGCCTCTGAGCCGGGGATCTTCGAGCCGATCATTGAGAGCCTTTTGAACGCCGATCATTTTTTTGTTTGCGCTGATTTTGACGCGTATTGCGCGACCCAGGAAATCGTCACCCAAACGTATAATAACCGGGATGAATGGATAAAAAGGTCGATCATTAATGTGGCTCACGCGGGGAGGTTTTCCAGCGACCGTACTATCCAGGAATACGCCAGGGATATTTGGGGCGTGCCGAGCAAGTAACGGGAACACTATATATCCTTTCAATATCCGTGACCTTCAATTTAAGGCATTTTCTTTGTTTTTTCTCTTTTCTCAGTTATAAAGGAATCAGTGAACAAACATATAAAAAACTTGACAAATGCTTGAAAATATTATACTTTATAACATGAGGAGAGGTCTTTTAGCGGCAAGATAGTTATAGGGCGTTAAAGCTATTTTTTTTGTCTTTTTGATTAAGTATTATTTAATACTGTTAATCTATGCTTAATGAAGCGGGGTAATTGCACCATGAACGGTCTTGTGTTGAGCATGTATTTAAGTTGGGAAGCAATAAAGCAATGTGTATGTAATAGCTTGATAATATTACCGATAAGAAAAAAGTTATGAAAACAGCCAGTAGCGAATTCCTCCGGCAAAGGGATTTAATCAAAAGGGTGAGCAACCGGCTATGAAAGTTGTTGATTTAGCTAAAAGATTAGATGTTAAAGTTGAAAATGTCCTGGAGATCATTCGCGCGGGGGGTATTGAGGTCAAAGGCGGTGAAGATGAATTGCAGATCGCCGCTATTTCTAAGATCGTCCGCGATATCTGCAGGTCTGTCCCATCGGTTAACAGGCAAAAGTATGAGAAAGAGCTCAATCCGAGCTTGTTTGATTTAGCGTTGAATTTAAATGACGAATTGGACCGGATAACCGCCGAGGCCCGGTTTCATAGCGTGCGATTAAAAGGTCCTGTTTATCCGGGGAAACAAAGCCGCGATAGCAGGGCAGGAGATAGCAGCGCCGCCAGTTTTCACCGGCCGGTAAGGCTTGATAAAAAAACTGTTGAGGAACCGGTTAAACTTACCGTGTCCCTTTCGGGCAAGATACCGGGATTGGCGTGTAAGGCTGCGCGCCTGCTTGGAAACCGGTATGTTATAAGCGGTATTATTTTATTTCTTAGCGTGGCCCTGCTTTTAGCGGCCTGTTTTATAAGGCTGAGATAAAGCGGAATGTCCGGCGGCTTTTTTGCCGGGAATATTTATTTTTACCCGGGGAGAGTTTATGGACCCACCCGGAAGCCATGAAGCATTTTAAGTTTATCGTTATTTGCTTTCAAAAGGTGTTTTGTCAAAAAAATACTGCGGAAGGAGAACGATCGATGGAGCATAAAGATCAAGAAGTTGAAAAACAGCTCTGGCGTAATTATAAACAATCACGGTCGCAGCAGGCGCGCGAAGCGTTGATCCTGCATTATTTGTGGTATGTGAAATATATCGCCGGCAGAATAGCCATTAAATTGCCGGCGCATGTCAGGTCTGAAGACCTCTTTAACAGCGGGGTGATCGGGCTCATTGACTCACTTGAGCGTTTTGATGACAGCAGGAATAATTCCTTCCGGACCTACGCGTTTACCAGGATACAGGGGGCGATCATCGACGAGTTGCGCAGCCTCGATTGGGCCCCTCGTTCGTTACGGAGGAAGGCCCGGGCAATTAAGGAAGCATCACAGGTATTGTCGCAAAAGTTGAACCGTCAGCCGGGGATGCCGGAGATAGCCCAGCATTTAAAAATGAGCGTGCAGGAAGTTTCAAGAGTCCAGGCGGATATGCATGCCGTATCGCTTCTTTCGCTGGATAAGGTGCTGCCTAACCAGGATGATCCGGAAAGAGGCGCCTGCAGTTTAATGCTCATTGAATGCGAAAAGCCGGTCAATTCCAAGACCGCCTGCGAAGAAAAAGAAAAATTAGAATTGGTCGCGGAGCAGATCAACGGGTTGCCGGAGAAAGAGCGGCTCGTGGTCACGTTGTATTATTACGAAGAGATGACGCTTAAAGAGATCAGTGAAACATTGAGCTTATCGGAGTCCCGGGTCTCGCAGCTGCATACGCAGGCGATCCAGCATATCCGCGGGGGGATCAAGAAGCTGTCGGATGTTTTGGCGTAAGTTACCGCGGGTTTTTAAGCCTATGCTTTACTATTGTTTAGTATTGTGCTAATATAATCCTGCCGTTTTTAGTTCCATTTCTTCTTATTTTTCAGGTTAAAAGGATTTTATGGTGTCCGAAAGCCGGGCAGACCGAATAAACATCGGTTTTATTTGAGCCGGGGAGCTATCGGGCGGAGGGGGCATGACGTTAAAAAAAAGTGAATTTATTTTCATAGGTTTATTTTTCCTGGCTTTGGTCTTGACAGGGTATATTTTGTTTCATCCCCGTGACGCAAAAAAGGATATTTCAGGAAAAGCCTCCGGAATACCGGCTTCGTCCCTTGAAAACAACAGCGTAGAGCAGAATATGTGGGTGCTCCGGGATGATCCCTTTATAGCCGGCGTATCGTTTTATGGCGATGTTTCCTGGGAGAAATCTGCTCAGGACGGGGCGTTGTTCTTTTCCTTGTTCAAAAAAACCGGGTGGGGATATGCTGAGATCAGGTTTAAGGGCCCGGTTGATTTATTGAAAAATACTCTTTCTCTGTCCGTCAAAGGCAAAAAAGGGACCGAGAGGATCAGCTTCTCCTTGACCGATTATAATAAATGGACCTCTTTTAAGACTGAAATGGGCGGAGTTGTATTAACGCCTCAATTGCAGCAAATAAACATCGGCGCCAGGGACCTGAAGGCAATTACTGGCATTGATAAAAGCAAGGTTGTCAGTGTTAAGGTGATCATTGACAGGGATTATTTGGAAAGCCCTGAGCAATGCGGCGTGTATCTTCAGGATATTACTTTCTCCTCGGAATAACCCTTTTCTAAGCTAAAAACGCTTAAAATTAAATTACGCTTAATTAATTTATAAGCGATAAAATTAATTAGCAGAAAAGAGTAAACTTTTTGTTGTATATGCCGAAAAGTATAAGGAGGAGAATAGAATGGGTAATATCAGGGATGTTTTAGAATTGAGTGCAATCACCCGGTATGTCGCAGTGTTGAAAGCGATGCCTGCGATCGATCACGCGAGGGTTGAGGAAGCCCGCAATAATATTAAAGAAGGGAAGTATTTCTCGGAAGATATCGCGTATAAAACAGCCGAGAAGATGACAGGGTTGTTGCGTGACCTTGATGTGTAGCCTGTGATCCTCCTTGTTCCCCGTACCATTCTTTACTAAGCGTTTTTTTCTCATGGTGTTCTTTTGGGCTCTGCCTTGATACTCTGCCGGTTAAAATGCGGCCATCCCGGAGTAAATTTAATTTTTTTGAGAAATAGTTGACTTATCGGATAAAATAGCTTATAATCTTACAATAGGTAAAATGATGAATTCAGATAGTACGAATGAAATATCTTGTCTCTTGAGGTTTAAATATTCCTGCCTTTTGAGAAAAAGGGTTTCGGGGGTACTCAATTGAATAATGAAGGGGGGGAGTTAGCTTGGTTTTAGTTAAAGATAAGAAACAGGAAATAATTGAAAGTTATAAAATGCATACCAGGGACACCGGTTCTGCGGAGGTCCAGATTGCGCTTTTGACGGAGAGGATAAATCTCTTAAGTGACCATTTTAAAAGCCACAAAAAAGATTTCCATTCACGTCGCGGGCTGTTAAGCCTGGTTGGAAAGCGGCGTAGGCTCCTGGCGTATCTTAAGAAGAAAGATAATGCCAAATATCAGGAACTGTTGGAAAAACTCAATTTAAGAAAATAGTCCGTAGTTTTTCTCGCCCAAACACATAATCATAACACAAGGAAAAGAACATTATGCAAGCGAACGCAAAGAAGATTAAATTTGGAAAACAGGATTTGGTTTTAGAAACCGGTAAAATAGCCAAACAGGCTAATGGTTCGGTCATGCTTCAGTACGGGGGTACCGTTGTTTTGATCACTGCTTGTATTTCAAAAGAAGCCAGGGAAGGGATGAGTTTCTTCCCGCTGACGGTGGAATATCAGGAGAAGACCTATGCCGCCGGCCGTATCCCCGGAGGGTTTTTTAAGCGTGAAGGCAGGCCTTCAGAAAGTGAGATCTTGACCGCCCGTTTGATCGACCGTCCTATCAGGCCGCTTTTTCCAAAAGGGATCTTGAATGATGTTCAGGTCGTCGCCGTTGTTTTATCAAGCGACGGAGAAAATGACCCCGATATCCTTGCGGTTAACGGAGCGTCTTTAGCGCTGGGTATTTCCGATATTCCTTTTAACGGGCCGCTTGCGTGCTGCCGCGTGGGAAGGCTCAATGACCAGTTCATCCTGAATCCTACGTATGCTGAGTTGGAAGCTGCCAATTTGGAGGTTGTTCTGGCGGCTAACGCTAACGGCGTGGTCATGCTTGAGTCCCGGGCCCAAGAGGTTTCGGAAGAATTGTACATGGAAGCCGTTAAGTTTGGCTTCGATAGTTTACAGGAGATCCTGCGTTTTCAGCAGGATGTTATCCGGGAATTCGGCAAGCCGAAATTGAAGATCGAATATAAGAAGGTAGCGCCTGATCTGCTGAAGAGAGTCGAAGCGTTAGCGACAGGGCGCTTGAAGGAAGTATACGCGTTAAGTAAAAAAGAAGAGCGTGAAGAGGGCGTTGATCTATTGTCGAAAGAATTAGAGGCAACGCTTACTCCCGAAGGATATGTTTCCGCCGATATCAAAACGGCTTTAGTGACGGTGGAAGAAGGCCAGATCCGCAAAAGAATATTAGAGGATAATGTCCGTTTAGATGGAAGGAATTTTACCGAGATCCGTCCGATCAGCTGTGAAGTCGCGGTTTTGCCGCGGACGCACGGCTCATGCCTTTTTACCCGGGGACAGACGCAGAGCTTATCCGTTACGACGCTTGGTTCCGGTGAAGATCAGCAGATGGTAGAGGCCCTGGAAGGGGAAAAGCATAAATCGTTCATGCTCCACTATAATTTCCCTCCGTTCAGCGTAGGCGAGACTGCTCCCATGCGCGGCCCGGGCCGTCGTGATATCGGGCACGGTGCTTTGGCTGAAAAAGCGCTTTTGGCGGTCATGCCGTCGAAAGACACCTTTCCGTATACCGTACGGGTTGTTTCCGAGATACTGGAGTCAAACGGCTCATCGAGTATGGCGACGGTATGCGCGGCAAGCTTATCTTTGATGGACGCGGGTGTCCCGATAAAAGGCATTGTCAGCGGTATCGCCCTCGGGTTGGTCAAGGACGGCAATAAAGCGGCGATCTTGACCGATATTGCCGGCCTCGAAGATCATTTTGGCGATATGGATTTTAAAGTGGCAGGGACTAAATCCGGAATGACCGCGGTACAGTTGGATCTAAAGATCGACGGCATTGACCTGGAGCTGCTCGCGCGTTGTTTGGCGCAGTCAAAACAGGCGCGCCTGTTTATTATCGATAAGATGTTCGCGGTATTAAGCGAGCCGCGAGCCGAGTTATCGGCATTCGCGCCCCGTATTAGCGTTTTGAAGATCAATACGGAGAAGATAGGCGAGCTTATCGGGCCCAGCGGCAAGACGATCAAAAAGATCATCGCGCAAACCGGGGCTTCGATCGATATACAGGATGACGGGACGGTTTTAGTCGCTTCGATCGATGCTGAGAAATCAGCGCAAGCGATCCAAATGATCAAAGCTATAACCGATGAAATCGAGATAGGCCGTATTTTTCACGCGAAAGTAAAACGGGTCGTTGCGTTCGGCGCTTTCTGCGAAATAGCCCCGAATAAAGAAGGTTTGGTCCACGTTTCTGAATTGGCAGACCAGTTTGTCAAAGACGTTAATTCCGTCGTGAAGGTCGGGGACGAGTTTAATGTTAAAGTAATTGGCGTAGATGATTTGGGCAGGATTAATCTCAGCAAGAAAAAAGCGGAAGCGAAATAGCCTATTAAGGTGAAAGAAAAACGACTTAATGAGATTAAAGGCGTTGTTTTAATAGCGGTAAGCCTTATTGTATTAGCCAGCTTAATATCGTTTGATCCTTACGATTTAAGTTTCTATACGACCCATCCGAATATCCCTCCTAAAAATCTGATCAGGACTTTTGGCGCTTATCTGGGCTGGATATTCCTCTTCCTTTTTGGTTGGTCAAGTTATATCATTCCTTTGGCGATCCTCTGGTTAGGTGTCCGGTTATTCAAAGATGAACCGTTTGGTTTACGTTTGCCCGGGATTGCCGGTATCTTTGTCCTCATGCTTTCCTTGAGTTCTTTGACCGGCGTTTTCACCGTCAGTAATGAGGCGGTGAAGTTTGGGCGCGCGGGTTTTGTCGGGACGATGCTCTCTAACGCCGTTACCGCCTATTTCGGCCAGCTCGGCGCCTGCATTTTATTTGTGACCTTTATCCTTTTATCAATAGTTTTGGTCACGGAAATACTTTTATCGACCTTCTTTAAAAAAGTGGGCGAGAAATTCAGTGATCTGGGCGGTTCGCTGGGGAAGATAAAATCCGGCATTAAGCAAAAAGCCCCTGTTATTAAACCTGTCCAGGGCAATAGAAAAGAGCCGGCTGCTTCGGTGAGTAGGCCGAAAATAAATGTCCCGGATGAACAGGAAAAAGAACCCTTCCCTAAGGTAAGCGCTGTGAAGCTTAAGATAAAAGAAGCTCCTGCGGCGGCAGATGAAGTAAAAGCCCGTATTGAGCCGGTTAAGATCGGAGATTACCATTTGCCTTCCATAGACTTGATGGATCTGCCTCCGCCCTTGGAGGCCAGGCATATTAAGGAAGACCTGACTAATAACGCGCGTATCCTGGAAGATACCCTGGCTGATTTCGGTATCGCGGTAAAGGTGACTGATATTGAGCGGGGGCCGATCATTACCCGTTATGAACTTGAGCCCGCCCCGGGAGTAAAATTGAACCGTATTGTGGCTTTGGGTGATGATATCTCTTTGGCGATGAAGGCGCAGTCGGTCAGGATCGTCGCGCCGATCCCCGGAAAAGCGCGCGTGGGAGTCGAAGTCCCTAATTCCCAGAGCACCTTGGTTTTCTTAAGGGAAATACTCGCTTCGCCTGAATTCCAGAGATCATTGTCGAAATTGACGTTGGCCCTGGGTAAAGATATCGCCGGAAAACCTGTTTTCGCTGACCTGGCGAAAATGCCGCATCTTTTGATCGCCGGGACTACCGGTTCAGGCAAGACCGTTTGCGTTAATACGTTGATATTATCGATGCTTTTCAGGTCGACCCCTGATGAACTTAAATTTGTGATGATCGACCCTAAAATGGTGGAGCTGGCACCTTTTAACGGCTTGCCGCATCTCTTATGCCCGGTTGTGACGGATGCCAAGAAAGCGGCGATCGCCCTCGGTTGGGCGGTCGGTGAAATGGAGGACCGCTATCGCCTCCTGGCCGAAGCAGGCTCCCGCAACATTGAGGCATATAATGAAAAGAACGCGCTTATGCCCTATATTGTGGTTATCATCGATGAATTCGCCGACCTCATGATGGTTGCCCGGGACCAGATCGAAAGCGCTATTACGCGCCTCGCTCAACTCTCGCGCGCCGTAGGCATACATTTGGTCTTAGCGACACAACGGCCGTCGGTCAATGTTATCACCGGAGTTATTAAAGCTAATTTACCCGCGCGTATCTCTTTTAAGGTCGCCTCAAAAGTCGATTCCCGGACTGTGTTGGATATGAACGGAGCGGATAAACTTCTGGGAAAAGGGGATATGCTTTTGTTGAGGCCGGAAGAAGCTAAAGTGACGCGCGCCCAGGGGGCATTAGTCTCCGATAAAGAGATAGAGAAAGTAGTAAATTTTATTAAACAGCAGGGAGATCCTGTTTTTAATGAAGCGATCTTGAAAGACCAGCAAAAGAATGCCGTTTCAGACGGGCAAAAAGACGAGATGTATGATGAGGCGGTCAGGATCATTGTTGAGAGTAACCAGGCATCGGTGTCGATATTGCAGCGGCGCATGCGCCTGGGATATACGCGTGCCGCCCGTATCATCGATATGATGGAGCAGGAAGGGTTAGTCGGGCCGTATGAAGGAAGCAAGCCGCGTAAGCTTTTAGTTGATCGTGACGCCTGGCTTGAAAAAGATATTATGAAAAAGGAACAATAAATGGAATCTGCGGGAAAGCGTTTAAAAGAGCTGCGGTTGAAGAAGGGGTTGAGCCTGGAAGATGTCCACAGAAAGACAAAGATACAGCTTAATCTTTTGAAGGCCATTGAAGAAGATAACCTGGTTAATTTAAGCCCGATATATATCAAAGGGTTCTTGAAGATATATTGCAGGTGCCTGGAAGTCGATCCGAAAGACTATATCGCTGATTATAAAGAACCTCAGATCCCGAATATCGTCTCTCAGCAAAAAGAAAAGAAAGAATCAGCCCCCGGGAAGGCAGCGTTTAATTTCGCGTTCCTGAAGCCTTATTTGAACTTAAAGACCCTGAAAATAGCGGGGATTGTTTTTGGTATCGGTTTGGCGATATTTCTGGCAAGTAAGATAAAGATCTCTTTCCCCAAGCGCGATACACAAGCCAAGAAAGCCGAGCGCGTCGCCGCGCCTGTGGTGAAGGCTCAAAAGAAAAGCGCCCCTGTTAAAGTTGCCGCGCCGAAGGCACAACCGGTCGCGCAGCCGCCTGCGGGAGAGCGTAAATCGCTCGCAGTAGCGCAGCCTGAACCGGTAAAAAAAGAAGCCCCGGCGGGGATACGGTTAGGTTTGCACGCTAAAGATGATTGTTGGGTCCAGTTGAAGCTTGATGGTAAGACTGTGTTCCAGAATATCCTCAAGAAGGGAAGGTTTGAGATCTGGCAGGCAAAAGAAAGAATAGACCTTTTTCTGGGGAATGTCGGTAATATTGAGTTGGAGTTAAACGGTAAGATCATTCCGTCATTAGGCAGAAAAGGACAGGCGCTCAAGAATATCGTGATCACCAGGGACGGCTTGCGGATCGATAGATGAAAAGCCGTAGCGTTGGTATCTTAAGCCTGGGGTGTCCCCGCAACCTGGTTGATTCGGAGCAGATATTGAGGCAGCTCTGCCTTAAAGGCTATTCTGTGGTTGATATGCGGGATGCTTCTATCGGTATTGTTAATACCTGCGCGTTTGTTGAAGATGCCAGGAAAGAATCGGTCGATGCCATATTGGACCTGATCGACCTTAAGAAGCAGGGTAAGCTCAAGAAAATCATTGTTTACGGTTGCCTGGTCCAGCGTTATAAAGACGAATTACGCAAAGAGCTTCCGGAAGTCGACGCGTTTATCGGCAAGATCTCTTTAGATCAGGGCCTCAACCTGCGAAAGGCGGGGCTTGCGCCGCGAGATAAATTTTCAATAACTCCCCGGCACTACGCGTATTTGAAGATAGCCGAGGGGTGTATTAATAATTGCAGTTTTTGCGTGATACCCCGGATCAAGGGCCGCTATACGAGCGTGCGGGAGGAGGCGCTCTTGCGCCAGGCCGCGCAGCTGGATAGCTCGGGGGTAAAAGAACTTAACATTATCGGCCAGGATATCAGCGGCTACGGCATCGATCTATACGGGAGCGTGCGGCTTCCTGAATTGATACGCTCGATATGCGGGAAATTAAAGCATATTCAATGGCTGCGTTTGCTTTATTTATATCCCAGCCGTATCAGTAAAGAGTTATTGGCGGTAATGAAAGATGAGCCGCGTGTCTGTAAATATATAGATGTGCCGCTTCAGCATATAAATGAGCGTATCCTGAAATTAATGAACCGCAATACCGCTCAAAAGGATATTTTAAAGCTCATTGAGAAAATACGTAAAGTGATCCCTTCGGTAACATTGCGGACATCGGTGATCGTGGGGTTTCCTTCGGAGACCGATAAGGAATTTAAAGAATTGCTTAGGTTTATTGAGTCGGTGAAGTTTGAAAAGTTGGGGGCATTTATGTATTCCCGGGAGGAAGAGACCCCCGCGTTTGATTTCGGTAAACAAATCCCCCGTGAAATAAAGATTGAACGCTTTAACGCGGTAATGTCTTTGCAGCAGGAAATATCCCGTGAGAATAATTCAAGATTCATGGGGCAGGAAATGGCTGTTTTGATCGATGAAAAAGAAGAGGGCCATTATCTGGGCAGGAGCCAGAAAGATGCCCCTGAAGTCGACGGCTTGATCTATGTTCATCCTCATGCGGATAATAAACGGGTACTTGCTCCCGGAGATATCGTAAACGTTCGTATCCAGGATACCCTGGAATATGATTTAGTGGGAACGCTTCTCAACTAACCTTAAAATGAATATAGCCAATAAGATCACTGTTTTACGCATTATCCTGACGTTTGTTTTTATTTTTTTCCTGTCGTTTCCTTTTAAAGGGATATGGGTTTTCTGGTCAAAGATCGCCAGTTTAGCCATTTTTATCTTTGTCGCGTTATCGGATTATCTCGACGGCAGGATAGCGCGGCAGAAGAATATGGTGACGGATTTCGGTAAGCTTATGGACCCCCTCGCCGATAAGATCTTTGTCCTGGCGGCATTCGCGGCATTCGTTCAGATGCAGATCATTGAGGCATGGATGTTCGTCATTATCATGTCGCGCGAAATACTGATCATGTCGCTGCGTTTATTCGCTTTGAATAAAGGCAAGGTATTATCCGCCAGCAAGGCGGGCAAGCAAAAAACATTTTCGCAGATGATCCTGGTATTCTTTATTTTAAGTTTTATCCTTATGCGTGAGATCAGGGTAACGTTTTTTACCTGGAATCCCTCCTTGGAACAGTTCTTTCGCCAGGGGATCTTTGTCCTCATGAGCTTGACCGTAATATTGACGTTATATTCCGGTTTGTCGTATCTTTGGGAAAACCGCAAGATCGTTACCCGCTTGTAATAAGGCGCCGTTGGGGCGCTTTGTGTGCCACTTATTCTAATCTTGAGAAAATTTTTGATAAAGTTTATCAGCAGTTTCTTTTATCTCGGATATGTGCCGAAGATGCCCGGGACTGCCGCCAGCATTGCCGGCGCCTGCCTCTATTTCTTGTTTTGCCGTGATAATCTTGCCTATTGGTCCTTAACGGGAATATGCGTAATCCTGGGATTTCTGGTTTGCGGGAAAGCAGAGAGGGAATTTGCGCGAAAAGACCCTGCAGTGATCGTTATTGATGAAGTCGCGGGGATGCTGGTAAGCCTGCTCTTTTTGCCCTGCGATATCCGGATAGTTGCCGCGGCTTTTGTATTATTCCGTTTTTTCGATATCCTAAAACCCTTTCCGATAAAGGATTTGCAGAGGCTTCCCGGAAGTATGGGAGTTATGAGCGATGACCTGCTGGCGGCTGTTTATACTAATTGTATCCTTCAGGTGGTGGCCAGGTTCGCGATATGTAATGCTTCGTAGACAGGCCCGCCGGGGGTAAGGGTGCTTTTGAACAAGGTAACCTTCGAAACGGTCATTTCCGGTTTTTCTTCCTCAAATCTTTGATTCAAATCCCCTATAATTTTAGCCAGCAGGCTTCTGTTAAGGCTTGATTTTGTCCTGCCCAGCGTCAAATGGGCGGTAAAAGGCCTTTCCTCGCCGGGAAAACCTGCGGTATGTATCGCGGCTTCAAGTTCACCTGAGATCTTCTGCAGTTGTTCTGTCCCTAAGTCGATCCCTGTCCAGATGACCCGGGGTGATTTTGTGTTCGGGAAAGCACCCAGTGAGGATACGCGCAGCTTAAAAGGGGAGTGGCGCCTGAGCGCGGTATCCAGTATCTCTGCCAGGATATTTTGTTGGGCCGGTTGGATCTCTCCGAGGAATCGCATGGTAATATGAATATTGTTGGGCTTTACCCAGCTTATATCAGCGTTTGATTTGCGTAATTCTTTTTGCAGGCCTGCCAGGAAGCCTTTGATTTCTGCGGTGATCTCTATAGCTATAAAAGCTCTCATTGGTTTATGGTTAAGAATTTCTTAAAGAGGGATAAAGTTTTAGCGGCTGTTTTTTTTCTTATTTGAGGCCTTGTCCCGGAGAAGGCAAATTGAGCGCAAATAATTTTCTCGCGAGAGCAGAGCGCGATAAAAACCGTGCCGATGGGTTTGCCCGGGGTTGCTCCGGTAGGGCCGGCTATTCCTGTTATAGCGATCCCGAAATCCGCTTTTGTTATTTTTCTCACTGCCAGCGCCATGCGCCTGGCTGTTTTTTCGGATACAGCTCCGTAATTTTTAATTAAGGCGCGCGGGATGCCCAGCAAATTTTCTTTGGCTTTATCGCTATAGCTGACGATCCCTGCTAAAAAGTAGCGGGAGCTGCCGGAGAGGCTGGTAAATAAGGAAGAAACAAGTCCTCCTGTGCACGACTCTGCTACGGCAAGGGTTTTATGATCTTTTATGAGAAATGTATGTATAGCTAAGAGAGTGGGTTGCATTGATTTGTCTTGAGGCTTAAGCGCATCCGTATAGATAAAAAGGCGAATTTCACTGTACTTACCTATATTATAGTGGTTTTATACCGGTTGACAAGACAAGATTTTGTGGTATACTTAATAAATTGATCTTCGGGGTAAGGTGAAAGTCCTGACCGGCGGTAGCGCAGAAGGCGCATACCGGCGTTTCCATAACGCCGAGTGTTAAGCCCGCGAGTTTTCTACAGAGTTTAGAGAACAGATCTGGTTAATTTCCAGAGCCGATGGCAGCGCATAGGCGCACACCAACTTTTCCTTTTAAAGTTGGGTGTGCCACAGAAAGCGCCGTACTAATCCATGTGTTTGGGTTAGTCATACAGTCCAGATGAGAGAAGATTAAACTTAAATCTATTACCCGAAGATTTTCCTTCGGGTATTTATTTTTATGCCTGCTTCGCTCGTAGATAAAAAAGATTGTGGTGGAGCTATGAAATCACGCGTTTTATACCGGATTTCATCCCGAGTTTCTCTGGTTTTAATTATCGGAAACGAGGGACGCAGGATAGTTCGGCCCAACAGTAAATGACAAGAGTAATATAAGAACTAGGTTTACGTATTTCTCACTACCCTGCTTCGCTCGTAGATAAAAAAGATTGCGGTGGAGCAACGCAGGATAGTTCGAACCGACAGTAAATGATAAGAGTAATATAAGAATTAGGTTTACGTATTTTCTCACTACCCTGCTTCGCTCGTAGATAAAAAAGATTGTGGTGGAGCTACGCAGGATAGTTCGGCCCAACAGTAAAATAATAAGAGACATCTTACGTCGCCAAAAGGCGACGTAAGATGTGGCCTCACTATGTTTAATTCGATATCGGAAATATTAGATGATCTGAAAAAAGGCAAGATGGTTGTCGTTGTCGATGATGAGGACCGTGAAAATGAAGGCGACCTGGTCATGGCAGCTTCATTTGTTAAGCCGCAAGATATAAACTTCATGGCTTCCTATGGCAGGGGGCTGATCTGTGTCCCTATGGAAGATGAGCGGTTATATCAGTTGGATTTACAGCCGATGCAGGAGGCGCGGGGGCCCTCGCGGAAGGCGGATTCATTTTCTACCGCCTGGATGATCTCCGTAGACGCGGCAAAAGAGGTAACCACCGGGATCTCGGCGTTTGACCGCGCGCGGACTATTGAAGTTTTGATCAATCCTCAGGCTAAACCGGAAGATTTGATCCGTCCGGGGCATGTGTTTCCTTTAATGGCTCGCCGGGGAGGTGTTTTGGTCAGGGCCGGGCATACCGAAGCGGCAGTTGATATGACGCGTTTGGCAGGGCTATATCCGGCGGGGGTTATTTGCGAGATCATGAATGATGACGGGTCTATGGCGCGCTTACCGCAGCTTTTGGCCTTTGCCAGGAAGCATAACCTTAAGATCTCTTCGATCGCTCAGCTTATTGAATACCGGCGCCGTTCTGAACGATTGATCGAGCGGGCTTCTGAAACAGTCTTGCCGACTGAATACGGGACGTATCAGTTGATCGTATATAAAGACCTTACCAGGGATCAAGTCCATGTCGCCTTGGTGATGGGTGATTGTAGCGCTCAGCCGGTAGCGGTCCGGGTGCATTCAGAATGCTTGACCGGAGATGTTTTCGGGTCGCTGCGTTGCGATTGCGGCAGGCAGCTGAAGCGCGCGATGCAGATGATCGAGAAAGAAAAAAAAGGCGTTATTCTGTATATGAACCAGGAAGGCCGCGGTATAGGGCTTGTTGATAAGATACGCGCGTATAACCTGCAGGATAAGGGAATGGATACCGTTGAAGCCAATGAAGCGTTAGGCCATAAAGCGGACCTTCGTGACTACGGTATCGGCGCTCAAATTTTGGTTGACCTGGGGCTTAAGAATATCAAGCTTATTACCAATAATCCCCGTAAGATCGTGGGGTTGGAAGGCTATGGCTTAAAAGTCGTGGAGCGAATTGCCCTGGAGATCGAGCCCAATCCGATTAATTATAAATATCTTAAGACAAAGAAAGAGAAGCTCGGACACCAGATCACGATCACGTAATCTTTTGCGGGCGCGCGCCTGAGCAGCCGAGAACTGAATAAAGGAGGAAAGAAATGATGAAAACAATTGAAGGTAATTTGATCGCTAAAAACAAGAAGTTTGCTGTTGTTGTTTCACGCTTTAACGATTTTATCACGAAAGAACTGGTTGCTGCTTGTATCGACACTTTAACCAGGCATGGAGTCGATAAAGAAGACATTTCGATCACCTGGATCCCGGGAGCTTTCGAAATTCCGGTCACCGCGCTTAAGTTAGCTCAAACGAAAGCTTATGACGCCATTATCTGTTTAGGCACGGTTATCCGCGGTTCGACGCCTCATTTTGATTATATCGCCGCTGAGGTTTCAAAGGGCATTGCCAGCGTTTCCATGAATACCGGTTTGCCGGTTATTTTCGGCGTTATTACCGCAGATACTATAGAACAAGCTATTGAACGCGCCGGGACAAAAGACGGGAACAAGGGCAGGGATGCCGCTCTGAGCGCCATTGAAATGGTAAATGTGTTTACTCAAATAAAGTAAAGTAACAGGTTATTTTCGTTATGTTCGTTAATGCCGTTAATTTCGTTTAAGGCGTCAACGAAACTAACGATAATAACGAAACTAACGATAATAACGAATATGCGTAAACGTACAAAAGCCCGCGAATTTGCTTTGCAGATCTTATATCAGATCGATATTACCCGCGATCAATATGAAGCCACCTTGAATAATTTTTGGCAGGCTCATAGTGAAGATGAGATCGATGACGATGTATGCCAGTTTACCGGCGAGTTGGTAAAAGGAGTTATTGAGAACTTAGGATTAATTGATGAAAAGATCGCGCAATACGCCGCGAATTGGGAGCTCACCCGTATGGCTGTGGTCGATAGAAATATCCTGCGGCTGACCGGTTTTGAGCTTTTGTTCCGAGATGATATCCCTCCTAAAGTAGCGATCAACGAAGGCGTTGAGCTTGCTAAGAAATATTCAGATATCAATGCCGGTAAATTCGTTAACGGTATCCTGGACAAAATTAAACTCGAAAAGAATAAATAGGGGCATCCTTACTTATGAAATTCGTCGATCTGCATGTACATACTTTATTTTCCGACGGTACATATTCGCCCGAAGAGCTTATCCTGCAGGCCCAAAGGGTCGGGCTTTCGGCGGTCTCGGCCGTTGATCATGATACCGTAGAGGGTATTCCTTTGCTTATCGAAAGCGCGCGTAGCTGCGGTATGGAAGTCATTCCCGGGATAGAATTGACCGCGCAGTATGAGCGGCTTGAAGTGCATATCCTGGGGTATTTGTTCGATTATCATAACCAGGCTTTACTTCAGCAATTAGAGGCATTACGGGTGATCCGCGTTGAACGCATTTATAAAATAACGGAGAAGCTTCGCGGGATGGGGGTCTCACTTGATCCTGCCGTTGTCTTTTCTCTTTCCGGCAGCGGCACTGTCGGCAGGTTACATATTGCCCGCGCCCTGGTCAAAGAAAAGCTGGTAAGTTGTATTGAGCAGGCATTTAAGAAATATATCGGCGACCGGTCTCCCGCGTACGTGTCCGGTTTTAAATTGTCGCCTCAGGAGGCGGTAGCTTTGATCAAAGAAGCCGGCGGGATCCCTGTTTTGGCGCATCCATACACAATTACTAATGATGATGCCCTGTTAAAGATCATTTCCAGCGGTATCATGGGATTGGAAGTCCATTACCCGGAACATTCTCAGGCAATGGTCAATTTTTATCTGCAATTGGCGCAGCAGTACCACTTGCTTGTTACCGGGGGCTCGGATTGTCATGGAAACGCTAAATCTGAAATAAAGATCGGTTCAATGAAAGTCCCGTATGAGATAGTGGAGAAATTAAAGCAGGCCCAAGAAGGCCTGAGGCGATAGGTAAAGATTATGAGCATGAAAAGAGGCCGCGAATACTATATGGAAAAAGCGCTTCGGTTGGCGTTAAAAGCGCGAGGCGCTACCAGCCCGAATCCGATGGTGGGGGCGTTGGTGGTAAAGAACGGCCGTATCTTGAGCGGCGGGTTTCATGAGAAAGCAGGCCTGGCGCACGCGGAAATTGTTGCTTTGGATAGGGCAGGCCAAGGCGCCCGGAATGCCACGTTATATGTTACCCTTGAGCCGTGCGCGCATTTCGGCAGGACCCCTCCTTGTGTTTCCCGTATCATAGACAGCGGCGTCAAAGAAGTGGTGGTGGGGATGGTCGATCCTAACCCCTGTAATAACGGCAAGGGCATCGAGGCCTTAAGAAAACATGGAATAAAAGTGGAAGTAGGGGTGCTTGAAGATGCTTTGAAGAAAGTAAATGAGGTTTTTATCAAATATATCACTCAGAGATTACCGTTTGTTACGGTCAAAGCCGCCCAATCTTTAGACGGTAAGATCGCCGCTAAAACCGGCGATTCCAAATGGATCACTTCAGATAAGTCCCGGGTGTATAGCCATCGTATCAGGAAGAATTATGACGCTATTATGGTCGGTGTTAATACCGTATTGCGTGATGACCCCCGGCTCAATGCCTGGTTTTCCAAGCATCAGCCGGTCAAAGTTATTATTGACAGCCAATTGAGCACTCCGGAAGACGCGAATATCTTTTTGGATAAGAGTAAAGTGATCATTGGGACTCTTTCCGCCAAGGCCGGCCAGGAGATAGAGAACAGGGAAATTTTAGCTCAAAAGGCAAAGATCCTGGAAGTCAAAGAAAAAACCGGGCAGGTTAATTTAAAGGATTTGATGAAAAAATTAGCGAAATTAGAAATTACCAATGTGCTTGTTGAAGGCGGGGGGACGCTCATTGGTTCATTATTTGATGAGGGGTTGGTTGACAAGGTCTTGTTTTTTATCAGCCCCAAGATCATCGGCGGGAAAGATGCCATCAGTTCAGTTATGGGACAGGGGATATCCCGCGTTGATAAGGCGATCAAGCTTAAACAGGTAAAATACAGGCGTATCGGGGAGGATATCTTGATCGAGGGTTATGTGAGATAAGAAAGACACATGACACAAGTAGTCCCCGCCTTACCGGCAGGCAGGCGGCCCGACAGTAAAATGTGGCCTCTACTATCCTGCTTCGCTCGTAGATAAAATAAGTTTGGTGGAGCTGTGAAATCACGCATTTTTATTCCGGATTTCATCCCGAGTTTCTCTGGTTTTAATTATCGGAAACGAGGGACGCAGGATAGTTCGGCCCGATAAGTTAACTGACCGGAGACAACTTACGTTGCAAAAAGCGCAACGTAAGTTGTGGCCTCTACTACCCTGCTTCGCCCGTGAACAAGAGCAATGATGATAGGGCTGCGCAGGATAGTTCGGCCCGACAGTAAAATAACAGGAGACATCTTACGTCGCCAAAAGGCGACGTAAGATGTGGCCTCACTATGTTTACAGGCATTGTTGAAGAGTTAGGGCAGGTCAAGCAGATACAGCGGCGCGGGAATGTCACGGTAATGACGGTCGCGGCAAAAAAGGTAATTAACGATACATTGATCGGGGATAGTGTCGCTGTTAATGGCGTTTGTTTGACGGTAGTTAAGATAGAACCGGATGCTTTAAGCTTTGACATCATGTCTCAGACGCTTACCGGTACAAACCTTGGAGCGTTGAAAATTGCCGATAAGGTGAACCTTGAACGCAGCCTTCAAGTGGGTCAGCGATTATCGGGGCATTTCGTAAGCGGGCATATCGATGGTATAGGTATTATTCGAAGGAAAAGCCATCGCAACGATAGTGTAAGCCTGGAGATCGCGGTTTCGCAGGAAATCGGAAGTTTTATTGTCTCAAAGGGCTCTATTGCCGTTGATGGGATCAGTTTGACTGTGGCAGTAAGAAAAGGGAATTGTTTTATTGTCTATATTATTCCGCATACGCTGGCGAATACTACCTTAAGCTTTAAGGGGCCCTCTGCTCAGGTCAATATTGAAGCTGATATGTTGATGAAAAAACAAGCTTTGTCGTGAGTAACTGCTAATTCTTGCTAAGGTAAGTGATTTCTGGTATACTTATAAACCGTAATAGAAATCAAGGATTACCCGGATTTGTAGCTGAGTGTATTGGGCGGCGTGCCCCGTTACAAATCCGCCGAATTGATATATAACTGTGGGATTATAGCGTGGGGCGTGCCCCGTTATAAATTTCCCACAGTTTAAGCAATAAAGATTTATAAAGAAGTTTTTTAAGATTAGCGTCTTAGAGATAAGAGGCAGGGTAGTGGGGGCGTGCCCCGTTACAAACCCGCCTTTTTCTTAAGACTCTGTGGTTTGTAACGGGGCGTGGCTCAGTTTGGCTAGAGCGCAACGTTCGGGACGTTGAGGTCACAGGTTCAAGTCCTGTCGCCCCGACCAATTCCCGCCGAAGGGCGGGAATTGACCCCGAGTCTCCCAAGGTTTTATTTATTGGAGACGAGGGGTAAAATATTCTTAAACGACGATTAATCCCGATTTTTAGTCGTTTTAGTATTACGTAACGATAGTTTTAATATCACGTATTTAAAGCTATTTCCCATTTTAAAGGATTTTGACAAGAAAAAACCATTTGTATGGTTTTGACTGTGTGCATAATCTACCCTTCAGAAGTTTTTTATCCTTAAATAACTATTCTTTCATGAAGAAGCAAATCCATGTATTGTATACCGGCAGCGTCCAGGGTGTAGGGTTTCGTTTTATGACCGAATCAATAGCCCGTTCATTGTCGGTCGGTGGATGGGTTAAGAATCTTGCTAACGGTCAGGTCGAAGTTGTCGCGGAAGCGGAAGAAGGATTATTAAAAGATTTTTTAGGCCGGATCACGCAGGCTTTTGAGCGTTATATCCGCGATACGCAGGTTGACTGGCTTGATGCGTCCGGCGATCTTAAGACCTTTGAGATCAGGCACTAGCCGATAACCGAAATAATGCGCTACGGGATAATAGGCGATATTCATTCCAATCTGGAAGCTCTCCAGGCAGTCTTGCAGGCATTAAGCCTGGAGCGTGTTGATGAATATCTTTGCGTAGGCGATATAGTCGGCTATGGCTCAGACCCTCAGGAATGTATTGATAGAGTTAAAGAGCGCGTAAGCATGACGGTCGCGGGGAATCATGATCAGGCAGCGGTGGATCTGTTCCCGGCCCTCTATTTTAATTCTTACGCTCAAAAAGCCATTTCCTGGACAAAAAAGAACATTTCCGAAAGTGGTAAGGATTTCCTGAGGCCTTTGCAGTTAGTATATCAGAATAAGGATTTGACTTTGGTCCACGGGAGCCTCATCAACCCGGGGGACTTTAAATATATAACAGAACCCGGAGCGTTGGAATCTACCTTTGATCTGCTGGAAGGTAATATTTGTTTTATCGGCCATACTCATACGGCAGGTATATTTACGCAGGATGGGACGGGGAAAAGAGCGTATCAGAAAGCCGGTTCTCTGGAGATAGGCAAGGGCGGTAAATATATCGTTAATGTCGGTAGTGTCGGCCAGCCGCGGGATTCTGATTGTCGGGCTTCCTGTTGCATATACGATACTGTTACCGGAAAAGTCAGCCTGAAGCGCGTTGATTATGATGTGCAGCTCGCAAGAAAGAAGATCATTGAACGGGGATTACCTTATTTTTTAGGAGACCGCCTTCTTTCAGGTCAATAACTTTGAGGGAAAGAATAATTGAGTGGTTGCCGGTGAGAAGGTTTTGCCGAGCACCGATAACCGATAACACCCGGCGCTAATCGGAATTGCGCCGGTGCGCGCTTGCTGCGCAGCCGACCACCGAGTAAATGTCAGAAAATATCAAGAAGAAAATAGAGAAGTTGCGCGCTGAGATAACCCGCCATAATTATTTATATTATGGCGTCTCTGACCCAAAGGTCTCCGACAAAGAATATGACGACCTGGTGGAGCGGCTTAGAAAGCTGGAAGCGCGGCATCCTGAATATATGAAGAGCGACTCACCGACGGTGAAAGTCGGCGGCGTGCTCCTTGAGGGCTTTAAGGCGGTCATGCATAAACAAAAAATGCTGTCGCTGGATAATAGCTATTCCATCGAAGATTTAAAAGATTGGGATGCCCGGGTGCGTAAGGGGCTGCGTTCAGGCGGTACAATAGAATATGTGGTTGAGCTTAAGATCGACGGGGTCAGCGTTAACCTTGCTTATGAGCGGGGATCGCTTCGTGTCGGGGCCACCAGAGGGGACGGGGAAACCGGCGAAGATGTAACAGAGAATATTCGGACCATCCATTCTGTCCCCCCGGCGCTTTCAGGCCGGGATATTCCGGGTTTTATCGAAATTCGGGGAGAGGTGTATATTGATAGAAGGAGTTTCTCCGAACTCAACAAGCAGAAAGAAAATGACGGAGATGTCCCGTTCGCTAACCCGCGTAACGCGGCCAGCGGATCCTTAAAATTGCTGGACAGCGCTATGGTCGCTCAACGCAAGCTTGAATTCTTTGCTCATTCCCGGGGAGAGTTCCGCGGCGTTACGATAAACTCGCATGAGGAGTATTTTAAGAGGTTAAAGGATTGGGGGATCCGCGTTAATCCGCATTGGAAGCTTTGCCGGGATATTGATGAAGTTATCGCTTATTGCCTGTTTTGGCAGGGGAAAAGAGAATCTTTGACGTACGATATTGACGGGATCGTCGTTAAGGTAAATAGCTTCGCTCAGCAGGAAGAACTGGGTTTTACCTCAAAAAGCCCCCGTTGGGCTGTTGCCTATAAATTCCCCGCCCAACAAGCTACAACTGAAGTTATAGATATCAAGGTCAATGTCGGCAGGACGGGTGTTATTACTCCTACAGCGGAGCTGTTGCCTGTTGAATGCGCGGGAGTGATCATTAAGAACGCGACACTGCATAATTTTGATGAGATCAAGCGCCTGAATGTCAGGGTCGGAGACCGGGTTTTGATCGAAAGAGCGGGAGAGGTCATCCCTAAGGTCGTTAAAGTGGTTGAATCCCGGGGGAAAAAAGCGTTTTTAGCTCCTGCCGCCTGCCCTGTATGTTCGGGAAAAGTTGTTAAAGAAAAAGAAGAAGATGTCGCCTATCGCTGCATTAATCCGTTGTGCCCCGCGCAGCTGGAGCGCGGGCTTCTGCATTTTGCCAGCCGGGAAGCGATGGATATCGTCGGTATGGGAGAGTCGGTGGTGAGCCAGTTGGTAACGTTGAATTTGGCCGGAAACTTCGCCGATATTTATAAACTCACTCTGGATGACCTGCTGCGGCTGGAATTATTTAAAGATAAAAAAGCGCGCAATTTGCTCAATGCGATCCAGGACAGCAAGAAGAAATCGTTATCGCGGCTTCTCTTCGGGCTGGGGATCCGTCATGTCGGTCAAAAAGCGGCATATGTGTTAGCCGGGCGTTTTAAGAACATGGATAATATCATGTCAGCGCATAAGGGTGATTTTGACGCGATCCCTGAAGTCGGAGAAGTGGTGGCTCAGTCTCTGGTAAATTATTTCGCGATGCCTCAGACAAAGAAATTGATCGAAGCTTTACGCGGTGAGGGCGTGAATTTGATAGAAGCATCAAGAAATATAAAGGCAACGCCTTTGGCAGGTAAACAGGTGGTTTTTACCGGAGGGCTTTCCGGATTTAGCCGCACTCAGGCAGAAGACGCTCTCCGCAAGGCCGGCGGCATCCCCTGTTCCAGCGTGAGCAAAAGAACTGACCTGGTGGTCACCGGGGGTGTCCCGGGTTCGAAATTAAATAAGGCCAGGCAATTAGGGGTTTCGATCATTGATGAAAAAGAATTTGTTCGTTTAATGGAGGGATAAGACAGCGTATGAATAAAAACAAGTTTTGCGGTATGCCGGTCCTCTTGGCAGGAATAGTTATTGTATGTTTGTTAACGTGCGGTTGCGAGGCTTTGGTGCGTAAGTTTACCCGTAAGCAAAAAAAAACAGAATTGCCGCAGCAGGAGATGCTTCTTGAGCCTGTTGTGTATGACGTTCAGCCAAGCCCGGCGCAGGAACGCTACCGTCAGGCATTGTTATTGTGGAAATCCTGGCATGGAGAATTGATCGATTCATTGACGGGCCGTGATGCGAATCAGAAACGGCAGGTCAATTGCGTCAGAGAGGCTATAGGAAATCTGCAAGAGATGCGTTCTTTATTGAACAGCCGGAAGCAGGCTTTGCTGGATGCCTCTTTAGCCTCGATGCGCGAACTTGAGGTAAAGGTGGCAGGCGATACTTATGGAAATAATGTATCTGCGCTTCGATCGCTTGCCGAGAAGATTAAAAGGAATATTTCAAAAGATTTCTCGTTTAATAAAGTTAGCAAAGATATTGTGCAGGATGAGGGAAAGAAATAGAGTGTTTTAGCAGGTAAGGGGTAGGGTTATGAGGTTTGTATGGTTGTTGGGTAAAGGTTAAGTAATTATAGTAAATACCAACTACTGAACCAAACTACTAAACTAACGTCTTTATCTTAACCAAACAACATAACCAGTTAATCTTATAATTTTAACAAAATTACCGTGTTATTGAGAAAATACGGGTTTTAGTTGTATCACAACGTTGATACGTGCAATTTATTTAAGATTGGGCCAATAAATGTTACTAGAAACGGTTTGTGTGGGAGAGTTGCAGGTTAATTGTTACATCCTCGCCTCTGGAGAGGGGGAGGACGCGATCATTATTGACCCCGGAAGCCAGCCGGATAAGATCAAAGCGGTATTGCAGCGGCATAAATTAAAGCCGGCGTTTGTTATCAATACGCATGGGCATTTTGACCACATCGGCGCTGATGACGATTTCGGCGTGCCTGTTCTGGCGCATAGTAACGATGCTCCCCTGTTAAAGGACCCTTGCCTTAACCTGTCCGCTTTTTTTGCTCCCGCTCCCGTACGCGTTGCTTCAGAGGTGCGGGAAGTCAACAACCATGAAATGATCGCTTTGGATGATATACAACTGGAAGTCTTGGAGGTGCCGGGGCATTCTCCGGGAGGAATGGCGCTTCTTCTGAAAAGCCCGGGTAAACAGATGGTTTTTACGGGGGATTCCTTGTTTTGCCGGGGCATCGGCAGGACCGATTTTCCCGGCGCCAGCGGCGAAATGCTTATTGACGCTATCAGGAAGAATCTCCTGGTTTTAAACGATGATACCGTCATCTATCCCGGCCACGGGCCGTCATCGACGATAGGGCAGGAGAAAGCGGGAAACCAGTTTTTGTACGATGCATGAACTTATCGATGTTTTCTTAAATTACTTGTCGGTTGAGCGCGGCCTTGCGCAGAATACGATCCTTTCTTACCAAAAGGACCTTATGCTCTATCTGGATTTTTTGAAGAGTGAGAGCGTGGATTCATTATCCAAGGCGACGCGCAACAGCGTTTCAAATTTTATGTTCTCCCAGAAAGACAGGGGGATATCGGCTAATTCTATTTCCCGAAGGTTAGCCGCTATTCGCATGTTCCACCGGTTTTTGCTGAGAGAGCGTATTTTGAAAAACGATCCTACGGTATTAGTCGATACTCCCAAGTTATCCAAGAAGATCCCGGAGACGCTTTCGTTTAACGAAGTCGAAGCGTTATTGAGCGGGCCCTCGCTGCGGGACAGGCAGGGGATACGGGATAAAGCTATCCTTGAAACCTTATACGCAACCGGCATGCGGGTTTCGGAAGTGTCTGATTTAAAGACGGACGATGTAAACCTGGAGGTCGGTTTTTTGCGCTGCATCGGTAAAGGCAATAAAGAGCGGGTCATTCCTCTCGGCAAGAAAGCGATCACGAGCCTTATCCGGTATAAAGAAGCCAGCCGCGGCCGGTTTTTAGCTTCCGGCGAAAAGCCGAAGCAGGCTGCCGCCGTCCCCGGGGCTTTTCCTGCAGCCAGGAAAAAAGATACCGAATATTTATTCTTAAGCAGGTTGGGCAAAAGAATATCCCGTCAATCATTATGGAAGATCATTAAGCGCTATGCGCGGCAGGCAAGGATAAAAAAGACCTTGAAACCGCATACCCTGCGGCATTCCTTTGCGACCCATTTATTAGAGCGGGGAGCCGACCTGCGTTCAGTGCAGGAGATGCTGGGGCATTCGAATATTTCCACGACCCAGATTTACACGCATATTAATAAGGACAGGCTTAAAACCATACATAAGATGTTCCATCCCCGGCCATAGCTATGAAAGGAAAGATATAGAAAATGAAAGAGTATTTAGACCGGCTGCCGCAGGACATTATCGCGATCATTCGGTGCGCCCAGAAAGCAAGCACTGAAACGGGATGCCGCGTATTCCTGGTCGGCGGGTTCGTGCGGGATTTGATCCTGGGGGTTAAGAATTTTGATGTTGATATGGCGGTTGAGTCTGACGGTATCAGGTTCGCGCGTAACCTGGGAAGTAAGCTCGGCGCCAAGGTCATCGCGCATCGGCGCTTTGGGACCGCGACATTGCTCATGAAGCCTCACGGTAAAGTCGATATCGCGACCACCAGAAAAGAAGACTATCCTTATCCTGCCAGCCTTCCGGAAGTCAGGGAGGGCCGTTTGGAAGATGACCTGTTGCGGCGCGACTTTACCATTAATTCATTGGCGATCAATATTTCCGCTTGCGGTTTCGGGACTTTGATCGACGTCTGCGGCGGTAAGAGCGACTTAGCCGCCGGAGAGGTCCGCGTTCTTCACGAGCGCAGCTTCATTGACGACCCGACGCGCATCTTGCGTGCGGTCAGGTTTGAGCAAAGGTATGATTTCCGGATAGAAGCAAAGACGCTCTTATTGTTAAAGGCGGCGGCAAAAGAACGCATCCTGCAGCGGGTCCAGCCGCAGCGCCTGCGTGATGAGCTGATCTTGATCTTAAAAGAACCAAAGCCCTTGAGGCCGCTTGCGCGCCTGCGGGATTTACGATGTTTAGGTTTTATCAGCCCGCGTTTTTCATTGCCTCCGGCGACCTGCCGGCTCTTTTGCGCAATTGACAAAGAAGTTGCCTGGTTCGCCGAGAATCATAATCACCGCCGGCATTTAGATGTCTGGGTGATATACCTGATAGCGCTTTTGGAGCATTGGGGAGGCAAACAAGTAAAATTAATTTGTGACAGGTTTGTGTTCCGTAAGTCAGAGGTCCGGAAGGTCTTCAATTTTAAGCGCTTTCGGCCGGCACATGCCGCGCTGTTGAGTAAAAGCGCTCTTAAACCGAGCCTGATCTATCGGGCCTTGGAGCCGTTAAGTTATGAAGAGATCATTCTGCTGCGGGCAAAATACAGGAATAAGATCTTCCTGCGGCATCTCGAAGAATTTATCAGTATCCATAACGAGATACGCATCGCGGTATCCGGTCATGATCTTCACGGGTTGGGGGTATTACCCGGGCCGGCGTATCAGGTTATTTTTAAAAAGGTTTTGGATGCCCGGCTGGACGGAAAGCTGAGCGGCCGGCATGAAGAGTTGATGTTCGTGCGGGAATTAGCGAAACCGTATCTTACGCAGACGCATAAGTATTAAAAGAGCAATGATCACCGGTGTTTTAAAGATAGCGTTGTGTTTATGCCGTATATATACATATCAGGCTATAACGCAAGTTAAAAGGCTAAAGTATAAATAACAAAGGAAGTTTAAAGGTCAAAGATCCAATTTTAAAATTCGGCCTTTGAACTTTTGCCTTCCTTTGTTCTTTAATCTTTAAACTTTGGAATTAATTTGTATTCCCAGGGGTCCGGGTTTATATTGATTCGTATAAGTGTTTTTTTATGGTAGAATTATAAATAAAGGCAGGTATATTTCTTCGATTGCCGAAAATAAGGAGATAAGATAATGTCCAGGCATGATAAAGTTCAGGAAACGTTGAAGCGTGAAATAAGCACTATCCTGCAGGCCGAGCTTAAAGACCCTCGCCTTGGCTTTACCACAATAACCAAGGTGGAAATGTCAAAAGATCTGCGCTACGCGAAGGTGTTTTATAGCGTTTTGGGGCAAGATACCGATCATCTGAAGACTAAGCAGGCATTGGATTCCAGTTTAGGATATATCCGCAAATTGATCGCTGAGCGCGTGCAGTTACGCTTTACTCCTGAGATCGTTTTTAAGGAGGATAAATCTTCGGAATACAGTTTTGAGATACAGAAAGTCATAGATGAAATAAAAGGATCGGATAAGGCTTGAGGCTTGAAGGGAGAAGCGGCTTATGGGATTAGCTGAAACAGCGTCTTTTATAAAAAAGAACGATAATTTTCTTATCACCAGCCATGTTAATGTCGAGGGCGACGCCCTTGGTTCTGAATTGTCGTTTTACCGGCTTTTGAAAGCGTTAGGCAAGAAAGCGGTAATGGTTAATGAGGAATATCCTCCCGCGGAGTACGCGTTCTTGCCGGATGCCGCTCTTATAAAAAGGTTCGACCGGGGCGTGCGTAAAATAAAATTCAATTGTTTTGTCTCACTTGATTGCTCCGACCTTAAACGGACGGGGATAGTCCATACGCTCAATGATATCCGTAAGCCCGTCCTCAATATCGACCACCATGTGAGTAACCAGCGCTTTGGGGATGTTAATCTCGTGGACGCGGCGGCTTCTTCGTGCACGGAGATCATTTTCGCGTTATATAAATATATGCGCGTCCCTCTCGACCGGGACACGGCCCTTTTGTTGTACGTCGGTATATTGACTGATACGGGATCGTTCCGGTATTCCAATACCACCAGCCGTACCCACCGGATCACCGCTGAACTTTTGAAGCATCATTTGGATACTCCTTCGATCTACAGGAAATTATATGAAAATATCCCTTTTCGGGATATGCAGCTGTTGAGCAGCGTCCTGCCCTTTATGAAGCTTGAATTCGAAGGAAGATTAGTATGGTTTGCCGTGAAGAAAGAAATGCTCAGGAAGCAAAGCAGCGTCGGGACCGGCTTTGACCTTTCGGAGCATATCTTGAGCTTCGCCCGTTCCATAAAAGGTATTGAAGTCGTGGTATTATTTAAAGAGAACTTGCAAAAAAGAAATGAAGTCAGGGTGAATTTCCGCTCTCGGGGGGGAGTTGATGTTAACGCCGTCGCCCGGTGTTTCGGGGGCGGGGGCCATAAAACCGCAAGCGGCGCCACGATCCCCGGGACGCTCGATGATGTCAGAAGAAAGGTCCTGCGGAAGCTTAAGTTCAGCCTTTTAGAAAATCAAAACTAACCCTTCGGCCAACTTGATAATTTTGACAGCGACTGTTGCTTAAGGGTAGATAAGGGGCAGGCCGTATAAATAGTCCATGGCCGATGTTTCATGGACTATAGCTTATCGTCGAAAGACGCATGCCGTATTTATTTCTTCCCCATGGATGTGATCTATTCGTTATCTCAATTGAAACAATACCCTCTGCCGGCTGTTGCTATCGGTGTCTTCGACGGCTTGCACCGGGCGCATCGCCGGATCATCCGCTACGCGCTGAAGCGTTCGCGCGCGACGGGAGGGACGGCCCTGGTGGTGACGTTTTATCCTCATCCCCGGGGGAAAGAAAGTATTTATTCTTTGGAGCACCGGTTGAAATTGATCGAGGAGCTCGGAGTTGACGCGTGCCTGGTCATCCGTTTTACCAGGAATTTTTCTCTCCTTAGGGCGGGTCATTTCCTGGAAAAGATCATCATACAAAAGATCCATGCGGAGTCTGTTTGCGTGGGGGAGGATTTCAGGTTCGGCAGAAATGCCGAGGGAGATGTCTCGCTGCTGCGCGCGTATTCCCGGCAGGGATACTACCGGTTAAAAGTCTTTGATGTTATTAAGGCCCGCGGCCGGGCGGTCAGCAGTACCTTTATCCGTTCACTTATTCTTACCGGAAAGCTGTCGCAGGCCAAGCGGCTGCTCGTTCATCCGGTGAGTGTTTTTGGCAGGGTCGTCCGGGGGGAGGGTGTGGCTACCAGGTTAGGATTCCCGACGGCAAATGTCTCCCCTCACCATGAGATCGTTCCTCCTGCCGGTATCTATGCCGTGAAAATCATCCGCAAGGGCGCGGTATTAAGGGGGGTTTGTTATATCGGCAGAAAGCCGACATTCAAGCGCCGTACGGGAAGCAGCCTTCATATCGAGGTCCATATTTTCGGCTTTTCCCGTGATATATACGGAGAATACCTCGAAATTCAATTTATCAAAAAGATCCGCAACGATAAGAAATTTTCTTCACCGCAGGCTCTCGGCCTGCAGATCAGCCGCGATATCGCTCAAGTTAAAGCCTTTTTTACCCGCCACTAAGCTATACCACAACATATCAACATAAGAGCACTATCTGCTACTATACCTAGTATTATAAATAATTTGTGTATTTTTTAACTTGACAAAGAATCAATTATTATCTATACTTTTGATACAAAGTGGTAATAAGTGGTACAAAGTGGAAGGGATAAAGTTATGTTCTATGGAGAATATGTTCATTCTATAGACCGTAAGGGGCGGATTATTCTTCCTTCTCGATTCCGGGAGGTCGCAAAGGGGAATTTTATTGAGAAATTCTTTGTGACCAGAGGCTTGGATAAGTGCCTTTTTATGTTCGCGGAAGAGGAATGGCGCGCGCAAGAGCAGAAATTTAAGGCCGTTTCTTTTACCAGGCAGGAGTCGCGTATTTTTAACCGCCTCTATTTCTCCGGGGCTATTGAGGCCAATCCCGACCGGCAGGGCAGGATATTACTGCCGCAATATTTGAAAGATTACGCTGATATTAAAAAAGAGGTTATTGTCGTCGGTGTTTCAAACAGGATAGAGATCTGGTCAAAAGACAAGTGGGGAGAGTTTTATGGTAACTGGCAACAGTCATTTGAGCAGATTGCTGAAAAGTTAATCGAGCCCGGCTGAGAGCTCTTCGCATAAAGATAGAATCGTGGAACAGAAATTGCATACGCCCGTAATGCTTACGGAAGTCCTGGATCATTTGAATTTAGCCCCCGGCAAAATAATTGTTGACGCTACCGTCGGGACCGCGGGCCATAGTATCGATATCATCAAACGTATCTCTCCCGGAGGCAAGCTCATTTGTATCGATCGTGACGAGGCTTCCTTGCGGGTCGCGCAGGAGCGTTTGGCGGATTATCGCCGGAATTGTGAATTTGTCTATAGTAATTTTCTGGAGCTTGATACGGCCCTTGAATCCTGTCATGTCAGGGGAGTAGACGGTTTTGTTTTCGATCTGGGTATTTCTTCGTATCAGTTGGATGACCCTGACCGGGGATTTAGCTTTCAGAGCGAGGGGCCGCTCGATATGCGTTTGGATAAGAACAGCTATATCAGTGCCTATGACCTGGTCAATAACCTGAACGAAGATGAAATATCCACTCTTTTGTGGGTTTTCGGCCAGGAGCGCTGGCATAACCGTATTGCCCGGTATTTGGTTGCCGAGAGGCAAAAACACCCGATTTCAACAACGCAGCAGTTAAGCGATATTGTGGTTAAAGCGATCCCTCCCCGGTATAGGGGGCACCAGCGTATTCATCCGGCTACCCGGACGTTTCAGGCAGTGCGTATCGCGGTTAACCGTGAGATCGAAGCGATCGATATCGCCATTACTAAAGCGATCGGGTACCTTAATCATACGGGGCGGATTTGCGTGATCGCGTTCCATTCATTGGAAGACCGGGCGGTCAAGGTAGCGTTCCGTAAAGAAGCTGCTGCCGGCCGGATAAAGATCATTACTCCCAAGCCGCTTGTGCCGTCGCAAGAGGAAATAGCGTTGAATCCTGCGAGCCGGAGCGCTAAGTTCAGGGTTGCAGAGAAGGTAATTGTTTCATAACTTTTGATTATATGAAATTATCCAGGTTCCTGGTCATAGCTGTTTTCGTAACATCTTTTGCCGTCCTGTATGTCTGGCAGCAAACGGAGATCATCCGTCTTGCGTATACCGGGCAGAAAAGCCTGAGCGTATTTCAGGATTCTCTTGATAATAATTCCGTCTTACGATATAATTTAAAGCGTAAAACCTCGCTTATTAATATCGGCAATAGGGTGGAAGGGAATAAAGATTTCCAGATGCCTGACAGCTATTGTTTGGTTAAATTAGCTTCTCAAAAAGAAGATCTCGGGTTGGTAAGCCGCGCCCCTGTTAAGCGTGAAAATATTTTAGCCCGTCTTTTCGGCATTAAGATGCAAGCGCAGGCGCAGACAATTGAATCAGGAGCAGGCAGTCCTGCGAATCGTTCTAAATATGTCGGTAAACGTTAAAAGATCGCGGGTGTAGGGTTTATCCAGTAGCAGTGGGAATAGTGCTGTTTTGATGACTCTATTCCTTTAAACATATATCAGGGTGTATATATTCAGTTATCGCCGCAAAGTCAAGGCGGTATTCTTATTATTCCTTTTGTTCCTTGGCGTATGTATCGCCCGCGTTTTCTATATCCAGTTCTTCCGCAGCGCATATCTTGCCGAAATCGCCCGAAAACAACAGAGTTTATTCGTTGAGTTGGAGCCTCGCCGCGGGACTATCTATGATACAAATTTACGTCCGCAGGCGGTGAACCTGGCTGTCGACTCCTTTTACGCCTCCGCGCGTGATATTCCTGAAAAAGATAAAGAAACGATCGCTCGGCTTTTGGCGCCTATTCTTAATACTCCCGCGGCCACTTTAAAAGAAAAATTATCGCGCAGAAAAGCGTTTGTCTGGCTGTCGCGTAAAACAACGCCTCAACAGAGCGAAGAGATCAAGGGCCTTAAGCTAAAGGGTATCGGTTTCCTTAAAGAAAGCAAGCGTTGTTATCCGAACGCGTATTTGGCCAGCCATATTATCGGTTTCTCCGGCTTGGATAATACCGGGCTGGACGGCATTGAATTATGTTTTGACCGGTATTTAAAGGGGAAAGACGGATGGTCGTTGATCATGAGGGATGCCCATCAGAAAAAACTTGATCTTTCCGACAAGATGGTGGCTGCCTCCGACGGCAATGATATTATCTTGACTATCGATGAGGTCATTCAATATATCGCGGAGCGTGAGCTTGACAAAGCTTTTAAGCATTACAATGCCCGGGGTGCCAGTATCATCGTTATGAACCCTCATACGGGGGAGATCCTCGCGCTCGCCAACCGGCCTACTTTTGATCTGAATGAATATTCTCAAAGTAAGCCCGAGTTCAGGCGTAACCGGGCGATATGCGATCTCTTTGAGCCGGGTTCGGTCTTTAAGGTCGTGACCGCCTCAGCCGCTTTGGAAGAAAAGAGGGCCTCTGAAAGAGACAAATTCTTCTGCGAGAACGGGGCCTGGCGCGTGGCTAACCATGTTTTGCATGACCACACGGCGCACGGTTGGTTGAGCTTCCGCGAAGTTTTTGAACAATCCAGTAATATCGGAACGACCAAAGTAGCGCAGCTTTTAGGCGGGGATATCCTTTACCGCTACGCGAGCGATTTCGGGTTTGGGGCAAAATTAGGGATTGATATCCCGGGTGAGATTTCAGGCATGCTTAAACATCCGCGCTTTTGGTCGAAGACTTCGATCGCGGCTATACCTATCGGACAAGAGGTGGGCGTTACCTTATTGCAATTAGGCTCGGCGATCTCGGTTGTCGCTAACGGCGGGAATTTGATGAAGCCGTATATCGTAAAAGAGATCCGCGATCCTTTAGGACAGCCGATTAAGCGCTTTTATCCCGTTATGATCAGAAAAGTTATTTCCGCGGACACGGCCGCCCGTATAGGGAAAATCCTTACCGGTGTGGTTGACACCGGTACGGGGCAGTTGGCAAAGGTCCCCGGCGTAAGCGTTGCCGGTAAAACGGGGACCGCGCAGAAATTGGAGCCTAACGGGGCATATTCACATAATAAGTTCATCGGTTCTTTTATCGGGTTTGCCCCCGCGGTAGACCCGGAAATCGTTATTGTCGTTACTCTCGATGAGCCTCGCCCGTATTATTATGGAGGGGTTGTCGCCGCGCCGGTATTTAAGAATGTCGCCGCGGATGTACTGAAATACTTAAAATCAAGTGAGTCCTATGAGAAAGTCGCCGCGTTATATGAACTTGAGAGAACTCGTTAAATCCATAGAGCAGTATTGCGATAGGTTTTCTTCGGTGCCACAGCCGCCGGCGCTGCGAAAGCTGCGGCAAAAGAAGGCCGTTCCGCCGGTTCCTGCCGGTTTTGATGTCCCGGTACGCGGGATAAGCTGTAATTCAAAAACGGTCCGGAAAGATTTTGTTTTTGTCGCGGTAGAAGGGGCTTCTCAGAACGGCAATACGTTCATTCAAGAAGCGCTTCACCGGGGGGCGTCTGCCGTGATATTTAAGCCTGCGGCAGGTTCAGTCCCCTTCTTACCGGCGCTCCAGCGCGAAAAGAAAGCGGTATTCATTGAAGTTACCGATACGCGTAAAGCGGCAGCGCGCCTGGCCGCTGAATTTTATCACCATCCGTCTTCGAAAATGAAGGTCACCGGTATTACCGGCACCAACGGTAAGACGACGGTTTCATATTTGATCGAGGCGATCCTGAAAGAATCCGGAAGTGTCCCTGCGGTCATCGGAACGGTCAATTACCGCTTTCCCGGTTGTTCGGTCCCGTCAAAGAACACGACTCCCGGGCCGTTTGAACTGCAGAAAATGTTTGATACCATGGTTCACCGGGGCGTTGATAATTGCGTGATGGAGGTTTCATCTCACGCCTTGGACCAGGATCGCTGCGAGGGGATAGATTTCTTTTCCGCGGTCTTCACTAATTTGACGCATGACCATCTGGATTATCACCGGACCCTGGAGAAATATTTCCACGCCAAGTCGAAGTTGTTTAAAGGTTTGTCCGGGAGCGCCCGCGCGGTGATCAATAACGACGATCCGTACGGCAGAAAACTAAAAAGATCGACGAAGGCGCAGGTTATCACCTATGGTATTGAGCGCACATCCGATGTTTCGGCGCGTGATATTTCCATGGATAAGGGATCTATCCGGTTTATTCTTTCGATCCCGGGCGCGCAGGCTCAAATACAGTCAGAGCTTATCGGCCGTCATAATGTGTATAATATCCTCGCCGCGGTTGCCTGGGGGGTATCTGCGGGAGTGGAGGTCCGCGCCATGCGGCAGGCGATCGGGAAATTCAAATCCGCCCCGGGGCGGCTTGAGCGGGTAGCCTGCGACCGGGATATATGTATTTTTGTCGATTATGCCCATACCGATGACGCGCTGAAGAATGTTATAGGCGCGTTGCGTCAAGTCGCCGAAAGAAAGGTCATTGTTGTTTTCGGCTGCGGCGGCCAGCGCGACAAGGCCAAGCGCCCGAAAATGGGAAGAATAGCTTCAGAGTTGGCGGATTACGTGGTTATTACTACCGATAACCCCCGTTCTGAGGATCCCGCGGCGATCATGAATGATATTAAGCGGGGAATCACAAAAGATAATTATTGCCTGGTTACGGATCGTTATGAGGCGATAAAGAAAGCTTTGTCGGTTGCCCGCGCGAAAGATATTATTTTAGTGGCGGGCAAAGGGCATGAAAATTATCAGATATTAAAAAATACCGTGATAGCTTTTGATGATCGAAAGGTGATCCAGGAATGTTTACAATCGATGAACTGATAGCAGCGTCAGGCGCCCGCCTTCTTCGGGGCGGCAGGGGTGAGAAGATCAAGGGGATCTCGATCGATTCCCGGAAAGTCCTGCCCCGGCAGGCTTTTGTCGCCATTAAAGGCGATAATTTCGACGGACATGATTTTATCGAAGCCGCGGTCAAGAAAGGGGCCGGTTGTATCATTAAACAAAAAGACCGAGCTCTCCCTGAGAAAATATTTCGCCGTATATCAAAAGCGGCGGTCATGGAGGTGGATGATACGGTCAAGGCGTTAGGCGATATCGCGTGTTTCCACCGCCGGAGATTTTCCATTCCCGTTATCGCGGTCACCGGGTCCAACGGAAAGACGACGACCAAAGAAATGGTCTCCTGGGTTTTGTCCGGCCGTTTAAAGGTTTTGAAAAATGAAGGGACCCAGAATAATCATATCGGTCTACCGATGACTTTATTGCAATTGACCGGCCGTCATGAGGCAGCGGTCTTAGAGGTCGGGACGAACCATTTTGGGGAAGTGGCCTATTTGGCGGATATTTGCCTTGCTACTATCGGGGTCATTACGAATATCGGGCCGTCGCATTTGGAGCATTTTCATGATTTAGCGGGCGTGGCGCAAGAGAAATATTCATTGATCAGGCATTTACGGGGACCTGCTCTTGCCGTGCTCAATGCCGATGACGCGGCGTTATATCCAAAGCTTATCAATCCTGGCGAGGGGGTTACGAGCGTCGGTTTCGGGATGAAGAAAGCAAGCGATTTTACCGCTTCCCGGCTTAACTATCGGGGGGGGAAATTGCGGTTTTGCGTGGAATGCGTTTCGGCCGTATCTCAGCTTAAGGCTGCCCGTAAAAAATATGCGTTTACTTTAAATACTTTAGGATACTATAATGTATCTAACGCCCTGGCGGCTATTACGCTTGGCCGGATTTTCGGCATGGGATATCCGGATATTACCGCGCGCTTAAAGAGCTTTAAGTTCCCGGATAAACGGCTGAAGCTTAAGAAGGTTAAGAATATAACATTTCTTGACGATTCGTATAACGCTAATCCTGCCTCGTTGAATCAGGCGTTTGACGCGTTGTCTCATTGCGCCTCCAGAGGCAGGAAGATCTGCGTTATGGGCGATATGCTGGAATTGGGCAGGGATAAAGAATTGTATCACACGAAAGCAGGAGTTGAAGCCGCGCATGTTTGTGACGTTATTGTCGCCGTAGGCAAACTTTCCCGGCTGGCTGCCCGGGCCGCCCAAAAATGCGGTTTTGATACTAAAAACATATTTACCTGTGATTCTTCATGCCAGGCGAAAGATATTTTAGTTAAAGAGGTATCACCGAATAAAGATGACATTGTTTTGATCAAGGGGTCTCGCCTCATGAAAATGGAAGACCTTTTAAAATCTTTTTAGTTCTTTTAGCTTGCCTTTTGCATAACTGAGAGCTCACTTGTATGCTGTATTATCTGTTTTACCCTTTACATACTGTTATCTCCTTTTTTAATATATTCCGGTATATAACTTTTCGGGCCAGTATGGCAACGGTCACCGCGTTCTTTATCAGCCTCCTTTTAGGGCCGATAATGATCAGGATCCTTACCCGCTTATCGATCGGGGAGAATATCAGGAAAGAAGAGAGCGCGCGGTTATACGACCTGCACAGCAAGAAACAAGGGACCCCTACCATGGGAGGGATCTTGATACTCGTGGCGGTTTTTGTTTCCATGGCGTTGTGGTCGGATATTTTAAATAAGAATGTTTTGATCGTTTTGTTCGGCACCTTGTGGCTGGGGGTGACCGGTTTTATCGATGATTACCAGAAACATATCAGGAAATGCTCTAAAGGCCTGACGGCGACCTCGAAATTCACCAGCCAGATCGTTCTCGGACTGATCATCGGGATCATTTTGTTTTTCGACCCGAACAATACGACCCGCCTGGATATCCCGTTCTTGAAAGACGTTTCCGTCAATTTAGGGCTGGTGTATATCTTATTCGTCATTCTTGTCATTACCGGTTCTTCCAATGCCGTTAACCTTACCGACGGGCTTGACGGCCTGGCTATCGGGACGGTTATTATGGCGTCGGTAGCGTTCGGCGTTTTGTGCTATGTTTCAGGCAATATCCGCTTCAGCGAATATTTGTTTATTCCCTATATTAAAGGAAGCGGGGAATTGACGGTATTTTGCTCGAGTATTTTAGGGGCGGGGTTGGGGTTTTTATGGTTTAATTGCCATCCCGCTTCGATCTTTATGGGTGATGTCGGTTCATTGGCATTAGGCGGGGCGCTCGGGATCGTCGCGCTCCTGATCAAAAAAGAGCTTTTACTGGTCATCGTCGGCGGTATATTCGTGATCGAATGTTTATCGGTTATTTTGCAGGTAGCGTCGTTCCGGCTGACAAAAAAACGTATATTTAAGATCGCCCCTATACATCATCATTTTCAGTTCCTCGGCTGGCAGGAAAATAAAGTTATCGTCAGGTTCTGGATCATTGCCAGCCTTTTAGCTCTCTTGACGATCGTGACTTTGAAGATCCGCTAAGGCAGGCCCCAGGAGTATACCGATGCTCAATCCCCGGCAGTATAAAAATAAAAAAGTTACCGTGATCGGCTTCGCGCGCAGCGGCTTGGCCTGCGCTAACCTGCTGCATCGATTAGGCGCTTTCGTCTGCGTCACCGATATTAAGGATGATGAACAGACGCGCCTGAATGCCACCCGTTTATGCTCTCAAGATATTTCCCTTGAATTGGGGATACATACTCCCTGCGTAGTAAAGGGAAGGGATTTGATCGTGGTTTCTCCCGGCATTCCTGATGAAGCAATGCCTTTGGTGTGGGCAAAGGAATTCGGGGTCCCGGTGATCGGTGAAATAGAATTCGCCTGGTCGCTTTGCCCGGCGAAAGTCATCGCGGTGACCGGGTCAAACGGAAAAACGACCGTAACGACGTTGATCGGTAAAGTATTGGAGAAAAAAGGGAAAAGGGTCTTTGTCTGCGGGAATATCGGTAATCCGTTCTCCGGAGAAGTTGAGAAAATGAGGGAAGGGGATTTTGTTTCCCTGGAGATCAGTTCGTTCCAGTTGGAGAAAATAACGACCTTTCGGCCGGCTATCGCGGTGCTCTTGAATTTTTCCCGCAACCATCTTGACCGCTATAAGGGTATGGAAGAATACCTGCGGGCTAAGAAGCGTATTTTCTTAAACCAACAGGAGCAGGATTATCTGGTTTTAAACAGGAAAGACCCGTCATCTGAAGCGGTCCAGCGGGAAGCCCGCTCCCGGATCGTATATTTTAACCAGGACGCTGGAGTAAATCCCAATCAGTCAGCGGTTATGGCGGTTGGTTCTCTTTTAGGGATAGAAAATGAATTGATGCGTGAGGTTTTTAGTGAGTTTAAAGGAGTGGAGCACCGTATGGAGCTGGTCGCCGAGATACGCCGGGTGAGGTTTATTAATGATTCCAAGGCGACTACGGTCGATTCAGCGCTGTGGGCGCTTCGTTCGATACCCGGGCGGGTTATCCTGATAGCCGGCGGCAAGGATAAAGGCAATGATTACCGGATCATCCTTGAGGCGGCCAGGCAAAAGGTAAAGCACGCGGTATTGATCGGGCAGGCCAAAGAGAAAATGAAGCTTGTTTTCCAAGGGCAATTGCCGTTTGATGAAGCGCTGAGCCTGCCTGAGGCGGTCCGTAAGGCCTATGCTTTGGCAGAGGCCGGAGACAGCGTGTTATTGTCTCCTATGTGCGCGAGTTTTGATATGTTCACTGACTATGAACATCGGGGAAGGGTGTTTAAACAGGCAGTCGGAGAATTAGAAAAAAGCTGAAGTATTATGCGCGTTATCCGGATTAAATTATTTATCACGACCGTTATTTTGATGTGTATCGGCATCGTGATGATCTACAGCTCTTCGTGTATCTATGCCTGGCAAAGATACGGGGACGGCTTCTTTTTTTTGAAGCGGCATATCATTTTCCTGCTTGTGGGTATAGTGTTGACGTTTTTTATCATGGCGGTCGATTATAAGAAATTAAGGTTGATCGCCAAACCTTTCCTTTTGATCGCGCTGGGTTTGCTGGTCTTGGTCTTAATACCGGGCTTAGGCAGGGAAGTATCGGGCGCCCAGCGGTGGTTCCGTTTTAAATTCATCAGCTTTCAACCTTCACAATTAGCTAATATCGCGGTTATCATTTATATCGCTGATTTTATCGTCCGCAAGAAAGATACCTTGCGGTCTTTCGTGTGGGGGTTCTTGCCGGTTATGTTGATCTTAGGAGGCAGCGTGCTGTTAATGCTCATGCAGCCTGACCTGGGGACATCCCTGGCACTCGGGGCCGTGGTTTTTATTATGCTCTTTATCGCGGGGGTGAGGATAACCCATCTTATGTCCGTGATCCTGGCGGGATTGCCGATTTTGTATTTCCTGATATTCAGCGTTCCTTACCGCCGGATGCGTATCATGGCGTTTTTGAATCCCTGGGCTGACCCTAAGGGAAGCGGATTCCAGATCATTCAATCACAGGTCGCCTTAGGGTCCGGGGGCATCTTCGGCGTAGGGTTAGGGCATTCGAAGCAAAAACTATTCTTTCTTCCCGCGGCTCACACCGATTTTATTTTTTCCATTATCGGAGAAGAGCTGGGGCTGCTCGGTACCCTGGGAGTTATTATCCTGTTCATTGTTTTTGTGCACCAGGGGCTTAAAGTCATAAAATACGCGCCGGATAAATTCGGTTATTTCTTAAGCCTGGGATTGCTTTTAATGTTATGTATACGGGCAATGGTTAATATCGGGGTTTCCTGCGGGGTACTGCCGACTAAGGGTCTGCCGCTGCCTTTTATCAGTTACGGGGGGTCTTCGTTTATCTTTGATATGATCAGTGTGGGGATACTCATGAATATCGCCCGCGCGGGCGAATATCCATAGGAGCGCTTTGGTTACCAAGGGTGAGCCTGATATGAAGATTTTAGTTGTTACCGGCGCCAGCGGCGGGCATATTTTTCCCGCTTTAAGTTTTTTAGACGCCTGTAAAAAACGTCCTGAGTGCGGTGAGGCTTTATTAGTTTTGCCGCGCCTCAGTATCAAGCGGCACCTTGACCTGAGCGGGTATCAAACGGCGTATATCGGCGTATCGGCGGTAGGCAGGGATCTTAGTTTTAAGAACGCGGCCGCGCTGATGCGATTGTTCCTTGCTTTCTTTGAAAGTTTGATCGTTCTCACCCGGTTCCGGCCGAAGCTCGTAGCTGCTTTCGGCAGTATTGTATGTGTCCCGCTTGTTGTCCTGGCGCGTTTGGCGGGTGCCCGGATCATGCTGCATGAGCAGAATGTGGTGCCCGGGAAAGCGACAATGTTCTTGGCTCGGTTTGCGCACCGGATCTGCGTTTCGTTTGATAAAACAGCCGGTTACTTTAAGGATTTCCGCGATAAAATTGCCGTAACCGGAAATCCTTTGCGCGCGGGGTTGATACGGATTGAGAAAAAGAAAGCGCTTGAATTTTTTGGCTTCGCAGCTACAGCTCCGGTGCTTTTAGTCATGGGGGGCAGCCAGGGCAGCCACCGGATCAATTTCAGCTTTTTGGAAGCTATCGCGGCGATGCCCGTAAGCCAGAGGCTTCAGGTTATACATATCAGCGGCTCCGGCGACCTTGAAACAGTACAAAGCAGGTATCGTGCTTTAAAAATCAACGCCCGGGTTTTTGCTTTTCTTGAATCGATGGAATATGCCTATAGTGCCTGCGATTTTGTTGTTTCCCGTGCGGGAGCAACGACCCTGGCGGAGCTTGTTTTTTTCGGACTGCCGTCACTCATTATTCCCTATCCGTTTGCTAACGCTCATCAGCGGGAAAATGCTCGCGTCCTGGAGCAGGTCCTGGGCGCGGTTATTATTGAAGAACAAGAATTAAGCGCTCTCGGGATGCGGCAGGTTATTGCCGATTTCTTGAAAAGCGCTCACCCGCTCAGAAGTACGGCGCCCCCCGAGGGAAGCGGGAGAGCCTCAAGCGCCGGCGATGCCCTCGCGGATGAGGCCTGGAGGCTGCTTCAACGATGAAACGATTCCTTCTGAACATGGTATTTATCGTATTGGCCAATTCACCTGCTTTTGCCGCGGAGCGGCCGTGGCAAGAAGCAAAGAGCACGCATTTTATCGTCAATTATAAGAACGCCCCGGAGGATTTCATCAACCGCTCCATCGAGAAGCTGGAATCCTGTTATGAGCGTATTACTGAAAAATTAGGCTTTCGCCGTTATAATTTCTGGCTTTGGGATAAGCGGGCGGTAGTCTATATCCATGATGACGCGGGAGGCTTTCATGCCGCTACCGGGCAGCCGTCCTGGGTGAGCGGTGAGGCTCGCCCTCAGGAAAAAACGATCCATACCTTTACCAACGCGAGCGGCTTTTTTGAATCGCTCCTGCCTCATGAAATGGCGCATATTATTTTCAGGGAGTTTGTCGGTTTCTACAACCGCGCGGTTCCCGTTTGCCTGGATGAAGGAGTCGCTTCTTACCAGGAAGCATCCCGGGTCGCCTCAGCGGCGCCGGTCATCAGGGAAGCGCTCCGCGCGAACGCGTTAATACGTTTAGAGACGCTGGTACAGTTAAACCCGCAGCTGATGAATGACCAGGATTCTGTCCGGTTGTTTTACGCTGAATCGGTCAGCCTGGTCGATTATCTTATAAGGACATTCGGGCAGGATAAGTTCGTGTCGTTTTGTCAGGCGTTACGGGATAAGCAGGACCTATGCAGGGCACTGGCAAGTACCTATAGCTTCGCGAGCGTCACGGCGTTAGGCGACGCATGGATGCGTTCTTTTACCGGCAGTAATTAACAATGGATAAACAATTGACACTCCAGAAGCAATATCATTTGATCGGGATCGGCGGTATCGGTATGAGCGCAATAGCGCATCTTTTACTGAGCCGCGGGATCAAAGTCAGCGGGTCTGACTGTAAGGTGAGTAAAACTACCGATGCCTTGAAGAAGTCGGGCGCGGAAATATTTATCGGACATTCACCCGGTAATATCGACGGAGCAGAGCGTATCATTTATTCTTCGGCGATCAAAGAGGATAATCCCGAATTCCAGGAAGCCACTCGGAGAGGGGTGAGCTTGATCAAACGCGCTCAGGCGCTTGTTGAGCTCATGGAAGATAAAACGGTCATCACGGTTGCCGGCAGCCATGGCAAGACCACAACGAGCTCACTGGTGTCGTACCTCTTACTGGAGGCGGGGCTTTTTCCGACAATAGCAGTCGGCGGTATCGTTAAGAACATCGATACGAACGCCTCTTTCGGTAAGGGGGATTTCTTTGTGGCTGAGGCCGATGAATCCGACGGTACTTTTTTATATTATAAACCGCGTTATTCTATCATTACCAATATTGACCGGGAGCATTTGGATTATTACCGTGATTTTCCGCATATCATCGGCGCGTATAAGGATTTTATGGAGCGCACCCGCCCTGAAGGGCTTCTCTTGTGTTGTTATGACGACGATAACCTGCGGCGTTTGGCGGCCGGCTATAAGAACAAATGTGTTTTGTTCGGGCTTAATGAGAACGCGGATATCTATCCGCGCAATATCGTCTTTAAAGATTTAACTTCATCATTCGACTGTTACTATAATAATTCATCCCTGGGGAGGATCGATCTGGCGCTGGGAGGGATGCACAATATATCCAATTCTCTTTCGGTGATAGCGCTGGGCCTGCATCTGGGTATCGGGATCGAGGTGATCAAAAATGCCCTCGCGCGCTATAAAGGCGCCTGCCGCAGGCAGGAGGTAAAGTTTCAAGGGGATGGATGTCTGGTCATTGATGATTACGCGCATCATCCGACTGAGATCAAGGCGACGTTGTCGGCGATGCAGGTACTGCCGCGGGAGAGGATCATCGCGGTATTCCAGCCGCACCGCTACAGCCGCACAGAGTTGCTCATGGATGATTTTAGCGCGAGTTTCGACGGAGCGGACTATGTTGTCATTACCGATATTTACGCGGCAAGTGAAGCCTCCCGCGAAGGCGTGGATGCCGCGGTAATGTGCGATAAGATAAAAAAGCGTTATCCGGATAAACAGGTGCATTTTGTCCCGAAAAACCAGATAGTGGGGCATTTGCTTAATATGCGCGCTGCCGGCGACCTGATCATTACCCTGGGCGCCGGAGATATTACTAAGGTTTGCGATGAACTGGTGGAAGAACTTAAAAGGAAGCATTAAGGAACAGGAGCCGCTTAAAAAGCATACGAGCTTTCGTATCGGCGGCCCGGCGCGGTTTTTTGTCGAACCGAAAGATCACGCCGACCTGAGAACCTTGGTCGTTTCTTTAAGGGAACAGGCGATACCATTTTCCATAATAGGCGGCGGCAGCAATCTTTTGGTTTCTGATAAAGGCGTTGACCGGGTGGTGGTGTCGTTACGGGCGCCTGCTTTCAGAAAGCTATCGTTTAGTAATGAGGCCATTGACGCCGGAGCCGGCCGATGGCTGGGCGAGGTTGTTATGGCGGCAAGAAAGCGGGGATTGTCAGGGTTGGAATTTTTAAGCGGCATCCCGGGTACGCTGGGGGGATCGCTGGTGATGAACGCGGGGGTCACCCGGCAGGCGCTTTTCGCTAAAAGCGCGGTAACAAATATTGGAGATTTAGTGGAAAATGTTACCGTAATGAGTTATAATGGGGACTTAAAGATATTAGCGAAAGAAGCTATTACCTTTGAGTATAGAAAATCAAGTTTATCGAAATATATTGTCCTGAGCGCCTCGCTTGCCTTGAGTAAAAAGACAGATAGCGAGATCTCCCGGCTCATGAGGCACTACATTGAACGCCGGCGCCGGAGCCAGGATGCGGCGGCCTATTCCGCGGGGTGTGTTTTTAAGAATCCTCCCGGGTATTCCGCGGGCGAATTGATCGATTCCTGCGGTTTAAAGGGCACGCGTATAGGTAACGCGTTTGTTTCCCGCAAACACGCTAATTTCCTGCTGAACGGGAAAAACGCGAAAGCATCCGATATCCTGGCATTGATGGCATTGATAAAAAGTGAAGTGAAAAAGAAATATAAGATAACATTACAGCCGGAAATCAAAGTATGGCGGTAAAAAAGGCCTTAAAAATATGAGCAGAATATCTAAATTGGGCAGGATCGGCGTTTTAATGGGCGGCCCGTCGACGGAACGGGAGATCTCTCTTAAGTCCGGTAAGGCGGTGTATGAAAGTTTGAATAAAGAGAGCTCTTCGGTCATCCCGATCGATATCGTGACGGATGATATTCCTGAGAACGCGCGGTTGATCAAGTCGGCTCATCTTGATTGTATATTCCTGGCGTTACACGGGCATTTTGGGGAAGATGGCACCATCCAGGGTTTATTGGATAGTTTGAGGATCCCCTACACCGGTTCAGGCGCTATCGCCAGCAGGCTGGCAATGGATAAGATCGCTTCACGGGAGATCTTTGCCGCGCATGGATTATCTGTCCCGCGTTACGTGGCGTTAGAGCAGGTGACGAGCGTTGAGAGCCTCAGTGAGATCGACCGGCTGCGGATGCCGCTGGTAGTTAAGCCTGCTACCCATGGTTCAAGTATCGGCTTGTCGATCGTTGACCGCCGGGTCGACCTGGAAAAAGCGATAGAGCTTGCTTTTAGTTACGATAGCCATGTCCTCGTTGATGAATATATCCACGGCAGAGAGCTTACGGTCGCGGTGTTTGATAACAAAGCGCTTGCGGCCATTGAAATTATCCCCTCCAAACGGTTTTTTGATTTTGAGGCTAAGTATAAACCGGGACTCACCCGGTATATAGTGCCCGCCGAGATCGATCCGTCATTGTCCCGGAAGGTCCAGGATGCCGCATTGTCGGCGCATACCCTTTTGGGGTGTTACGGGTGTTCCCGGGTGGATATTATTTTAACTGAGGACCATGTGCCGTTCATCCTGGAGGTTAATACGATCCCCGGCTTGACTGAGACCAGTTTGCTGCCGAAGGCAGCGCGGTTGACCGGGATGGAATTTAATCAACTTTGCACGAGGCTGCTTGAATTAGCTTATGAAAAAGTCTCCCAAGTTTCAGGGGTTAGTTGTTAAATATCTGGTTTTTGCGGGAATAATTTTTCTGGCGTTGTACGCGTTGGGAGTTTATAGCCTGAGATGGGTAAGAAGCTGCGATTATTTCCTGGTCAAAGACGTTTTTGTTAACGCGCGTAAAGCGGAAAATGTATCGTTCCTGAAAGGCCGGAATATTTTCGCCCTTGATCTCAAGAAAGTCTCCCGGTATATTTCGGCATTATATCCCGTTTATAAGAAGATCAGTATCATCAGGATCCTGCCGAACCAGTTGTTTGTTGATCTGCAGGAGCGTTCGGCGCTGGCGGTCGTTAAGCTGGGGCGGTACTATTATGTTGACCGGGAACTGGCATTGTGGGATGCCGATGCGCTTTCTCAAACGCCCGATTTACCCGTTATTGTCGGCTTGGAAAACAAGTTCGGGGCCGCGCGCGTAGGCAGTGAATACCATATCCCTCAGCTTGCTTTTGCGTTGGATATTGTCCAGGCGACGCGCGGCGACCGGGTGCTCAGGTCTTACCGGATCGCCCGCATTGACATAAAAAAACCGGAGATGGTTTCTTTTTTTATCCCGGTAGCGAGCCCGCCGCCTGACCCGAAGAGCGAATATGAACTCATGCTCCAGGACCTGGAAGTCAAGATCAATTCCGGCAGGGTGAATGAAAAGATCAATATTTTATCCGGATTATTTACGCAGTTCAACAATGATTTAGCTACGATCCAGTATATAGACCTGCGCTTTAAAGAACCGGTGATAAAATATAAAGACAGGTGAGGTTTGCTGAAAATTATGCTTACGAATTATATTTGCGCTGTGGATATCGGCAATAGTAAGATCTCCGCTGTTGTCGCCGTGCTCAAGAAAAAGAAAGTAGTCGATGTCTTTTGCGAAACAACGCCTTCAAAGGCCGTTAAGAACGGTATGATCACGGATTCTGTCGCTTTAGTCGGCAGCCTGAGCTTTTTGTTGAAAACCTTAAAAGCGAAGTCCAGGGTCGCGATCAAACACATTTACGTTAATCTCTCCGGGAAAGACGTCATTACTAAACATAGCCGGGCGATCCTTCCGCTTATTGACCGGGGGAATAAGGTCATTACGAATTCAGATATCCAAAAAGTCAAGGAACAGGCGGTGATCCTGGGCTCAAGCCTCGATGAAGAGATCATCCATGAGATCCCCTATAGTTATAACATTGATTCCAAGAATAATTGTTTGAATCCCCTGGGGTTGTTCAGCCATAAATTGGAGATCGATCTATACCTGATCTGCGCGCGGTTATCGGCGCTGCAAAGCTTTACGCACGCGGTTAATCAGGCGGGCTATGAAATTAAAGACCTGTTCTTCTCGGGGCTGGCGACCAGTGAGGCTGTTTTGCCTCAGGAAAACAGCGCCGGTACCGTCGTGTTTTGCGATGTCGGCAGCGATATCACGGAGCTGTTGTTTTTTCAGGACGGTTCCCTTAAGATCATAGAGATCCTCCCCGTAGGAGGAAATGATTTTACCCATGAACTCGCGCAGGAATTAATGATCCCTTTTGATTTCGCTGAAGAGATAAAGATCACCCATGGCGTTGTCGACGACAGGAATGATCCGGCACAGGATAAAGAGATCCTGATCAAAAAAGATAACGTGTATAATCCGATAAAACTGAAAATGGTCACCGATTGCCTTACCGCAAAAGCAAGATCATTCTGTCAAAACCTGAAAAGTACGATAGAAAAACATATGCCTTGCACAAAAGTTGTCCAAACGGTTGTTTGCGGGAGGATTTTTCAGCAGGAGGGGCTTCTTGAAATGCTTGAGAAGGCTTTAGGGGTGCCGACGCGGCTGGGGAGGATCGTTAATCCGGACCTTGCAGCCGTAGCCCACAAGCAGGAAAATCTGTCGGGGCAGAAATATTTGTCGTATCTTACGGCTTTGGGGATCATTTGTTTCACTCAGCGAGAAAGTAAGCCTTTGACGCTGCCAGCTATCCAGCCATCCCGTAATCCAATCCTGAAAGCGGTCAATAAAGTCAAAGATATCTATCAGGAATACTTTTAATTGACCCTGATAATTTATAGTATATAATATTGAGTTAAGTAATTTTTCATGAGTTGTCCTTTAGTCCCGCTTTGAGTAAGATGATTAAGGAAAACATTGTTGAGATACATCGCCGGATCTCTTTGATTTGTTCCGGCGCCGGGCGTGATCCGGGGAGTGTCGCGATAGTCGCGGTTTCTAAGGGCAGGGATATTTCCAGTATAGAAGAAGCCCTGCGCAGCGGTATTACTCATATCGGAGAAAACAAGGTCCAGGAAGCTCTTTCTAAATATAAAATACTATCGACCATCGACTATCGACCATCGACTCTTATGTGGCATATGATCGGGCATCTGCAAACCAATAAGGTGAAAGACGCGGTCAGTATCTTTGATCTGATCGAATCGGTGGATAGCCTTCATTTGGCGCAGGAAATTGACCGTCAGGCCGCCAGGATACATAAGATCCAGGATATCCTGGTTGAGGTGAATATCTCCGGCGATAGATCAAAATTCGGGATAAAGCCTCAAGAAGCGGGGGCGCTGATAAAAGAGATCTTATCTTTCGGGAGCATCCGCGTAAAAGGGTTGATGACGATCGCCCCGATCGTAGATGCTCAGGAAAAGGCCCGGCCGTACTTTTCTCAATTGAGAACACTTTTGAACGAAATTAACGAAACTAACGCTCCCCATAGACTCACTATTCTCTCTATGGGTATGAGCGCTGATTTTGAGCCCGCGATCCAGGAGGGGGCTACCCAGGTAAGGATAGGCAGGGCGTTGTTCGATACTATTTCATAAGAACGGCATAAAGACAAAAACCATGACAAAAAAAATCGGTATTATCGGCTTTGGTAATATGGGGATGGTGATAGGAGAACGGTTTAAGCAGCATCCGGATCTTTATGAAGTGCATGTTTATGATCAGGATTCCAAGAAGACCGACCAGGTTTCAGGCATACAGGTCTCATCGTCCGTGACATGCCTGGCAGACCGGGTAGTCGCTTTGATCCTGGCGGTTAAGCCCCAGGATTTCGAAGCGCTTTTAAAGGAAATAAAGGAGCATACGCAGAATGTCCTTGTTATTTCTATCGCTGCCGGATTGAGGATGGATTATATCGAGCGGTTATTAGGCGAGGCGCGTGTGGTCAGGGTCATGCCTAACATGCCTGCGCGTATCGGGAAAGGCATTTCGTGTTTATGTAAGGGCAAACGCGCGAACGCGGATGACCTGTCCTTTGCCACGCAGCTTTTTTCTCACCTGGGAGAAACAATGGTCATTCCGGAATATATGATGAATTCGGCTACCGCGATTTCCGGAAGCGGCCCGGGATATTTCTATGATCTATTGAGCAAGGAAAATATCGATATTAAGAAAATGGATGTGGTTGAACATTTCGGCAGGGAAGTTTTCTTCCCGCGCCTCTTGGAGGCGGCGCAAAGTATCGGTTTTAATCCGGCGCAGGCTGAAGAATTGTCCCGGGCGACTGTCGAAGGAAGCTTGGCGATGCTGGCGGTTACCGGCCTTTTTCCTCAGGAGCTCCTGGCCCAGATCGTTTCTAAAGGAGGGACTACGGAAGCGGCCTTGAAGGTTTTGCACAAAGGGCAGGGTTTAAAAGACGCGGTTGAGGCGGCCCGCATGCGGGCTGAAGAATTGTCCCGGCGCATCGATCATTCGGACGTAGAAGAGAATTAAAAAAGGTGTTTCCCGCACAAAGGAGTAACAGTCATGGGGCGCATTGGTATTATCGGCGGCAGCGGTTTATATAATATTGAGGGGATCAGGAGAGTCAAAGAGGTCGTCGTTAACACTCCGTTCGGGAAACCTTCAGATGCTTTTATTACCGGCAATCTGGAAGGAAAGGATGTTGTTTTTCTCCCCCGTCATGGAAAAGGACACCGTATTTCCCCCAGTGAAATAAATTACCGGGCAAATATTTTCGGTATGAAGAAATTAGGGGTGGAGCGGATCATTTCGGTGACTGCCTGCGGCAGCCTTAAGGAGCATTTGGCGCCGATGGATTTTGTGGTGGTCGACCAGTTCGTTGACCGTACGAATCAAGCGCGGCAGACGACCTTCTTTAGCGGCGGGATCGTCGCTCATATGGTCTTTGCTCATCCGATATGCGGGGAATTGAGTTCAATAGTATATGAGGCGGGTAAAAAGATCGCAGTTACCATCCATAAAGGCGGCACCTATCTTAATATGGAAGGGCCGGCGTTTTCCACGAGGGCCGAATCGAACCTTTACCGCAGCTGGGGCATGGATGTTATCGGTATGACTAATATGCCTGAAGCGAGGCTCGCCCGGGAAGCGGAAATATGTTATTCGACCCTGGCGGCAGTCACTGATTATGATTGCTGGCATCCTCATCATGAAAGTGTGACGGCGGAAATGGTGATCAGGAATTTGCAGAAGAATATTGAAAATGCAAAGAAGATATTATCGGCAGCGCTCAGTGGCCTTCCGGAAAAACGCTCCTGCGGATGCGGGGCTTCTTTAGAATTCGCGATCGTGACGGATAGATTACGTATCCCGGAGAAAGTTAAGAAAGACCTGAAGATCATTATTGGAAAATATATTAAATAAAGTTTAAAGGTTAAAGATTAAATAACAAAGGAAATTTTAAGGTTTAAGATTTAATTTTAAAATTTAAACTTGAAACTTTAATCTTCCTTTAACCTTTGAATTTTAAACTTTAGCCTTACTCAAATGGATTACAAAAACACCCTCAATCTACCCAAAACCGACTTCCCTATGAAAGCCGACCTGCCGAAACGAGAGCCGATGCTTCTTCAGCAGTGGCAGGATATGGATGTCTACGGCTTGATTTTACGTAAAAAGCATTCGCGCGGCAGCTATATCCTGCACGACGGCCCGCCGTACGCCAACGGCGATATTCATATCGGCCATGCTTTGAATAAGACATTAAAGGATATTGTCCTGAAGTATAAATCGATGCAAGGCTATTCTTGCGCTTACGTGCCGGGTTGGGATTGCCACGGCCTGCCGATAGAGCATGCGCTTTTGAAAGAGCTCAATATCCATAAGTCACAGATAGCGCAGCTGGAATTCAGGAAAAAAGCGCACGAGTACGCGATGAAGTATGTCGTTAATCAGCGGGAGCAGTTTAAACGCTTAGGGATATTCGGAGATTGGGATAATCCGTATTTGACGTTAAACCGAGACTATGAAGAAGCGATACTCAGGTCCTTCAACGCGCTTTACAAAAAAGGCTATATCAGCCGCGGCCGTAAACCGGTGAATTGGTGTTTTAAATGCGAGACCGCGCTTGCCGAGGCAGAGGTGGAATATGAGGACCATACTTCTCCTTCGGTGTTCGTGAAATTCCGCTTAGATGACAGCCAGGGCTTTAAAAAGGGGAGCTATTTGGTGATCTGGACTACGACTCCCTGGACGTTGATCGCTAACGTAGCGGTAGCCGCGCATCCGGAGCTTACCTATGTGTACGTGGAAACTGATCACGGCGATTTGATACTCGCCAAAGAGTTATATTTAAATGTCCTGGGAAAAGCAGGAGGGGAAGCGGGAATAAAGAAGAATGTCATAGTCAAGGAAATCCCCGGCAGGGATCTGGAGGGATTGACTTATGAGCATCCCTTCGGGCTTAAGAAAGGGAGGGTGGTCCTGGCGGACTATGTTTCTAAAGAAGAGGGCAGCGGCCTTGTGCATACCGCGCCCGGCCACGGCAGCGAAGATTACCAGACAGGCATAAAATACGGCTTGGAAATAGTGATGCCGGTGGACAGTCGGGGGAAATTTGACCCTTGCGTCGGCGAGTTTGCCGGTATGAACGTCTTTGCTGCCAATAAACCTATTATTGAAAAGCTGTCGGGTGCGGGTTTGCTGCTGTGGGAAGGCAAGATCCAGCATTCATACCCTCATTGCTGGCGTTGTAAAACGCCGATAATCTTTCGCGCTACAAAACAGTGGTTCCTGCTTATCGATCATAAAGAAAAAGGTTTTGAACAGCCGTTACGGGAGCGGTTGTTACGCATAATAAAGGAAGATGTTACCTGGGTCCCCGCGTCCGGTAAAGAGAGGATCAGCGCGATGGTTGAGTCCCGGCCTGACTGGTGCCTGTCGCGGCAGCGTTATTGGGGCGTACCTGTCCCGGCGCTTGTATGCGTCAAATGTAAAGAAGAATTCTTCGATAGCCGGCTCATCGACAGGTTTGCCGAATTGAGCGCCCGTGAGGGGACTGATTGCTGGTTCTCGCGCGATATCAAGGATTTTATTCCCGAAGGGCTGGAGTGCCCGTATTGTAAATCAAAAGAATTTGCTAAAGGCCCGGATATCCTTGATGTATGGTTCGATTCAGGGGTCAGCCATCAGGCTGTAGTGAAGAAGCGCCCTGAACTTGGCGATACTCCCGTGGAATTATACCTGGAAGGTTCTGATCAGCATCGGGGATGGTTCCAGTCGTCCCTGATACCATCAGTTGCCATAGACGGGAAAGCGCCTTTCCGCACCGTCTTGACCCATGGCTTTGTCGTTGACGGCGACGGCAGGAAGATGTCGAAGTCAGTCGGAAATGTGGTCTCGCCGTTTGATATCATTAAGAATTACGGCGCGGATATTATCAGGTTATGGGTAGCCTCCAGCGATTATAATGAAGATATCCGTATTTCGCCTCAGATACTCTTACGTTTATCTGAAAGCTACCGCAAGATCCGCAATACGATCAGGTTTATGTTAAGTAACCTTTATGATTTTGATCCGCAAAACCACAGGGTCGCGGCTATCGGCTTGCGCAAGATCGATCAGTGGATACTGAGCCGCCGTGAACGGGCGTTGGCGGATGTGAGCGCTGCTTATGAGCAATTTGAATTCCATAAAGCGTATAAAGCAATTTACGATTTTTGCAACGAAGATTTATCCATGTATTATTTGGATATGGTTAAAGGCAGGCTGTATACTTATAAGTCTGACTCGCCTGAGCGCAGGGCGGCTCAAACCGCGCTCTATGAGGTCTTAAATGTTTTGACGCGCATGATCGCTCCTATCTTGGCCTTTACCGCTGAAGAAGTCTGGCAGCATATGCCTAAGGAAAACAAGGATGCCGGGCTTAAAAGTATCCATGGCGCCGATTGGCCGCAGGTTGACCCGCTCATCGCTCAGCGTGAAGAATTACAGGTAATAATGTCTTTGATCCCGGATATTACGAAATTACTTGAAGAGAAGCGGGTTGCGGGCGTGATCGGAAGTTCGTTCGATGCCAAAATAAATATATTGACAAATGATCAAAACCGGTATACATATTTAAAGGGATTTGAGAAGGATCTCCTGGAGATCTTTAAGGTCTCACAGGTCGAAGTGGTGAAAATAAGCGGTTTTGACGGCACCTGCGCGGTAAGCGGGCGTTTCCCCGATGTCGCTCTCGCCGCGGTTAAAGCTGCGGGTGAGAAATGCCAGCGCTGCTGGAATTATACTCCGGATGTTAAAGTTGTCCCCGGGCAGGAACTCATTTGTGAACAATGCGCAAAAGCTATAGGAGGAACGTAAATTGAAAAAGAAATTTAATAAAAAAGAGCTGACAGACTTCAGGAAGTTTATTCTTAAGCGCAAAGACGAGATCCTCGATTCGATCAATCATATTTCCGAAGAAACGTTGAAGAAATCCCAGAAAGATGCCTCCGGGGATATTTCCGGTTATTCCTATCACATGGCTGATGTCGCCACTGATACCTACGACCGGGAGTTCTCTTTAGGGCTTGCTTCTAACGACCGCGAGTTATTATACGAGTTAGATGACGCGATGAAGAGGATCGATGAAGGCACCTTCGGGGTTTGCGAAGATTGTAAAAGCGTCATTTCTAAAACAAGATTAAAAGTGATCCCGTATGCCCGGTTTTGCATTAAGTGCCAGGAAAAGAATGAGAAAAAGTGATATATGCTTTCGATGATCTTTATCATCGTTTTGCCTATTCTTGTCTTTGATCAGCTCACCAAAATAGTTGTTACAAAAAGTTTATCATTATACCAGTCAATTCCAGTTATCCAGGGGATTTTTCATATAACGCTTGTTCATAACCGCGGGGCGGCGTTTGGGATCTTAAAAAATCAAGTTCCCTTATTTATTATAACTTCCCTGCTCGCCATAGGCTTAATATATTATCATCTTAAGGGTTCCGCGTATAAGAAGCTCACTTTGAGTGATGTGTCTTTGAGCTTCATCCTCGCGGGCGCGACAGGTAATTTGATCGACCGGATCTTTTTGGGGTATGTGGTCGATTTTCTTGATTTTCGCGTATGGCCGGTCTTTAATATTGCCGATAGCGCTATAACGGTGGGAGCGGTGTTGATCGGGTACTCGATATTGTTCAAGAAAACAACGACCCCAGGGGGAAGTTTAAAGGATAAAGTTTAAATATCAAAGGAAATTCAAAGATTAAAGTTTAAATTTTAAAATTTGGACTTTAGGCTTTAACCTTCCTTTGTTATTTAGACTTTAATCTTTAAAATTAACTTAATGTTTCTTCTTTTTAACTATAACCTTTTTCTATGAAAGAATATACCTTCACCGTATTACCCGAGAATGCAGGCAGGCGGCTGGATATGTGCCTGATGGATTTCTTTACCGGGAAAAAACTCGGCTTTTCCCGCATGTTCATTCAGAAATTAATAGCTCAAGGCAAGGTTTCTCTCGCCGGGCAGGCGCTCCTTAAGGCCCATGTTAAAGTCAAAGCGGCGGATGCGATTACGATAAGTGTCGAGGATAGGCAAGAAAGCCTCCTTTTGGCGGAAGACATCCCTTTGGAGATCATTTATGAAGATAAAGATGTCGGTGTTGTTTATAAACCGGCGGGCTTGGTGGTGCATCCGGCACCGGGTAATGCCGAACATACCTTGGCGAACGCGTTGCTGCATCATTTTAAACAGTTGTCCGATATCAATCCTCAAAGGCCGGGGATCGTCCATCGGCTTGATAAAGATACCTCCGGGATCCTGGTTGTCGCGAAGAATAACCTCACCCATCTCGCGTTATCGAAACAATTCGAGCAACATTCGATTAAACGCCATTATGCCGCTTTGGTAAAGGGGAGGATGGAATTTAATGAAAATATTATTGAATTGCCTATCGGCCGCCATCCTGATAAAAGGGAAAGCATGTCCGTTAACTTTGGAGAGAATACCCGGTACGCCAAAACGTATTACCGCAGCATTAAACGCAGTAACGCTTTCAGTTTCCTTGACTTAGAGCCTTTTACCGGCAGGACGCATCAATTGCGGGTGCATCTGGCTTATGTGGGCCATCCGATCTTAGGCGACAGGAAATACGGCCAAAATAATCAGTTTAGCCGTTTAGCGTTACACGCTCGCAGCCTTGGGTTTACGCATCCGGTTACGGGAAAGTTTTTAGAATTCTCTTGTGATATCCCCGCGGAGTTCGAAGATTTTATTAAACGCGAGTTTGATAAGGGATAGTTAAGTAATGGGGTATTCGGTGGTCGGTGAGTAAGCGTAAATCTATACCTGATAAGCTATAACCGCGTACAGAGGATCCGTACTAAATATCCCTTGCATTTCTTGGAAGAAATGATATAGTATTGCGAAGGTCAGAAAAAAGGAGGAACGTATGGGCAGTAAAGGAAAGACTTCCGTAATAATTTTAATAGTTTTAATCTTAATTTCTTTGGGGTTAGCGGGAGGAACGTTTTATTTATTGCAGAACGAACGTAATGAAAAGGCCCGTGTGCAGCAGCAGTTAGAAGTGGTCAAGGCCAAGGAGCTTGAAGTTTCTGAAAGTCTCAAAACAGCTAAAAAAGAAATAGCTACTCTGGAAGATCGTTTACAGGAATCCCGCCTGCAAGGCGAAAAGTTGACGATGTCTTTAGAGCAGGAAAAGTCCTCGAAAAAAGAAGCTCTTGCTCAGATAGACCAGATGTACGCTCAATTAGAAGAACAGAAGAAGGCTAAAGCTTATCTGGAAAAAATGTTCTATGAGACTTCCGATGAGCTTTCTAAAATGCAGGCGCAGGCCAAAGATATCGAAACAAAACGCCTTGCTTTAGAGAAAAAGGTGAAAGAACTTGAGGACCAGGCGCATAAGATCGAGTTGGGCAAGATCGTCGTCAGCCCCGAAGGCGCCGCTACCGGGCAGGCCGCGGGGAAATCTGGCGCTGAAGGTTCCAAGAAAGAAGCCTCTCTGAACTTAGAAGGCAAGGTATTGGTGATCAATAAAGATTATAACTTCGTGGTAACAAATTTAGGCAAAAAAGAAGGCATTGATATCGGGGATGTCTTTTCCGTTTATCACGGGCCGGATTATATCGGCGATGTTAAAATAGAAAAGATCCACGATTCCATGTCGGCAGCGGGCTTTGTATCCGCGGAGACAAAGGATAAAGTCAGTGAAGGCGATAAGGTCATACAAAAAACCAAATGAAGTCGTGTGTTGTTAAGTCAATACCTTATCTGCGGGGTAAGGTCAGCGTCCCCGGAGATAAATCCATAGCGCATCGCTGTATCATCGCCGGCGCTCTTGCAGAAGAAAAGACACGTATAGAAAACTTTCCGGTAAACAAGGATTGCCTTTGTACGCTGGAAGTATTCAGGAAATTAGGAGTTCGGGTAGTTAAAAACTTAAATCCCTTGGCCGGTAATACGGTAACCGTATTCGGCCAGGGGATTTTTGGTTTAAAGAAACCGTCTGCTCCTGTTTTTGTGGGAGATTCCGGAACGACATTGCGCCTATCCCTGGGTGTTTTGGCGGGATGTGATTTCACGGTAAAGTTGCTCGCGGATAAATCGCTTTCACAGCGGCCGATGCTGCGCGTTACCCGGCCGCTGCGGATGATGGGGGCAAAGATAACCGCTCATCATAAAGCTCCTCCCGCCAACGCTGAAGAATATCCTCCGCTTACCATTCACGGCGCCAGCCTCAGTCCGATAACCTACCGGCTTCCCGTTGCTTCCGCGCAGGTGAAATCCGCGATCATGCTGGCGGCGCTTTTTACTAAACAGGGCGTCACTGAAATTATTGAACCGCTCAAAACCCGCGACCATACTGAGCGTATACTTTCCCTGTTTAAAGCGGATATAAAGATCAAGGGTAATAAGATTTCCATCCGGGGCAATAAAAAGCTCGTCTCTCCTAAAAAGATATATGTGCCCGGAGATATTTCATCCGCGAGTTTCTTTATGGTAGCCGCAACGCTGCTTTCGGGTTCGCGGGTCACTATTCAGCGAGTAAGCGTTAATCCTTCCCGCTGCGGTATTGTGAAAGTTTTAAAGAGAATGGGGGCATATGTGCGCTCCTGCCGCCTGCCCGCTCAGGCAGCCGGTTGCGAGCCTGTAGCGGATATCGTGGTAGAGTCCCGGATGCTCAAAGCTACAACCGTCACTCAAGATGAAGTGCCGTTATTGATCGATGAATTGCCGATCTTAATGGTCGCTGCTTGTTTTGCCCGGGGCAGGAGCGTATTTGAATCTGTGGGGGAATTACGGGTTAAAGAAACCGACCGGATCGCCTCTATGACGCAGAATTTAAAGAAGATGGGAGCGCGGATCACTATTCGAAAAAAAGGCACGGATGAAAGTATCATTATTGAAGGCCAAAAAGGATTGCGCGGCGCCAAGGTTAAAAGTTTTGGCGACCACCGCACCGCGATGAGCATGGTCGTGGCCGGTTTAAAGGCGGAAGGCCGAACGCTTATTGATGATGTCTCCTGTATGAGTAAATCTTTTCCTGATTTTCTGGCCCGTTTGAAGAAATTAATGCCTTAAGCGCACTCAAGGAACGCCCGTTTCACTCCATATCCCTTGTTTTAAGTGTTGAGAATAATAACGTTCAGGCGGAAATTTTTATTTGACCAGTTTTCTTTTATATGGTATAGTTTTGTTCATTACAACGCCTTAATTGGCAAAGGGTTTAATCCCTCTGTTAAATCAAATCATACGTGGCCTGATAAGCGTCACTTCAATTTCTTTTGTCTTCCTCTAGCGCTTTAAGCAGGTAAAGTTTTTACTCATCAAGGAGAGCCCTATGGCAAAATTTAAAGATATAGCCAAAACAACTTTTAACTATATCTTAGGCTTATTCTCTAATGATATGGGTATTGATTTAGGCACTGCCACGACCCTGGTGTACGTTAAGGGGGAAGGGGTAGTGCTGCGAGAGCCTTCTGTTGTCGCCATTGAACGGGGAAGTTCTAATGTGCTGGCAGTCGGATTGGAGGCAAAGCGGATGCTCGGCCGCACTCCGGGAAACATTGTCGCTATCCGCCCGATGAAGGATGGGGTTATCGCTGATTTTGAGATCACGGAAGCCATGTTGCGGTATTTTATCAAGAAGGTTCATCATCGCCGTGTTCTAGTGCGGCCGCGTATTTTGATCGCGATCCCTTCCGGTATTACGGAAGTTGAGAAGCGCGCGGTCAAGGATTCTGCGGAACGAGCCGGCGCCCGTGAAGTTTTTTTGATCGAGGAACCGATCGCCGCGGCTATAGGCGTGGGGCTTCCCATTCAGGAACCGATAGGCAATATGGTTATTGATATAGGCGGCGGTACAACGGAAATCGCGGTCATTTCACTTGCGGGGATAGTTTTTTCCAAGTCGATACGTATCGGCGGCGATGAAATGGATGAAGCGATCATAGAATATTTAAGGAAAACGTATAATTTAATGATAGGTGAAAGGACCGCCGAAGAGATCAAGATCAAATTGGGCTCGGCGTACCCCCTGGAAGAAGAGTTGAGTATGGAAGTTAAAGGCCGTGACCTGGTCGCTGGCTTGCCCAAAACGGTCACTATCAGCTCAGAAGAGATCCGCGAGGCGCTGCAGGAACCTTTACGCGCGATCGTTGAGATCGCCAAGATCTCTTTGGAACGCACGCCTCCTGAATTGGCCGCTGACCTCATCGAGCATGGTATTGTTATGGCAGGCGGCGGCTCGCTGTTGCGGGGGATCGATAAGCTGATCTCCGAGGAAACAGGCTTGCCGGTACACATCGCCGAAGACCCTTTAACCGCCGTAGTCTGCGGTACGGGAAAAGTATTGAACGAGATCCATTATTTAAAGAAAGTAACAGTCCCGGTTAAATCTGAGATGCATTCTTAAAAGTTTGGCCGGTTTACCTGTTCGAATTCCCATTAATACAGTGAAATGTGTTTAACGTTAATAAGAAAAACCTAACTTCGTTTATACTCTCCGCGCTCGTTATTATTTTGTTTTCCTCGTTTGTTCCTGCCTTGCGCAATCCGTTGTTGATGGTCCTGAAATTGCCTTTAACAGCAATAAGCTCACTTGCCCGGGAAATACACGGAATGGTTTTTTATCACCGTAATTACGTCAGGAATGCCCTGTTGCAAAAGGAACTTGACGCATTCAAAAGCAAGATCAACGCAACGGTTGAGATTGAACTTGAGAATAAGCGGTTAACGGGGCTGCTTTCTTTGAAGCAGGAGTCTCCCTTTAAAATGGTCGCCGCGCGTGTTATCGCCCGGGACCCTTCTAATTGGTCATCGGCGATAATGATCGATAAGGGCAGGTCCAGCGGCATTAAAAAAGGGTATGTTTGCGTGACTGAAGCCGGGCTTGCGGGAATGGTCTTTGAAGTGAGCGCTGTCGTCAGCAAGGTCATTTTGATCAATGACCCCAGCCTTGGCGTTTCCGCCCTTGATGAGCGCAGCCGCCAGGAAGGGCTTGTTTCGGGGAGCCTCGGCGGACTTTTGATCATGAAATATCTGCCGAAGGATTGCGATGTTAAAGTCAATGACCCGGTGATCTCTTCCGGGCTTACCGGGAACTACCCTAAAGGATTGATGATCGGCACGGTTGTCGATTTCGGAAAAGAATTTGTAGGCTTGAGCAGTTATGCCGTTATTAAACCTTCAGTTAATCTTTCCAGCCTGGAAGAAGTCTTAATCATAATACAATGAAGATCAAGCTTTTCTTAATTTTGATAGTGCTTTTTGCTTTGGCACAGGCAACGCTCATGGGGTACCTGAAGGTCTTCGGCGTTATGCCGGATATCCTTTTGGCCGTTGTGTTTGTTGCCGCTACGTCTTTTTCCCAAAAGCAGGCGCTCTTCTTAAGCGTGTGCGCCGGCATGATAAAAGATATTTTAAGCGTATACCCGGTTGGCATTCATACCTTTATTTTTCCGCTCTGGTGTTTTATCATCATTTTGCTCTCACGCAGGATCTCCCTTGAGCAGCGGTTGTTTTCGGGTTTAAGCGTGGGCGTCATTACGTTTTGCAACGGTATTATCACGCATCTTATATTTTTCTTTGATGGCAACGGTATATCCCTGCTGGTCTTGCTGCGTATCGCGGTGATTGAGTCGCTGTATACCGCGATGATCCTTCCGGCGGTGTTGATTGCGGCAGGTCCGGTTTTACGCATACACAAACCGCTTGACGAAGAACTTAAGGTGGAAGAAGCATGAGGGTTAAGGTTGTCTCCATAGGAGTAGTTATAATCTTTCTTCTTATTGCGGGGGGGCTTTTGCATCTGCAGCTTTTTCAAGGGCGGCAGTATGCGGTCTTAAGCCAGAAGAACTGCATCCGGCTTATTCCCCAGGCAGGCAGCAGGGGCAGGATTGTCGATAGATATGGCAGTGTGATCGTTGACAGCGTGGTTTCCTATGATGTTTTGATTTTACCGAAAGAGGCCGTTGATCTGGATAAGACATTCGTTTCTTTGTCCAAGCTTCTCGAGCGGAGCGTAAAAGGCCTGCGTGACACCTTTAAAGCAAACCAGGTATCTTCCAGTATCCCGGTGGTTGTGGCCAATAATATTGAAATAAAGAAAGCGATAGCACTGGAAGAGCTTAAATTAGATTTTCCCGGAGTGATCGTCGCGCCGCATCCTTTGCGGGACTATCCGCACGGCTCGCTTGCCGCCCATATTATCGGCTATTTGAGCGAGATCGACCGTTGGCGGCTGACGAAACTTGAGGATTACGGATATAAGACGAAGGATATCGTTGGCTTTGGGGGAATTGAAGAAAGATACGATTATTTACTGAGGGAAGAGAACGGTGGTACTTCGGTGGAGGTTGACCGCCGCGGCAGGTTTGTGCGCGTGCTTGGTTATCAGCCTCCCCAGAACGGTAAAGAGATACAATTGACCCTTGATTTGAGGCTCCAAAAGATCGTCGAAAAGAGCCTCACCGGTAAAAAAGGAGGGGTAGTGATCCTGGATCCTTTCACGGGAGAGGTCCTGGCAATGGCAAGTGCCCCCGCATTTGAGCCGTCAATATTCGTGAAACAATCCCGTCAGGAGATATCGGGCCTTTTTAATGACCCTACGTCTCCTATGTTAAATCGCGTGACGAACGGTTTATATCCGCCGGGTTCGATCTTTAAGGCGATCGTCGCTACCGCAGGCCTTGAAACAGGCAAGATCAATCCTTCCACCTCGTTCCTTTGTAATGGGGAATGGCATGTGGGCAAACAGAAGTTCAGGTGCTGGAGCACCCATGATTCACAGGATATAATCTCGGCGATCGCGCATTCGTGTAATGTTTTCTTTTACCGAAGCGGCCTGTTGCTTGGGCCGCAGGCATTGTATGATTACGCGATAAAATTCGGTTTGGCAAAGCCGACTCATATAGAGTTGCCGTATGAGGCAGGCGGATACATTCCCAGCCCTCTTTTAAAGAAGGTCTACAAATTAAAAGGCTGGTATGACGGCGATACCGCTAATTTTTCTATAGGCCAGGGGGATGTCCTGGTGACCCCGTTACAGATGGCCAGGATGATGGCGGTTTTCGCGAATAAAGGCAAGCTGGTCACTCCTTGTATTGTTAAGGCGATCGCGGGAAAAGATGTTTCTGCCTTTCAAAAGAAAGCGACGCATCTTCCCTTCAAAGAAAGCACGCTGGAGATCATCCGGCAGGGTTTACGCGGCGTAGTTGATTATCCTAAGGGGACCGCCAACGTTTTATCGTTGCTTCCCGTGCAGGTCGCGGGAAAGACCGGTACTGCTCAAGCTGCCGGCGGCCCGTCGCACGCCTGGTTTTGCGGTTTTTTTCCTTTTAAATCCCCGAAATATGTAATGTGCGTATTTTTAGAACGCGGCGGCCCGGGCTACTATTCCTGTTTGATCGCAAAGCAGATCATGGAATCCATGGTTCAGGAAGGCATTATATGATGAGCAGAGAAGCACTCAAGATCCTGGTTATCGCGGTCTTAATCGCCGCGATCGGGCTTGTTTCGATTTACAGCAGTACCTATCAAAAAGAAGGGAAGCTTTGGCAGTCGATCGCTCAGAGGCAATTGGTCTGGGTCATGATAGGTATTGCGTGTTTTCTGATGATGTCCCGGTTCTATTACCGCCGGTTCTGGGATTGGACGTATGTGTTATACGCGATCGCTGTCTCTTTGTTGTTCCTGGTGTTTATTCTGGGTATTGTACGATTGGGGGCGCAGCGGTGGCTTAGATTCAGCTGGTTCAACTTTCAACCGACTGAGTTAATGAAGCTGATCGTGGTGGTATTCCTGGCGCGGTATTTCAGCCTGAAATCGCTTGATAACGTTTCTTTGAAGATCAGCAGCCTTGGCCTCTGGCGGGCTTTTATCCTTCCTTTTATTTTTGTGGCTGTGCCGGTCGCAATGATCATCGAGCAGCCGGATCTCGGAAGCGGGGTTATGGTTTTATGCATTTTCGTTACGATGTTATTTATGGCAAATGTCCGGATCCAGTATTTTTTGATGTTGCTGGGAGGTGTTTGCCTGCTCTTCCCGGTCCTTTGGCACTACTTGAGGGATTATCAGAAAGACCGCCTGCTTGTATTCATGAATCCGAATATCGACCCGCTGGGAGCCGGATATACCGTTATTCAGTCGAAAATAGCGATCGGTTCCGGAGGGTTCTTCGGGAAGGGGTGGCTTTCAGGGACACAAAGCCAGCTGCATTTTCTGCCGGAATCCCATACTGATTTTATCTTTGCTTCTTTTTCAGAGGAGTGGGGTTTCCTGGGGTGTATGATCTTATTAGGTTTATATTTTCTTTTAATTAAGCAGGGCATTGAAATAGCGGAACGCACCTATGATTCGTTCGGCAGGTTATTGGCATTTGGTATTTCGTTTATGTTAGGGATACAGGTTTCTATTAATATATTAATGAACTTAGGGCTGGCCCCGGTAGTCGGGCTACCGCTGCCGTTAATGAGTTACGGCGGTTCTTCGGTATTTGTGACTTTTCTTGCCCTGGGGATATTAGCGAATATCAGTAATTCCCGGGCGTAAGGGTAACTGAGAGCAGAATTGGTCTATAGTCGATAGTCAATGGTCTATAGTTTAGCCGTGGCCATCGACTATCGACCATCGACTGTCGACTAACTATGGAAGATTTTTTATTACAAGTTCGCAAGCCGTCTCGGTACATCGGCAGGGAATGGAATGTGTCCCGAAAAGATATTTCCCTCGCTGAGGTGAAATTCGCTTTATGTTTTCCTGATTTATATGATGTGGGTATGAGTAATCTCGGTATCAGGATACTCTATGATATCCTTAATAAACTCCCCCTTGTGGTATGTGAACGGTTTTTTTCTTGCGCGGCTGATCTGGAGGCGATCTTACGCGAAAAGGGCATGCCGATAACTTCTTTAGAGTCGGGTAAGCCGCTCAGGGAGTTTGATATCGCCGGTTTTTCTCTGGGTTATGAATTACATTACACGAATGTTTTAAATATGCTGCAGCTTGGGGCCGTGCCTTTGCGATCGAGCGAGCGGGATGAGTCTTATCCTTTGATCATCGGCGGAGGCCCGGGAGTATTGAATCCGGAGCCGATCCATGAGTTCTTCGATCTATTTGTTATCGGTGAAGCTGAAGAGGTGGTTGTAGAGATCGTTGAGTGTTATCGCGCCTGGAAAAAAACCGGAGCCCAAAAGCAGGAGCTGCTTATACGCCTGTCTCACCTGGAGGGCGTTTATGTCCCGGCATTGTATTCGGTCACCTATCAGGAATCGGGGGCGATACAAGAGTTTAAGCCGGAATATCCGGGAGTCCCGGTGAGGGTGAAGAAGCGTATTATCGGAGATTTTAACGCCTCCGCGTATCCCCTGGATTGGCTTATCCCGTATATACAGATTATTCATGACCGTATCTCCCTCGAAGTTATGCGCGGTTGTCCGAACCGATGCCGTTTTTGCCAGGCGCGCGTACAGTATTTCCCGTTCCGGCAGCGGGATGCCGCAAGGGCATTTGAGCTGGCGTGTGAATTATACAGGCGCACCGGTTATGAAGAAATTTCCCTGTCGGGGCTGTCTGTCAGCGATTATTCAGGCTTGGAGGAATTATTGCGGTCGTTAGTGGGTGAGTTTCAGGAAAATGCCGTATCGGTGTCGCTGCCTTCCATAAAACCGAAGCTTATTTTGCAACAGCTGTCCAAGCTTATTGTCAGTATAAAGAAAACAGGGTTGACTTTTGCTCCTGAAGCGGGCAGTGAAAAGCTCAGAAGGATACTGGCAAAAGATTTTGATATAGATGAATTCTTCCAGGTGCTCTCTGAAGCTTACGCTCATGGATACCGGCATGTTAAACTTTATTTCATGATCGGATTACCTTATGAAGAAAAAGCTGATCTGGACGGGATCATCGGCCTTGCAACGCGGGTTTCGGACCTAAAAAGAAAATTCAGTCCCGGGCCCGCGCAAGTTAATATAAGTATAAATCCTCTTATCCCTAAACCGCATACTCCGTTCCAATGGTTCGGGATGGATACGATTATCGCGCTTAAAGAAAAACAGGATTATATAAGAAGCAAGGCGAAGAACAGGCGGTTCAAGATCGATTTCCATCATACGGACATGAGCTTCCTGGAAGGGGTGTTTTCCCGCGGAGACAGAAAATTAAGCGCTGTTGTTTTAAAGGCATTTTCCAAAGGCGCGCGGTTTGATGCCTGGGGAGAATATTTTAACCTTGATACGTGGATGGATGCTTTTCGGGAATGCGGTATTGATCCGCAGTTTTATTTGCAGAAGAGAAGTAAAGACGATATTCTGCCTTGGGATTTTATCGATATGGGAGTCAGTAAAGATTTTCTGAAGCGTGAGGCGGAGGCTGTGGAACAGGAGTGGTCCGCGGTCAATGGTTAATTGAGTCGATAGTCCATGGTTCATAGCTGCAGGGTATCAGGGACTAGATGATCGGGGTATCAGATGAACGGGTCCTGTCTTGTACTGTCTTCTCGCGGGGACGTTTGCCCCGCCCCAGCGTGGCGGGGCTGCACTCAGGTCGGCTGCGTCGCTCGTCCCGACGTTATACGTCGGGCCACCGTGCCCGCTCCTTGCCTTTATGCCCCGCTCGTAAACAGTCCAAGCCACCCGTTCACTAACAAGAATACTCCCCAGACACAGGTCACTCTTCGACAAATTCGGTGTAAATAAGTAGTCTATGCTCTCAATTTTAACTGTTGAAATAAAAGAAGATGCATAGTATAATAAAAATGTGCGTAAGCTATTTTTTAAGTGGAGGTGAGAGTGCCCAAAAGCGGTAAGTTATTGATAAAGTCCAGGCGCCTTAAAGATAAACTCATTATTGCTTTTTGCCTCATGTTTGTCCTGCCTTTTCTGGTTGTTATCTATCTGCTTTCAACCTATGTTCTTCCTCAAACAGGCGTTACGTTTCAAATAGCGCTTTTTTTATCAAGTTCGTTTTTTATTGCCGGCCTTGGTGTTTTACTGGTTAAGCAGATCATTAACCGTTTTCTTGCGGTTACAACTGACGCCCAGGTAATATCTTCGGGAAATTTCGACCATACCGTGGATATGGCCCCTCTTGATGAAGTCGGCGTCCTGGGAGAGACATTAAACCAGCTTACCAGCCGTATCCGCAATAATATGGAGGAGCTTAAGAGTTATAGCCAGAAAACCAGTGAGATCAACCTGAATATCCAGCAGCACGTTTTCGTATTTACGCATTTATTACAGATAAGTTCTTTGATCTCTCAGGGGGTTCCTCTTGATGCCGTGCTGAAATTGATCACCGAGAAAACGCGCTTTCTCGCCGATTCGGGAATTTCTTATTTATTCTTCAGGGAAGAAGCGGAAAGCGGATTTTATATGCGTTCGGCTGACGGGAAGAATGGTCAGGGTTTATTTTCGATTAGAATAGTTCCTTCAGACCCGTTGTTTGAAGCTTTAATAAAAGCCGGAAAGCAGCTGGTCTTAGACAAGAATAATGTTTGGCCTGCCTCGGCAATTTCCGATTTTTGCGATAAATTCCAGGTGAGCAATACCCTGGCTTTGCCGATCTACGTAAAGGGAAGCCTTGTCGGGATATTGGGCATCGGGAATTCCAAGGATAATTTTACGTATTCGAAAGATGACGTGGAATTGCTGGATATTTTTACCAAACAGATCGCTATCGCTGTCGAGCATGAGAGGCTCATTCAGCGGGTGGAAAAGCTGGAAGTCAAGGATGCGCTCACCGGGTTATATAATAAAACATATATTTTAATACGGCTTCAAGAAGAGATCCGCAGGGCGATAGTCAGGCAGCGGCCGTGTTCTTTGGTTTTGTTGAATATCGATGATTTTGTTAAATACCGGAGTTTAGTCGATCCGGCAACGGTTGATGAGCAGTTGAAGAAAATCGCTTATTTGATCCGGGATTCCGTTACTGAGATCGACCGGGTAGCCCGATTCGGGGATAATGAATTTGCCATAGTTTTACCGGAGAAGAATAAACGGCAGGCGCAAGAAATTGCCGAGGGTATCCGGCTCAATCTCGAGAAAAGTTTTAATCAGGAAAACGATTTAACCCGCCGGCTTACCGTCAGCGGCGGGTTAAGCGAGAATCCGCTTGACGGCTCGACTGCAGAGGAGCTGCTTGCGAAAGCGCAAGAGCTTTTGATACAGGCGAAAAAACAGGGTAAAAACCGTATTTTAGTGTAGCACGAAGGCGCCCGTTCATAAGAGCGGTGACTTTAGGGACGGCGCTTTAAAAAATAAAATCTATGCAGATCAGGCGAATAATTAAAAAACAATTGGGCGAAGTTCTTATTGAACATGGTGTCATTAACCAGGGCCAGCTGGAAAAAGCTCTTAACCTTCAGAAAGAGCGCGGCGGCTTGATCGGAGAAGTCCTGGTTGAGCTCGGCTTTGCCAAGGAAGAAGATATTGCTCAAGCGTTAACAGTCCAGTATGGGTTTCCGTACCTGCCTTTAAGTAATTATGAGATCGGCGCCGAGATCGCCAATCTCATCCCTGCCAGAGTTGCCCGGCAATACCTCATAATCCCTATCGATAAGATCGGAAATAATTTAACGCTAGCGATGTCTAATCCTCTGAATGTCCAGGCGGTAGAAGATGTGGAGCTGCTTTCCGGCTGCAGCGTGCAGTTATTTGTTTCAACCTTATCAGACATAAAACGGGCAATTGAAAAGTATTATAAAGGGAAAGAATAATATCAGTCCATAGTCGATAGTCCACTGTCCATAGTCCTATTTCCATCTATGGACAATGGACCATGGACTAACGACTCTTTTGAGTTCTTCTTTCGGGCTAAATCATGATCTCACTCAAAGACCGGATCATCGAGATATTAATAAAGAACAAGCTGCTTACTCAAGAGCAATTAAATGAGGCTATTGAGCTGCAGAAGAAGGAGGGCGGGAAGCTCAGCGATATCATTGTCAATTTGAACTTCGTTAAAGAATACGACCTTATTTCCGCGCTGAGCGAAGGCTTGAATTTCCCCCTGATCGACCTCAAACGCTTCAAGATCGACCCTGAGATCGTTAAGATCATCCCCGTTAATGTCGCTACGCAATTCCAAATTGTCCCTGTTTCTAAGATGGGCGATACGGTTACCCTGGCTATGGCTGATCCATTGAACATCTTTGCCATTGATACCGTGGAATCGCTCACCGGCTTTAAGATCAATCCTATTATTTCTTCCAGTAAGGATATTCTCCAGGCTATTGAGCAATCTTATTCGGAGGCGACCAAGGATATGATCGACGGATTGGTCAAAGAGATGGCTGATTCGACGATCGAGCTTATCAAAGAAGATAAAGAGAGCTCCCCGAGCGAGCAGGAGCTCAAGTTCATCAGCCGGGAGGCCCCCGTCATTAAGATCACCAATATGATACTTGAAGAGGGCATTAAAAAGAAAGCTTCCGATATCCTGGTAGAGCCTTGGGATAATAAATTACGGATCCGTTTCCGGGTCGACGGTATATTGCAGGAAGAGCAGTCGCCTCCTAAGAACCTTCATCAATCCATTGTCTCCCGCATTAAGGTCATGTCTGATCTGAATATCGCGGAGCATCGTCTTCCTCAAGACGGCCGCTTCAAGGTAAAGATCATGGGAAGAGAGGTTGATTTCCGCGTATCGATATTGCCTTCGAGTTTCGGCGAAAAAGTGGCGATCCGCGTTTTGGATAAATCGCAGGCAAAGCTTGATATAAGAAAGCTGGGCTTTACCGAAGATGTGGTAACGAGGCTGGAAAAAGTAGCCAAGTCGCCTCACGGGATGATACTGATCTGCGGCCCCACGGGCAGCGGCAAGACGACGACATTGTATTCGATCCTTAAGTATACAGATAGCCCCGATAAAAACCTTGTTACGGTAGAAGACCCGGTCGAGTATCAGTTAGAGGGGATCAATCAGGTAACGATCAGGCCGGATATCGGTTTGACTTTCGCGGGGGCCCTTCGTTCTATCCTGCGCCAGGACCCGAATGTTATTATGGTAGGGGAGATCCGCGATTTCGAGACTATTGATATCGCGATCAAAAGCGCTTTGACCGGCCACCTGGTATTGTCGACGCTGCATACGACAACGGCCTGCGGCGCTATTATCCGTTTGATGAATATGGGTATTGAGCCTTTTCTGATCAATTCCGCTTTGATATGCGTTGTCGCGCAAAGGCTTTTGCGTAAGGTCTGTACTTCCTGCAAGGAAGAATATACTTTTAGCGACGAGGTTATCCAAAGCCTTAAATTAGACGCCTACGGGATAAAAAACCCTAAGTTTTACCGCGGGAAGGGCTGCCCGCGCTGTTTTAATATGGGCTATAGCGGGAGAGTCGGGATCGCGGAGGTATTGTTGCTGACGGTAAAGATCAGGGAATTGGTCCTGGAGCGCGCCCAGGAATATGTGATCAAACAGCAGGCGCGCAAAGAAGGCATGAAAACACTCCGGCAGCAGGGTTTGGACGCCGCTCTCAATGGTTTAACGACGTTGGAAGAGGTTTTACGCGTTACCGCGCCTGATGAGTAGGAAAAAGCGGCGCGGCGGTTTTTTAAAGATCCTTATTTTCAACTCAAGGTCAATATATGCAGACGCTTAAGGATATAATAATCGATGTGCTTATCAAGGGCAAGCATTTGACCCAGGAGCAGCTGGAGAAAGCCGTCTTGATCCAGAAGCAGAAGCATGTTTCTTTGCGCAAGGTTTTAGTCGAGAACGGGTTCATCTCAGAAGAAAACCTGCTTTCGCTGCTTTCCACGCAGCTTTATATCCCGACGATCCATTTGGCGAAATATAAAGTTGACGCGGAGATCATCAAATTGATCCCCGAACATATCGCCCGGCAATATAATGTGATCCCGCTTTCCCAGATCGGAAAGACTTTAACGGTCGCTATCTCCGACCCGCTGAATATTTTCGCCCTTGATGATTTAAAGGCGTTGACCGGTTTTAATATCGATACTGTTTTAAGCCCGTACGATGAGATCATTAAAGCTATTGAAACCCACTATGCCGTTGAAGCAAACTCTATGAATCAGCTTCTTCAGGATGACCCGTATGCCGCGGCCAATACCGAGAAACAGGCTCTTGAGGTCATGAAAGAAGAAAATATTGAGATCTCGGGGGCGCTTCAGGAGAGTGAAAAGCCGTTAATTGTTAAATTAGTCGATCTGATGATCTCTGAAGCCTTGAAGCGCAGGGCATCCGATATTCATATTGAGCCTGACGATCAGGGGCTGCGCATACGCTTTCGCATTGACGGGGCGCTCAATGAAATGTTCGATATTCCCAAGAACAAGCAAAATGCCGTCATCGCGCGTATTAAGATCATTTCCGAATTGGATATCACGGAAAACCGCATCCCTCAGGATGGGAGGTTCAAGATCCGTTATGAAGGTAAAGAGATCGATTTTCGCGTCTCAGGTTTACCGGTTGCCGGCGGCCAGAAATTTGTATTGCGGATACTGGATAAAGGTAATTTATCGATAGGATTGGATAAATTAGGCTTTTCCCCGGCCCCGCATGAGGTTTTTAAGGCGGCGATCGCTAAACCTTTCGGCATGATCCTGGTTACCGGGCCGACGGGCAGCGGGAAATCGACAACGCTGTATTCGGTTTTAAGCCAGTTGAATACCCCCGAAAAGAATATCATCACCGTTGAAGATCCCGTGGAATATCAAGTCGGCGGTATAACGCAGATACAGGTAAAAGCCGATATCGGGCTGACCTTTGCTACGGGGCTACGCGCTTTATTACGGCAGAGCCCGGATATTATCATGATCGGAGAAATACGTGACGCCGAAACCGCGGATATTGCCGTTAAAGCTTCTTTGACCGGACAGTTAGTCCTTACTACGTTGCATACTAATGACGCGGTTACCAGCATTACGCGTTTGGTTGATATGGGGATCGAGCCTTTTTTAGTCGGTTCAAGCCTTGTCATGGTTTGCGCTCAGCGCTTATGCCGCCGGATCTGTCAGAAATGTAAACAGGCGGTCGAGATACCCAAAGATTATCTGGAGAGTATCGGCTTTATCCGGCCCGACGCTAAGGGAAAGAATAAGAAAGAAGCTTCTTTAGCGGCTGAGGCTCTTCAAGAGACTATTTTTTATAAAGCGGTTGGATGTAGTTATTGCAATAATACGGGTTTTCGTGGTAGAATAGCTATCCTGGAAGCTTTATTGATCAACGATGTTTTGCGTGAAATGATCATTAAAAAGAAGTCGATAGATGAAATCAAAGCTTACGCGATCGAGAAATGCGGGATGAAAACGCTGCGGGATGACGGTTTCGTCAAGGTAAGGAACGGATTAACCACGATCGAAGAAGCCTTGAGGATAACTACGGAGGAATAAAGTTGGAGCAGATGAAGTTCTTGATAATCGATAATGACGAGGTTTCAAATAACCTGGTGCGTGAGACCGCGCAGATCCATCAAGGGTATCAGGGTATTTTTAAAGCCACCCTCGCGGAAGGATTTGAAGTGCTGCGCCAGGGAGGGGTGAATGTTGTTGTTAGTTTGGTAGGCATGTCGGATGATGAAGACGGGAAGTTCATAAAAGAGGCCAGAATGATAGACCCTGATTGTGTTGTTATCGGGGCACTTGATGAAAGCAATGTGGTGATAGCCGAAGATACTTCCCTGGCGGGTACCTATGGCCTTATCCGCAAGCCCTTTGACCTGCACAAATTATTTTTCTTGATCAAAAAAGGGGCTGAATTACACGCGCATTTAGTTACTTCCCGTAAATCTCAGCACGGCCTGAGAGAACAAAATAATTCTTTGCTTAAACAAAATACGCTCCTGGCGAAAAGGATTGAGGAATCGACGACTAACCTGACCCGGTTATATCAGGACCTGCGTTCTACCTATATGAGGACGATCAAGGCGTTAGCCGAGGCTATTGACGCGCGGGACCACTATACTCACAGCCATTCAATGAATGTCGCAAAATATGCCGTGACGATCGCTCAGGAAATGCATTTGTCGGTTAAAGATACTGAATTGATCAGGGAGGCCTGTGAATTGCACGATCTCGGCAAGATCGGTATTGAAGACAGTATTTTGATGAAGCCGTCTTCTTTGACCCCGGAGGAGTGGGAATTGGTCAAGCGCCATCCGATCACCGGTGCCCAGATATTAGAACCATTGACCTTCTTGAACGGCGTTATCGATTTGGTAAGGCAGCACCATGAGCATTATGACGGTTCCGGATATCCGGGAGGGATAAAAGAAGACGCTATCCTCTTAGGGGCGCGTATCATTCATCTTGCCGATGCCTATGACGCGATGACGTCGGCGCGGTCATACCGCCGCGATCCTCTTTCGAAAGAAGCCGCGGTCGTGGAAATAAACAAGCATTCCGGCACGCAGTTCGATCCGAATGTGGTGAATGTTTTTTTGCAGGTTGTAGACCGTTTATAAGCCGGGAAATTTCAGGGCGTGCTTTTAGGATAACCATTTAACGGGAGAAGCGCTATGGCTATGTTTCAATACACAGCTAAAGATAAGACCGGACAGGCGGTCATGGGGACTTTAGAGGCTCCGGGTGAAGCAGAGGCAGCGGTAATCCTGCATAATAAAGACCTGGTGGTTGTTTCGCTTAAGGAAACCAAAGCCAAGGCAGTCAGGACCAAGGGCGTCAAGGTGAAGCTTGACGATCTGGTCATTTTTTCCCGGCAGCTGGCAACTATGATCGATGCGGGCATCCCGCTCGTGCAGGCGTTAGGGATCCTGGTTGAACAGATCGATAATAAAAATTTAAAGGGCGTGGTAATGACGGTCCGCCAGGATATCGAAGCCGGCATGAGCTTTTGCGACGCCTTGGCTAAACATCCGAGTGTCTTCAGCGATCTTTTTATTAATATGAGCAGGGCGGGCGAAGCATCAGGCATGCTTAATGATGTCTTAGACCGGCTGGCTTCGTATATGGAAAAGACCGCGGCGCTTACCAGGAAGGTCAAGGCGAGTTTAGTTTATCCGGCGGTTGTTATCACTATGGCGATCTTGATCACCTCTGTCCTTTTGCTGAAGGTCGTGCCGACCTTTAAAGGGATCTTTGAGATGCTCGGGGGGGAATTGCCTTTGCCGACAAAGATACTCATCGGGGTGAGCGATATATTAAGGAAGTTTTTTATCCCGGTCGTCATTATATTTACTATCGTCAGCGTCCTTATTAAGAAATATATCAGTACTGAAAAGGGGCAGTATAATTTCGATGCCGTGTTGTTGAAGTTGCCTGTTATCGGTTCGTTATTTTGTAAGGTCGCGGTCGCGAAGTTCTCCCGTACTTTTTCCACGCTGATCAAGAGCGGCGTGTCGGTTCTGAATGCCTTGGATATCGTCGGTAAAACGGCGGGCAATAAAGTCATCGAAAGATCGGTCAGCGACAGCCGTTCGGCGGTCCGTGACGGTGAAATGATCTCCGCGCCGCTTGCCAAAAGCAAGGTTTTTCCCCCGATCGTTTGCCGAATGATCGGGGTAGGTGAGCAGACCGGGCAGCTTGAAAAGATGCTCACCAAGATCGCTGATTTTTATGATGAGCAGGTTGATGCCGCCGTTTCGGCGATGACCAGCATGATCGAGCCGTTGGTCATTGCTTTCTTAGGCGTTGTGGTAGGAGGCATCGTCATCGCTTTGTTCATGCCGATATTTAAAATGTCGGAACTGATGAGCGGGTAAAAGGTTTTACGCGTAATAAAAAAAGTGAATTTTCGCTTATTGTCAGACGGTAAAAAAAAACAAAAAAAAGTGCTTGACAAAAATGGCATTATGGTATATATTTATAATCTGTGAAAAAGAGATTCAGTAGTGTTGACAGGTTTGAGTAGTTAATTTCGCGACGAAGACAGCCAAAGTAATGAAAGTAAATGGCGTCCCAGGATTTGTCGGGGCGCTTTTCATTTCACCGCACGAAGCACAATCTTTTCGCGTTTTAACCCATAACTATAAATTTTAAAGAATATAAGAATTGTCTTGTTCTTTGATAATTGAATAGCCAAGCGAGGCCAGCTTGAATCTTTATAGATTTAAGCAGGTCAATTTTGAGGTTAATAATAAAATAATCAAAGAGCCTTTATGCAAATTTTCTAGATTTTTTCGGAGAGTTTGATCCTGGCTCAGAGTGAACGCTGGCGGCGTGGATTAGGCATGCAAGTCGAGCGATCTTTATGGAGCAAGTAGGCTGGCCGTAAGGTTGGCTTGCGAGTGAAATATTGATAGCGGCAAACGGGTGCGTAACGCGTGAGTAATTTACCTCTATACCATGGATAGCCTTGCGAAAGTAAGGGTAATACATGATGTGTTTAGCTGGGCATAAGTCCGGCTAAGTAAAGGCCTCCGCAAGGAGGTTGTATAGAGATGAGCTCGCGTCCTATCAGCTAGTTGGTAGGGTAATGGCCTACCAAGGCTTTTGACGGGTAGCTGGCCTGAGAGGGTGGTCAGCCACACGGGGACTGAGACACTGCCCCGACTCCTACGGGAGGCTGCAGTCGAGGATATTTAGCAATGGACGAAAGTCTGACTATGTGACGCCGCGTGAGGGATGAAGGCCTTCGGGTTGTAAACCTCTTTCGATGGGGAAGAAAATTCCGGTTAACTCCCGGAACTGACGGTACCCAGAGAAGAAGCCATGGCCAACTCTGTGCCAGCAGCCGCGGTAATACAGAGATGGCGAGCGTTACTCGGATTTATTGGGTGTAAAGGGCAGGTAGGTGTCCTTGTAAGTCAGGAGTGAAATCCTATAGCTTAACTATAGAACTGCTTTTGAAACTACAAGGATTGAGGATAGAAGAGGAGAGCGGAATTCCCGGTGTAAGGGTGAAATCTGTAGATATCGGGAGGAACACCAGTGGCGAAAGCGGCTCTCTGGTCTATCCCTGACGCTGATCTGCGAAAGCTAGGGGAGCAAACAGGATTAGATACCCTGGTAGTCCTAGCCGTAAACTATGAGCACTAGGTGTTGGGGGGTTACCTTCAGCGCCGTAAGTTAACACGTTAAGTGCTCCACCTGGGGACTACGACCGCAAGGTTAAAACTCAAAGGAATTGACGGGGGCCCGCACAAGCGGTGGAACATGTGGTTCAATTCGACGCTACGCGAAGAACCTCACCAAGGCTTGACATGCAGGAAGTATGAAGCTGAAAGGTGGAAGACCTGTCAAGTCAGGAGCCTGCACAGGTGTTGCATGGCTGTCGTCAGCTCGTGTCGTGAGATGTTGGGTTAAGTCCCGCAACGAGCGCAACCATCATCTTTAGTTGCTAATTTCAAAGCCGCAAGGCCTAGAGATGCACTCTAGAGAGACTGCCCGTGATAAACGGGAGGAAGGTGGAGATGACGTCAAGTCAGTACGGCCTTTATGCCTTGGGCTACACACGTGTTACAATGGCCACTACAAAGCGTTGCCAAAGCGCGAGCTGGAGCTAATCGCAAAAAAGTGGCCTCAGTTCAGATTGGAGTCTGCAACCCGACTCCATGAAGACGGAATCGCTAGTAATGGCGGATCAGCTACGCCGCCGTGAATACGTTCCCGGGCCTTGTACACACCGCCCGTCAAGCGATGGGAGCCGAGGGTACCTGAAGTCCCCGAGCAATCGGGGCCGAAGGTAAAATTGGTGACTGGCGCTAAGTCGTAACAAGGTAACCGTACCGGAAGGTGCGGTTGGATCACCTCCTTTCTAATTTTCTTTCACGAAGAAAATTGGAAATCCTATATTCAAGGCAGCCTGATATCTGTAAAGATGTCAGAAGGATGCGTGGATATAGTTTCTCGCCATAGAGCGAGAAGCTTGGTTATTCAATTAAATTTTAAAGGGAGTCGTTTCTCAGGCGATAATCATTTCGAGTGAGAGGGCTTCTAATTTAGTGTGTAAAGCCTGCCTATTGGCAGGCGGGTGTAATGAATCAGGGCATTACGCGATATATTTGATTACACTTAAATTCGGGCCCATAGCTCAGTTGGTTAGAGCACAGCCCTGATAAGACTGGGGTCAGTGGTTCGAATCCACTTGGGCCCATTAAATCAGAACAAAGAATTTAGATTTAAGAATAAAGACGGTTATGTCGAAGTGAACTTAAATCTTAGTTCTTGATTCTTTTATCTGATCTTTCGGGGGCGTAGCTCAGCTGGGAGAGCACCTGCTTTGCAAGCAGGGGGTCGGCAGTTCGATCCTGCTCGCCTCCATTTTTGATCTCATTAATGAAATCAAAAATGGATGTCGAAACAGTGGGTTTCGACGCCTAAGCGTTCTTAAAAATTAATTCTGAACATAAATTTTATTTCACGCTCAGTCGTGAATTGTATGTTCTTTGACAACTATAAGTATAGGGTAAAAACTACAATAATTAAATCGAGAACTAAGTTTTCGGTCAAGCTACAAAGTGTCTATGCACGGATGACTTGGTTAGGTAAGGCGATGAAGGACGGGGTAAGCACCGATATGCCTCGGGGAGCCGCAAACTGGCTTTGATCCGAGGATCTCCGAATGGGGCAACCCATTTGATAGAAATATCAAATACTCAGCGATGAATTCATAGTTGCTGATGGCGAACCAGGTGAATTGAAACATCTAAGTAACCTGAGGAAGAGAAATCTAATGAGATTCCCCCAGTAGCGGCGAGCGAACAGGGATCAGCCTAAACCCGTTTCTTCGCAAGAAGAGGCGGGGGTTGTGGGACCTTAATGTGATAGATAGAGGGATAGCGGAAATACCTGGAAAGGTATACCATAGAGAGTGAAAGTCTCGTATGCGAAATTCTAATATCGTCTAGAGGCATCCCAAGTACCACGGGACACGGGAAATCCTGTGGGAATCTGGGCCGACCACGGTCTAAGGCTAAATACTACACCTAAACCGATAGTGCACAAGTACCGTGAGGGAAAGTTGAAAAGAACCCCGGGAGGGGAGTGAAATAGAACCTAAAATCATAGACATACAAGCGGTAGGAGGGCTATGCTATTTGCGCAAGTGAATAGAATGCCTGACTGCGTACCTTTTGCATAATGGACCGACGAGTTATTCTTGTAAGCAAGTTTAAGTAAATTGTGAAAGCAATTTGCGGAGGCGTAGGGAAACCGAGTCCTAACTGGGCGTTTAGCTTGCAGGAATAGACCCGAAGCTGAGTGATCTATCCATGGCCAGCGGGAAGCCTCGAGAAATCGAGGTGGACGTGCGAACCCATCAGTGTTGAAAAACTGCGGGATGAGCTGTGGATCGGAGCGAAAGACTAATCAAACTCAGAAATTGCTGGTTCTCCCCGAAACAATTCTAGGGTTCGCCTTAGGAAACTACATCATAGGGGTAGAGTACTGAATGGACCGCGGGAGTCTACCGACTTGCTGGGTCCAACCAAACTTCGAATACTATGATGACTATCCTAGGAGTAAGACGCTGGGGGCCAAGCTCCGGCGTCAAAAGGGAATCAGCCCAGACCTCCATCTAAGGTCCCTAAGAATAGGCTAAGTGGTAAAGGAGGTGAGTTCGCTTAGACAGCCAGGATGTTGGCTCAGAGGCAGCCATCATTTAAAGAGTGCGTAACAGCTCACTGGCCGAGCGAATTTGCGCCAAAGATGATCGGGGCTCAAGCCTATTACCGAAGGTGAGGGTTTGTGCCACTTCGGTGGCATAAGCGGTAGGGGAGCATTGTTCAGTCGGATGAATCTCAACCGAGAGGATGAGTGGACACTGAACAAGGGATTATGTCGGTATAAGTAGCGAAAACACCTGCGAGAAACAGGTGCGCCGCAAGTCTAAGGTTTCCTGGGGAAGGTTAATCCACCCAGGGTTAGTCGTGCCTAAGTCGAGGCCAAATGGCGTAGACGATGGATAATCCGTTAATATTCGGATACTAAGTTATTGACGTTATACTCTTTGTGTGACGCAGGAAGTCTATGGCTGCGCAGTGTTGGATGTCTGCGTTCTTTCTACCGGAAGGTAGAGAGGGGACCCTGAGGATTCCGAGGGGGAAGTGATGTAATACTATGCTGCCTAGAAAAGCACAAAGGGAAGTTGATAATTTACACGTACCACAACCCGACACAGGTAGACTGCCAGAATATGGTAAGGCGCTCGAGATAACTCTCGTTAAGGAACTCGGCTCATTAGCCGCGTAAGTTCGCAAGAAGCGGTGCCTTTGGTTGAAAGATCAAAGGTTACAATAAAGTGGCCCGGGTGACTGTTTAGTAAAAACACAGCACTCTGCAAACTCGCAAGAGGAAGTATAGGGTGTGACACCTGCCCAGTGCTGGAAGGTTAAGGGAATCTGTCAGTGAAGAGTAATCTTTGCGAAGCATTGAACCGAAGCCCCAGTAAACGGCGGCCGTAACTATAACGGTCCTAAGGTAGCGAAATTCCTTGTGGGGCAAGTTCCCACGCGCACGAATGGTGTAACAATCTGGGCGCTGTCTCAACGAGAGACTCGGCGAAATTGTAGTGGCGGTGAAGATGCCGTCTACCCGCATCAAGACGAAAAGACCCCAGAACCTTTACTGTAGCCTATTATTGCATTTTGGTTCAATATGTGTAGCATAGGTGGGAGGCTTTGAGTCCTGGCCGCTAGGTCGGGATGAGCCGCAATGTGAAATACCACCCTTATTGTGCTAAAATTCTAACCTCGTTGTCTGAATCGACGAGAGGGACAGTGGTAGGTGGGCAGTTTGACTGGGGCGGTTCCCTTCTAAAATGTAACGAAGGGGCCCAAAGGTTGGCTCAAGGCGGTCGGCAATCGCCTGTGGAGTGTAAGCGCACAAGCCAGCTTAACTGCAAATCCGACAGGACGCGCAGATACGAAAGTAGGGGCTAATGATCCGATGGTTTAATGTGGAATTGCCATCGCTCAACGGATAATAGGTACTCTGGGGATAACAGGCTTATTGGACTCGAGAGTTCACATCGACAGTCCAGTTTGGCACCTCGACATACAGGGGTGGTCCGGAAGTAATTTCGGACATGTATTGGCTAATAACGGTGGAACCCGACGAATTAGGGTAATACCGTGGGAAGTCTGATAGATAATAAGCAGTTATTCGTAAGGTTTTTTCTCTTGGTGACATGTTTAGATTTTCATTATTACGCTTAATACGTAAACTTCAATAATTCGTTTTCGAAGCGGTTTATATTGTATTAAGTTGTTAAGAATTGAATTCTTATGTCTTCCAAGAGAAGCCTGACGATTATCAGACCCCGTAACGACTGATTCTGACACAGAAGGTGTTATAAGGCCTTTAATAAGGCCCATGACAACTACTGCGTAGGATGAGATAGTTAATTAACATCAATAACTATCACACGCCAACCCCGCCATTGAAACAGTGGCGGGTGAAGATATAGTCTAATACCACGCGAAAGCGTGGAGCATATTGCGATGTCGGCTCATCCTATCCTGGGGCTGAATAAGGTCCCAAGGGTCCGGCTGTTCGCCGGTTAAAAGGGTACGCGAGCTGGGTTTAGAACGTCGTGAGACAGTTCGGTCTCTATCTGATGTGGGCGTAAGGATATTTGAAGGGGAGTTCTCCACAGTACGAGAGGACCTGGAGAAGTGAACCACTGGTGTTCCAGTTGTCCTGCCAAGGGCAAGGGCTGGGTAGCTATGTTCATAAGGGATAAGCGCTGAAAGCATCTAAGTGCCAAGCCCACCTCAAGATTAGATATCCCTTGGTCGCAAGACCATGAAGGCCGGTCGTAGACTACGACCTTGATAGGCGAGATGTGTAAGGTCCGTAAGGATTTAAGCTAACTCGTACTAATTGGCCAATCGGCTTGACCTTTACTTTTTTCTCGAAATTTTATTGCAAGTTTTACCTTATACTTATGGTTGTTGATTTTCTGACATAGTCAGAAAATCAACCTCGAGCTTCCCTGTTTTATTGCCGGAAGCGAGAGGTCAATCCAATAAATTCCAGCTTTGCAAATGCAATACTCGCAAAGCGAAGGCATTTGGCGTGTTATTACTGGGAGGGAAACACCCGTTCCCATTCCGAATACGGTAGTTAAGCCTCTCAAGGCCGATGGTAGTGTACTCGTAAGGGTATGTGAGAGTAGGTAGACGCGCCTTAAAATAAAAAAAGAGCCAGCTATTAATTTAGTTGGCTCTTTTTTTATTTAAACCCGAGCCACCCTCATTTTTAAGTAGGTCAGTGGCGAGTGATACTTCCACAATAAATCCAATTAATATCTCTACTCAACTTTACTAGGGAACGGGCGCCTTGTCTGATTCCCTCGCAGGGACGCTCGTTTTGCCCCTGCGAGGCAAAACTTCGCTCAGGTCGGCTGCGTCGCTCTGCCCGACATCGTTTAACGAGGGGCATCCGTGCCCGCTCCTTGCCTTTATGCCCTGCTCGGGAACAGCCAAGTCACCCGTTCACG